>JACCDS010837165.1_pt1 | contig 10134 bp, 10 predicted proteins | sample 7446441 | NCBI WGS metagenome assembly JACCDS01 (sample SAMN15323445, study PRJNA562643) | freshwater metagenome | isolation source: river surface water | place: USA:Blue River Watershed | collected 2017-08-17 | reverse complement strand
GTGCCTCGCGCTGCTGCTGCTTGTGCATGAAGCGGGACAGATAGCGGTCCACCATCCCTGGCGCGTAGTATCGCAGCGCCGCGGCAAGCCGCGCCGGTGCGCCGACGAAGAGCTCGCGCTTCGGATGCCGGGCGGCGAAGAGAATGGCCACGGCCACCACGTCCGGCGAATAAACCGGCGCAGGAAGCTTCGGCTCGTGGTCCAGGTAATTCTTCGCATGCGGCACGAACATCGTGTCGATGCTTCCCGGCTTGATGAGCGTCACCGACACCGGTGCGCCTTCCGCTTCGAGCTCGACGCGCAGCGCGTCGGTGAAGCCCTGCACGGCGTGCTTCGATGCGGAGTACATGCCCTGCAGCGGAATCGCGACCTCCGAGACTTCGCTGCCGACGTTGATCAACGCGCCGCCGCGCTGCCGGAGGTGGCGCACCGCGGCGAGCGAGCCGTGCACCACGCCCCAGAAATTCGTGTCGAAGAGCCGCCGCTGATCGGCGAGGGGCACGTCTTCCATGCGCCCATAGATCGACACGCCGGCGTTGTTGACCCAGGTGTCGAAGCCGCCGAAGCGCTCGACGGCCGCGCGTGCGATGTTGTCCACCTCCTGCGCGTTGCCGACGTCGGCGATGACGTAGAACGACTGGCATCCGTGAGCGGCAAGCTCGTTCACGAGCTGCTGCAAAGCTTCCCCGTTGCGCGAAGCGAGGATCAGGCGTGCGCCTTCGCGCGCAGCGCGGCGCGCCGTGGTCAGGCCTATGCCGCTCGATGCCCCGGTGATGACGATCGTCTGATCGCGCAGCCGCTTCAGTCTCATGGGGATGCCTCCTCGAAGGACAATCCCCCGAGACTGCAAGGCTTATGCCGCGTGGCGATCAGCCCGGGCGCAATGGCACGCATTGCGCGCCGGGTTGCATCGCGGAGCCGGCCTCCTCGGACGCCGCCGGCTAGTGTGCGTGTACCGCGCGCTTTCTGGACATGCCGCCCGCCGCCAGCAATCCCGCGGCCATCAGCGTGAGCGTCATCGGTTCCGGGATGGCCGCCACGATCTGCCCCCGAACGGCGCCGCCGGGAAAGCCGGTGGTGTGGAAATTGATGTACGAATTGCCGGCAAGAATGTTGGGCAGTTGCGCAGTGAGCGTCGTGTTGTTGCCTTCGGGCGCATCCCACTTGGCGCTCACGGTCCCGCCGACACCGCTCGCGAAAGGCGTGACCACGGCATCGCTCGGATTGTTGTCATTGAACGGCGAGCCGATGAAGCCCCATACCACGCCGGCGGGCGTTCCGGGCGGCGCAGGGGCGTGGATGTGCGCATTGGTGAGGTTGTCGGCGGTCGTCCCCGTCGTTTGCGATCCGGTGAAGTCGATGCCGTTGATCGTCGCCGTGAAGCTGAGCTGCGTCTGCGCATCGTTCAATACGAAGTTGGCCGTACCCGTCGCTCCGGGAAGGCCGGGTACGGGCGCCTCCTGGGCGCCGGTAAGCGTTGCAGTGAAGAAAGAGGCGGCGTGAGCCGTAGCTGCGCACGCCAGCCCGACGGCAATTGTGATGGTCGATATCAAGCACGAACGTTTTGCCATTGCATGACTCCTGTTCAGGCGCGGAAATTGATGGGCGCTGCAAAGCCTGCAACACTCGACGAGCTTCGAGCAGTGTGTTGCCACTAAGGCAACACGCACCTCGCGCGCAATATTCCTGCCTGTTACAAGACTCGCTGCGCGTCCGCGCCGTTCTGCGCGGCGTATATGCGGCGCACGGCGTCGAGGGTGTCGGCGTCCTGCGCGGACTTGTCGGGGCGGTAGCCTTTGACGCGCGCGAAGCGCAGCGCCAGCCCTGCCGGGTATTGCGGGCTTTGCTGCACTTCGTTGAAGGCCACTTCGACGACCATCTCCGGGCGCACGTACACCGTCCACGCGTCCCGGTGCGTTTCGCGCTCGAGGAATTCGCGGGTCTGCCACGCGAGCATGTCGTCGGTGAGCCCTTTGAAGGTCTTGCCGAGCATCACGAAGCCGCCGCCTTGCGCGTCGCGCGCACCGAGATGGAGATTCGAAAGGCGGCCCTGGCGCCGACCGTGACCCCATTCGGCGGCGAGGACCACGAGATCGAGCGTATTCGCGCGCTTGACCTTGAGCCAGCTCGCGCCGCGACGGCCCGCTTCGTACGGCGCGTCGAGCGCTTTCGCCATGACGCCCTCATGGCCGCGCGCGACCGCGTCGTCGAGGAAGGCCTCGGCTGCGCCGGAATCGGCGGTCACGATGCGCGGGATCACGATGTGCGCGGGCAGCGCCGCGCGCAGCATGTCGAAACGCCGGTGGGCATGATGGTCGATCAACGGCGCACCGTCGTGGAAGAGGCAGTCGAAGAAGAAAACCGACAGCGGCAGCTCGCGCCGCGTCTCCTCGATGTCGAGCTTGCGTCCGAATCGGCGCATCGTCGCCTGGAAAGGCTGCGGCTTTCCGTTCGTCCGGAGCGCTATGACTTCGCCGTCGAGGATGAGCGTGGCCGCCGGCACGCCGCGCAGCGCGTCCACCACCTCCGGCACGCGCTCGGTGACGTCGTTGAGATTGCGCGTGTAGACGCGGATCTCGTCGCCTGCCTTGTGCACCTGTACCCGCGCGCCGTCGAGCTTCCATTCGAAAGCGGCGGTTCCGAGCCGGCTCAGCGCCTCTGCAGTGGTCTCGGCGGACTGGGACAGCATCGGCAGCACCGGCTGCATGAGCTTTATCGTGTAGGCAGCGAGCGCGGGCTCGCCGCCGGTCAACGCGGCACACGCGACTTCGCCCATGCCGCCCGCCGACATCGCAGCCCGGCGCACCAGCGCACCCGGCAAGTCCGCAGCAGCGGCGATCGCGTCCAGCATCACGCCTTTCAGCGCGCCCTGGCGCAGCTCGCCCACGATGAGGCGAGCGAGGAAATCCTGCTCTTGCGCGGTCGCGCGTGCGAACAGCGCGCGTAGCAGCCCGGTCCGGCGCGCGGCCGCGCCTTTGCCGCCGGTGCCGGCGAGCGCGGTAAATACGGCATCGACTTCGAGCACGGCAAGCGCCGCGGTTCCGGCAGGCGGCTCGGCGCGAGCGGCGTGCAGACTGGCGTAAGCGACGCCGAGCTTGCCCTGCAGCGTGTCGCCGGTGAGAAATGCGACTGCCGCGGGAATTTCGGGCGGCGCCAGCAGGCGCAGGCACGCGGCGATTTCGCGCGTCTTCTCCAGCCGGCTGGAGGTGCCGGCCACGCGTAGGGAAACGGCTGCGATGTCAGCCAGCAACGCCATGGCAGTGCTCGATCGGTAACTTTCGTCACCACTAGCAATCGGCTCGCCGCGCGGGCGACAGGCAGGGCTTGTGCTTTAATCCAGGCTCGCCGCGCAGGGCGGGACACAAGGAGGAGGGCATGCCCCAGGGATCGCAGGCCGTCAACGGCAAAGAGCTGGAGGGAAAAGTCGCGCTCGTCACGGGCGGCGCGCGCAACATCGGCCGCGCGATATCGGTTGCGCTGGCTGGGGCAGGCGCGGCCATCGCGGTCAACACGCGCTCGTCGGTCGAAGAGGCCGAGTCTCTGGTGCGCGAGATTCGCGCTGCGGGCGGCGACGCGGAATGCTATCTTGCCGACGTATCGGACGCGGACGCGGTGTACGCGATGGTGGGCCGCGCGGTCGAGCGCTTCGGGCGCATCGACATCCTGGTGCTGAATGCGTCGATCCGCCGCGAGGTGCGTTTCGCCGACATGACTTTCGAGAACTGGCGCGAAATCATGTCGCTCACACTGGACGGCTCGTTCCACTGCATCAAGGCGTGCCTCCCGGCGCTGCGTGCCGCGGGAGGCGGGAGCATCGTCACGCTCGGCGGCGACACGGCGCTCACCGGCGCGGCTACCAAGGTGCACAGCTCCGCGGCCAAGTGCGGCCTCATCGGCATGACCCGTGCCCTCGCCCGCGACCTCGCCGAGTACGGCATACGCGTGAACTGCGTGTCACCGGGACATATCAACACCGTGCGTCCGGCACACCGCTCGACGCGCCCCGATCCGCGAGGGATGATCCCGGCAGGGCGGTGGGGCGAGCCGGACGAGATCGCGGCGACGGTGCGCTTCCTGTGCGGCCCGGGCGCCGGGTTCATCACCGGCCAGACTGTGCACGTGAACGGCGGCCAGACGATGTTTTGACGGGCTGCCCGCGACGGCTGACGACCGGCGTGTGACGGCGGGATCAGTCGTCGCGCGTCATGCGCGGCTCTTCGCGCGCGTCCGGCTCGTCTTCGTCCTCGACTTCGGCTGCCGCGCGCGGCGGCCCTTCCGCGAGCAGCAGGGCGGCTGCCTGCACCACCATAATGACCGTGACGACGATCGCGTAAAGCGCGCGCAGCCATGCGCCTTCGCTGCCCGGGCCGAGGGTCGTCACCGCGGCCACGTACGACGCGATCATCGGCACCACCAGCAGGGCGAGCAGCGCCATGCGCACGAAGGCGAGCACGCCCTCCTTCACTGGCGTGGATGCGAGCGCGGGCCAGCGCCGCGACGGAACGCCCGCCATGACGTCTTCCAGCGGCATGCGGTCGGCATTGAGGGCGTGCGGGTAGAGCTCGTGGCCGGCCTGCGAGGCGGCGCGCTCGCGCACACGGGTGGCATGGAGCGCGCCGAGCCAGAAGATGATGAGCGGGCCGAGCGCGATGATGAGCATGTTCGCGACGAAAGCGGCCGGCAAGCGCGTCCACAACGCGCCGTTCGGCACCACCACGCCGGCGACGGTCGCCGGCCGTTCGTCCATGTCCCGCTTGCGCTCGCGCAGTATTTTGACGAGGTCCGCCGGCGGCCGGTTCTCGCTCAGCAGCGCGCGCAAAGCCTGCGGGTCCGCGCCGGAGAGCGCCGCCGCGCGCGACACCTTGTCCTCGAGCGCTTTGAGGTAGAAATTTTCGCTTCCCGCGTCTTTCTTCTTCTGCGCGAGCTTTTGCCGCTGCGCCTCGAGCTCGTAGAAGCGCAGGAGCACCTTGTCGTCGCCTTCGATCAGCAGCGCAAGGTTTTCCATGCCGACGCTCGTGCGGTTCTCGACGTAATGCCGAGCGGCGTAGGCGAGGTAAAAGGCGACGAAGGCGAGCGCGACGAGCGCGGAGCCCACCACGAGCAGGCGCTCGACGCGACGGCCGAGGGTCCAGGTCAATCGATTCAGGGGTGGCACGCTGAAATCCGTAGGGTGAATGCGGATTCTAGCGGAGGCTCGTGGTGTATAGCCGTGAGGCCGGTCACGGCGGGCAAGCGGTTAGCGTGGCGGCCGGCACATGCCGCGCGAGGTGGCGGGCATCCGTCACGGAACGAGGTCGGCGCCCGCCGTCCGTTTGCGTTCGATGTCGTCTATGGTGCGTTTGAGCGCGGCGACCCGCGCGTTGCTCGCCGGATGGGTCCGTGTCTGCAAATTGCCGCTCGATGCGGCGCCGAGCCGGGCGATGAAGCCGGGTGCGGCGTCGATGGGCATGCCGGCGCGCGCGACGATGTAAAGGCCCATGTGGTCCGCCTCCATCTCGAGCGCTTGCGAGAATTCCGGATTGACGGCATCGGTTTTCGTGCCGTTGCCCGCCGCGGCGAGCGAGCGCACGAGCTGCGTGCGGGCCTCGAGATGCCCCATGGCGTTGTGCGCGATCTCGTGCGCGACCACGAGCGCGAGCTCCGCGTCGCTGCGCACGAAACGCAGCATGCCTCGCGTAATGTGTATCGAACGTCGCCCGTCGGCGCGGGCGTTCACCTGACGCACCTCGGCCACCTGGACTTGGTAGCCGCAGATAGGCTCCGGCTTGACCGTCGCGGTAATCGTTTGCTCTCCGCGAAGCACCGTGAGCTGTACCGGCGTTCCCGAGCGCGCGAACTGCGACATCTTGAGCCCGAACACCCGGGTCGCTGCCGCGGTGGTCGGAGCCGGCTCGCCGTTGATGTCGACGATGATGTCGCCGACCTCGATTCCGCCGCGATGCGCCGGCCCGTCGGGGATCGCCGCCAGCACGCGCATCTGGTCGCCGATGCCGTAGCGCCACGCGCCCGACCCGTAGATACCCATCGTATGCCTGTTGAGCGCGTACAGCCCCATGCCATGTGTCGCGCGGTCTTTACACCACGGCGTCGCCGCGCGCAGCAAGGGGTACGACACCTGAAACAGGCGCACCTGATCGGCGATGTAGCCTTCCGGCATGGTCAATGGAATGGGGCGAGGCGCAACCGCGCCGCTGGTCGCAGGCGTGGGCGTACCCTGCTGCGTCACGGGCGCGCAAGCGGGCAAGAGTGCAAGAAATGCAAGAAGTGCAATCAGACAGGAACGGGGCATGGCCGCTTCCGATGAGCTGCGCGTGCGCGGTGCAAAAGACGTGCCCGAGCGGGGCGCACGCTCTGCGCCCGCGCGGCGAGCCGCTTCGGGAGTGGAAGATCCGACGTCCAAGTGGCAGGCGAAAACACAACGGGACGGCGAAGGCCGTCCCGTTGCGTGGTGCTCGAGCGCCGTGGCGGCGCCCGCGATCAGCTACCCTTGAGGGTGTCGTTCACTTTCTCCTTCACGTTGCCCGCGCCCTTCTGCAGCTTGCCTTCGCCCTGCTTGGCTAGGCCTTTCGCCTGCTGCTCTTCGCTGCCGACGAGCTTGCCCGTCTTCTCCTGCACTTTCCCGGCGACGTCTTTCGCTGCGCCTTTGATCTGGTCTTTGTTCATCTCGACTCCTGTTCGACTGTTGACGTGCGCAGTGATCGGTGCAAACGCCGTGCCCCTTGAGGGATAATTGCGCGTCGCGGCAACGAACGCATAAGGCAGGAAAAGTTCATGGAGCAGCAGATCAGGGTCGGTTTTCTGGGATTCGGGGAGGCGGCGTTTCATATTGCGCGCGGGCTGTCGCACAATGGACTGCGCGGCATCGTCGCGTACAGCCGGTCGGCGGCGAAAGCGGCGCCCGGAGATGCCCTGCACGCGCGAGCCGCCGAAGCGGGTGTGGCGCTCGTCGCTACGCCGCGCGAATTGTGCAACCGGTCGGACGTCGTCGTCGGTCTGACGCCGGGGCGCGCAGCGCTGCAGGCTTTGCGATCGGTGCGCAAGCATTTGCGAGAGGATCACATCTATGTCGATGCAAGCACCGGCGCCGTGGATGCCATGGAGTACGGCTTCGAGCTGCTCGACGGCAAGGCGCGTTATGTCGACGCGGCGATCATGGGCGCGGTGCCGCTCGCGGGCGTGAACACGCAAATCGTCGCGAGCGGTCCGCATGCGGAGCGCTTTCGCGAATTGCTCGCGCCGTACGGGATGAACATCCAGGTGCTTCCGGGCAAGGCCGGCGCCGCCACGGCGATGAAGCTCATCCGCAGTGTGTGCATGAAAGGCATCGCCGCGCTGCTCATCGAGTCGCTCGAGGCGGCGCAGCGCCACGGCATACTCGATGCCGTGGCGGCCGACATCGCGGGCTCTATCGACGAACGGCCGTTCGCGCAGACCATCAAGCGTTATGTGTGCGGCACGGCGGTGCACGCGGAGCGACGCGTGCACGAGATGGGCGAAGCGCTCGCGCTGCTGCACTCGCTCGGGTCGACGTCGCGGATGACGCGCGCGACCCGCGGCAAGCTCGTCGAGGTCGCCGAGCTCGGCTTGCGCGAGGGCTTCGGCGGGCAGGAGCCCGAGACCATCCATCCGGTGATCGAGGCCATCGTCGCGGCCAATTCCTGAGGCGGCATGGCACACGCTCTCGATCCCACCACGCTGCGGCTGTTCCTCGCCGTCGTCGAGGAGCGCAGCATGGCGAAAGCCGCAGAGCGCGAGCGCATCACGACGCCCGCGATCAGCAAGCGCATCGCGGATCTCGAGGCGCAGCTCGACGTGCAGCTCCTCGAACGCTCGAACACCGGCGTGCGCACGACGCCCGCAGGCCGCTCGCTGGCGGCCGATGCGCGCCACATACTCGGCGCGCTGGAAGCCGCGCAGGGCAAGTTGACCGATTTCGCGCGCGGCGTGCGCGGCGAAGTTCGCGTGAGCGCCAATCCGACCAGCGTGATGGGCGCGCTGCCTCAGGACATCCAGCGTTTCGCGAGCCGTTATCCGCTGGTGCGCATCTTCCTCGACGAGCGGCGCAGCGCCCAGATCGTGCAGTCGGTGGCCAACGGCGACGTGGACATCGGGCTGGTCATGCTGAAGCCCGCGGATCCCGACCTGGAAGTCCATCCGTACAGGACGGTGCAGCTCATGCTGGTCGTCCCGCTCGATCATCCGCTCGCAGAACGGGAAAGCGTGCGGTTCGCCGAGGCGTCGGAGTGCGATTTCGTGCTCCATGCCGAGCTCAGCATGCTGTATTCGCTGGTCACGGCGGCTGCGGCGGACAGCGGCTTCGCCGTCCGCTCGCGCGTGCAGGCGACGACCCAGGAAGGCATGCGGCGGCTGGTCGAGGCGGGCATGGGCGTCGCGGTGATGCCGGAGCAAAGTGCGGCGCCTTATGCGAAGCTGCTGCGCTTCCGCTGCGTGCCCTTGACGGACAATTGGGCGAGACTCGACACCTACATCTGCACGCGCAGGACGGCGTCGCTGCCGATGTCGGTGCGTCTGCTGCACGCGTTGCTCAAGGGCGACGACCCGGCTCCGGATGCGGCATAAAGACCGCGGAAAGGCGGCTTTCATCAGATACCAATCCGCCGCCCGCGCGTATCCGGTTATCATCCCGGCTCCGCAGCCAGTCCCGATGACGATAAACCGATGAAAATCACCGCAGTGAAAAGCTACACCGTGCACCCCGGGTGGCGGAAGAACCTCATCTTCGTCAAAGTCGAAACGGACGAAGGCATACACGGGTGGGGCGAAGCGTATTCGCAGTACGACCGTGACCGCGCGGTCGTCGCTCAGCTCGAATCGCTCGGCCCCTACATGGTCGGACGCAGTCCGTTCGACATCAAGCATTTCACCCAGTTTGCCTTCGACGATTACGCCGCGCGCCGCGGTTCGGTCGAGCTTTTCTGCGCAGTGAGCGGCATCGAGCAGGCGCTGTGGGACATCGTCGGCAAAGCGTGCAAGCAGCCGGTGTACAACCTCCTGGGCGGACGCTGCCGCGACAAGATCCGGGTATACGCGAACGGCTGGAGCTACGGCCTCAAGGAGCCTTCCGACTACGCGCGTGCCGCCGAGAAGGTGGTCGCGCAAGGGTGGACGGCGCTCAAGTTCGATCCGCTGCCGGCGCCGTGGCGCAGCTGGATACCGAAGGAGCAGGAAGAGCGCGCCGTGCGCGTGACGAAAGCGATACGCGATGCGGTGGGCCCGGACGTCGATCTGCTCATCGATCAGCATCGGCGTCTCGCGCCGATGCACGCCATACGGCTCGACAAGCGCCTCGCCGAGTTCAACCTGTACTGGATGGAAGAATCGTGTCAGGCCGAGTTCGCCGACGAGCTCGCGCAGATCCGCCGCGAGATCGGCATTCCGGTCGTCATCGGCGAGGCCACGTACACCAAGACCGGCTTTCGTCCGCTCCTGGAGAAGCGTTCGGCCGACATCTTGAATCCCGACGTCGCGTGCGTGGGCGGCATACTCGAGCTCAAGGAAATCGCGGCCATGGCCGAGCCTTTCCTCGTCGCGATGTCTCCTCACAACTACAACTCCACGCTGGTTGCGCTCGCCTCGACGGTGCACGCTTCGGCGGTGATGCCGAACTTCATCATCACCGAGTACTTCCTGCCCTTCGTCGATTTCTGCGACCAGATCTCGCCCAACCAGCTGAAGCCCAAGAACGGCTACATCGCGCTGCCCACCGCACCCGGCCTCGGCATCGAGGTCGACGAGGAAGCGCTCAAGAAATATCCCGGCAAAATCTATCCGCAGCGCAAGCTGCGCACGCCGGCCGACGAAGGCCCGTGAGAGACGGCGACGACTGACGAGTGACGACAGATGCCGCCAGCACCGATCGCTCGTCCGGCGTCACCCGTTTGGCAGTGAAGACCGGCGCGAGACGCTCGCGCTTCGAGGAGCGCGCATGGTGAGCACGCACACATCGACGTCCGCGGCCGCTTCCGGGCCGACTCGGCAGCTCGCCGAGTTCGCATCCGGGCTCACGTACGAGCAGTTGCCCGCCGACGTGGTCGCCCGCGTTAAAACATCGGTCCTCGACACGCTCGGCTGCTGCCTGTTCGGAGCGACGCTGCCCTCGGTGCGCAAGCTCGC
>JACCDS010546494.1_pt1 | contig 10135 bp, 6 predicted proteins | sample 7446441 | NCBI WGS metagenome assembly JACCDS01 (sample SAMN15323445, study PRJNA562643) | freshwater metagenome | isolation source: river surface water | place: USA:Blue River Watershed | collected 2017-08-17 | reverse complement strand
GGGGGTGGCGGGGGAGGAGGCTTTGGAACCAGATCTGGGTCGCACTCTGTGGTGGCCATCTGGGGTGTCCAAAAGCCAGTCCGGTAGCACAGGCCAAAGCCACTTTTAACGGGGTTTCCTTGGGCTTGTACGTAGCCGCTGACGTTGGACTGTGCCTGGGCAGGGGCCATTCCGGCAACCAAAACGGCTGACGAAAACGCGGCTACCGACAGCAGGCCCGAGATTAGAGATTTCGACATAAACGCTCCCTTTCTAAGGTTGTCTTGCGGGCTTAAGCGTAAGCCTTCAGAACTCGATTTTGCCACAGAACAGGTGGATTAAAAAGGTAAAATCGCGAGATGGAATCCTTCGCTAAAGAGACCCTGCCAGTTAGCCTGGAACAGGAGATGCGCCGCTCGTACCTCGATTACGCCATGAGCGTGATTGTGGGCCGAGCGCTCCCCGATGTTAGAGACGGCCTAAAGCCCGTGCACCGTCGCGTGCTCTATGCCATGCATGAGCTCAATAACGACTGGAATCGAGCATATAAGAAGTCCGCTCGTATCGTCGGTGATGTGATTGGTAAATATCACCCGCATGGTGATTCGGCTGTCTACGACACGATTGTTCGAATGGCGCAGGATTTTTCCCTGCGTTACATGCTGGTGGATGGCCAGGGCAACTTTGGCTCGGTCGATGGTGATAACGCCGCGGCGATGCGTTACACCGAAATCCGTCTATCGAAGATTGCCCATTCGCTCTTAGAAGATCTGGATAAAGATACGGTCGATTTCGGCCCGAACTACGACGGCAGCGAAAAAGAGCCGCTAATTCTACCGGCCCGAATTCCCAATCTCTTGATCAACGGATCCTCTGGCATTGCGGTGGGGATGGCCACCAACATTCCGCCACACAACCTGTCAGAGGTGATTGCTGGGTGTCTACATGTTCTTCAAAACCCAGAGGCGACGGTTGACGAGCTGATTGATCTGATCCCGGCACCAGATTTCCCAACTGCTGGAATTATTTATGGTCTTGCCGGTGTGCGTGAAGGCTACCGCACCGGCCGGGGTCGTGTGGTGATGCGAGCCAAGACCCACTTCGAGGATATCGATAAGGGCGCGCGTCAGGCCATCATTGTCGATGAGCTTCCCTATCAGGTGAATAAGCGCTCATTACTTGAGCGGATCGCTGAGCTCGTTAATGAAAAGCGGATCGAGGGTATCTCGGATATTCGCGATGAGTCGGACAAGTCCGGTATGCGGGTGGTGATTGAGTTGCGTCGCGGCGAGATGCCCGAAGTAGTACTCAACAATCTCTTTAAGAACACCCAGCTCCAAGACACATTTGGCATGAACATGGTGGCCTTGATTGATGGCCAGCCGCGCACATTGAACTTGAAACAGATGATCGCGGCGTTTATCGATCATCGTCGTGAAGTCGTGACCCGTCGCACCGTGTTTGAGCTGCGTAAAGCGCGCGATCGCGGCCATATCTTGGAAGGTCTGGCGGTGGCTGTCTCGAACATGGACGAGATGATCGCCTTAATCAAGGGCTCAGCAACCCCTGTAGTCGCCAAACAAGAGCTGATGTCGCGCACTTGGCAGGTAAGTCTGGTGAAAGAACTGCTGGCACGCGCGACGGAGACCACGATTGCCGAGGCCTTCCGTCCTGAAGGCGTCTCGGCAGATGTTGGTCTAAAGGATGATGGCTACAAGCTCTCAGAAATCCAGGCCAACGAGATTCTGCAGATGCGGCTGCAGCGGTTGACGGGTCTCGAACAGGACAAGATCGTTTCCGAATACAAAGAGATCATTGAGAGAATTGCAGATCTTCTGAATATTCTGGCAACGCCCGCACGTATCACGTCGATCATCTCGGATGAATTGATTGCGATTCGGGATGAGTTTGGTGATGCGCGTCGAAGCGTGATCGAGACCAATGCAGAAGAGCTACAGACAGAAGATCTGATCACGCCGCAGGACATGGTGGTGACGCTTTCCCACTCGGGTTACATCAAGAGTCAACCACTATCCGAATATCGCGCGCAGCGTCGTGGTGGCCGTGGCAAGCAGGCCGCAGCCACCAAGGAAGATGACTGGATTGACCAGCTCTTTATTGCCAATACCCATGACATGATTCTGGCGTTCTCGGATCGCGGCCGTGTCTATTGGCTTAAGGTCTGGGAGGTCCCGCAGGGAAGCCGTACCTCACGCGGTAAGCCCTTGGTCAACGTCTGGCCGCTTGAGCCAAATGAAAAGATTAATGTGGTGTTGCCGGTGAAACAGTTTGATGAAGATCGATATGTCTTCATGGCGACGTCACTGGGTACTGTGAAAAAGACGCCGCTTGCAGCCTTCTCGCGCCCCATGCGTCGCGGCATTATTGCGGTCAGCCTCGATGAGGGCGACTATCTGATTGGTGCAGCGATTACAGATGGTCATCACGATGTGATGCTCTTCTCGGATGCTGGTAAGGCGGTACGCTTTGACGAGTCCGATGTCCGCGCGATGGGTCGTGAGGCACGAGGTGTGCGCGGCATGATGTTGGAACCTGGTCAGCAAGTGATTGCCATGCTGGTTGCCGAGAGCGAGACTCAGTCTGTTCTGACGGCCACCAAAAACGGCTTTGGTAAGCGCACGCCGATTACGGAATACACCCGCCACGGACGAGGCACAAAGGGCATGATTGCGATCCAGACCTCTGAGCGCAACGGCAAGGTGGTCGGTGCAGTCCTAGTCGATGAGGCCGATGAGATCATGCTGATTACCGATAAAGGCGTGCTGGTGCGGACCCGAGTATCAGAGGTTCGCGAGATGGGCCGTGCCACACAAGGTGTGACCCTGATTGCCGTGGATGACGGAAGCCAGCTTGCCGGTCTTCAGCGTATTGTTGAGAGCGATGTCGGAGAGCCCTCTGACGATGACGAAGAAGGTGCTAGTGACGGAACTGATGTGATTGCTGATGACGGTGCTGATGCCGCTTCGGCTGACGGCTCTGGCGCCGCAGGCGCTGCTGGCGAATAGGGGACCCTTGATGCCAACACGCCCGTTTAACTTCGCTGCCGGGCCATCGACGCTGCCCGAAAGCGTTTTGCAGCGGGCAGCTGATGAGATGCTGAACTGGCGTGGCTCGGGCATGTCCGTGATGGAGATGACCCATCGCGGTGCGGTGTACCTGGGACTTTATGAAAAGATTCAGTCGGACTTTCGCAGACTGCTTCAGATTCCTGATCATTACAAGATTATCTTTATGCAGGGCGGGGCGACTGCGCAGAATGCCCTGGTGCCGTTAAACCTGCTCGGTGAGAACCGCAAAGCCGATTATGTGAATACTGGCCACTGGTCGAGTAAATCGATCCAGGAGGCCCGGCAATATGGAGATATCCATCTCGCTGCATCAGCAGAGGGCGTCGATAGTGATCATGCCCACCCCTTTACCTATGTGCCTGATTTCTCCAAGTGGAAGGTACGGCCAGACAGTTCTTATCTACATATCTGTGGCAACGAAACCATTGGCGGTGTGGAGTATCTTGACTGGCCGGATATGGCGGCACTCGGTGCACCGAATGTGCCAGTGGTGGTAGATATGTCTTCCCACATTTTGTCGCGTCCAATGGATCTGTCGCGGTTTGGGCTGATCTACGGTGGCGCCCAGAAAAATCTTGGAATTGCAGGCCTAACCTTTCTGGCGTTCGATGAGCGCCTGATTCGTGAGCGCGTGAAATCGCCGCTTCCTGGCTGCCCCACGGTGTTTGACTATCGCAGGGTCTTGGATAACGACTCGATGTTCAATACGCCGCCTACTTATGCGATCTACCTCACTGGTCTGATGCTCGAGTGGATCGATGCTCAGGGCGGGGTCGACGTCATTGGCAAGAAGAACGCAGAGAAAGCAGCGCTGTTATATGGCTTTCTGGATCAGTCGTCGTTCTATCAGACGCGCGTTGCCAAGGCCTCGCGGTCATTCATGAATATTCCCTTTTATCTGCCAGATGATCGGCTGTACGAGCCGTTCTTAAAAGGGGCCCAGGCTGCCGGCTTATTAAACCTGAAGGGGCACAAGGCGGTGGGGGGCTTACGAGCCAGCATCTATAACGCGATGCCGATTGAAGGGGTGCGTGCATTACTGGATTACCTGCGTCAGTTCGAAAAGGAGTCCGCATGACCCCCGAAGAACTACAGTCCTTTCGTGATCAGATCGATGCGATTGATGATGAGCTGATTGTTTTGCTGGCAAAGCGCGCAGGGCTGGTCCAAGAAGTCGGTAGACGTAAACATCTGGTGAACGCACCTGTCTTTCGCCCGGAGCGCGAGGTCGCCATCATTGAGCGTATGGTTGCGGCCAATAAAGGCCCTTTATCCCCGACATCAATCGCAACGATCTGGCTTGAAATCATCTCGGGATGTCGGGCGCTTGAGCGGGTGATGCGGGTGTCTTATCTCGGCCCCGCGGGGACTTACAGTGAGCAGGCGGTACGAACGCTTTTTGGTCACAGGGTGGAGATGGTGCCGTGTACGACGTTAGAGGAAGCGACCCGTGAGGCAGAGGTTGGCGCAGTCGACTGTGCTTTGCTGCCCGTTGAGAACTCAACCGAAGGTACTGTTGGTCGGACGCTTGATATTTTGTTAAAGACCGCGCTGAAGATCTCGGCGGAGTTATCACTGCCCATTCATCACAGTCTGTTGCAGCGAGATGGTGATAAGTCAGCAATTCGGGCGATTGCAGCCCATCCACAGGCCTTGGGCCAGTGTCAGCACTGGTTGGATGAAAACTTTCCCGGGGTAGAGCGCAGGCCCGTGGCGAGTAACGGCCAGGCTGCAGAGATGGCGTCTAAAGACTCCTCGATTGCAGCGATTGCCAGCCAGCTCGCGGCCCAGCATTACGGCCTGCAGTCGGTGGCGGAGAGGATTGAAGACGATCCCCATAATCGCACCCGGTTTGCAGCGATTGGAAACTTTACCCCTGAGCCTTGCGGCGTGGATCAGACCTCGTTGATTTTGTCTGTTCCCGATAAAGCGGGCGCCGTAGTCTCACTCATTGAACCCTTGGCGCGACATGGGGTTTCGATGAAGCGGTTTGAATCCAGGCCTGCCCGCCAGGGAGCCTGGGAATATTATTTCTATGTCGATGTGGTTGGCCACCGGAAAGACAGCAACGTCGCGATGGCCCTGGCAGAGATCAAAGATCGCGCAGCCTTTTTTAAAGACCTGGGCTCCTATCCTTTGTTTGACCGCCTGACAACAAAGCCTTAACGATGGCCGAGACTGCTTCAACCCATTCGCACGCGGGTCCTGGCGCATCAGCGCCGGACTATATTCGTGGGATTGCCCCGTATCAGGGGGGCCGACCAATTGGTGAGATCGCTCGCGAGTACGGCTTTGCGGAATCAGAGATCGTCAAGCTTGCCTCGAACGAAAACCCCCTTGGCATGAGTCCGAAGGCGAAGGCTGCGATGCTGGCGGCGGCAAGCGATCTTGGCCGCTACCCAGATGGCAACGGGTTTGATCTAAAAGCTGCGATTGCGAAACGGTTTAACGTTTCTGCGGACTGGGTCACTCTTGGCAATGGCAGCAATGACATCTTGGAACTTGCGGCCCACGCAACCCTGCAGCCAGGGCGCGAGTCGGTCTACAGTCAACATTCTTTTGCAGTCTATGCGCTTGCGACCCAGGCCTGTGGTGCAACGTCTGTCGTGGTCCCGGCGGATACCAGACTTGGTCATGATTTGGATGCCATGCGTGCGGCCATCAATGAACGAACCGGGATTGTCTGGCTGGCAAACCCGAATAACCCAACAGGTACTTTTATTTCTGCCGATCGTCTGCATGCGTTCATTACGAGTGTGCCTAGTCATGTGCTCATCGTTTTGGATGAGGCCTATACCGAATACCTGGAAGACGCCGACCGTTACAATGCCTTTGACTGGGTCGCGCAGTTCCCTAACCTGTTGGTCTCTCGCTCGTTCTCGAAAGCTTATGGGCTTGCAGGCTTGCGAATTGGTTTCGGGGTCGCTCAACCGGAGATCACTGATTTGTTAAACCGGATTCGGCAGCCATTTAATGTGAACTCACTTGCTCAGGCGGCTGCTTGCGCAGCGCTTTTTGACGATGAGTTCCTAGCGTGCGCGAAACAAGTGAACCGTGAGGGTCGCGCGCAGTTAACGCAGGCCATGCAGTCGCATGGGCTCTCGGTGATTCCGTCTTGGGGGAATTTCATTCTTGTTCGTGTCGGAGACGCAAAAGATGTTGGCATACGACTCTTTAAAGCCTTGCTCGCAAAGGGCGTGATCACCCGGCCAGTCGCTAATTACGATCTTCCACAGTATTTACGGATCTCGGTAGGTACCAAAGATGAGAACGATCGACTCATCGCGGTCTTGCCAGAGGCATTGCGCGAGATATGACCGAGCCCGTCTTAGATCGTCTCGTGGTCGTCGGAACGGGTTTGATGGGTGCATCGCTGGCTGCGGCTGTGAAGGCCGCAGGACTTGCAAAAGAAGTGATTGGCCTTGACCCCTCGCAGGCAGAGGTCGCGAAGCGGCTGGGCCACATTGATCGGGTTGTTGGGGCGTTAGAAGAGCTAATTCCGGACAGTCATCAGTTGGCCGTAGTGGTCGCCTGCCCGGTTCATACCTACCCAGAGATCTTCGACTCAATTAAGCAACTATCACAGCGCCAGCCACTCTTTTTTGTCACGGATATCGGCAGTACTAAAACGGGGGTACTACGGGCGTTACCGCATTTGGGCACAACCGCTTCTCGATTCGTTTCATCGCACCCCATGGCGGGTTCTGAGAAGCAGGGGGCTATCGCTGCCTCGAAGACGCTCTTTCATGGTGCGCGCGTGCTGATTAGTCCGCTAACAGCATCTGGAGTCTCTGCAGGGCTCGCCACAGTGAAATCGGATGATGACGCGGTCGCTGCCGTTCAGAACTTCTGGATCGCATTAGGCGCTCAGCCAAGTAACCTTCCCATTGAAGACCATGATGCGCTACTGGCCATGATCAGTCACCTGCCACATCTGGTCGCCTACTCACTCGCTGGCGCGATTGCGGAAAGCCCGCTTGCTGGTGCGGCGCAGGCGCTACACGGCGGTGGGCTTCGCGATACAACCCGGATTGCGGCAAGCTCGCCAGAGCTCTGGGCGGATATCTTTTTCGATAACCGAGAGCAGCTGCTTGCCGCCTTGAAAGACTACAGTCTTGAGCTCGAGACCATGCAACAAGTGCTGGCCAAATCCGATCGATCATCGCTGATTGAACGGCTATCCCTTGCAAGCCATTGGCGCAAAGGGTTCCTGTGATGCTTTATCCCCACACCATCACGCTCACGCCTCGAACCGGGGCTCTCGGTCAGGTGGTGCTCCCTGGTAGTAAAAGTATCTCTAACCGTATGTTGTTGCTTGCAGCGCTTGCCAGCGGCACCACGCGCCTTGGGAATCTTTTAGATTCGGATGACACCCGGGTGATGATTGACTCGTTGCGCAGACTCGGCGTAGTGATGTCAAAAACTCACCTGCCAAGTCAGCCGTTTGAGGTTCAAGGTTCTGGCGGCCGTTTTCTGAATACTGGCTCGGCTAGTGATCCGATCAAACTGTTTATTGGAAACTCAGGCCTAACTATTCGAACCTTAGTGCCTGCATTGGTAGCAAGCCTTGCCCAGACCGGCGGCTGTGTCGAGATCTCAGGCGTGCCCCGCATGCATGAGCGGCCCATTGGGGATCTTGTCGATGGACTACGTGCCATTGGGGCAAAGATTGATTACCTGGGCGAGCCAGGCTTTCCGCCCCTTCGTATCACTGGTGTCCAACTTAAACCCGAGGCTGTATTGTCGGTGAAGGGGGATACTTCGAGCCAGTTTCTCACGGGGCTGATGCAGGCAGCGCCTCTACTTGCCCAGCAGTGGAATCAGCCAGTTGTGATTCGTGTTGAAGGCGGGTTGATTAGCAAGCCCTATATCGAGATCACTCGCTCGGTGCTAAAGAAGTTTGGTGTAACGGTCTCATGCACAGAGGATGGCCAGCTTCAATACGGTGTGGATCCTGTGATCCTGACGAGCCCCGGAGATCTTCAGGTCGAAGGCGATGCATCGTCGGCTTCTTATTTTTTAGCAGCCGGCGCCATTGGTTTCGGACCTGTTCGCGTGATCGGGGCAGGGCGTGAGAGCGTGCAGGGTGACATTCGTTTTGCGGATGCCTTAGAAAAAATGGGGGCCACCATTCAATGGGGGGCCGACTGGATCGAGGTATCTTTTCCGGATGCGTCTGCTCATCGTGTCGCTCGCGTTGGTGAAGAGGTTGGCCCTGTGACGCGACATTTGCGGGGTGTCGATCTCGACTGCAACGCCATTCCCGATGCAGCGATGACCTTAGTGATCTGCGCGATGTTTGCCGACGGTCCCACCACCTTGCGCAACATCGGTTCTTGGCGTGTAAAAGAGACCGACCGGATTGCCGCGATGGTAAAAGAGTGCGCCAAGCTTGGCGTGACTGCGGAATATGGCAACGACTGGATTCGGATTCATCCCGCGAAGCAGATGAAGCCCGCGGTAATCGATACCTATGACGATCACCGGGTGGCGATGTGTTTCTCGCTTGCGAGTTTTGGGAACGCCCCGGTTCAGATCGCCGATCCTGGCTGTGTGGCCAAGACTTTCCCGAATTATTTCGATGTCTTCTCAGAGCTCTGTGCGGGCGCTGTACCGGTACTCGCGATTGATGGGCCGACCGCATCGGGGAAGGGAACGATTGCGAGTTTGGTTGCGATGGAGCTTGGCTTTGGATATCTCGATAGCGGGGCGCTCTATCGGATCACGGCCCTGGCGGCCACTCAGAATGACTATGACCTAGATGATGAGCAGGCGCTTGCTTCTTTAGCGACGGAGATGGAGCTGGAATTTCTGGGACAGACCATTCTGCTAGATGGTGTGAATGTCAGCCATGCGATCCGAGCAGAAGAAATCGGGGTAGCGGCATCCAAGATCGCAGTCTTCCCCGCAGTCCGCCACGCCCTGCTGTTGCGTCAACGCGACTTTGCGCGGCGGCCCGGACTGGTCGCAGATGGCCGAGATATGGGCACTGTGGTCTTTCCTGGGGCCCGTTTGAAGGTATTTCTGACCGCGACTGCCCGGGCAAGGGCGGAAAGACGCTATAAGCAATTGATAGATAAAGGTTTTTCCGCTAACCTTGACAGTCTTTCCGCCGATTTGGAGGCGCGAGATGCCCGGGATGCCTCCCGAGCGGTTGCGCCCTTGAAACCGGCATCGGGAGCGGTGGTGATTGATTCCACTGACCTCTCGATTGATCAGGTGGTGCAAGCGGTGGTGAATGCCTGGCGGTCGGCCTCGGTCGAACAGACTGGCAACATTTCTTAGCCTGCACATTTTTTAACTCCGCTGTTTCTTGTACCCGGTGGGTGCACGGGATGGTGTGCTTTATGACTTTTGTCGGAAACCTTTTAACTTAATGTCCCAACAACTTAACCAACTAAGCGAAATCGCTAAAAACGCTGCCCCCGATTCATTTGCTGCAATGTTTGCAGAATCCATCGCCCGCCAAGAAATGCGCGCAGGCGAGGTCATCACCGCCGAAGTGCTGCGGGTTGATCAGAACCACGTGGTGGTCAATGCCGGACTGAAGTCCGAAAGCTTTATCCCCTTAGAAGAATTCTTTAACGACCAGGGTGAGGTCGATGTCAAGGAAGGCGATTTCGTCTCTGTGGCAATCGAGGCCCTGGAAGATGGTCGTGGCGAGACCCGTCTGTCGCGTGACCGCGCGAAGCGCCTGGCCGCATGGGTAAGCCTTGAGCAGGCACTAGAGAGCGGTGAGACCGTAATCGGTACCGTAACCGGCAAGGTCAAAGGTGGCCTGACAGTGATGACCAACGGCATCCGCGCATTCCTGCCCGGTTCGCTCGTAGATACGCGTCCTATCAAAGATACGTCCCACATCGAGGGCAAGACCCTTGATTTCAAGGTCATCAAACTTGATCGCAAGCGTAACAACGTGGTGCTCTCGCGTCGCGCGATTGTTGAAGCTTCGATGGGTGAAGACCGCGCCAAGCTGATGGAGAACCTGAAAGAAGGTTCCACAGTGACAGGCGTTGTGAAGAACATCACCGATTACGGTGCATTTATCGACTTGGGCGGTATCGACG
>JACCDS010361055.1_pt1 | contig 10135 bp, 6 predicted proteins | sample 7446441 | NCBI WGS metagenome assembly JACCDS01 (sample SAMN15323445, study PRJNA562643) | freshwater metagenome | isolation source: river surface water | place: USA:Blue River Watershed | collected 2017-08-17 | reverse complement strand
GTCGACGCGGCGGTTGGCCTCGCGACCCTCTGCTGTGGTGTTGGGCTGGACGGGTTCCGTGTCGGCACGTCCCTCGGCCTTGAAACGGTCGGCCTGCCCGCTGGACAGGCTCAGCACGGCCATCGCGGCCGCGGCGCGGGCGGCCGACAGTTCAAAGTTGGACGGGAACTGCACGGTGCGTATGCGCTGGTTGTCGGAGTGGCCCACCACCAGCACGCGGCCGGGCTCTGCACGCAGCCCTTCTCCGATGCGCTGCAGCAGCCTGACGAAGGACTCCTGGATGTCAGCCCGTCCTGAATCGAACATGCCGCGCGACAGCACCCGGATCGTCAGGCGCTGCGCGTCACCCTGCACCACCACCAGGCCCTGGGCGATCTCGACCGCCAGCAACTGCCTGAACTTGGCCACCGCGTCCCCGCTGCTCGGCGGCGGTGCGGTGGGCGGTTGGACCGCCGCACTGCGTTCCAGCACGGGTGCCTGCGCGGGTGGCAGAGACACCAGCCGCCCCTGCAGGGCGTCGCCGCGCGAACTGAGGTGCAAGGACGTCAGCAGGTAACCCAGCGCCAGCACCGCCAGTGCAAACGTGGCAATCACCCAGCCTGGGATGCGCCGCTCCGGCCCCTGGTGCGGGGCGTCCACGCCGCGCCAACGGGGGGACAGCTCACGCTCCCAGGTGCCGCCGGCACTGGACAGCAGCTGGTAAAGGCCTTCACGCAGGCGTTCGACCTCGGCGCCGCCGCGGCTGTCCAGCCGGTACTTGCCGCGGAATCCCAGCGACAGGCAGAGGTAGCAGACCTCCAGTGCCGCGAGGTACCGCCCCGGCTCTTTCTGCATGCCGGCAAGCAGGTCGAAGAACCGCTCGCCGCTGCGCACGTCCTGGTGGAAGGTGGAGCTGAGCGAGCGAGCCGCCCAACTGCTGGACTGGCCCCAGGGCGTGGCCAGCGCGGTGTCGTCCAGCGCTGCGCACAGGGCGTAGTGAGCCGCCCGGAGCTGTTCCTGCGGTACCTGGGCCGCGCGGCACTCGCTCTCGAAGCTGCGCAGGGCCTGCATGGCGCGGTCGCGCAGGTCTTCCGGGTTGCCCACCGGCACGCCACGGGCACCAATGCGGGCCAGCAGGTCCAGCAGCGGCGCGGCCGCCGCGGCCAGAGGGCTGCGGCCAACCTTGGGCATGGGCGTGCCATCGGCGGCAGCGGCTGGCGGGGGCGCCGGCCACTCCGGTGCAGGGGCTTGTGCAGCGGCAGCGGGCGTTGGCGCAGCCGCACGGCCGCCCGTGGGCAGCCGCAGCACGGTGCGCTCGTTGTCTTCGGGTTCGCTGAACGGGTTGTCGTTCATTCGCGGATCGCCCACAGTTCAAGCGTGAGGTTGGGGAATTCGTCGGAGACGTGGATGCCAAAGCCCCCGGACGACTTCATGTTCTGCCAATGCGGGCTGCCCTGGTCCAGTTCAAAGTAGGCCGCGCTGGAGCGGAACGGGATCTGCCGCGGCGCCACGGGCAAGGGCATGATGCCGATGCCGGGCAGCGAGACGTTCACCAGTTCCTTGATCTGTTCGACGGCGCCGATCTTCACCTTGTGGGGGAAGATGCGCCGCAGTTGCTCGCCGGGCATGTCAGCCGACACGGCCATCACAAAACGGCAGCGCAGCAGGTTGCGGTCGCTGAGTGCGGCCACGCGGAAGCCGAAGCGGGGCTCCTGCACCGGCACCGACACGGCATTGGTCTCCAGCACTGCAGACAGCGAGCGGCGCAGGTCGGCCACCACGGGCGCAAAGCTGCGCTGCAGGTCGTCGTGCCGGTAGGCCGGGTAGGTGCTGGCGCGCTTGTCTGCCGCGGTGAAGGTGGCCAGTTCGCCGGCCAGCTGCACCAGGGCGGCAAAGAAGGCTTCGGGGTGCACGTTGCCGGCATCGGCCCAGTGCGCCAGCAGGGGCTGCCAGCGGTTCACGGCCTGCAGCAGCAGGAAGTCGGCCACGTCGGCCACACCGCGTGCGCCCGGCTGACCCAGGCGGGCCGCCAGCACCTCTGCACGCTGGCCCAGCATGCCCACCAACTCGGCCGCCAGGTTGCCCAGCCCGCCGTTGGCGGAAATGCGCAGGCAGGCTGGGATGTAGCGCTCGTCCAGCAGCACGCGCTGGTCGGCCTGCACCTCGACGATGCGGGCCAGACCCAGGCGCGCATAGCCGGAGAGCTCATTGCCCTCCAGCAGGTAGCGCATGCGCAGGCGGCCAACCGACACGTCCGCCGGCATGGAGCTGTCGGAGTGCGTGTCGTGCGCCTGGAAGTTGTGCAGCGTGTAGCGAGCCCTCAGCTCGTCTGCCCCCCCTTCGCCCGTGGCGACTTCGTGGTTGCCGTCCTGTTGCAGCGCAATGGCCAGGTACACCGTGGCATTGCGGGTGCCTTCGGGCAGTTCCAGCGGCACGGGGGCGTCGGCGCCGCCAGGGATGGCAAACGGCGTGCCGTCCTCGAAGATGCCCGCCGCGCCGGACAGGGCGAAGCGGCCGGCCGCCAGCAGGTCGCGGTCTATGGCCAGTTCCGTCAGACCCCAGGGGTGGGCGTGCAGCGGGGCGGAGCGGGCCTGCAGCAGGCGGACCATGTTCCGGTCCTGCTGCTGGAAGTGTTGGGCACGCAGGAACATGCCTTCCTGCCAGACCACCTTGTCATGCCAAAACATTCAAGCCCTCGGTGCGGTGCGCCTGGCGCCCCGGTGTTGTTGTTGAGGTGGGTGGGGTGCGTTCATCGGTGCCCACCCCCTGACTCCACGGCCTGCTCATAAGCCCGTGCGAATGCGGTGCCGAATGCACTCTCGAAGTCGTCTTCCAGTTCGGCCATCAAGGTGGCATGGCGCCGCCTGTAGGCCGCCCACAGCCGTTTCTCCCGGGCGCCCGGCAGCAGGCCGCTGCCGCCGGGGTCGTCGGCCTCCAGGCCGTCGGGGGCCAACTGCATGAGCATGGCGCGTGCGGCCGCCTGGGTTGCGGCCAGCACTGCCACTTCGTGTGTGGTGAGGTCTTCGACGGCCTTCTGCACGGCATGGGCGCCGTCGTTGCGGGGGTCCAGCAGCGACGCCAGGGCCTGCTCGTCGGTGGCCGCGAACTTCAGAAGATTGTTCCCCTTGGGGTTCATGATCGTCTGCTCGATGCGGAACTCCCGCTTCACCAGGCCTCTTGCCAACAGCAGGGCCCGCATGCCAGCCACGGCGGCCTGCAGCACGCCACCGGCTTGCGTGAGCACCTTGTCGGGGTTGCTGGCCGCGCGGTGCAGCACGTCGTCGGGCAGCGCTGCGCCCTTGAAAAGCAGCGCCACGCTCGCCAGGGCGTTGCCGCCCGGCTGCAAAGCAGGTGGCGCAGCGAAGGCGGTTTGCCGAGCAGGGCTGTCCATGACCGGCAGCGGGGCAACGGGGCGCACCTCGGCGGGCGGCGCCGGCGGTGCGGCCGGGGCGCTGCGGCGTGGCGTGGGCAGCAAGGCCGACCGGAACCAGTCGTCGGGTGCAGCATCGACCGCACCGTGCACGACGGCAGGCGGTACAAAGGCATCGCTGGCCGCGGCTGCATGGTCGGACACGGCACCCGCAAACGGCGAGGCGGGCTGTGCGTAGCCGGTGTCGCGGTAGCCCGCGGATGCGGCGGGAGGGTCATCGAGGCCGGGTAGCCGCACGCCGCCGAAGCCGCCATCGCCCGGGGCAGCGAACGGGTTGCTGTCGAACCCCGGCGCGGCAGGGGTTGGGGCTGCGGGCGCTTCCTGCAACCGCACCTCGATTTCGTAGTCACCCAGACGGAGCCGGTCGCCGTTGCGAACCGTGTGGGCCGCGGTCGGGCCCAGTGGCTGGGGGGTTGCATTCACGAAGGTGCCGTTGGCGGACATGTCCACCACCCGCCACACGCCGGAGGTCAGCTCGAACCGGCAATGGGTGCGCGACAGCGAGCGGTGCGGATCGGGCAGCACCCAGTCGCATTGCGTACCCCGGCCCACGGTCACTTCCGGGCCACGGGCCTGGAACTGCTGGCCCGACACCTGCTCCGGCCCTCGGAAGATGGTGAGTGAAAGCGTGCTCATCGAAGGCAGAGCATATGGGCTGCGCGAGCGCCGGCTCAACCACCGATGAGCACGGTCGGGAAACCCATGACGACGCTGCCCCCGTGACCGCAGGTATCGCCAATGCGGGCGGCGGGCAACTTGCCGACGAGTACGGTTGCGCTGCCCTTGGCGATGAGGTCAGGTGGGCCGACGCAGACGCAGTTGTCGGTGGCCCGTGCCTGCGGCATCTTGCCTGTCAGCACGGTGGGCAAGCCCTTGATGATGGGGCCGCCCACATGGGGAATGGGTGGCACGCCAGGTGTCACCATGGGACAGACATGCATGTCGGTGATGCGTGCAGCCGGCATTCCCATGTCAGTCGGTCTCCACCGGTATCCGTCCGGCTCCGCCGGCGGCAATATCCCTTGCCGCCTGCAAAAAGCGCGTCAGACGCGCTGCTGAACGCTCGGGATGCCCCCGCACTGCGGCCAGTGCAATGGCGCCACTGATGGCCACACCGGTCAGGTGCTCTGCAGGCGGCACATCCGGTTGCCCGGCGGGCGCCATGCTGGCGCCACTCCAGAAAGCGCCCACTGCAGCCCAGGCTTCCGGCGACTTGAATTCCGTCGCTTGCGCAGCTTCCCAGGCGGCGCGGCGCAACGCGTCGTCGCCGGGTTGGCGCACCCAGGCCTCTGCCGCCTGCCGGGCTGCGGCGTCAGGGGCGGCCAGCGCGGTGGCCGGCACGGCGGCGGCGCACATGCAGGCCCACCAGACGGCCTCCCGTTTGGGCAGGGCATGCGCGGTCAGGCGGGCCGCCTCGGAGCCGAAGCCACCGGCTTCCAGCCGCTGCACGGCTTCCGCGGCGGTGGCCGCGCCGCCAATGGCCTGCGCGGCTTCAGCGGAGAGTTCAAGCCGTGGCAGCAAGGGCGCCACGGGGGCGGCCAGTTTGGGCAGGGTCTGTGTCATGTCAGTTCAGCATCACCACGCCGCCCTTGAGCATCACCATGCCGTCGGCGTTCACCTGGACCATGGGCGACTTGGTCTTGTGCATCGCTTGCGCTTCCTCGGTGATCATGACTCCCTTGGTGGTGATGCCGCTCTGGTCGATGACCAGGGAATTCTGGCCGACCTTCAACGTGATCTTCTGCATGGCGTCGATGGTGACGCTGCCTGCCGAGCACTTCACCGTCAGGTTGCCCTGCGAGACGGTGAGTTCGTCGTTGCCTGACTGGATGGTCACCTGGCGGTTGCCGCTTTGCACGGTGAGCTTGTCATCGGCCTTGATCTTCACCGTCCGGGCACGCTTGATCTCTTCGGTCTGGTCGCGGTCGATCGTGCGCGTCTCATCGTTCTCGACCTCGACCTTCAGGTCCTTCTGGGCGTGCAGCAGCACCTCTTCCGAGCCCTTCTTGTCCTCGAATCTCAGCACGTTGGCATCGGCCGAGCTGCTGGACTTGTAGCTGCGCGTGGAAATGCCACTTTGGGAGCGGTTCTGCTCCGGGTTGAAAGGAGGCTTGGCTTCCTCGTTAAAGAGCGACCCCGTCACAACCGGGCGGTCCGGGTCGCCGTCCAGAAAGGCAACCAGGACTTCGTCGCCCACCCGCGGCAGGAACCAGGTCCCTCCCCAGGCTCCGGCCGCCGCCTGCGCCACCCGCACCCAGCAGGACGATGCGTCATCTGTCGGCCCGGCGCTGTCCCAGCGGAACTTGACCTTGATGCGGCCGAACTTGTCGACGTGGATCTGCTCACCCGCAGGCCCCGTGACCTTGGCCGAGTGCAGGCCCGCCATGACGGGCCGGAGGTGTCGGGCCTCTGGCATCCAGGCGCGCGCCGCGGACACCAGCCGCAGGCTGCCGCGGTAGCGTTCGGTGCCGCCAGCCCCAGCGACAAGGCCCGACATGTCTTCCGCTTCATGCTGGACCGAGGTGACGATGTATTGTTGCTTGGTCTGCTGCCCGTTTTCGGCACGCACGCCCACACCCACCCGCACACCGGCAGCGAACCGGGGGTCGATCGAGTCGGCTTCGAAATCCTCAGACGCCGTTTCCAGCGCCGCCATGGCCACCGCCGCCGGGTCCAGGCCAGGGCGGGTGGACATGCCACCGGGCCACTGCTGGACTTTGCCGCCCGCCCACATGGTGGGTTCATTGGCGGTGGCGCGCGTGTCGCTGCGCTTGGTCAGCACGACGGATGGCTTGAGGCGGTTCTCGTCCATGTCGGTGAGCGCGACCGCCGCACTGCGGGCCCGGTTGGCCCGGCGCCAGCTGCTCAGTTCCGTGGACAGTTCAGACCCGTGGACCACCGTCACATCCGACCCCGCAAAGGCCGGGAAGCCCGGTGCCGTCCCGCTGATGTGCAGCTTGTGGGCCGATGCGGTGTGGCTGAAGTAGCAGGTCAGCCCGTGCTCCTGCAGAAGCCGGGAAATGAAGTGCAGGTCGCTCTCGTTGAACTGCGTGCAGTAGGGGATGGGCTGCAAGGTCCCGGTGATGCCCCAGGTTGGCTCGGGCTGGTCGTGCTCGGCCAGCACGGCCTTCACGATGTCGCGCACCGACTTGTCCTGGAAGATCCTGCAGTTCTGACGCAGACCCAGCCGCCACAGGCCGGGCACCGCCACCAGCCGGTAAAGGGTGCGTCCTGCTGCTCCAGGCCCCAGCCGTTCCCACTGCACCACCAGGCCGTGGAAGTGGCGTTCGGTGGGCGCCCCCCCGTGGGGCTGCACCACCGTGGCGGTGATGGGTTTGGTCAGCAGGTCCTTGGCTTGCAGATCGGGGTTGCTGCCCAGCACGTCCAGCTCGATCGTGTAGGGCTCGCCCAGCCGCTCCGTGACCGACAGCCGCGTGGGAATCAGCGCGTCGGGGCCCAACGTGCTTGTGATAGATAGCAGTCGCTTGTCAGCCATACCGGCACATTCCTCAGGCAGTCGTGCTGCCACCGGGTACCCAGCGCACCAGTCCGGTAGACAGCGCCAGATGCCCGGTCATGGCTTAGGCAGGCGGCCCGTTCGAGCGGGCCGCGTACCTGCAGGCCCGCCTTGGCGGGCCGCAGGTGGGTTCAGGTCAGCTTGGCCATGGACAGGTCGTAGATGACGTGGCCGGTGGTTGCGGCCTTGAACTTGTCGTCGATCTTGATGTACTCGCTGTCGATCTTGGTGAAGTTCAACGACAGCGACTCGGACGGCCTGTCACCACCGGACGAGATGCTGTAGCCGCTGACCAGGCAGTTCGTCAGGATGTACTTCTGGTAAGCAATGTGTGCGCCCTTGTCGTCCGTCTGGGTCAGGTCAAACTTGACCGTGACCGCCTTGCCACCGAGCGCCTCTTTCATCATCAGCGGAGAGGACGCGTCGAAGGACTTGGTGATGGTGATTTCCGACACGCTGGGTGCCGAGGACTCGCGTTTGGAGCCGCCGCCGACGCCGGCAGAGATGCCACGGCCCACGCCCCATTGGATGGAATGGACTTCGATCCATTCCTTGTGCGTGGCGGCGGTGACTTCGCCCTTCAGATCGCCGTATTTCAGAAAGATAGCCATGGTCGTCAAACCTTTCGTGTGTCGCAGGTGCCCCGCTGAGTTCGCACTCGGTCCCGGGGACGTTCAACCGAGTTCGTAGACGAATCCACCAGACGCAGCGTCCATGCCGACATGGACCCTGGCGATCTTGTCGCCCGAGGCCATGCGCGTCAACAACTGCCCGGAGAGCTCGGGCAGCAGGCTGCGGCTGATGATGTTGTCGATGTTCCGTGCGCCAGATTCCACCTCGCGGCAGCGCGCGACGATGGAATCCGGAACACTGTCCTCAAAGGTGAAGGGCGTGCCGTAGGTTTCCAGCACGCGGCGCCCGATGCTGCGCAGCTTCAGCATGCAGATGCGGCGCAGGATCTCGTCGCGCAGCGGGTAGTAGATGACCACGTTGCAACGGCCCAGGAAGGCGGGCTTGAAGGACTTCAGCAGGTCGGGCTGCAGCGCTTCGCGCAGTTGTTCGGGTTCGGGCGTGAGCTCAGGGTCGGCGCAGAGCTTGGCGATAGTGTCGGTGCCCGCGTTGCTGGTCATGATGATGACGCAGTTGCGGAAGTCGATGTCACGGCCTTCGCCGTCCTTCATCTGCCCCTTGTCAAAGACTTGGTAGAAGACGTCCTGCACGCCAGGGTGTGCCTTCTCCATTTCGTCCAGCAGCACCACCGAATAAGGGCGCCGGCGCACGGCCTCGGTCAGCACGCCGCCTTCGCCATAGCCCACATAGCCCGGCGGCGAGCCCATGAGCAAGGAGACCTTGTGCTCCTCCTTGAACTCGCTCATGTTGATGACGGTGAGGTTCTGCTCACCGCCATACAGCAACTCGGCCACAGCCAGCGCGGTCTCGGTCTTGCCCACACCCGAGGTGCCGGCCATCATGAACACGCCAATGGGCTTGCGGGGGTCGGTGAGCCCGGCACGGCTGGTCTGGATGGCCTGCGCAATGGCGGCCAGCGCGTGGTCCTGGCCCACCACCCGCTCCATCAGCTTGTCCTTCAGCACCAGGACACTCTTGATCTCGTCGGACACCATCCGGCCCACCGGAATGCCGGTCCAGGTGGCCACCACCTCGGCGACGGCCTGCCCGTCGACGACGGGATGCACCAGCGGCTCCTCGCCCTGGAGGCTGTGCAGGGAGGCCGTGGTCTGGGCCAGTTCCTCCTGCAGTGCGGCCAGGTCTTCTGCGGGGGCCGCTGCATCTGCAGGCACCAGCTTCAGCGACGCGGTCTCCGCACGCAGGCGCAGGTCGCGGATGCGGCCGACGAGCTCTTTTTCCTGCGCCCAGCGCGCATTCAGCGTTTCCAGCTCGGCTTGTGCCTGCGCCTGCTCGGCCAGCAAGGCCGCGCGCCGCGTCGCGTGGTCTGCCCCAGTGGCGGATTCGCGCTCCAGTGCAGCCAGTTCGGTGGCCACCAGTGCCAGGCGGCGCGTGCGGTCTTCCACCGGTGCCGGCACGGCAGCCTGGCTCATGGCCACACGGGCGCAGGCCGTGTCAAGCAGCGACACGCCCTTGTCCGGCAACTGGCGTGAAGGGATGAAGCGCGCTGACAGCTTGACCGCGTCTTCGACGGCTTCGTCGAGGATGCGCACGCCGTGGTGTTTTTCCAGCGTGGCGACCAGGCCGCGCAGCATGGCGGCCGCCAGGGGCTCGGAAGGCTCTTCCACCTTCACGACCTGGAAGCGCCGTGTGAGCGCCGCGTCCTTTTCAAAGTACTTCTTGTATTCGGCCCAGGTGGTGGCGGCAACGCAGCGTAACTCGCCACGCGCCAGCGCGGGCTTGAGCAGGTTGGCGGCATCGTTCTGGCCGGCCTGGCCGCCTGCGCCGATGAGCGTGTGGGCCTCGTCGATGAACATCACGATGGGCGTGGGCGATGACTTCACCGCGTCTATGACGCCCTTCAGGCGGTTCTCGAACTCGCCCTTCACACCAGCGCCCGCCTGCAGCAGGCCCAAGTCCAGCGACACCAGGCGCACGCCCTTCAGTGCATCGGGCACCTCGCCTGCCGCGATGCGCAAGGCCAGGCCTTCGACGACGGCCGTCTTGCCGACACCCGGCTCACCGGTGAGGATGGGGTTGTTCTGGCGGCGGCGGGTGAGGATGTCCACCATCTGCCGGATCTCACTGTCGCGGCCCAGAATGGGATCGATCTTCCCGGCCTTGGCCTGCGCGGTGAGGTCGGTGCAGAACTGCTCCAGGGGTCCGCCGGCACGCGGAGCGCCGTCGGCGGCACCACCCGTGGCGGCCGTTGCTCCCGCGCCGCCGGTGCCCGCATCGGCTTGAGCGGCTTCGTCGCTGCCTGCGGCCAGGTCGGCCAGGTTGGCGCGGATCGTCGCGACTTGAAGCGCAGCGAGCGAAGGGCAACTGCCCTGGACGATGCGCGCCAGGGACTCGTCGGCCAGCAGGGCCACCAGCATGTGCCCGCTGCGTATGCGGCTGGCGCCGGCTTCCAGCGAGGCAATGATCCAGGCCTCGCGCAACCAGGTCACGATGTCCGGGGACAGCGAAGGCGCCCGTGCATTGCCCGTGCGCAGCTTGTCCAGCGCGCGATTCACTTCATTGGCCACACGGCCGGCGTCCACGCCCTGCTTGCGCAGCACCACGGACACATCGCTGGCCGG
>JACCDS010545253.1_pt1 | contig 10139 bp, 6 predicted proteins | sample 7446441 | NCBI WGS metagenome assembly JACCDS01 (sample SAMN15323445, study PRJNA562643) | freshwater metagenome | isolation source: river surface water | place: USA:Blue River Watershed | collected 2017-08-17 | reverse complement strand
GTTGACAATCTCTGTCTCGGTAATAGAATGGGTTCTAGAAACTTGGGTAGCCCCGGTTTCTTTATAAAACAAGAAACTAAGGCAAGATGCCGATGAGTTTCAATTTCATGAAATTGGAGAATGTTCTGATGAAAACAATGTTTAAAAAAACGCTCGTAGCAGCAGCACTGGCTGGCTTCGGCTTCGCTGCTCAAGCTGCTGACGTGACGACTAACGTCGTTAATATCTCTAAGCAAGGCGCTGTAACTGGCGACCTGACTGCAGGTAACGTCGTTGTCGATTTAGAAGCTGCTTATGCAGTTGGCGATACCGTTACTTTTACTTTCTCTGGCGGTCTGAAAACTGCTCCACTGACAATCACTTCTGCTGGTGGTGTTAACCCTGTAACTTTAGGTCGTACTGGCCAAACCGCGACTACAGCTACCTACCGCGTAACTGAAATCACTGGTGCTGGTGCTGATCACGGTTCTTTCACTTTCACTGGCGCAACAGCGTTCGTATTCAAAGCAGCTGACGTAGTTGCTCTGGGTAAAGTGAATGCAACTTTTGGCGCTACACTGGGTAATACTACAAGCCCATTAGACGCTCCGGTTGAATATAACGCTGATGCAGACCTGACTTCTGGTGCTCTGTTCAACGTGCGTGACCAGTTCGTAGCTTCAATCGCTGCTGGTAACAAATTCGATGGTATCCTGGATGTTGCAGAAGACCGCGAAGAGTTCACTACTGGTACTACTGATGTTCTGACCATCTCTCTGGTGAACCGCAGCACTGATACCGGTAACGTTGCTAAAGGCAACACGACTTTCGTAGTTGGCGGCGATTTCGCATGGGCTGACAGCGCAGCTGTTGCTACTCCAGCTTGTACTGCAGGTGCTGTTGTTGGTACTCCAGCAATCACTGCAACCAGCTATACATTCACTTGTAATGCTGCTACAACTGGCGCAACTCTGACTCTGGACATCGACCAGGGTGCTGATACTGTTCCAGTGAACCCAACTTCGTTCACTCTGAACGTTGCTCACGGTTACGGTGCTGCTACAGCTTCTCTGGCTCAAGGCCCACTGGACGCTGGTGCATGGACTGTTAACGGTGCAATCGTGACTATTCCATACATGGCATACGGCACAATCGGCACTAAAACTTTCAGCCAGGTTATCAACCTGACTAACAACGGCTCACAAACTGGTGCAGTTTATGCCGACGTTTGGGCAACAGATGCTGCTGGCAAGTCAAACCCAATCCTGAAAAACGTTGTGGTTGGTACTACCAATCCAAAAGCAACGCTGAAATTAGCTTCTGCTCTGAAAACAGCAATGGAAGCGAAAGGCTTTAAAGACGGTACAGTAGCTATCCGCTTACTGGCTGACGTAAAAGCTGACTCAGTATCTGTTTACTCAGCATACGTTGACAACGCAACTACTGAACGTGCAATCGTGAACAACGATTCACCAGTTGTTGCTACTAAAGTAGTTAACCCGTAATATCGGGGACTATCATTAAAAAACGGGCCTCTGGCCCGTTTTTTTTTGCCTGTATTTAGCCATACTGGTGCCTGGCAGTGGCTTGAACTTCGTAAACCTTTTGCCGGTTTTTATCAAATACGACTTGAGCCAAGTGTGACTAAATTTTTGATTAATAAACATAAATGTCATAAATCACTCTGAAGCAGTTGCTTACACTGCTTCTTAAGTCTCACTGGGTATCTTTCTTGAAAAAACTGCACAAATTAATCTAAATAAGCTGGTGTTTTTATTTTAGATTGATATAGAATGAACTTTGACAGAATTCAATTTCATTTCAAGCTCAACTCTCCTCGTTGAGCTTTTTTTTTAGTTTTTTGCTATCTCTATTAGGCTGTCATGCAGATGATGAAACAGGGACTTGTGATGCTGCTGCTGACAACAGTTTCGCAGATCCTGCAGTTTGGTAGCATGGTGCTCCTGGCTCGTTGGTATTCACCTGCTCAAATTGGCATATTGTCGCAATTGACTGCGTTACTGCTGTTTTTTGTTCCCTGGGGCGCATTATGCATACCCTATGCATTTGTACTTAGCCAAACTGTGGCCGAAAGGTACAAATTGTTGGTGTTATGCAGACTACTCTCATCTTTCCTCGCTGTTACTTTTGTTGCTTTATATGCCGTACTTTCTGTGAATGAGCATTTCATTGCCTCACCACTATGGTTATTGCTGCTTGCAGTGGCTTTGTATGCCAGTGCAATGCAATCAGTGTATCAACAGTGGTTTTTTAGCTTTCAACAGTTTGTGTTGCCTGCATATTTGGCCTTTGCCGGCACTCTGGTATTGGTTATTGGTAGAGTAGGAATCGGCATTGCCGGGCGTGGTTATCAGGAATTGATTTTTTTGACGTTGATGTCATCAATAGTTGCAATGATTTTGTTTCGATATTATTGGCGAAAGAGCATCGTTGTTTCGCGGTTTACATATCCTGACTTCATCGAATTATTTAGGAAGTATCGGCAGTTCCCACTTTATCAAGCTCCCCAACAAGCGCTGAATGCTGTGTCGCAACAAGCGCCAATTTTACTGTTTGCACTGTGGTATAACGATGAATTGACCGGCCACTATGCTTTAGCCTTGTCTTGCCTTGCGGCACCAGTGGCGCTTTTAAGCAAATCTCTCGGTGATTGGTTGTATCCACAATTCGCTTATTGCACAGCAGACAGATTCCGCAGCCTGCTAGTGCGTTCGACATCTGCTCTTGCGGTGGCTGGTTTACTGCCAATGATTGTGTTGATGACAGCACATCAGGAGATTTTCAGCTGGGTCTTTGGCATGCAGTGGTCGCAAGCGGGGGTTATTGCCAGTATACTTGCGCCCTGGTTTTTTATGGTCGCATTGAATACCCCAGCCTTAAAAGCAATTATGGTGATGCAGGCTCAAAAATATACTTTGTTGTTGAACGTAGGGACGACAATATTGAGAGTCGGTGGGCTAAGTGCGGTGTATGTTTTTGGTGCTGATGTGATGCTTGCGATCTGGTGGTTGTCTCTTTGTGGTGTTGTTCACAATATGTTGGTCATTGCCGGAGCATTTGTAATAGAACGCCGACGAACTAGCGGGAATTTCCAGGTAGCTTTATGACGATGCCTAAGATGCTGCTACAGCGCTACAATTGGCATACTTCGTCCTGCCACAAACTTATCTTTAGTGGCCGGGTTTTTTATCAACAGTTGGAGCTGGATGCAGACAGGCTAGTTCAATTTCTGTTGAACGAAAACGAAGATATTAGTACCGATCTTGTGTGCGATTTGAGTGGTTTCTTCTCTATTGTCGTTCAGACCAATGATGCGATTCTTCTCGTATCGGATCGGGTACGAAGTATTCCAATTTTTTACCAGATATCAGAAAGTCGGCTGAGCATTTCAGATGATTGCTTTTTACTGGACTGTACGGACCCTGCAGACGAAATAGTAGCCCGGGAATTTACTGCTCTTGGTTATGTGACGGGCAACGATACATTGTTTGGTAGAACAAAGCAGGTCCCGGCAGGTTCTATTGTTCGCATCTCGGGAAGTTGCGTTAAGCAGCAACGTTACTTTATCTTTCGACGTGTCAATGAGACAAGTTCTGAAAACGACAATCGGATGTTGCAGGAACTACATTCTGTGATGACTTCTGTGATCAATGAATGTACCAGAGTTGCTGGTGGCAGGCAGATCGTTGTACCACTTAGCGGCGGCTACGATTCCAGGGCTCTCCTATTGTTTCTCAAAAAGACAGGTTACGACAACATACTGACATTTACATTCGGCGCGGCATCTAGTCCGGAGTTAGTATTGGCTGGAAAATTGGCGCAAGAATTAAAAGTTCGCTGGTTCCCTGTTGTCTACACGGCCCGGCTTTGGCGGGACCTACGCCACGATGTTGAGTTTGCAGATTATTTACAGTTTATTTCTAATGGCGTATCAGTACCAAACATTCAGATGTGGCCAGCGCTAAAAATATTGGTACGGCAGGGCGTCATTGAAAAAGATGCATTGTTTTTACCAGGGCACACCGGAGATTTTGTTTCAGGTGGCCATTTAAGTGGTGAAACAGCGAGGGCGGATGAATTATCGTTGCCTGAAATTGCGTTGTCTATCTATCAGAAACATTACCAGTTAGATAGAGTGCCACCGAATCACGAATTATTGCAACGCATCTTATTGGGCTGCAAGGACCTGATCGGTGACATGCCGAATTGTACTGTTGAAGACTTGAAAGACGCTTGGAACTGGCAGGAACGGCAAAGTAAATTTATTGTCAATTCAAATCGGTATTATGAGTTTTTCCAGTTGGAGTGGTGGTTACCGTTCTGGCAACGTGAATTTGTGTACTTTTGGTTGCAGGTTCCAAAGACGATGCTCAGAAAACAGCAACTCTGGCAGCGTTTTGTGGATGAGGAGTGTCGGCATGCAGGTGTCTCGGCCATCACCGGCAATGCCGCGAATATCAGTGTACTCCCACAAGTTTTGAATCTGGGACTGAATTACTTTTTTGACCGGAACTTATTGCTTTGGTTTATGCCTTTTAGGTGCTGGCTACTTTACCGTCTTCATCTGTCTAAACACTCAGGTACATTAAATAGTTACCTCACACGCATGATTTTGCGATGCAATAGCGTGTTTTCCAAAAACGCTGAGAATTAAAATGAAATTTTTCCGTCGGCTGTTAATTCAGGCGCTTACTTCACGTCAGAAAATTGCGATCAAGCATTTATTTTATCGAATCCGGGTTGGATTCAGCAAAATATTCACCCGATTCGGTTTTTTATCGTCTTTGTATTTTTTGTTGTTTGATCGCAGCTTCAGAAGAGAACAACTTGCAGTGATGTCAGGCCAGCAGAATTTCGAACTGCAGCGGCAACTTCCCAAAGAGTCAAATGCGATGTTGCGTCGCAATATTCATCGACTTGAGAAAGGTTTAATGATGAAGCCGCGTAAGCCGGTATTTGCTGAAGATTATATTGGAGAGACCGTAACGCTATATAGCAAAGCGCGTGATGCATCTGGTTATAGTGACGCTGAGTTACAGTGGGCTCATGATGTTTTGTTTAAATACTTCGACGTGGTAAAGCCAACAGCAATCATTGAATCCGCTTTGGCTGTATTCAAGCAAGTGCCATCTTCTGGCACATCGGATTGCACTCCGTTTCCTTATGCAGAATTGTCCCCACACAATTGTGGGTACGAACAGTTTCTCAGTTTATGCACACATCGGCATTCTGTACGCTGGTTTGATACACGACCAGTTGAGCCGGATATGATTCATAAAGCCATTATCGCCGCGTCACAAGCGCCTTCGGCTTGTAACCGGCAACCATATCAATTTCATTTGTTGTATCAGGACAAAGCTGTCGCTGCGGCAACCTTAGCCATGGGAACAGTAGGATTTGCAGATAACATTCCCGCCCTTGCCGTCGTTGTCGGTGATTTGTCGTGCTATCAGGAGTATCGGGACCGTCATTTAATTTATATCGATGCCGCATTGGCAGCCATGCAGTTTATGCTGGCTTTGGAATCTCTGGGACTTTCGACCTGTCCGATAAATTGGCCAGATATTGAGACTCGTGAACAGAAGATGCAGGAAATGCTGGCGCTACAAACTTTTCAGCGCCCGGTGATGTTAATTGCGATAGGCTATGCCGATCCTCAATCGCTTGTTGCGTTTTCTCAAAAGAAGGATGTGGAGCAACTAATACGTGACTAAGCCGATTTGGATTGAAATCAGGGGAACCCAGTTTGTTAACAAAGGCGCTTACCTGATGCTTGTAGCATGCATTGAGCAGCTAAAACGTTATAACCCAGATATAGAAATAGTGTTGGCCCCCAATAAAAACTCGCCGTATAAGTGCCGGTCACTCCTTGGGGCCTATCAGAAGGTATCTCTGCGTTTTAGAGGCTTGGATTTTAATGTTCTGAGCTATTTCATACCTAAATTTGTTCGTAAAATGTTGCGAGAGCGTTTTGGTCTCGTTTTAGAGCCAGAATTAGAATTGGTATTGGATGCATCTGGTTTTGCGTACGGCGACCAGTGGGGTGGGCGTAACGTAAAGCTTCTGGCTGCAGAGATTTTGCGTTTGAGTAGGCAGAATGTGGGTTATGTTCTTTTACCGCAAGCATTTGGGCCCTTCAAAAAAACGTCAGATCAACGGGCCCTGGCAAAAGGATTGTCGGCTGCATTGTTGGTTTGTGCCCGTGATCCACAAAGTTACCAGTATCTCAGGGAACATTCCGTTGGTGCGAACATCCAGCAGTTTGCCGACTTTACGAATCTGGTGAATGCACAACTGCCTGCTGGCGAAATCCAAAGTGACATCGCGTATGGCCTCGTGATCCCAAATTCCGCAATGCTTAGTCACCGAAATCACAATAGTAGTTGGCAGAGCGTTTATTTAAGACAATTGCAGTGTGGTATTCGCCTGATGCGGGAGGCTGGATTGACGCCAATACTGCTCAATCATGAAGGGCAAGCAGATGCGAACTTATGCCAGCAACTGATTGTTGAGAATCCCAATTTGCGGGTATTAAATCCCACGACTCCCGTTGAAGTTAAGGGCTGGATCGCCGGTGCTCGTATTGTAATATGCTCTCGATTCCACGGCTGTGTCAGTGCCTTGTCGTCGGGGGTTCCTTGTATTGGCACCAGCTGGAGTCACAAGTATGAAATGTTGTTTGCTGAATACGGGCAAAATGCTCTAATTCAGCCGGATACTTCGGAAGATGAGCTGCGTTGCTTGATTGCACAAGTGGGTAGTGCTGAAAACCGCCAACTACTGCAAGAGCGCGCCGAATATTGGAAACAACAGTCGCATCAGATGTGGCAAACGGTGTTTCAGCGTATAGATTCAGCGATTGATTCAGGTCAGGTTCAAATTAAACAGGCATGATGCCCTCAGACACTGATAGTCATCAGCTGTTGCAATCCGCTATAATAGCGGGTGTTTTTAGTCCATTTCTGATGCAGTGTTTTCGGAATCAATAGAATAACAAGGAGCTTCGCTGATGCTGGAGTGGCTGTTGTCTTTACCCAGATACGCTAAACGCTTTATCTCCGTGATGGCCGACGTGGCCTTCCTCAGTTGCTCGATGTTAGTTGCTCTTTTCGCAACACAAGCAGACCCGGTCAGAAGTCTTGGTCAAACCTTACCTATTTTCCTGCTGTCAGTACCAGCCACCATTATTGCTTTCACCAAACTTGGTTTATACCGGGCTGTGGTGCGATATATCGGTCAGCACGCCTTAGGTGCTGTATTGGCCGGTATCATCAGCAATGCGTTATTGCTGGCGATGTTATTTCAATTGGCGGGCATCGATGACAAAGGCAATCTGATTTTTGTGTATGCCATGATGGCATTAGTAACGAGCGGTGGATTGCGCTTGGCCGCCCGAATGATGCTGTTCCAGCGCCACAATGGTCATAAAGAACGTGTATTAATTTATGGTGCCGGCTCCTCCGGCCGTCAGTTGGCGCAGGCGCTGTTAAATGGTGAACAATTCCATCCGGTAGCTTTTGTTGATGATGACTTAACCTTACAGCGTTCGACTATTCTGGGCATTCATGTTGGTAGTCCGGGGCAGATCGCTGCCATTATCAAATCGAAAAATATCAGCCGTATTCTTTTGGCATTGCCATCCGCCAGCCGGGCGCGGCGCCGTGAGGTGTTGGAAAGTCTTGGCAATATGCCAATCCCGGTACAGACAGTTCCTGGCATGAGTGACATCGTGGATGGTTCTATGCGCATCGATGAGCTGCAAGACGTCAAAATTGAAGACTTGTTAGGCCGCGACCCGGTTGAACCCAAACTGAAGCTGATGCACGCTAATATCAAAGACAAAGTGGTGATGGTGACGGGGGCCGGTGGTTCCATCGGTTCTGAGTTGTGCCGGCAAATCGTGCAGTATGAACCTAAAGCGCTGGTGTTGTTTGAATTATCCGAATTTAGCCTTTATAGCATTGAGCAGGAACTGCGCGCGCTGATTAAAGACGAACAGCTGGATGTGATGCTACAGCCAATTTTGGGCAATGTGCAGAAACAAAGCCGCGTCCAGGCCGTGATGGAAAAATTCGGCGTGCAAACCGTCTATCATGCTGCGGCATACAAGCACGTACCATTGGTCGAATACAATGTGGTCGAAGGTGTCGTAAACAATGTATTCGGTACCTGGCGGGCAGCCGAAGCGGCTGTGGCCGCTGGCGTGGAAACCTTTGTCCTGATTTCTACGGATAAAGCGGTGCGGCCAACCAATATCATGGGCGCTTCCAAACGTCTGGCTGAATTGGTATTGCAGGGGCTTGCAATCCGACAGAGCCGCACCCGCTTTTGTATGGTACGTTTTGGCAACGTGTTGGGTTCTTCCGGCTCTGTTGTGCCGTTATTTCGCGAGCAGATCCGTAACGGCGGCCCCATTACTGTGACACACCCGGAAATTATCCGGTATTTCATGACCATCCCCGAAGCAGCGCAGCTGGTGATCCAGGCCGGCGCTATGGGTAAAGGCGGCGATGTGTTTGTGCTGGATATGGGCGAGCCGGTGCGCATCGCCGATTTGGCACGGCGCATGGTGCATTTGATGGGGTTGGAGGTCAAAGACAACCAACATCCGGATGGTGACATTGAAATTTCATTCTCTGGCTTGCGTCCTGGCGAAAAATTGTATGAAGAATTACTGATCGGCGAGAATGTGCGGCAGACTGCGCATCCCCGTATCATGGCGGCAAACGAACTCTCTTTGAACTGGAAAGACATGGCAGAGCTATTGCGGCAGCTGGAACATCATTGTGATCATTTTGCTGTGGAACGGATTGTCGAGCTCATCACTGAAGCGCCAACCGGCTTTAGTCACAGCAGTGCAGTCTGCGATCTGGTCGACTTACAGCAGACTCAGACTCCGTCGGAAAAAATTGTCCAGAAAAAGCCTGAGCTTAATGAGTTACCTGTTGCCATTGCTAGGATCAGCTGAATTAAGCCTTTTAAATTACCCTGAAAACAACTAATGCCGGTCACAAAGTGTTGACCGGTTACGCAGTCTGTTGCAGCACAGCAGGCTGTTTCAGGCTCATCTCGTTGGCTGATGCTGGATAAAACCGGGTCTGCTGCCACAAGGCCGTTAGGGTTGACTCCCGATACCAGTCCGCCTGTACCAGCCAAAGCGCAATAGCTGCCGCGACATCCGGGTAGCTGACCTTCACCTGTGGCTGGAAGTGGCGTATAAATTGGTTGATAACCGCGCTGTTTAATGCTGGCTGTGCCGCAGCGAGTTGCAGCTGCTGCAGTGCAATTGCATTACTGGCCTGTTCCGGCTGACCTGCTAAAGGTTTGACCAAAATACGTTTTTGCAGCTGCAATGCTTCGCTGATGAGTTCAAAACCGGCATTGCTGATGACGGCACTGGCCTGAATTAAATCCTGCTTAAACCCCTGAACTGAAGCGGGACAACACTCGACATGTGCTAAGCCATGTGTTGGCTGGCCGACACCGTACAGCCTGAACCGGTATTGCGTTAAAGGTGCCAGCCATTGCAACACGTCTGTGGCAGCTTCAAACGGCAGATACACCAGCACCGGTTGGTCGCTGCAGTCTGGCAGATCAGCGCGCACAACGTGGATAATGGGTGGCAGCACCAGGCGGCCTTGTTGCTGTCGATGATCAAAATGATGCCAGTGCAGGCCCAAATTAAGCCGGGCAGGGGCAAAAGAGCGCAGGATCTGCCGCTGAAACAGGTCCATCCCTGCAAGTGGTGTGGGGGCGGTCAACGCATATTGATGGCCGAGCGCAATCAAAGGCGTGCCCTGACGCCTTGCAGCCCAGGCAGTGACAGGTTCAAAATCAGTTAACACCAGGTCATAACGGCGGGTTTCCAATTGCCGGATATCTTGCCAAAGCTGACGGATATCCGCTTGCCACAGTGTTCGCCGATGGTCGACTCGACCGGCTTTACTGACAAAGCTCAGGCCTTTGCGCCATTGAAAATCGCCAAACTGCTGCATATCAAAGAGTTGTGCTGCAGGCCTGCCACTAAATAAAAAATCAATATGGATGTCGTGAGCGGCGAGCGCCTGCTGCAGCGCCCGGGCCCGGCTGATGTGACCGTTACCTGTCGCCTGTACGCCATATAACAGTCGCATCGGGAC
>JACCDS012276654.1_pt1 | contig 10140 bp, 10 predicted proteins | sample 7446441 | NCBI WGS metagenome assembly JACCDS01 (sample SAMN15323445, study PRJNA562643) | freshwater metagenome | isolation source: river surface water | place: USA:Blue River Watershed | collected 2017-08-17 | reverse complement strand
TGGGCCTACAGCGCGCCGCCGCTACGGCTGAAGAACAATGGCTGGTGGGGCAACGCTGCCTGCGGACTCTCCTACGAAGGCCTCGCGTGGCTGACCGGCGCAGCCGTGATGGCCGGCGGTGCGATGCCGGGCAGCGGTTCGCTGCTGCTGGCGCTGCTGTACAGCGCCGCCGCGCACGGGATCATGACACTCAACGATTTCAAATCCGTCGCCGGTGACCGCCAGATGGGCGTGGCCTCGTTGCCGGTGCAGCTCGGCATCGGCCGCGCCGCGCATACCGCCTGCTGGGTGATGGTGCTGCCGCAGCTGGCCGTGGCGGCGCTGCTGCTGCGCTGGGACCAGCCATGGCACGCGCTCGCCGTGCTGGCGCTGGTGGTCGGACAATCGGTGCTGATGCGCCGTTTCGTCGCCGCACCGGTCGCGCGGGCGCTGCAGCTATCGGCCTTCGGCGTACCGCTGCTGGTGGCGGGCATGATGATCGCGGCCTTCGCACTGCGTGGCATGGGGGGACAGGCATGAACGGAAACTTCGGATGGCTGCAGGTAATGCGGCTCGGGCTGGTGCAGGCGTCGCTCGGCGCGATCGTCGTACTGATGACGTCCACGCTGAACCGTGTGATGGTGGTCGAACTCGCTCTGCCGGCCATGCTGCCGGGGGCGCTGGTCGCGCTGCACTATCTGGTGCAGGTGTCGCGCCCGCGCATGGGCCACGGCTCGGACCAAGGCACGCGCCGCACGCCATGGATCATCGGCGGCATGGCGGTGCTGGCTGCCGGCGCGATCTGCGCGACGCTGGCCACGGTCTGGCTGCCGGAGTCGCCGGTGACGGGCGTGCTGCTGGCCGTCCTCGGCTTCCTCATGATCGGCCTCGGGGTCGGCGCGGCCGGCACCTCGCTGCTGGTGCTGCTGGCCATGCGCGTGGCCAGCGAGCGGCGCGCCGCCGCCGCAACCATTGTCTGGCTGATGATGATCGTCGGCTTTGCGGTCACGGCCGGCACCGCCGGCAAGCTGCTCGATCCGTATTCGCCGATGCGGCTCCTGGGCGTGACCATCACGGTCTGCGCGCTGGCGCTGGCGGTCACGGTGGTCGCGCTGTTCCGCGTCGAGAGCGATCCGGCGTATCCGGTCGCCGACCGCCGGCCGGCGCGCGCCGTCGCCTTCCGCACTGCGCTCGCCGAAGTCTGGCAGGAGTCGGCTGCGCGCCAGTTCACGGTCTTCATTTTCATCTCGATGCTGGCCTACAGCGCGCAGGACCTGATCCTCGAGCCCTTCGCCGGCAGCGTGTTCGGCTTCACGCCCGGTGAATCGACCAGCCTGTCCGGCGTGCAGCATGGCGGCGTGCTGGCCGGCATGCTGCTGGTCGCGGCCGTCGGCAGCCGCTTTGCGCGCGGCCGTGCCGGCTCGCTGCGGCTCTGGTGCGTCGGCGGCTGCATCGCGTCGGCCGCCGCGCTGGCTGGCCTGGCCGTGGCTGGCCCTGTCGGCCCGCCGTGGCCGCTGAAGGCCAACGTTTTCCTGATGGGCGCCGCCAACGGCGCATTCTCGATTGCCGCGATCGGCCAGATGATGCGGCTGGCGACCGAAGGCCGCGCAGCGCGCGAAGGCGTGCGCATGGGGCTGTGGGGCGCGGCGCAGGCGATCGCGTTCGGCTTCGGCGGGCTGGCCGGCACCGCGGCCAGCGACCTCGCGCATTGGCTGATCGCATCCACAGGTGCGGCCTACGGCAGCGTGTTCGCGCTCGAAGCGCTGCTGTTCATTGCGTCGGCGCTGCTGGCGCTGAAGATACCGCTGTCGGCCAGCCAGCCGGCCGAGCCGCGCCGGCGCGCGATCCGGCCGTCGTTTTCCTGACCCCTTCCCATCCGGCCGGAGGCCGCCATGAATGAAAGCTACGATGTCGTGATCGTCGGCGGCGGTCCCGCCGGCGCAACTGCCGCGCATGATCTGGCGCGGCGTGGCCGCCACGTGCTGCTGCTCGACCGCGCCGGCCGCATCAAGCCCTGCGGCGGCGCGATTCCGCCACGCGCGATCCGGGACTTCGACCTGCCCGATCACCTGCTGGTCGCAAAGGCACGCTCGGCGCGCATGGTCGCGCCGAGCGGCAAGCGGGTCGACATACCGATCGAAGACGGTTTCGTCGGGCTGGTCGACCGCGAGCACTTCGACGAATGGCTGCGCGAGCGTGCTGCGTCAGCCGGCGCACTGCGGTGCAGCGGGCGGTTCGAGCAAATCGAGCATGACGACGGCGGCTATGCAGCCATCACGTTCATCGAGGCCGCCGATGGCACACGGCGCAGCGTACGTGCACGGGCCGTGATCGGCGCGGACGGCGCGCGCTCGGCGGTCGCACAGCAGGCGGTGCCGGGTGCGGACAAGACAAAATATGTGTTCGCGTACCACGAGATTGTGCAGGCGCCCGCCGTGAAGCCGGCCGGCTACGACGGCTCGCGCTGTGACGTGTTCTATCAGGGCCACCTGTCGCCGGATTTCTACGGCTGGGTATTCCCGCACGGCGACACCTTGTCGATCGGGACCGGCAGCGCGGACAAGGGCTTCTCGCTGCGCAATGCGACCACCGCTCTGCGCGCCGCTGCCGGCCTGCAAGATGCGCGTACCGTGCGGCGAGAAGGCGCACCGCTGCCGATGAAGCCGCTGCCGCGCTGGGACAATGGCCGCAACGTGGTGCTGGCCGGCGATGCGGCCGGCGTGGTCGCTCCGTCATCCGGCGAAGGCATCTACTACGCCATGGCCGGCGGGCGGCTGGCTGCACAGGCCGTCGACAAGATGCTCGCCACCGGCGACGCGCGTTGCCTTGCACAGGCGCGCCGTGATTTCATGCGCGCGCACGGGAAAGTTTTCTGGGTTCTCGGTATCATGCAGAAGTTCTGGTATGCCAGCGATGCGCGGCGCGAACGCTTCGTCGCAATGTGCCGCGACAAGGATGTGCAGAAGCTGACCTTCGATGCGTACATGAACAAGGAACTCGTGCGCCGCAAACCGCTGGCGCACATCAAAATCTTCTTCAAGGACATGGCCCACCTGCTGGGCCTGGCGAAAGTCTGACACGACGGTGATGCAACTCGCGCGCGGATCAAAAAAACCCATCCTCATTGCCACGCTGCTGGCGATAGTCGTCGGCGGCCTCGGCGGCGCGGCGACCGACATCGGGCCGTGGTACTTCAGTCTGGTGAAACCCTCGTGGCAACCGCCGGACTGGCTGTTCGGTCCGGTATGGACGACGATCTATGTACTGAGCGCAATCGCCGGCGTGCGCGCCTGGCGGCGCGGTGATCCGACCGAGCGCCGTTTCTTCGCCGGCGCGCTGGCGCTGAACCTGGTGCTGAACGTGCTGTGGAGCGTGATCTTCTTCACGCTCAAGCGCCCTGACCTCGCCCTGCTGGAAGTGGTCCCGCTGTGGCTGTCGATCGCATTGCTGATGCTGCTGGTGCGGCGCTATTCGCCGCTGTCGTCGGCGCTGCTGCTGCCCTACCTGCTTTGGGTGGGGTTTGCGGCTTACCTCAACTGGACGATCGTGCGGTTGAACGGGATGGGGTGACGGGCAGGCTGATTAATGGCCTATCCCGATAGGGCAAGATTCGTGTCCGCGCACCTCTCCCGACGGTTCAAGGGGCGCCGGTAGCGATTGCTACAGATTTACGACCGTTATACAACGCGGCGGCTCGCCCGTGCGCTGTGACGCTTCGGTTTAATGACTCAGTAGAATGCGCTCAGGTCAAACGGCAGATCTTCCCACGGGATCCCAGTCTTCCAGGCAAACAGGATGCCGGTCAGAGTCGCACGATCAGGAATAGGCGGTCGCCCCAAAGGGGAAAACGTCGATAGATTGGCAGAAAAGGGGGCGGCGACGCCTATAGTGTATAGAAAATATCTTGATTACATCGCAACATCGCGATCATTGCCGCGGCTCATATCATGCATAAAACAAGCGACGATTTTCGAGAAAATTCAAACAACAACGACACGCGTCGATTAGAGACTCCGATCGCAGCAGCCGATATTCCGCAATACCGCTGCCGGCAGGAGCCACGGGCTCTGGTCTCATTTTGCATCACCTGCAAGGACCGCCTGATCCATCTGCGCGAGACTCTGCCGCGCAACCTGGCCTGGCACGAGCATGACCCGGACGTCGAGTTCGTCATCGTCAACTACAACTCTGGCGACGAACTGGAACAATGGATCAAAGATGCGTACGGCCCAGAACTCGATAGTGGCCGAGTGGTCCACTTTTTCAATCCCGAGCCCGACTTGTTCCGGGCCAGCCATGCCAAGAATCAGGCCTTTCGACTGGCGCGCGGCACGATTCTGTGCAATCTCGACGCCGACAACTTTACCGGCCCAGGCTTTGCCAGCTACGTGCGTCGGCAGTTGCAGACCCTCGACTTTCTTTCTGGCGGGGTCATCGACAACGATCGGATCATTGCGACGAACGTGCGCGGCGTGGAAGGCCGTAATGTTCTGCCCCGCGAGTTGTTCTGGGCGCTGGGCGGCTTCGACGAGCACTTCAGCAGTTGGGGATACGAAGACAGCAATCTTTCTGAACGAATGATGGCGCTTGGCTTGAGGGGAGCCACCATCGACAACGATTATCTGTCATGCATCGATCACGGCGATGAGCTTCGCACGCGCTTCTTCAGCAACAAGGTGACCGGCCGCAATACGGGACGAGCCTTCGGAAGCTGCAAAGAAAACTACGAGATCTGGCTCGCGAAAAAGGCCCGCGGCAATCTGGTCTGCGTGCCCGACAGATTTGGCTGTGGCACGGTGTACAGAAACTTCGCAAGCGAGCCTCTCGTTCTCGGACCCCGTTCGTGATCGCGGTTTCGGTAATCATTCCCTACTATGGCGAGCGCACCGCCCTGGGGCGCTGCCTGGATGCGCTGGGGCGGCAGACTCTAGACAACGATGCAATCGAAGTCATCGTCGTCAATAACCGGCCTGATCACAAGCTCACACTCGATGGTGGCCCGTCGCGTCTGGACACCATCGTCGTAGACGAGGAACGTCCCGGGTCCTACGCCGCGCGCAATCGTGGCGTCCAAATCGCCCGGGGACGCTGGCTGGCGTTTACCGATGCCGACTGCGTGCCCGACGAAGGATGGCTGGAGGCCGGCCTGCATCACGCGACCCTGCAGAATCCGCTGGGTGGCCATATCCTGCTTATGATGAAGCACCCGCCCTCATGGTCGCAGAAATACGATGCCGCGTTCGGGCTCAATCAGCAGTCCTATGTCGAGAAAAGCGGCTTCGCGGCCACCGCCAACCTGATCGTGTCGAGAGCCACGTTCGACAAGGTGGGGCCCTTTTCCGCACGCTTGCGCTCCGTCGGGGACTGGGAATGGTGCATGCGTGCTTCTCGGGTGGGTCATCCTGTCGTTTACTGCCCCGAGGCGATTGTTTGCCATCCTGCCCGGGCGACATGGCGGGACATCGTTCGTAAGGCGCTTCGCGTACAGGGTGGGATTCTTACCCTGCAAAGAGAGTTACATATCAGGCTTGCCTCCGGGGCCTGCCGTACGTGGGTTGATGTGTTCTATCCAAGACGCCATGTCTCCAAGATCCTGGCACTCAAGGCGTCCGGGGATCGGTCCTGGTGGCGTCTCTATCTTCTGGCCTGCCTGGTCAACGCGCTTGCCGTGGCCGAAACCTGTCGCTTGCGTCTCGGCGGAACGCCCTTGCGTTAGGTTCAGGCAAGGCGAAACATGCGGTCATGTAATGACCAACTCAGTGTCTGTTTGCAAAAACGATCTTTGTTTGTTCAGCAATGTTCAACGGTGTCTCCGACTGGAGGACAGTGTGTGGAACGAGCCAACCCGGGCGCAGCAAGCGCGAAGTGCTCAATGCGATCCGCTATCTGCTCAGGTCAGGTTGCGAATGGCGCATGCTTCCGACCCACTTCCCGCGCTGGCAGACGGTCTACTGGTGATTCCGGCGCTTGGTGTGCAGCTTTCTGTTCCAGGTCATTCACGATCTCGCGCTGATGCTCGATCGGCAAGCGCAAGGGTGGGGGGCGCAACCGAGCGCTGCGGTGATGAACAGCGAGGTCGTCAAAGCGGGGGCGGCGCGGTGGATCGCGGTTACGTTGCCGCTAAAAAGGCACCACGCGCAAGCGCCAGATCGCGATCGATGCCAACGGCCGCTTGCTTATGGTACGGTTGGCGCCGGCAGACTTGGCCGATTCGGCCGGTGCACTGGCGGTACTCGACGCCCTGAAGCAACGCTGGCCGTGGGTCAAACACTTGATCGCCGGGCGCCTGTGACTGTCGCACATTGCTCGACAAGGCGGCGTTCCTCGATTTCGTGGCTGAGGTTGTGCGCTGTTTGAAGCAACCGGGGCTTCGCCCCGTTGCCCCGCCGCCGGGTGGTCGAACGCATCTTCGTCTGGATGATCCAGTGGCGTCGGCTGGTGGGCGACTACGAGCTGCGACTGATGTGTCGACCGCGATGATTCATGTCGCACTCGGGAGTTTGCTGTTGCAACGTTTACTCGTCCCAGAATGAATTTTCAAACAGACACTTGGAGCGATCGACTCCGTCGATCAGACGTCGCACAGCAGGCACTCGAAGTAGCGGACCGTCTCCTTCAGGCCGTCCTCGAGCGAGATCTTTGGCGCCCATCCCAGGGCGGTGCGAGCAAGCGTGATATCGGGTTGACGCTGGCGTGGGTCATCGGCCGGCAGCCGGTGGTGAACAAGTCTGCTGCGCGAGCCTGTCAGCCCCAGTACTGTCTCGGCCAGTTCGAGCATTGTGATCTCGCAGGGATTGCCGAGATTCACAGGTCCGGTGAAGCCGTCGTCACTGTCCATCAGCACGATCAAAGCGTCGATTAGGTCGTCCACATAGCAAAAGCTGCGGCTCTGCTGGCCGTCGCCGAACACTGTCAGGTCCTCTCCGCGCAGCGCCTGAACGATGAAATTGCTGACGACACGACCGTCCTCCGGATGCATGCGGGGGCCGTAGGTGTTGAAGATGCGCGCGACCTTGATCGGCAGGCCGTAATGACGCCAGTAGTCGAAGAACAGGGTCTCGGCGCAGCGCTTTCCCTCGTCGTAGCAACTGCGCGGCCCGATCGGATTCACGCGCCCCCAGTACGACTCAGGTTGGGGGTGGCATTCCGGGTCGCCATAGACCTCGCTGGTGCTCGCCTGCAAGATTCGCGCCTTCACACGCTGGGCCAGGTCCAGCATGTTGATCGCTCCGTGCACACTGGTCTTGGTCGTCTGGACTGGCTCGGACTGGTAGTGAACCGGCGACGCCGGGCAGGCAAGGTTGAAGATCCGGTCCACCTCCGCATACAACGGGAAGGTCACGTCGTGACGCATTAATTTGAAGCTGGGTGACGTCTTCAGGTGCGCGATGTTGCTTCGGGTGCCGGTGTAGAAGTTATCGACGCACAGCACCTCATCGCCGCGCGCGATAAGCCGGTCGCACAGGTGGGAACCGAGAAAGCCGGCGCCGCCGGTGACGAGGACGCGATGAGTAGACGATGCGTAACGGGGCATGGTGGCTCTGTCTGAATTTTTGTGTTCGAGGCGCCAATCGACTTGTCCATGGTTCCACTCGCGGCCGATTGTCTCGAGCCAGAGCGCGCGGCGCGGTGGATAATTCGCCGTTATTGTAGCGGTCTCTTTGGTGAAACCGTTCTTAATACAAAATCGCAGACCGGTTCATCGCCAGTTTCCAGTCATGCGTTGACCGGCTCCAGTCGGCCGTGATGTTGCGCGGGTCCAGGCAGATGAGTTTGGAGACCGCCTCGTCGCTGGCGCAGTACCCGCGGCTCTTGAGGGTCTTGCGCAGCTGCGCGTTGACGCTATCGATCGCATTGCTCGTGTAGATCATCTTGCGGATCGACGCGGGAAACGGAAAGAACGGGAACGCCGGGGCCGTTCGTTCCCGGATACGTCGTCCCGGTGAAAACCGGGACCGATGGTTGCGCTCCGCCGGAATGACACCTTCGGTCGAGCGACGACGGATCCCGGTGCTGGCAGCCGCGCACCGGCAAATCCGACGATACCGTTCACCCGGCAGCCACCCGCTCCGGCACCAGCTCCGTCAATTCATCCACAACCACCTGCGCTTCGTCGAACAGCTCATCCGCAAAAAACGCGCTCCTGACAATCGCCACTGGCAAGCCCGCCAGCCGTGCTGCCAGCATGCCGTTGCGCGAATCTTCGATCGCGCAGCAACGCATCGCCGACAGCCCCAGCCGCACCAGCGCGAGCTCATAGGCTTCCGGATCCGGCTTCTTTTCCCCGACGTCTTCGCCGCAGACGATCACGGCCGGCTCCGGTATGACCAGCGGCATCAGGCTGTGCTGCCACAGCGCCTCCCAGTTCGCGCGGCTGGTGGTCGTGACCACGCCCCAGGCGATATTGTTCCGCGCCAGCGACATCACCAGTTCACGAAAGCCGGCACGCGCCGGGACGGCGCCGGAAGCCATGATCTGCGCGACATGCCGGTTCTTTGCGCGATGCACCTGCAACAGCCGGTCGCGCATCGCTTCCGCATCCTCGCCCGACGCCTGCGCAAAGCGCATCAGCCGCTCGACGCCGCCGGCCGTCTTCAGCAGCTGCCGATAATCTTCGCGGCTCCAGCGCCAGCCCAGCCCGGCGTCGTCAAACGCGCGATTGAACGCCGGCAGATGCGCCTGCCCTTCCGTTTCTGCGATCGTGCCGTCGACGTCGAACAGCACGCAACGATGCCGGCCCGGGATGAACATGTCAGTGCACGCGCGGGCGCAGCTCGCCCTTGCCGTAACGATCTGCCATCCGCTCCAGCGGCACCGCCTTGATTGTCGATGCATGGCCGGCCGAGCCGAAGGCCTCGAAGCGGTCGCGGCAAATGCCCTTCGCCGCCGCGGTGGCCGCCTTCAGGAACGCACGCGGATCAAACTCGTCCGGCTTGTCGGCCATCGCCTTGCGCATCGCGGCCGTCATCGCCAGTCGGATGTCCGTATCGATATTCACCTTTCGCACGCCGTGCCGTATGCCCTCGACGATCTCCGCGACCGGCACGCCATAGGTTTCCTTAATGTTGCCGCCGTAATCACGAATCATCTGCAGGTATTCCTGCGGCACCGACGACGAGCCGTGCATCACCAGGTGCGTGTTCGGGATGCGCGCATGGATCGCCTTGATGCGATCGATCGCCAGGATGTCGCCGGTCGGCGGGCGGCTGAACTTGTAGGCGCCGTGGCTGGTGCCGATCGCTATGGCCAGCGCATCGACCTGTGTGGCAGCGACGAATTCGGCCGCCTCGTCCGGGTCAGTCAGCAGCTGCGCATGCGCCAGCGTGCCCTCGGCGCCGACGCCGTCTTCTTCGCCGGCCTGCCCGGTCTCAAGCGAGCCGAGGCAGCCGAGCTCGCCTTCGACCGACACGCCGACCGCATGGGCCATGTCGACCACGCGGCGCGTGACCTGCACGTTGTAGCCGTAATCAGCCGGCGTCTTTGCGTCTTCCTTCAGCGAGCCATCCATCATCACGCTGGAAAAGCCGCTGCGGATCGAACCCTGGCAGACGGCCGGCGATGCGCCATGGTCCTGGTGCATGCAAACCGGGATGTCCGGATACTGCTCCAGCGCCGCCTCGACCAGCTTGCGCAGGAAGGCCTCGCCCGCATACTTGCGCGCGCCGGCCGAGGCCTGCAGGATGACCGGGCTGTCGCAGTCAGCCGCGGCCTGCAGGATGGAATGAATCTGCTCCATGTTGTTGACGTTGAATGCCGGCAGTCCGTACCGGTGCTCGGCCGCATGGTCGAGCAGTTGCCGCAATGAGATCAGGGCCATCAGGTCTCCTTCATTTTTAATGGCGAAAAAAATTCGGTACATCGCGAATGTCGGGCACGATCCGGTCCGGCATCGCCGTCGCGATCGGCTTGCCGAGGTTGTAGCCGTAGGGCACGGCCCAGCAGACCACGCCGGCCGCGCGCGCGGTGGACACGTCGATCTCGGAGTCGCCGATGAACAGCGCCTCGCCGGGGCTGGCGCCCAGTTCGGCAAGGCAGTGGTCGATCACTGCCGGATCGGGCTTCTTCACCGCCAGCGAGTCGCCGCAGACGATCATGTCGAACGCATCGGCCAGCCCGTGCCGCTCGAGCACGCGCTCGGTGAAGCGGCGCTCCTTGTTGGTG
>JACCDS012458855.1_pt1 | contig 10141 bp, 15 predicted proteins | sample 7446441 | NCBI WGS metagenome assembly JACCDS01 (sample SAMN15323445, study PRJNA562643) | freshwater metagenome | isolation source: river surface water | place: USA:Blue River Watershed | collected 2017-08-17 | reverse complement strand
TCGATTGCTCAGGATCAGGTGCATGCTCCTTGAAAAGGGCATTGATTTCATCACATCCAAGTTTACTCTGATATTTCCTTTGTACAAAAACCAAGGGCTTTTCTGCCTTGATGTCTGAGATACAACTTGCTAGGTATGTCTCATAGTCTCGCTTATTGTTCTCAAATATTTTTTGTTCTAGAGCCAAAGCTCGTTCATCCCACATCGGATCCATGCTAAAAAAAGATCCTGCAGATGATGTGCTTGAGGTGTGGTGATATCCCTTTAACATGTGCCTTTTGCCCTTCTCAACGTTTCAATCGCTTCTTTCAGCTCTGTATTCCTTTGGACTGCTGGATGATCGATCACATCCATCATGTGTAGGGAGCTGTAGATCATATAGAGTGCATCAATAAATTTTGTTTGGGGCATAGGTGCATCGACACCCTGCAATTTTTGATCGTACATGTCTTGATGGGTGCACTCCATGACATGGGTGAAAAGGTCGCTGGATTTTTGAATAAAATCGTCCATAGATAGTGGTGGTTTGGGTGTCATCTCGATGGTGACATCCTCAAAGAATTTTCTGCTTGATCGTGGGATATGAGGGAAAAAAAACTTTGTCATGATTTTTTGTATCCTTGTTTGTGCTACTATATAACCCAAGTATATAACAAATTTTTTATAAATTTTACGATAAAATGATTTTTTTTTTACTAGTTTCCGATCATTTGATTGCATACCCTGGTCACTGTTTGCCTACATAGACCAAGTTGCTTTGAGATGCTCATCATTGATTGACCCTGCCGTTTCAGTGCTATGATTTGTTCTCTATGTTGTGCCACCTTGGGTGTGCATCTTGATCTACTTTGTGTGGGTAAGCTTACCTTGTGACACCAAAGATATTTCTTCAGTGCTTGTCTACTGATGCCCAGTGTACTTGCTATCTCTAGTATACTTTTTCTTTGTGCAAGCATTGACTTGACCATGTTGATATCCATTGATGGGAGCGATGAGTACACTAGATCAATTTCCATGTGGGGGATAACTAGATCTTTCTCTATGCAGGACTCTATAAAATCAAGTCTCTGTTGTTCTGTTTTACAATCGATGAATCTCATTTTAACTTGGTGTGGGCAATGGTGGTGTATCGTTGTTTTAGTGCAGCATCTAGTTGATTTGTATCTTTGAAGAATTGTTGCACCGATACATCACAATATTGGAACAGGGGCAATTCAGATGGTGGGATTGTACTAGCTTCTAGTGTTGTACAAATCTTCTCTAGTATCTTATTCAAGGACTGTGATGAATGAGTATGCTTCCAATCTAGGTACATGGGCATCTGACTCATCCACCCCATCGTCATGAGTGATGTATATTGCAGGTGCAAGATATCTAGATCAGTGACTGGTCTGCTCATCGTACTCTCTCACAAGCTTTATCTATGATGGTGATGATGGTCAAGCAAGTAAGAACAAATCCTGGTGCAAGAAAACACATGGTGAATAGTGCCATAGTACAAACTGTTGCAGAAAGCAGAAGTAAAAAGTTTTCATTTCTGATTGCGACCTTATAGGTCAAGGCTAAGAATGGATTGAGTACCCACCACATGATGATGAGATTGATCAGGATAAATAGTGCAGTCATTTGTACTCTCTTATTATAGATTTATTATATTGTAGCATATCCATTCATCAAGCTACATTTTTTCAATCATTTTTTAGTGCGAAAAGGACAAGATAGAATGATTTTCTCGATCTGCTCCAATGTCTTCTCAACGGTCAGTTGTAGGAAGGGCAAATCTTGTCGAATAGAGAAAGAATCATCGAACATGAACTGCGAATCATCATAAAACACCAAACAACGAATTGACATGGTTGAGAGGTTTAGAGCTAGATCGATTTGAGCATCCAAGACTGCATTGACGATTGACCAACCACTATGTGTGGAAGTTGATGCCTTCTTTTCCCAAGGCTGAGGGAGTTTCAAATCATCAAGCACTCTCTCAATAATATCCGTCTTGCCTTGCCAATTATCAAGTTGGGGAAGAATATATTGAGTCAGGGGGAATTGATCGATCATGATTTCACTTGGATGTAGGTTTAATGTTGGTTGATTGTTGTTTGTGTGTTTCATGTTGTTGTACCTGTGTTAATACCTTTTTGAAAAAGGTTTTAATACCTTTCTATGAAAGGTTTTAGATTTTAATCTTCTAGTCTTTGTTTCCACTGGGCAAGGCGAAGGGCAAAGAGTGAAATTGCATCTTCCGTAAATTCGATTTTTACACCCTCTTCAAGTGTATCAACCTTTGTAGTTGCCAAAGCAAACCCGTAGCCTTGCCAGATGAAGCTTGACATATCATCAAAATCTTGCTCATTTGGATAGATATCGTGGATTGCATGACCGATTGCATTGGTTAAACCTTCTGCATCGCTATAATCCGACCAAGTTCGCATGACGGGGATGATTTTTTCTTGGATTTGTTCAATTGCTTCTTTTACTGTGGGCATGATTCTATCCTTGTGTTTGTGTGAAAAATGGGATTGACGATTTATTAACACCTCACACAAGATTTTTTCAGCCCTTTCACATAAAAAAGAGCAATTATTTTTTATACGAAAGGTACATGATGAAAAAGTGCCGATTCCTGCGATTAAATGAGGATTTATACGAGAGGTTATTTTATACGGTACGGACGACTCGTATAAATCTATTGACTTTTAACGATGTGGATAGTGAATTTGAGCGAGCGACACAAGATCTTGATGGTCGTCAGCACCGATATACCTCTCAAGTTTTTTAATATATTCCTGCATACTTTGGATATGTGCATAAGCAATCTTCATCTCTTCCCCCATGTGATGCAGTGGTATGCCCTTTAGCTTGTCCTGATACTCATCGATCAGACCATTCAATCGTGTGGCAACGATGAAATAATGAATTGCTTTGCTACTCACTTGATACATCAATAGTTTCTTTATATGTGCATCAATCACATCTTTAGCCCCATGCTCAATCAAAGCCATTGTTTCATATTCTATATATGGATACCGACTGATTTCATCTTGCAAACATTGTTTTAGTGTCCCCATATTTTTTCTGAGTCTTGATAAACCATTTGCATAAACTCTGCGATGTTCTTCATGCACAACATTATCAGTGCTTCTTATATGGTACATCACTTGTTGATCTAGTGTGTATGTAAATATGAGCTGATGAAGATCAATCACCTGTTCCCTACTTGGCACAATCTCTTTTAGTGCTGCATGATCTTGAAATTGTGTGGGTAGATCATTTGGGGGAAGTATCAACATCTGATTCAACTTCATCAAGCATTTGTTCTGGCTCAACACCAGCTCTCCTACAAGCTGAGTCGCAGAGTGCCCGTACCCAGTTGCTCATTGTTTTGCCCTGTGCTTTTGCTACCTTTTTATATGCCTCTGATCGTGGTAGATCAAGTACGACTATCATGCTATGTTTTTTTGCATCACTCATGGTGAATTATCCTTCTATGGTGTGTGGGTGTATATTTGTAGTATATCAAAAATTTTATATGAAACTTAAAAAATTTTATCAACTTCCTTGTCACTTGTTCCCCACCTAAAAAGACTTGTTCCCCACCTAAAAAGACTTGTTCCCCCTGTTTTCACATCCAAAAACGATGAAAAACGATCAAAAAATGACTTGTTCCCCCCCTAAAAAGACTTGTTCCCCCCCTAAAAAAGCTTGTTCAAAGGGTGTTTTTTGTCCTTTTTTTGTTAAAAAACTCAAAAATGAAGGGTATACACAAAGGGGTACACACTCAAAATCACTCGTTATCATCGGGCTTATATTGGTGTGTATGGAGTGGATGCCAAAATGCTCAACATTATATATATATAATATACACATACTATATACATACTACATATATACACATACTACACATATAATATTATAAATAATGTTTAAGAAAAAGGGGGGTATCCTCCACTAGTAAGCAAACCCCGATGATAACGAGTGATTTTTGAGTTGATGGGGGGGGTACACTGTGGAGGGGGGTAGCCCTCCATTTAGGCAAAAAAAGACAAAAAAGAGGTGTTGAACAAGCATTTTTTAGGGGGGAACAAGTCATTTTTCATGTGTTTTTGATCGTTTTTTGATCGTTTTTTGATGATTTTTGATGTAAAAATAGGGGAACAAGCTTTTTTAGGGTGGGAACAAGTCTTTTTAGCAGGTGATGAAGTTTGAGGATCAATTTTCAATTTTGATACATAAAAAGCTCAAATGATGCTACAATGAATAGAACAAAGTAATCGTTTGGAGTACATCATGAGAAGAGGATTTATGCCAAGGGCAAATATAACAGATAAATCTGTAGCTGGTCTGCGGGCACAGAAACAGGGCAAGACTGCAGAAGAACAAATTTTAGAGATAGGTGCATTCTATCTCCAGCACGGTATCGCAGAAATATCCAAGAGATATGAACCATATAAAAGAGTAGGAGCAGGAAAGAATTGTTTTCGTGCTGTGTATGCTGAGAAATCGGGCTGTGATTTTGAGTTGTGGCTACCCAATGGCAAAGCAGGATATCTTGAATGTAAATCAAGGGAAGGCATGAGAATACAAAAGTCAGCAATCGATCCTTTTCAAGCAGAGCAACTTGATCGTAGACTTGCATGGGGGCAACTGGCTGTTGTGCTTGTTCGTCTAGATAATGCTTGGTTCATCTGTTCTTGGCAAAAGTTTAGAGACTATGAAAAAAAGTCTTTTACAGTTGCTGATCTTCTGATTGTAGGTAAGCCTGTGCCTATGATTGCGAACTTGCTACCTGACTTCATCAAGGTGCTTGATCAACTGTAATCTAGAAATGGGACCAATGGTCCCTATTCAATTATCATGTTATATTTCATGCACTTAATAAAACATTACCGTCGGTAATGAATACAATTTCAATCTTGAGGTTAACGGCGTTAACAGCACAATAATTTTATTCCTTATATATATATATTTTGATATAGTGCAAAACTATCAATTCATGAAAAAGGACATATCCTATGAAGATCAAATTCAGAGTTGGCGACAAAGCCAATGCCCAAGTTTTAAAATCCGTCATCGATGTAGCCAATTCCAAGACACCAGAATATTTGGAATTTGTCAGTATGGAATTTGTATCAGATACCGAAGTAAAGCTAGTATCAACCAATTTACAAATCTCGATTTCAAGTATTTTGCACCTATCAGCCCCCTGTGAACGATTTGAAACAGTGCTTGTACATAAAGCTGATCTATCGCACCTTGTGTCTATTTGTAAAGATCAAATCACTTTGGATACAGACAAGGCAAAGGCGACTTGTGGCAAGATCAATCTATCACTCAAAGTTCTTGATGCTAAAAACTATCCTGAAATTTCTTCTATCGATGCACCAAGTGAGATGCCAATCTGGTCTGAAGAAGAGTTGGAAGATTTACGACTAGCAATTAAGATCTTGACACCATTTGTATCTACTGAAGAAGCAAGGGCGAGACTTTGTGGCATCAATTTCAAGTCGGATGTATCAACTGGGAAGATTGTGCTTAGTGCAACCAATGGTCATGTGGCAGGTACAATTGAACTGCTCAAAAAAGCCTATGTAGACATGGATTGCATCGTGCCTCATCAATCTTTCAAGATCTTGCAATCGTTTCTAAAGGGCACTGCATTCCCAGCACTTTTTGCTGATAAAGCGTCCTTGATCTTGCATGACACAATCCAAACTTTGATGATCAGACTTATTGATGAGTCGTTCGTGGACATTGACCAGATCATCCCAAAAACTTTTGACTATGATTTCCCCATTACTGAAGAACTTCTTGGATGCCTACATGATGGTACAACTATTGCCACATCACAAGGCACAGTAAAAATATCTTTTGATGAATCAAAGAATTTTGATGTTCAGGTATGTGGGGCAGATCGTGGTGATGTTCTATACTCATATACCAATCTAGTGAGCGAACCGATCTACACCAAGAATTTTGCTTTATCGTACCTGATCGGTGGGATTGCCCATTGTAGTACGATCAAAGATAGATCAAATGAGTTGTCTCCAATGGTGGCAAAAAGTTTGGATGGAAGAGTGACAACAATCACCATGGCGAGAAGGACTTAAAAAATAAAAACTTGATCAATCATCATTTGATATAAAAAAAGTCCCTCAAAAAAAAGGACTTTTATGACAACTCAATTTTCAGAGCATGCACAATCACTGCTCACACAATTTTATCTTTTACCTTATGAACAAACCATTGATGAAGCTTTTGCCCGTGCAAGTAAGGCTTATAGTAGTGATGAAGATCATGCAACTCGCATCTTATCCTATGTCCAAAAGGGATGGTTTATGTTCTCATCGCCTATTCTATCCAATGCACGGCTCAAAGATGAAGAGAAGAAAAAAGCAGGTCTTCCAATCTCTTGCTATCTGACCTATGTATCTGATGATCTTGACGGTCTTATCTCACATACAACAGAAAATCGATGGTTAAGTGTGCTTGGTGGGGGTGTTGGTGGTTATTGGGGCAATGTCCGTGCAGTATCTCAAAAAGCACCTGGACCAATACCCTTTATCAAGACAATTGATTCAGATGTTGAAGCTTATAGACAAGGCAAGACAAGAAGGGCAAGTTATGCTGCATATCTAGATGTTTGTCATCCAGATATTGTGGAATTTCTAAATCTCAGAGTGCCTACTGGTGGCGATACAAATAGGAAGGCTTTTAACTTGCACAATGCAATTTGTCTATCCAATAAATTCATGGAAGCAGTGCTTGCTGATATGCCGTTTGATCTTATCGATCCACACACTAAAGAAGTACGAGAAACGATCCAAGCACGAGAGTTGTGGCAAAGAATACTTGAGGTTAGATTTAGAACTGGTGAGCCTTATTTAATGTTCAAGGATACAGCCAATGCCTCATTACCACAATCTCTAAAAGATAAGGGATTACAAATACATAGCTCAAATCTTTGTTCGGAAATTTTTTTGGTCACAGCCAAAGACCGATCTGCTGTTTGTTGCTTGTCATCCTTGAATCTTGAATATTACGATGCATGGAAAGATACAACCATTGTTGAAGATTGCATTGAGTTTCTAGATAATGTCATCGAGTATTTCATCACTCATGCACCAGAACAGCTTAAGAATGCAATCACAGGGGCAAGACAAGAGAGAAGTCTTGGGCTTGGGGCTATGGGATTTCATTCCTACCTTCAATCAAAAAACATTCCCTTTGAGTCGGTGATAGCAAAATCTTTGAATATATCGATTTTTAGAAATATTAAGATTAAAGCTCAAGCACAAACTCAAAAACTTGCGATTGATCGTGGTGAATACCCAGATGGTATTGGCACTGGCTGTAGAAATGCTAACTTGCTTGCGATTGCCCCCAACTCAAACTCATCAATCATTCTTGATACATCACCATCCATTGAGCCTTGGGCGGCAAATGCTTTCACACATCGTACGAGAGCAGGATCTTTCTTATCTAAGAACAAGTACTTGGACAAGCTACTACAAACAAAGGGCTTGAGTGATACGGAGTACGATGATCTGTGGCAATCCATTATCTTGCATGAAGGATCTGTGCAACATCTTGATATACTCACGGACAAAGAAAAGGCAGTGTACAAAACAGCATTTGAGATTGATCAAAGATGGGTAATCACTCATGCAGGGGATAGGCAACAGTACATTTGCCAAGGTCAATCCGTAAACTTGTTCTTCCCTTCTGGTAGTGATAAAGCATATGTCAATCGGTGCCACATCCAAGCTTGGCACGCAGGTCTAAAATCACTCTACTACCTTCGTACTACTGCAGGATCTTTCGCTGAGAAGATCAGCAAACCAGTAATCACCAAAGTTAACAGCGATGAATGTATCGCATGTCAAGGATAAATCAAATGAAACTACTAACTGCGAGCAAAGCATACAAGCCCTTCTTCTATCCATGGGCTATGGAATGTGCGGAAAAACATGAACGGATGCACTGGGGCACATGGGAAGCCAAACTTCAAGAAGATGTCAAGCAGTGGAAGAGCAATACCTTATCACCCGTTGAGAAACGATTCATTACCCAAATCCTCAGAATTTTCACTCAATCCGATGTGGCAGTTGGGGACAATTATGTTGACTTCTTCTTGCCTGTATTCAAGAACAATGAAGTGAGAAATATGTTGTTATCCTTTGCCAACAGGGAAGGTACACACCAAAGAGCCTATGCACTACTCAATGACACTTTGGGGCTTGCAGAAGACGAATATGGGTATTTTCTCAGTCATCAGCCCATGCTACAAAAGATCGAAAACATGAGATGTACAGATGATCTTGGTCAAGCACTTGTGCAATCTGTGTGCAATGAAGGAATGTCTTTATTCTCAGCTTTTGTCATGCTCCTGCACTTTCAAAAAAATGGAAAAATGAAGGGCATGTGTGAGGTTGTGGAATGGTCAATCAAGGATGAGAGCATGCACACTGAAGCAATGACAAAACTTTATCATACATATATTTCTGAAGGTGGTGCAAAGCCTAGTATCGATGATGCAACAGCAATCTTCACTCGTGCAGTCGATTTTGAAGATGCAGTCATTGATCTTATTTTTGATACAGAAACATCTGTTGAAGATCTGTCCAAGGCACAAGTCAAAGAGTTTATTCGGTATTTAGCCAATCGAAGACTTGAACAACTTGGTTATTCCTCGATCTATCCAATAGAAAGAAATCCCTTGCCTTGGCTTGATTGGATCGTTTCAGGAGTGTCTTTCAAAAACTTTTTTGAAGGTGTTGTCACAGACTATAGTGCTTCTGGCATGGTTGGTGATTGGGGATGGTAGGTTTAGGTATAAAATTGTATATATAAAGATTTTTATATATTTTTATTTGATATTGTATTATTTTAGGTGTAAGTTGGTCTCACAAAGCACAAACATGGAGTACACACACTATGCTTTTTAAATCTTACATGAAGGGTATCTCATCGATCCTCACTCAAAAAATCGAACAGGCAACAAATCTATTTTACATCGGTCTTACCTTGAAGAATCAAGGTGAAACAGAACAAGAGTTAGATGATGGGGCTTTTCTAGTCGAAGAATCTGAAAAAGATATCGAAAAATTGACTGCAATTGCCAAAGCACCCAAGTGCATTTTCAATGCAACACCACATCCAGTCACCATTATGACAGAAGATGGAAAGGTAATATCAACGATTGAGCCTTGTGGCATTCTACCAAGACTTGTGCCAATTGACACAACCACTACACAAAGCATGGACACGATGATTGTTGCCCCCATTGATGTGAAGGGTCTCGATTTAGAGATTTTACATCTTCCTATCACAATCAAAGATAGCAACATGAAAATACATGGTTTGCCCGAATATGAAGCAGGTGTGTTTTACATTGTGCCTTTTGTAATTTTCCAAGCTTGTCCAGAGAGACAAGATCTTCTTCAAATTGATGCAGTGAGGGACGAAAAAGGATTTACGATTGGGGCAAAAGGCTTCATCAAGCACAAGGGCTAAATTTATTATTTATTATATTATATTATATTATATATATGTATATGTGAAATTCAAGATTGACACCTACTCAAAAAACACAACAAAAAATTTTGAAATTTCAGATTGACACCCCCCATAAAAAAGGATTTTGTATGAAAATTGAAATCGCAATCCCACATACAGTGAAGCAGTATCTGATCGACACTTTATCTGCTTGTAATGCAGCCAAAAAAATGCAATATGTTGACATGGCTCAAGTTGTGGGGCATGAACCAAAGCTCTTAAAGCCGATCTATGACACACACTTGGATGGTGTACTACTCACCGATGAGTCGATCAAGCCTCTTTATCGGCTAGATGGTGCACTCACTGGCAGTGAAGAACAAATGCAGATGCTCAAATCCCTAGATCAAATCGCATTCTATAGCCCACTACTACCAAGTCTAGACACAATCACACATGAAATTTGGGAGTGGCAAACTCAATTTGATGGTCGTGCTTCTATTCCTGGAGTCATCAATCATCTCAAGAATGAAATCAGTGAGTTTGAGGCTACTGAGATTGGCAGTGATGAAAGGGACAAGGAATTTGCCGATCTTTATATCTTGCTCATGCACCTTGCAGCACTATCAAACATTGATGTTCG
>JACCDS011714816.1_pt1 | contig 10141 bp, 9 predicted proteins | sample 7446441 | NCBI WGS metagenome assembly JACCDS01 (sample SAMN15323445, study PRJNA562643) | freshwater metagenome | isolation source: river surface water | place: USA:Blue River Watershed | collected 2017-08-17 | reverse complement strand
GCGAGTCAAGAACCGGAAATAATTTCTACCGAGCTTTATGCAGATCGTTTGCACGAGTACCGGGAAAAATTTCCTGCTAATCTCGATATGGACAAATTTGAATTGCTGCCTTGATCAGCAACAGTAACTGCATCATCCGGAGAACTGTTGAAAATGCCTAAAGGTTTTGGTGATAAATTAGTTATAGCGATTTCTTCGCGTGCGTTATTCAATCTGGATGCCAGTCATCAGGTGTATGTCAAAGATGGTTTAGCGGCTTACGCGCAGTACCAGATAGATCATGAGGATGAAATTCTTGAGCCCGGCGATGCTTTTCCGATGGTGAAAAAGCTCTTGCGCTTGAATGAGCGCTTGGGCGGTGAACCGCGAGTGGAAGTCATTTTACTTTCACGCAATAGCGCTGATACTGGGTTGCGCGTTTTTAATTCCATTGAGCATTACGGATTAAAAATCAGCCGCGCTGCATTCTGCGGCGGCACATCGCCGTATCGTTATGCGTCGGCGTTTGGCTGCCATCTATTTCTCTCAACCGAGGCAGATGATGTAAAGCAGGCATTGGATCACGGCATGGCAGCAGCGACCTTGATTGCATCGAATAGTCAGATTGAAAATGAAGATGAATTGCGTTTTGCATTTGATGGAGATGCCGTGCTTTTTTCTGATGAGGCTGAGCGTGTCTTTAAAACTCAGGGTTTATCGGCATTTACGGAAAGTGAAAAGGCGTCCGCCAAAGAGCCATTGAGTGGTGGGCCGTTCAAACAGTTTTTATCGGCGTTGCACGGTTTGCAGGCTGAGTTTGGTGAAAGTTGCCCGATTCGCACTGCGTTGGTGACGGCGCGGTCTGCGCCCGCACATGAGCGAGTTATCCGCACATTGCGCGCTTGGAATATTCGGATTGATGAATCCTTGTTTCTCGGTGGTTTGTCCAAGGGAACGTTTCTTAAAGCTTATGGGGCGGATGTATTTTTTGATGATCAAAAGATGCATTGCGAGTCCGCCGCTGAGCATGTGCCCACGGGACATGTGCCCCATGGTATCGCGAATCATCAACCATCCTGATCTCCCGGAGTAATGACTTATATACTCAACCAGGGGTCCTTTTAGGGTGTTTTTCACTATTTTCGTCATATTCCTTCGTCAAAAACTTTGAATTTCCGGGATATAGTCTAAAGTTGTAACAAGAGCAGCCTGTAGCACAATTAATAATTGCTAGGCATAAGCTCCTGTTTTGTTCTATTCTCATTATGAATAATCTAACCTGATTTTTATAACTCCAAGTATGCTTGGGGTTTTTGTTACCGGTGCTTGCCCCTGGCAACTGCCCCAGTGAGTGAGCCATTCGGAGGGCTTATGAAGCTGCAACAACTGCGTTATATCTGGGAGGTCGCGCATCATGACCTCAATGTTTCTGCAACCGCACAAAGTCTTTATACGTCGCAACCGGGCATCAGTAAGCAGATTCGTTTGCTTGAGGATGAGTTGGGTGTAGAGATCTTTTCCCGCAGCGGTAAGCACCTGACCCGCATTACGCCGGCGGGTGAAGCCATTCTGAAAACGGCGGGTGAAATCCTGCGCAAAGTAGAAAGTATTAAACAAGTGGCCCAAGAGTTCAGTAATGAACGTAAGGGTACTTTGACATTGGCAACCACTCATACCCAGGCGCGGTATGCATTGCCGCCCGTGATAGGCTCGTTTATTAAGCAGTATCCGGAGGTTTCCCTGCATATGCATCAGGGAACACCGATGCAAATCTCTGAAATGGCAGCGGATGGTACGGTAGATTTTGCCATCGCAACGGAAGCCATGGAGCTGTTTAGTGATTTAATCATGATGCCTTGTTACCGTTGGAATCGTAGCATCGTAGTGCCTAAAAACCATCCACTGGCGCAAGTTGCTAACCTGACTTTGGAAGAAGTTGCCAAGTATCCAATTGTGACTTACGTATTCGGGTTTACTGGCCGCTCGAAACTGGATGAGGCGTTTATCAATCGTGGCTTGGCTCCGAAGGTTGTGTTTACTGCAGCAGATGCTGACGTTATAAAAACCTACGTTCGCCTCGGGTTGGGTGTAGGTATCATTGCCAGTATGGCCTATAGCGATACTGCTGATTCTGATTTGGTGGCTTTGGATGCGAGTCACTTGTTTGAATCCAGCGTTACCAAGATAGGTTTCCGTCGTGGCACCTTCTTGCGCGGCTTTATGTACGACTTTATTGAAAAGTTTGCACCGCATCTAACCAAAGACATTATCAATGAGGCGTTTAATCGCCATTCGCGGGCTGAGCTGGATGATCTGTTTGAGGATATTGAAATACCAACGCGCTAACCTTTCCAAAGGTAATGTTGTTTTGAAAAAGCCGGGCAAATCGCCCGGCTTTTTCATTTTAATCAATAGGTTAAAAAGTATACTTAAAGTGAGTTTAATCATACCTACCAGAATTAAGTAAATCTCGAAACTTTTAAAACTTATACAAAAATATTGCAATGTATAGGTTTTGAGTTTATACCTATACAAAGATTCTAATTTGTATAGGTTTTTCTATGCGCAAGATTCCGATCGGTGTTAGTCAGTGTCTGCTTGGTGAAAAAGTGCGCTATGACGGTGGGCATAAGCGTAATCGTTTTTTGGTAGAGGATCTGGCGGAGTTGGTCGATTTTCGCCCGGTATGTCCTGAAGTGGCTATAGGCTTGGGGATTCCTCGAAAGCCTATACGGCTCGTAATTAATGGTGGGGACACGCGGGTACTCGGAATTGAAAATCCCGATCAGGATGTTACCGACGCTTTGGTTGCCCAAGCTGAAGCTGCCGTCCAACAAATGCCTGATATCTGCGGTTATGTTTTTATCCAAAACTCTCCGAGCTGTGGTGTCTTTGGTGTTAAACGCTACCTTCCTAACGGCTACTCAATTGATCGCGACGGTCGTGGCGCCTACGCGAAGCGTTTTATGGAGTTAATGCCCTTGCTACCGGTTGAGGAAGCGGGACGCTTGAATGATGCGGGGTTGCGAGACAATTTTTTAACCCGTGTCTTTGCCTACCATGATTTCAAAACCCGTATCCTGCCTGCTCCAACGGCTAAAAAGCTGATCGACTTTTACTCGCGGTATAAATATCAAGTGATGGCTCACCACGTACCTAGTTATTTTGCGATAGGTAGGTTCCTGGCCAATCTTTCATTACGAGACATTCAATCCAGTTGTGATGAGTTTTTTCAGTTGTTTATGGATGCGCTTAAACATCACGCGACTCGTAAGGGAAACACCAACGCCATGATGCATTTGCGTGGTTATCTAAAGGAAATATTGACCACGCAGGATAAGCAGGAATTATCCCAGTTAATAGATTCCTACAAAGCGGGGAGAGTTCCGTTAGTTGTCCCCTTAACTCTGCTGAAGCATCATCTGCAGAAGTTGGACAATCCCTATTTGAAATCTCAAACGTTTTGGGAGCCTCATCCGGAGCAATTGGGTTTGCGAAACCATATTGTTGAAAACTAATGATGAATACTGACACCGCTGTTATTGAATCCGTGGCAAGTGATCAAACCGAAGAAGGTTTGGTTCCGATTCGTGAAATTTCGCGCGCAACGGGAATCAATACAGTCACTCTACGCGCATGGGAAAGACGCTATGGTTTGCTGATTCCGCAACGTACGGCCAAGGGGCACAGGTTGTACAGTTTGGCTGATATTAGCCGTGTTAAAGAGATTCAAGTCTGGCTAGGGCGGGGCGTAGCTATTAGCAAGATTAAAGCGTTGCTAACGGGTCAACCCCAAGAGCACTCGGTGGCAGAAATCGATTCCATCTGGCTTAGTTTGATTGATCAAATCCACATACAGATTAACGCGTTTCATCGCGGGCGGTTGGTACATATTTTGGCGGATACCTATGCGCTTTATCCGGCGGAAATGGTTGCTGATTATTTGCTGGTTCCGTTAATAAATAGCTTGCAAGCGAATGAATTCGGCATGGTCGCCAAGCGAAGTTTCTTTGCAAGTGTGTTACAAGAATATTTGTATGCCGCTATTTATAGGCAGCGCCAGCCCTTGGGCCAGAGCAAAATTTTACTCGTCTCATTATCTCAAGATGGGAATGATTTATTACCTTTGGCACTAAGTTACAGTTTATTAGTCCATCAATATCATGCGGAATATCTTGGTGCCCTGGAATTGAATGAAGCTCGCCTCTGCGCGGAAGTATTACAAGCAAAAATAGTTGTGCTAATTAGCTCGCCAAACGTCAATACCGGCGAGCTACAGCTACACTTGAAGGCATGGCGAGAGAAAAATGCCATACCGGTAGTCTTGGCAGGGGGGCTGGCGACTGTGTATCCCGCGCTGGGTTTGAGGGAGGATAGTGACGTTTACCCCTGTGCCACTTTGGAGCTGGTTCACACTGCAATTAATTTATTGGTAAAGGGATAAGTCATCATCATGACCCATAGTGCTCCACCTCTCGTTCACACTATTCCACAAAAGATACGCAATCTTTATCTGCGCTTTGATAAAAAAATGCTGGCTAACCTCGCTAATGTGTACAGCGAGGATATTCAATTTCGCGACCCATTGCATGCGTTAAATGGCTTACAAAATTTGACGGATTACTACAGCAGTATGATGGGAGATTTACTGGAGTGTCGTTTTGAATTTCATCACTCTATGGAAATGTTGGATCGCGGCGAAGCAATCTTATTTTGGACCATGCATTACCGTCATAAACAACTCGCCGGGGGAAGGCTGCTTGAACTAACGGGTAATACCCATATTTTGTTTAACGATAAAGTGTATTACCACCGTGACTATTACGACGCGGGTTCCATGTTGTACGAGCACTTGCCGGTAATGGGGTTCGCGATACGGCAAGTAAAAAAACGGATTGGTGCCAAATGACAGCGCTTGTTTGGTTTCGGCACGATTTGCGCGTTTACGACAATCCCGCTTTGTTTAAAGCGGCGGAGATACGTGAGGGAGTGGTTGCTGTTTATGTCCATTGTGAAGCTTATGTGCGTCTGCATACTATTGCCCCCACACGTCTGGATTTTATTCGGCGACATTTGCATTTGCTCCAGCAAGCGTTGCAAACATTAAATATCCCTTTAAAGGTTATTTGCGTACAAAAATCAGCGGAGATTGCTCCGGCTCTTCTTAAGCTCGCTCAGGTTGTTAATGCATCCCAATTGTTTTTTAACGCGGAATATCCAATCAATGAAATCAACCGCGACTTATCCGTTAATCAATTGCTTAGGGAGCAGGGTGTTCTCGTAAAACGCTGCCATGATCGCTGCGTCGTGCCGCCCGGGATGATCCGTAACGGGCAGGGCGAGCCATATAAAGTGTTTACCGCATTCAAAAAGAAATGGCTGCAAACCGTCATGCCCATCAGCATGAAGCCTCATGGATTGCCGACAGTACAGCCTGCATTAACTCTGTGTAACGCATCACCTGAAGAGATTGACCAACTGTTTGTTTCCCATGAGTTGCGCGATCTTGCCGCGTTATGGCCAGCCGGTGAAGAGGAAGCCTGTCGCCGTTTGGATTTATTTATTGAAAAATCCATTACCCGTTACCAGGAACAGCGCGACTTTCCCGCTATTGACGGAACTTCATCACTCTCACCGTATTTGTCTGTTGGTTCATTATCTCCGCGGCAAGCGATTGCTGCCGTGTTGGCGTTTACCCAGGGGGAATGGGAGGGGGGAAATGCCGGTGCAAATTGTTGGATCAGTGAATTGATCTGGCGAGAGTTTTACCAGCATGTCGTAGTCGATTATCCGCAAGTTTGTAAACGCAAGGCAATGCAAGCCCACACCGAGGCTTTCCCTTGGAGTTATGACAAAGCTTTTTTCAACGCCTGGTGTGAGGGCAGAACCGGCATTCCGATTGTGGATGCCGCTATGCGTCAGCTAAATGCCACCGGCTGGATGCACAATCGTTTGCGGATGGTAGTGGCGATGTTCCTCACCAAAAATGGCCAAATCGATTGGCGTATGGGTGAAGACTATTTTATGTCGCAGTTGGTCGATGGTGATTTCGCCGCTAACAACGGTGGCTGGCAGTGGAGCGCATCGACCGGAACAGATGCTGCGCCTTACTTCCGTATTTTTAACCCTGTTAGTCAATCCGAACGCTTTGATCCAAATGGCGATTTTATTCGTAAATGGATTCCAGAAATTGCGCATTTATCGAATCGGCAAATTCATAATCCACCGGCGATGGCCAATTATCCCGCCCCAATAGTGGATTTGTCGGCGAGCAGAAAATCGACGATTGCTTTATTTGCGCAACTCCCGAGTGTTTAGCAGTAATTGATCCGCAGGAGACAATCCATTGAGCCGCTATTCAAATGTGCCATCGAGGGTTCTTGTTACCGGTGCTTCCAGCGGCATTGGCTATGAGCTTGCGCGCTTGTATTTACAGCAAGGCAGCGATGTATTTTTGATTGCGCGTTCTGTGGATGCGTTGTCCAGCTTGGTTGAAGAATTTCCCGACCATTGCACAGCGTTGCCTGCGGACCTTTCTAGTGAGCAGGATTCTTTGCGAGTGGGGGCATTGCTTTCAGCCGCGACAGATTACCTGGATCTGGTCATTTTAAATGCAGGCACCTGCGAATATGTGGATGTTGAAAATTTAACACGCGAGCCATTTTTCAAAGTAATGAATATTAATTGGTGGGGCTGTGTACACAGCCTCCTGTTTTGCATGCCGCTTTTACGCAATGCAGCAGCAATGATGCGGTCTCCGCAGTTGGTGGGTGTTTCCAGTATGGCAAGTTTGTTACCTATGCCTCGGTCGCAGGCCTATGGCTCCTCAAAAGTTGCTTTGGAATATTTATTGAATTCCCTGCGCGTAGATTTGGGCAATCAGGATATTGACATCACTATTGTGCGCCCGGGGTTTGTAAAAACGCCGTTAACTGAGCGCAATGATTTTGCTATGCCTTGGTTGATAACAGCTGAGGTTGCGGCGAAAAAAATCAAACTAGGTATACAGGCTCGCAAGTGGGTGGTGCAGTTCCCCTGGCCGTTGGTTGTGCTCATGAAATTTGTGGCTTGGTTGCCGCTGGTGGTGCAAATTAGTTTACTAAAAAAAATTTCCCGAAATTCCTAAAAACAGGTTGTATCTATGTCCGCTGCAGGGAAAAAAATTGCTATTGTTGGGTCGGGTATTAGTGGATTGGTCTGTGCGTATTTGCTCGCCAAGCGCAATCAGGTCAGCGTCTTTGAGGCGGCCAACGAAATCGGCGGCCACACCGCAACCAAGCGGGTGTGCACTGCACAGGGCAATTATGATATCGACACCGGATTTATTGTTTTCAATGATCGTACCTATCCAAACTTCATGCGCTTGCTGAGTACATTGGGTGTTGCCTACCAACCAACAGAAATGGGCTTTAGTGTTTCCTGTCGGCGTACGGCATTTGAGTACGCCGGAACATCTGTTAATGGTTTATTTGCGCAGCGCAAAAATGTTTTTAGCGTTGAACATTGGCGGATGTTATTAGACATTGTGCGTTTTAATAAAGATTGTATTGCTCGCTACGAGCAAAATGCATTGCCAGAAGGGCAAACTTTAGGCGAATTTCTTTCTGCCCAGGGTTATTCACAGCGGTTTAGAGATTTCTATATTTTGCCAATGGTTTCCGCTATTTGGTCGTCATCGTTGGAAACGGCGGCGGCGATGCCGTTAGTGTTTTTTATTCGTTTTTTTTACAACCACGGTTTATTAACTGTGACCCAACAGCCTCAGTGGTACACCATTATTGGTGGGTCAAATAAATACCTTGGTCCGTTAACTGAATCTTTTAAAGATACTATTTTTACCAATTGCCCAATCACACGAGTCGAGCGCCTGGATGCCGGCGTACGAATTGTCTCAAAACAGTTTGGCGAGCAGGACTTTGATGAAGTGATCTTCGCCTGCCATAGTGATCAGGCGCTACAGCTGCTAACGGACGCAAGCGCGGCAGAATCGGACATTCTCGGCGCTATTCCTTATGCACCAAATCAGGTGGTTTTGCATTCTGACACTAGCGTGTTACCGCGTGCTGGTGCTGCGTGGGCGAGCTGGAATTATTTACTCCCCGCACAAAACACCAATGAGGCGGTGTTGACTTACAACATGAATATTCTGCAGCGATTGATCTCCGCTGAAGTATTCTGCGTATCAGTGAATGCAGGTTCAGTTATCGATCCAACCAAGGTTTATGGAACTTATAACTATAGTCACCCAATGTTTACGTTGGGTTCCTTAACTGCCCAGTCGCGCTGGGGTGAAATAAGTGGTCATCGCCACACCCATTTTTGTGGGGCATATTGGCGCAATGGTTTTCATGAAGATGGTGTGGTCTCGGCAATTCGCGTTGCAGCGGCCTTGGGTGAAATCTGGTAATCGTGAAATCTGTTAATCGTAAATAAATTTTTCTGCGGTGAGTTATGCACAGTGCGATTTATAAAGGCATCCTAAAGCACCGTCGCTTCATTCCCAAGCGTCATGAATTTAGTTATTCATCGACGCTGTTTTACATAGATCTGGATGAGCTGCCCCATCTATTTGACAAAGTGACAGGCTGGTCACTGGAATCAATGAATTTTGGGAGTTTTCGTCGTAGTGATTATTTGGGAAATCCGGAGCTTCCGTTAGTTGATGAAGTGCGGGGAAAAGCCCGGGAGTTGGCCGGATATTGTCCAGATGGAGCGGTGCGCATGCTGACGAATCTGCGCATTCTGGGGGTTTGTTTTAATCCGGTAACGTTTTATTACCTGTTCAATCGTGGTCAAACGCATCCTGAATTAATTTTGGCGCAAGTCAATAATACCCCCTGGAATGAACGACACGTTTACGTCGTGCAGTGCAACAGTCAGACAGGCAAAACGGATTGCACTTTCGCTAAAACTTTTCATGTCTCGCCATTTAACCCTCTTGCGATGGAGTATCGATGGGTGAGTACCAGTCCTGCGGAAAATATTCTCGTGCATATGGAAAATCATACGGCAAATCCCGGTCAAGGAAACGACTCTTTGCATATGGATGCTACTCTCAGTTTAAAGCGCTACGAATGGTCCGCTAGCGCGCTTCGCAAAATTCTCTGGTCGCAGCCTTGGGCTGCGATAAAAGTTCCTTTCGCTATTTATTGGCAGGCTCTGAAACTATTAGTTAAACGGGCGCCTGTTTACGACCACATTGATTTAAAAACAACGGGGGAAAACCGTGAAGACTTCCAGCATCGCACTCCTACCCAGCCATAGAGCCTCGTCGCTGAGTCGTAGCCAGGTAATGGCACGGCGCTTGTTGATGAAATTATTTTCCCGCTTGCAATGGGGTTGTTTACGTATTCACGAGCAGGGTGAGTTGTATCAGTTTGGTCAATCGCCAGAAAAGACGGATTTGATCGCAGATATCTATGTACACGACGCTCAGCTTTACTGTGAAGTAGCCTTTTCTGGTTCTATCGGATCAGGGGAAGCCTATATGAGCGGTTATTGGTCTACGCCTAATCTCACAGCAGTGATGCGGCTATTCGTTCGTAATCTGGATGCGTTGGATGCAATGGATTCGCAGCAGTCGCGCCTGGGTAAATGGGTTTTGAAACTATTCCACTGGTTCAATCGCAATACTCGCGAGGGTTCTCGCAACAATATCTCTGCCCACTATGATCTGGGGAACGAATTTTTTAAGCTGTTTCTTGATAAGAGCATGATGTATTCCGCTGCTATATACCCTCGTCCTGATGCATCTTTGGCTGAGGCCGCAGAGTTTAAATTGCAGCGAGTGTGCGAAAAACTGCAATTGAATGAGCAGGACCATTTGCTGGAAATAGGTACTGGCTGGGGTGGTTTGGCAATTCATGCAGCAACTCATTATGGCTGCAAAGTAACTACCACAACAATCTCCAAAGAACAGCGTGATTTTGCAACAGCACAAATTAATGCGCTTGGCCTTGAAGATAAAATTACTGTTCTGTTTGATGATTATCGCGATTTGCAGGGCCAGTTTTCCAAACTGGTTTCTATCGAAATGATAGAGGCGGTTGGTCATGAACATTACGACCAATACTTTTCGATTTGTTCCAGGTTACTTGCGCCGAATGGTTTGATGCTTATACAGGCAATCACAATAGCCGACCAGCGTTATGAGCAGGCGAGG
>JACCDS011428350.1_pt1 | contig 10141 bp, 11 predicted proteins | sample 7446441 | NCBI WGS metagenome assembly JACCDS01 (sample SAMN15323445, study PRJNA562643) | freshwater metagenome | isolation source: river surface water | place: USA:Blue River Watershed | collected 2017-08-17 | reverse complement strand
CTCCATCACATAAAAAGGGTCGATGCGCTGGGCGCGTTGGGCGATTTTCATCCGCGCTGTGCGGCGGCTTCAGCTTCCCGCCATTGCTGGCCCAGCTTGTGCAGCACGCCGTTCACGTATTTGTGGCCGTCGGTGCCGCCAAACGCTTTGGCGAGTTCGATGCACTCGTTGATGACCACGCGCAGCGGCACATCCAGGCAGTGTTTCAGTTCGTACACGCCAATCCACAGCACGCCGTGCTCGATGGGGGACACCTCGGCCATGGGGCGGTCGAGCAACGGTGCAATGGCTTCGTCGAGTTCGGCACCCTGGGCAATGCAGCCGTGCAGCAACGCGTCGTAGTGCGCGCTGTCGCATTTGTGAAACCCGCTCAGGTCGCGGGTGAACAGGTCGATGTCAGCAGCTTCGTTGCGGCCCACCAGGTGTTGGTACAGCGCCTGCAATGCAAACTCGCGGGCACGGGTGCGGCCCGATTTGTCAGCCGCCTTTTTGGGGCGGGGTGCGGATTTGGCGGCTTTTTGTGGTTCGGTCATGTGGGTCGGTTCAGGTGTGCAGGGGATCAACCCAGGTCTTCCAGCAGGTTGGCCATTTCAACGGCCACGCGGGCGGCATCGGTGCCTTTTTCGGTTTGTCGCGCAACGGCCTGCGCCATGTTTTCGGTGGTGATGATGGCGTTGGCAATGGGCAACTGGTAGTCCAGCGACACCCGGCTGACGCCAGCCCCCGATTCGTTGGCCACCAGTTCGAAGTGGTAGGTTTCGCCTCGGATGATGCAACCCAGTGCAATGAGCGCGTCGTAGCGGTCTGATTCGGCCATGGCCTGCAAGGCCACGGGCACTTCCAGGGCGCCGGGTACTTTCACCAGTGTGATGTGGTCGGCAGGCACGCCCAGGGCATGCAATTCGGCCGTGGCCGATGCGGCCAGTGTGTCGGTGATGGACTCGTTGAAGCGAGCCTGAACGATACCGATACGCAGTTTTTTGCCGTCCAGTCGGTCGGCTTTGCCTTTTTCAGCACCAAACATGGGTCATTCCTTTTCAACGAAACCAGTGACTTCAAGGCCATAGCCCATCATGCTGGGCATGCGGCGGGCCTGGCTCATCAGGGCCATGCGGTGCACGCCACAAGCACGCAGAATTTGCGCACCCACACCGTAGGTGCGCAGGTCCATGCGACCGCGTTCAGGTGCCTGCGCAGAACGGGCGGTGCCCTGAAATTGCGCCAACAACTGCTCGGCGCTTTCGCCGCAGTTCAACAGCACGGCCACGCCAGTGCCGTGGGCCTGGATGTGGCGCAAGCTGGATTCCAGGCTCCACGAGTGCATGGACCGGCCCACTTCCAGGGCGTCCAGCACCGAGAGGGGCTCGTGCACACGCACGGGCACCACGGTTTCAGGGGCCCAGGTGCCTTTGACCAGCGCCAGGTGCAGTGCACCACTGGGCAGGTCGCGGAAGGCATGTGCGGTGAACTCACCGAATGCGGTGTTCAGCGAGCGGGTACCGAGTTGCTCGACCATGGACTCGGTTCGGCTGCGGTGTTCGATCAGGTCGGCAATGGTGCCGATTTTCAGGCCGTGTTCGGCGGCAAACAGCTGTAAATCAGGCAGACGGGCCATGGTGCCGTCATCTTTCATGATCTCGCAGATGACAGACGCTGGCGTGCAGCCTGCCATGCCAGCCAGATCGCAGCCCGCTTCGGTGTGGCCTGCGCGCATCAGCACGCCGCCGTCCACCGCTTGCAGCGGGAAGATGTGGCCTGGTTGCACCAGGTCGTCTGCGGTGGCCTTGGCTGCCACAGCCGCTTGCACCGTGCGGGCGCGGTCGGCGGCTGAAATGCCGGTGGTCACGCCCTCGGCGGCTTCAATGGACACGGTGAAGGCCGTGCCCTTTTTGTCGCCGTTGCGGGCCACCATGGGTGGCAGGTTGAGCTGCTCGCAGCGCTCGCGGGTGAGGGTGAGGCAAATCAGGCCACGGCCGAAACGGGCCATGAAGTTGATGGCTTCAGCTGTCACGTGGTCGGCGGCCAATACCAGGTCACCTTCGTTTTCACGGTCTTCTTCGTCGACCAGGATGACAATGCGGCCTGCCTTCATGTCGGCCACGATGTCTTCAACGGGAGAGATGGGCACGGGCTGGCGTGTGATTGCCGTGGCCGAGAGGGGGGTGTTGGGCGTCATGCAGAGGCTTTGAAAAGAACAATGGGCGATGCGGGGGTACGGCGTGTACCCGGCGTCAAACAGGGTGGGCAGGTGAATGACCGTGTTGCAGCATGCGTTCGACATACCGGGCAACGGTGTCGATTTCCAGGTTCACCTGGTGCCCAACAGCCAAATCTCCGAGCGCGGTGTTTTCGACTGTGTGGGGAATGAGGTTGATGCTGATGTCGCAGCCAGCGGCGCTGTCCGACACTTGGTTGACGGTCAGGCTCACACCGTTGACAGTGATCGAACCTTTGTATGCCAAGAATTTGGCCAGTTCGGCGGGGGCCAGTATGCGCAGGGTCCAGCTCTCGCTGATGTGCTCAAACTGGCTGACAGTGCCCACGCCATCGACGTGGCCAGACACAATGTGACCACCCAAACGATCATTGGCACGCAAGGCTTTTTCAAGGTTGATGCGCCGCCCTTGCTCTGCCAGTCCGCTGGTGCGTGCAAGCGATTCGGCTGAAATGGCCACGCTGAACTGGTCGACAGATGGGTCAAATGCCGTGACAGTCATGCACGCGCCATTCAGCGCGATACTGTCACCCAGCCCCACATCCGCCAAGTAGCCTGGGGGGGTGGAGATGGTCAGGCTTTTGCCATGCTGGGTGGTCGCACCCAGATCGCGAAGGGCGGCGATGCACCCCACGCCGGTGATGATTCCGGTAAACATCCTGCTATTTTCGCAGGTAATGCGAGCTGCCTTGTCTTTGTGCGTGTAAAGGCGGGTGGCGCGTCACTTGTTCCAGCAATCGTCAACGGACCATGTGCTGCCAGTGCGTCCCCTGACCCCGCCTTGATTGAGGGTGAGGTTCCCGCACTTGGCATCGGTGACGACGGCGGTGGCCGTCAAGGTGTAGGTGTTGGGGGTCACGTTGCTGATGGCCACGTTGTAGTGCCGCCCTTCACTTTGGCCCAACCCAGCGGTTGCGAACTGGGCTGCGGTTGGGTATTGTCCGCGCACGGTGGCGGCGCGTTCCATCCATTGTGCGGCAGCCAACAGCGCCGCACGCCCATCTGCGCGGCGCCCGCGCTCAATGTACTCCTGGTAAGACGGGAGTGCCACAGCGGCCAGAATGCCGACAATGGCCACTGTGATCATCAATTCAATCAATGTGAACCCGGATTGATGGGCTGGGTTGCTGGCGGCGGGTGATCGGTGCATGTGCTCTCCGTGTGCGGGACGAAATTGTTCATTGGATGTGGCGCCAACCCACTTTTGCAGGGTCATCCAAGACGCGTAACCCCGTGTTGCCAGTGGAGCCAGGTCGGGCTTTTACCACGGTGTAGTCGGACTTGAATGCGCTGCTGGAGCCTTTTTTGGGCATGACGGAAACGGGATCGCTCCCTGTGTACATGCGGCTCAGACCATTTGTTTCGGAACCCGTGAATCCACCACCATCGTTGTCGAACAACGGGTATTTGTAAGGCTTGCCGGTGACCACATCCAGGATGGTGAGGTATTGTTCAACGGGGGTCATGTTGAGCTCGCAGGATTCCTCGCTGCTGGATGTCTGGCTGCCAACGGATGGTTTGATGCTGGGCATCAGCATCAAACGTTTGTCCAATATGGCAGGGTTGTTCAACGTGCGCTCACCCACCACCGGGTAATCGAAGTACCAGCCACGTTTGGCCCCTGTGCCGGTGTAGACGATCGACGAGTCTTGCGATGTTTTGTAGAACGTGACGCCTGTGCCTGCCACGGTCTGTGTCTGCGTCCGTTGTACAAGGGCTGACCGACCCGTGGTGATGGCACTGCCTCCACTCAACGTTGGCGTGGTCCCTGAGAGGTTGATGACGGCGTTGTCCCAAACTGCGTAGAGCGTTTGCTGCGTGGTGCTGGCAGGGTCGCTGGCGGTCAGATCTCGCCCCGTGGCAAATGCCAGATTGAGTCCGCCGTATGGGTTGTTTACCCAAGTGGGTGCGGTGGTGATGGGCTGGCGTGCGCTGGCTGAGTCCATGGCAACATACAGCGGGGTACCCCCATACGCGACACCCCAGCTGGCTTCGCTGGCTGATGTGAGGTCGAATTTCCAGAGGTTGCCCTTCAAATCGCCCGCATACGCCACATCGGCCTTGTCATCGCCATTCAGGTCGATCACCATGGGATTGGACAAGCCATTCCCGCCGCCTGCGGTGGCATCGGCAGTGATTTTGACCAAGCCCTTTGTGCCGTCAAGGTATTGAATGAGCAGAACAGCTTTTTCGTCGGTGCTGTTGACGCCGTTGCCCATCAGCAATGCCCAGCGCCCATTGTTCAGTTTGGTGATCTGAACCACTTTGGCCGAGTTGCCACTGTCTTGCACCGGTGGGCTGTACATGTGACCGATGTCCGGATCGAACGTGTCCGTGGTGCCAGCGGGCAGCGTTTTCGGGCTGGCATCGGTGTTGTCCAGCAACACGATGTTGCCGGGAGGGGTAGACGCAAATGTGGATGGGTTGGTGACATCCAAGACGAAATAACCCTTGCCCCCGCCGGCCAAAGTGCCTACCAATGCGGTGCGCCAAGCGGTGCCGTTGTGAAAATCGCTGGTGAAAGGCTTGCCGTCAACGTAGTAGCGGTGTGTATATGCTGGGTCTGGCAGCGTCGCAAGTGTGTTGTAGACGCCTTTGGGGACATAGGCCAGTTTTTCAGAACCGTCTGCGGTGGCAAATCCGTGCAGCATGCCGTCGTTCGCTCCTACATAGACCATGCCAGCGCGCGTGCTGTTACCCGAGCGAAATGCTCTGTAAGACGTTTGGGCATAACCCATGTTGGGTTTGGCGACTGGCCACGGGGCCGAATTGACGATGTCTCCCAGTCTGCTGGCCCTGTTGCGAAATGTGCCGGGTGGCGTGGCTTGCTGTTCCAGTGTGCGGTCTCCGCGAAGGTAATTCAGCCGGTTTTGTCCGACCGTATCGGTATCGCCGTTGCGCAATTGCAGCTGTTGATCTGCAGACAGGTTGACCCAATCGAATGTGGTGGCTGTCGTGCCGTTGTGGGTCAGTATGCGGCGGGTGGCCGGTGTTGCACTGTTGAGTTGCTGCGCCGCGTTCCAGACAGATGTGCTGCTGACGCCGCCGCTGGAGGTGATGTTGTAGGCGTTGAGTTCGCCACTCCATCTGTTGGCATCGTAGCCTGCCACATAGGCCTGGGTGTCACTGCGGACAGATTGGGTGTTGGCCGATATCGCAACCAGCGGGGTGGATGTGTCCAGCAGAATCTGGTTCACGATTTCAGCGAAGGCTGCACTCAATTCGGCGCCGTTGGCGGCAGAAATGTGCTTTCCGCGGCCATTGATGGCCATGTGCCAAAGCTCCTTTTCCCTTGGGTCGCCAGCGTTGGTGATGGGGTTTCCCCATGCCACAGCGCCGGTCAGCAAGTTGGTGTAGTCGCCACCAGCCCATGTGCTGCCTCCCCAGCGAGGCACAACGGCCGTGTCGAGTGCTGCGCCTGCTCCAAACCCAATGGTGTAAGTGGTCAGACTTTGCCACGTAGCAGGGTTGTTTTCCGGGTTCCAGTATTCCTGAATCATGTACGGGCTGGCAGCCGTTCCAACGTTGACGGCAGCCGGTTTGCGGATGATCGGGCGCACGTTGTTTGCGATACCTGGCTGCAAGTCGGTTGCCCAAAACATGAAGGCGTAGTCGGACACCGTGCTGGCACCTCCATCGACGTTGGCCACGCCGCCGAACGCATCGCGGTAAATGCGGGTCTGGGTGTCTGCTGCCGAAGTGTCGTATACCGTGCCGTCTGGCAGCGTGACCGTGGTGCCGTCTGCGTTACCTGCCGTGGTCGGGTTGTTGCCATAGCTCCATTCGGAGTTCCAGCCACCGTCGGTCATGAATATGTGAAAAGACTTTCGACAAGCCAGCAGAGGCGTTTCCTGCACGCCAGGGTTGCTGGCGTACGGGTTGTGAATGCCCGTTGTTTGCATGAACTCGCCTGCGTTCTTCACCATCAGGTGAGACGGGGTCATGCTGCTTGGCAACAGGCTGTTCACCCATGTGTTGAAGTTGCTGCGGTGTGTTCCGCTGAAGCGCTTCACTCTGTTGTCTGGGCAGGCTGCACCGTAATTCTTGAAGGGGTTGTCAGAAAGTCCCCGGCAGCGCCACATGGCCTGAAAGCCCAGTCGAATGGAGTCGTCTGCCACGGCGGTTGTGCTGAATGCATTGGTCAACGCTGCCCGCAGAGACGCCATGCCTGCGTTGCCCATGCTGCCCGAGTCATCCACAGACACGATGATGTTGGGTGCTGGCTCGCGTCCTCCTCTGCCCTGAGGTACGGTGGCCAGCGTCAGTGGGGTTGCGCTGGCCTGTTCAACCAGGGCGAGCAGCACAGCGGCGAGGATCGGCGAGGGCGTGGGGCGTTTGACTCGTGACATGTGAGACCTGCTATGGGTGAAATGCAAACGGTCAAAGAATGCAGCGGCGCGTTTCGCCTTCTGGTTTGGGGGTGAAATACTCTTGAACCACTGCGGGGGCATCTGAGCGACCCAACGCCACAGCCGTGATGCGGTAGAGAAACTGAGGTGATCCCTTCGATGGCGCGCAATCTCTTGCCCATTCAGCAGAGCGGCCGGAATAGGGCAGGATTTCGATCCAGTACCAGCCTCGGCGTGGGTTGCTGGCGGCCAGAATAGGGTTCAAGTTGGTGCCACTGATGGGGGCAGCGGTGAATTGCCCATAAAAAGCCCCACGTGGTGTCATGTTGGCCAGACGGGTTGGAGATGTCCAGAAGCTCGTTGTGGGATCGCCCGATGTGCGGTTGCCCAGGTTGATGCACACACCGTTGGCGCACGCAGGGGTGCCAGCGGCTTCAGCCAGGTCTATCAAGTCCAGGATCAATTCGCTGTCTTTTTTGGAGAACTGCGCAGACCGGAGGTTGGCAGGGGTGTTTTGTATGTCGAGTTCGGCATCACGGATCAAAATCTGAGCTGCCTCGAATGCACGTTGGTAGTCGGTGTCGTTGCCTGCCAGAAATTCGCTCATCAGGCTGACGCGGCTGCCTCCGAGCACCAACAAAGAGGACAACAGCATCATCACCATGACCATCAGCAACGAGACACCTCTTTGCCTGGCCGGTGGCCGCCAAGTGTGGTTGTTCAAGTCGTGTTTCATGTTTTTGTTACCCCAGGTTGTTCATCCGGTTCCGCAGTTGAACCGTGTGACGCAGCACAAGGCGCTGAAACTGGCTGTGGTTTTGACTGGCGCCAGCGCAGTCGGTGTAGGTGCCGGTCATCAGCGCGCCGTAATCGGTCTCTCCACGTATCTGCAAGCAAAACTCCACTGCAATGACTTCGTTCCACTGTGCTGTGGTAGTGAGGCTGGACGCGTCAACCCAGCGGGTGAGCAGGGTGGCAGGGTCTTGCCGCAGGTAGCGTATTTGGAAGTCTTCCACGTTGTCGGCAATGGGTTGGGTGTTCGTTGCCGCAACGGTTGTCTGGTCGGTGGGTGCTGCCCAACGGGTCTGGCATTGAAGCTTGCCGCTGGCAACGCTGAATGTGTTGCCATTCCATGTGCCCAGTGCAGGCTCTGTACTGGGTGCTTCGCCCAGGCAGTCTCGGGTGACTGAGTTGGTCCTGTGCTCGGTCCACACGGTGATGGTGTCCGTCGCAGGTGTGCCGGTGCCCGCAGCATTTTGGCCTGTCACGATGACGGGGGTAGACGAATCAGTCAGATCGCCGATTTGAAAGACCTGTTCGCTGTCGGGATTGCCTGGCACCGTTGGACGCGCCTCCACCGCGCCAGCCTGACGGGTGAAAAACGTCAATTGCCGCAAGATGTTGTTGGCCTGTGCTGTCAGTGCAGACGTGCTTGCGATGGTCGTGCCCACAGATTTGGACAGCACCATGGTGCCCATGCCTGCCATGACGACCATCAAACCGATGATCAAACCGACCATCAGTTCAATCAATGACAAACCACTCTGATGCCCCAAGCTCTTCGCACAAGGGGTGCTGCATCTGGAAGGGGATACGTGTGGGTGGCTCATGGCTGTCCGTAGGCCAGGTGGCAAATGGAATTGGTTGGGCATGTTGCTCCGCCGCTCACATCTACGTTGTACATGGCCACCCGTGCGGCAAACTCTGAAGACGCGTCGTCCCCCTTTTCCCTTGCACGCCAGGCCACCATGACACCGATTTGAGTCGGGTCTGACGGTGATTGGAACGTTGTGGCGTTGCCGCCTGGCAAGGTGTTGCGTGCTGACGTTTGCCATGCCCAGAGGTCATAGAGCGCCTGTTGCGCAGGTGTGCATCCTGTTGAAGCGGTGCACAAGACTGACGGTGCTGACACTTGACCCCAGCTTGACCCCAATGAGTAGGCGGTTGCTTGGGTGAGCCCCAACGGATTTGCTTTCATGCGTTCAATCAGGTCATCAGCCAACCGGCTGGCCAGTACACGGTTGTTGGCCGCTTGGTTCTCGGACATGCTGCGCAGTTGCACGCCCAGCATTGCCAGCACCCCGAGTGCCAGAATCAGGAGGGAAACCAAGGACTCGATCAGTGCCATGCCTGCCTGATCGGTGTCAGGCAGGCGACCCTTGCGGATGAAGGAAACGTTTGGGGAGGTGGTCATGATGTGGGGCAGTCAAGGCTGTTGACCGTGCGAATGCGTCCACCAGAAGACACGCAGACTGATTTGTCTGCATCTGTGAGGCCGATTTTGCGGATACGGAAATGCAGCGCGTTCAACCCTTGATTGCCCAGCCCCCAGCGATTGAAGGTGAGCGCTGCGTTGCTGGCGCCAGACATGTTCAGCAGGCTGATGCCCGAGGGCACATCGATTTCACGCAGGATGACATCGGTTGCATCTTGCGTGCCGTTGCGGTCGATGTCTGCGTACACAATGAATCCACACGACCATTGCTGGTTGGTGCTGCAGTTGTTTGTGCTACCAGAGTAGCTGCTGCTTGACTTCTGAACCACCACGTTGCCACTGCGCCGTATGGCCTCAACCCTTGCCAAGTTCAGGGCTGCAGTCACTTGCTCTGCCACCGCGTTGGTGCGCCAGCGGGCGATCAGGTCAGACATGGCGGGCGCAGCCAGGGCAGACAGTATGCCCAGGATGGACAACACCACCATCAACTCAATGGCAGAAAAGCCCGCTTGACCGGTGGGGCGGGCTGATGAAGGGGGGCGGGTGCTCATGCGTGGCATTGTCCATCCACCTGATCGGCATGAGTCAAATCAACGGGTAAGCGGTGTGTTCAGACAGACCGGCGGCTGCCAGCCTGTCGCGACGCATCACCGTACCTCGTCCACCAAGGTCTTGAACTCGTCCACGTCTTCAAAGCTGCGGTAAACGCTGGCAAAGCGCACATAGGCCACTTTGTCGAGTTTTTTCAACTCCCGCATCACCATTTCACCGATTTGGTGTGACGGCACTTCCCGTGCGCCCAGGTTCAGCAGCTTTTCTTCGATCCGTTCAATGGCTGAATCCACCTGTTCTGTACTGACCGGTCGCTTGCGCAGCGCCAACGCAAAAGATGCACGCAGCTTGTCTGTCACGTACTCAATGCGGCGGCCGTCTTTTTTGACAATGGCTGGAAAACTCACCTCAGGCCGTTCGTAGGTGGTGAACCGCTTTTCGCACTGAGGGCATTTGCGCCGACGCCGGATGAAGCTGGCATCTTCTGCCAGACGGGTTTCTACAACCGGGGTTTCGGCATGGCCGCAAAACGGGCACTTCATGTGGATGCGGTTGTGAAAGCTGGCATGGTGATGGCAAGCGATAAAGTATTTTTCATAATAAAAAGTGCTTTGTCGCTTATTCCACGACGCTTGTTAGCTATAAACAGGGAAGCGAGCTGTCAAGGCGTTGACCTTGGCGCGCACGGCTTCGATGTTGGCTGGGTCGCGCGGGTTGTCCAGCACATCGGCCACCAGGTTGGCGGTGATGCGGGCTTCTTCGTCCTTGAAACCACGTGTGGTCATGGCGGGGGTGCCGATGCGCACGCCG
>JACCDS011452635.1_pt1 | contig 10142 bp, 13 predicted proteins | sample 7446441 | NCBI WGS metagenome assembly JACCDS01 (sample SAMN15323445, study PRJNA562643) | freshwater metagenome | isolation source: river surface water | place: USA:Blue River Watershed | collected 2017-08-17 | reverse complement strand
CGCGGCCAGCAACATCAACGGGCCATACTCTTTCAGGAATTCCATGCATATCTCCAAAGCACAAACAGAAAACCCCACTGGCGTGAACCAGCGGGGTTTCAATTTTGGTGGTGGAGTATAGCAGTTCAGCAAACACTCATCCCGTAGGTGTGAGACGTGCCGTCCCGAGTTTGCCCCCCAATGAGGAATACTGGGTGCATCCAAGGATCTGCTCTAACCACCTCACTGGTTCGGGAAATTCCCTTCCAGTGCGTGTGTCAATTGCTTGCGCCAACTCAGTGGCACTAACTTGTATTTGATTGTATCCCCATCTACCGCGTCTTGCCTCCGCCAACGGCACCACTGCAAGCAGGACAAATCGCTCGCGATTGCGGTTGCGCTTCAACCAGCTGCCTGATAACAAGGCGAACTTCATCCCGTCTATGGCTCCTCGTCAAAGTCAGGCTCAACTTCTCCGACCTCAACGTCATACTCGCCACCAGCCAGCTCAATTGACGGGTCCAGCTCATCAACTGCCGCATGCTCAAGATCGCCGCGCAAGGTGATGAACATATCCACTTCCAGTTCATGATCGCGCGTAACCTCTAGAGAGCCAAAATTCAGCTCTTCGTGGTCGATGGTGTCGTACACAAAAAATTCGACATTCACGTCCACCGAGACCTGAACTGTTGCCCTGACCTCAATGATGCAAATGGTGGGGTCATGCTCCACCAACCATGTACCAATTCCAGTCAGGTCCACCGAATGACCGAGGTAGTGCGCTTGATCCACCTCTGCCTCAACACGGTGACAGAACCCCGTCCAGACATCATCTGCATTCCAATATGCGCCAGCGACATGGTTTTCAACTGCGGCCTGCACCAACGTAGAAAGACTGCTGGCGGTGTTTGAGAGCTCCGCACTGACTTTCGCGGTCACGCCCGCTGCCACCGGATTGGTGGACTTGAACAGCGCGGCGAATTCATCCAAAGATTTCACACAGTAGAGCCAATCACTGTGCTTGGCGAAATCTGCCCAACCTCCGTCCCTCGAGATCAAGATGCCTTGCTTTTGGGTTGCCTTGGCATGGTTCTCCAGCGTCAAAAGCGCGGCAGCATCGGGGAATTCGGACTTCTTTCTAGCTTCAAATGGTGCCGCTTCCTGGAAATAGCGGTCAAACATCTGCCGCGCCAAATCTGGCCCAGCTATTGGTAGGACGCCCCCACCTAGGCTTGCCACAAAGGCACTGAACTCTTTGGAAAAATTGCGACCGGTGACAGATTCGGAATCAAGCGCTTTGACTTGTTCACTGACAGGGGTGAAATTCAGCCCTGATAGGCGTTGCAGTTTTGCAATTGCTGCACTCAACTCTTTGGCAACCTTGGACACCGGCTCCATTCGATGAGCGTGGACTTCCCGCTCAACAATTTCAGTTTGCTGGATGGTCAACCAAGCCGGTCTCTGCAGCGGCAATGCACGTAACGCACCAGCGGAGAATTTGTACGCATGGCTCTGAATTACGTCCGTATCAATGGAAAAGAAGCCAACGCTCTTTTCTTCCAGCAATGCTTGTGCGCTTGGCAATCCACTTGGCATATAGTCTTCTCGCTACAGATATTTGGACTATTCTGGCTTTTTTCGAAGCATCGCAGCCAACCCAAGGCCAATCCCGAACTCAATCGCACTGATGAGGGCATAAGAGATCCCAAAGGACGCCCCGATCAAGGCTGCGACACCCAGCCCAATCAAGCTTGCAGTACGGTCTCCCTTTGAAAACCAGCCCGTGGCAGCACCAGCTCCGACGTACAGAATGACGTATTTCATGCTGATGTACATGCGAGATTCCTTGTAGATAGTTAGAGGATGAGAGATTATTTTTCCCAACCCTCTGGGGGCAAGACCATCAAAAAAACAGCGACCATGGGAAGGGCTCCGTATTTATCCGCCCACTCAATATGTTCACGGAATCGAATCATCTTCGCCAGCTTAGGAACACCCAATGCACCCAGAACCATGGGCAATGGGGGCTTACTTCCGTCCGGCGCATCCGGCAACATTTCATAAAGCACCATCCACTCTGAGGGAGCCGGGAAGTCCCCCGGCAAGTTATTCAGGTACTCATTTAACTCTTCATTTGTCATCATGACCGGCCCGCCTACTTCTCTGTTTATGTAGCAAGCGTCCATCGTAGCCAAAATTCAGGAAAATAGATCAGAGAAAGCTCGAACTTCAATTCCATGGAACACACTGACCAACTGACCAACAGACCAAGCAGTCACCTTGGCGCTGCCGAGGACAACCACATCATGGTCGAAGAGGCTGTTTCCAAGTTCACGTGGGAACTGAGCCGTAGCGGCGAAGCACAGCAAGTCAATGGGGCCGTACTCGCCCTTCTCGTTTCCGTTGCATCACAGAGTGGATGGAAGTTTCCTGCTGGGGTTCAGCTCTCAGGCAACCTCATTGATCAGCGACTTCTGGATCAACTGCCGGAACATTTCGACGAACAGCAAGCCAAGAAATTTTCCCGGGAGGCCATGAGGGCTCTAGGGAAAAGTGGGGCAGCAACTCTCGGACTAGAAGGCGAAGCCTTTTCGGAGTTGATCGACTTCATTTACAGAGGCGCGTTTGATCTGAGAAGGCTGGAGTCTCCTGCCAACACAGCACCACGACGCCCAATGTGCCGGATATTGAACATTCCAGATGATGTCCCAACGCCCGCTGCAAAGATGAGAGTCATGTCTTTGGATGGAGAAGGAATCATCACGGTCCAAGTGACCGACACGATTCTTGATCATTGGGCCAATTTCGAGAGTGGCGACCCAGATCTGTACCTCCACGCGATCATCCCTGATGAGACAAAGCACAGGGAGGTCGTTCTCATGAAAAAGACCCCGTGGGACAAAGCAAGCCAAGTGTTGAGGCACTTCGCCGAAAGCAGCGATGAGGTCTATGCGGATCAGTTTCAAAAAGTCCTAAATCAGATTCTGACCGCAGAAGAATTCAAAAAATTATCTTTAGACGACTAACTTAGAAGCGAAAAGTATTTATGGAAAATCGAATTTCGAGAGACGAGGCTGAAATGGTCGGCGTTTACTACATCATGAGCCACTGTCGCGCAGTGACAAATAATGAATCTGAAACGCTGTCCGACCTGGATGCCGAGTTGCTCAGTTTTGTAAAGCGACGCGCAGAAGCGCCCCTCCCTCTCTTCGGCTCAAGAAAACAGGCCATGAAAACCCGACGGGATATCGCGAGGTACACCCTCCAAAAATTCTCAGATTCACTCGCCAACAAGCACTACCGCATTGCACGAGCTCACTTATCTGAGGGCGCAAATAGCGAGATCAGCCTCTTCTCCGGCAATGAAATCATGGCTCTTGCCCAGGAAACCCTAGCCGAAGTCACAGAGCGAATAGACAATCCTTTCTCAAAAGACATGAACCCTGTCGAGCAATTCTTGAATGCTGGAAAAATGAGGGAATTCATCGAGAAAGGCATCATGAAAGGCCTCGTCAAGGCTTGAAAGATCCACGAGAATTCAGTTAAATCACTGTGACAACTGCCGCATTCTCTGGACCGTGTCCTTCAAAGATGCAGAGACTGGAGTGCCCCGTTCCGAGAAAATACTTGCGAGAGATTCGTAGTACCAGAGGGTCTGCTCTTGAGTTGCCGTGAAACGATCGTAGACAGCAGTTCCGATACGTAGCAAATCTTCAACAATAGCGCGAGCGTTGTGCAGTTTGTCAGAACCACTCACCAGCAGTACATCGTCTGATGCGCTCTTTAAGTGCTCGATGTACTGTTCCTTCCGAGCCTTCCATGGAGCCTTTCTTCCGGCTGCGTCAGGAACTCCATCAGTGCAGCCTTCGACAATATCTGCCACACGATCACCAAACTTCTCGCGAATCAAAGCGGCATATTTCACCCCGCCATCTTCGATAGCGTCGTGTAGCAACGCAGCCATTGCTTGCTCTTCATCGGCTCCATGGTCCAGAGCGATAGATGCCACCCCAATGGGGTGAGCGACGTAAGGAATATCAGTGCCTTTTCGCTTTTGACCGGCATGCGCCTCAACAGCAAGGGCAAGCGCCTGTGAAATTCGTTCAGTCAACATATATCGATCCCCTTTAATCACGCAGACGATATCTCCACGTACTGTCTTTTATGAAGTCAGCAACGAAACTATCAGAGTGTTTTCTCTGGGCCTCAGTAAGCACATTTGAGGACAAGATCTCTCCGGTAAAACTCATATTAGCGGGGCCGCGCTGGCCCATATTTAGCTCGGATATTCGGATCCAGGCATGAGCGAGAGTGAGATTTTTTTCAACACCAACCCCAAGTAGGTAAAGTGAGGAAAGCCGTGCTTGTGAAATCTTTGAATGCTTGCGCGCAGCCTTCTCAAAGCAGCGGAACCCCTCGTATGGATCTTTGTCAAGCTCATCACCTGCCAAATACAACCCACCCAGCTTGATCAAGGCATCGACATATTCTTGTTCAGACGCCTTGAACAGCCAAGATATTCCCAATCTTGCATCCTTCTTGAAATACTCACCAGTCAAGTAATAAATAGCAAGCTCGAATTGACACTCCGCATTTCCGGATTTCGCCCCAACTGTCAGCCGCTCCTTACCGCGATTACTCTTCGCTTCATCTTCCGACTTCAGGTAGATTTTTGCCAGCAGTGAATATGCTTTGTCGCACCCATAGTCGATTGAGTCTTCGAGATACTGAGCTGCAACATCCTCATCTTCATCTAGGCCTAAGCTGCCTAGGTAGTGCGCTCTACCTAGTTCATAAGCTGACTCGCCATCCTTCAGCGACCTGGCGATTTGCAACCAATGCACAGCGCGCTGATCGCTCCCCTCTTCGTCTACATACAGGCGATAGTGCTCAGCCAATAGTCTGGCGGCAGGTGCAGATTGATTCTTTTCAGCAAAACTACTGAGCAGCGCAAGCGCCTTGGGCTGATCCTCGTCGGTGTGGGCATCTCCCCAGAAGTAGGCATTGAAGAGCTTCTCAGCAGCCTCAAAATCACCCCCCTCTGCCAAGTCACTCAGATACTTGACGAACTCCGGGTAATTTTCATCCGTCAGAAAGTGCTCAAGATTTTCAATCGAAACTTCAGCAAATTTATTCAAATCAGGTTTCATAATTTCCCTTCACAGGCCAGCGACCTACTTCAGCCGTCGCGCAAAATTGCTGCCGCCATATTTGCGCCAGTTGTAGAAACGTCTTTACATTGATCGGCAAATATGAGCTCAAATTCGCTGTCTGGCATGTGGTCAAACTTCGACCCTGTTGGCCCATGACGACTCATCAGAACGTCAAGGATCGGAACAAATATCTGACCTTCGCCCGCATCCTCTTTTTCTAGAGATTTCTCGATCGCTGCGGAGAGCCTTTCAACGAACACTTTGTTTGAGTCGTTGAACATACGATCCATGTCAATGCCCAATAACTTGTTAATTTCAGCCAGGCCTGGGCCAGAGCCTCCCGCCTTGTCCTTCATGGAGTTGTTAACGACACCCATGGTCAAGTTGTTATTCACGGCAAGAACCTTGTTCAAGCCTTCAACCGTGATTGCTTTCAAATTTTGATCATGGCACCCTGCTCTGCGAAGAGAGCGCCACAAAATGCTCCAGGCGAAGAAGGGGCCGGGATTTGCAAACAACTGTCCGAATCCATTCTTTGAACAGTAGCTATCAAAACGATTCCCGGCATTGCGAATGAATGAGGCAGCTCTAAAGAGGGGGTCTTGGGTTGTGGGCTTTGGCGCTTGGGGTGAAGCAGTTGCAGTCTGCACTCGCTTTGATACCAAGAAGGAATCGAAAGCAGCGGATCGTTTTTTGGCATCTTGCTGGGTAAAGAACCATCCCAATCCAAAAATAGTGCCACCAACCCCAAGAGCTCCAATTACTGCCCCCGTGAGTAAGAAAGTCTGGTCACTCAGCTCTCCACTAACGAATCCGCCGATGATTGCTGAAGCGATGATGACAACGACAAACGCTTTCATTTTTCTCCCCTTGCGCGATCTGGGTGCCTGAACTCCCAGGGTGGTATTGGATCTGGTTCACGCCACAATCCAGCCCGACGTTTCCGGGCCGATTGCTCGGCCTCGTCGTAAGCAATTCTCAAACTCGCCGGTTGATCTTTAGCATACTGTTTGTAATGCCACGCCAAACCAGCGCGAATCTGCTCTAGGCAAACATCTGCATCGTCCACCAAAACGCGACCGAGAACACGACCGTAGCGATCCTTTTTTTCCCATTTAACACTTACAGCCTTCTCGTACACAAGGTCGGATAAGTTCTTTTTCGATACCGCACCAAATGGCTGCGCTTTTTCCGGGGCATCTATGCCAGTCAGTCGGACCTTAATACTCTCGCGTTCACCTACCAACACCGTGATCGTGTCCCCGTCAGATACGCCAACCACGCGCCCAACAAACTCTGCGCCAATAGCAGACCAAGATAAGAAGAACAGTGCGATTGCGCACAGAGCGGATCGAATTGACTGGGAAAGCAGCTTCAAGACTTATCTCTTTTCATCTGTCTCAACTGGGATCCTGGCGGTCAAGAGGAATGCTTGCGGAGCCCCATCTCTTACGAGCGTGTAGCCAGACCGAATTTCTGTTCGCCCCCAATTGCCATCCCACGTAGTCTTGAACGACCAGAGTTCATCACCGTCCTCTTTCTGTGCGAGCAAGTCAACCCAGCATTTATTTAAATGTCCGAACGGGAGCTTAGGTACGGCCCCGAGTGGATCCTCAATGACTTCGGCTGATTCGATCTGATCAATTGTTCTTTTGACCAGTAGATCGGCCTTTTTTACTTGAAATACCTTCTCTTCAAATCTTCCGCCTGGCCCCCTCTCGCGCATATCCTTGATCTTCATGTATAAGGCTGCAGGCCATGCAAAAAGAACTAAGACAGAGGCCAAAACAGGCACGAGCAGATTGTTGATGATTCGGTACGAAAGCTTCGTCCGCTCTGGGTTCATCGCATCCAAAATGTCTTTAAGACCTTCTGATTCAGACTTGGAAGTCAACTTATGCGATACGAACATCACCACAAGCGTCACGGCCCCAACACCTAGGTACCAATAGAGATAGATCACGACTGATTTCCTTTTTCGCGACCTTCTCGAGGGAAGACTGTCATCGCACCAACGCTGTAACCCTCACTAGCGTTTTCATCTTCCGCGACACCATTGATTTTCACGTTTCGCGAAACCAGCACGCCCTTTTCAAATTCGAGCAGCAAGTCACGCTCATAGGTACTTCCGTATCCCATGTGAACGTACTCAAGCATCTTTCCTTGGGGAAGCCGGATGACTCCTGAATACCAATGCGCGAAGACACGCTCTCCATATCCAGGGAAAACCGACTCGAGATCAGCTTCTTGGCCTGATTCAAGTTCGCCACGCAGATCGACCAAGTACAAACGATCGTTGATGATTTCCCAAGTTCCAACGTATCCCCGCCACAGTGCCGTGCAGTTGGATGCGAACCTGGGTAACTTTCCACCTAGCCCGCAGTAATCTCCTAAAGGATTGGTGCACATCGCATGCTTTTCGCCTTCGAAGAGAAGTTTTTCTGATATCTGAGCTGTCAAGTCGTTCTCCTCACAAGACAATTGATTGACTGCAGTGCGGGCAACGCACGCCAAAATTGGTGTACTCGATCACCTCATCTGGCTCGAACTTTTTATTGCAGCCAGGACATGTTGTTGTTCCACCAGGGACCTTAACCGGTGAGGACTCTTGTTCATTAGATTTTTCTTGAGATTTGGCTTGCTCTTGCTTTTTGGCCTCTTCTCGCTTGCTAGAAACCAATATTCCTATTGTGCTCAGCAGATTTTCAATCTCATCGAGGACTTCCACATCTAGCAACTCAGTTGGAAGCGAATCAATAATCTCAAGAAGAGTGACATAGCCACGTTCTCTGCCACCTTTTATGAGTGCCTTTAATTTCTCACGCCGTTTTGTGAATTCTTCTTCAGAGAGAATGGACTCATCAAGTCCAAACTCTTTTAGCAAAGCCGCTTCTTTAGCCTTGCTAATTTTTATCCGAAGTGGCTTTCCCTCGGATTCATCCTCTGCGATCCGTTCATCGAGCTCCGCTTCGATGTCTGACGGATCCTCATCATCCGACTCTGTGCTGCAATAGTCTGGATCCCAAGTAAAGGTTCTTCGGCGCTGCTCTAAAAGCCATTCGCGCGTCTGCCCATAAGAGGGAAGCTCAGCCGACCATTCAGCCAAAACAATCGCTGTAGAAACTCCCTTATGTTCTCTGATCGCATCTATTGAACATAAAACCACTTCTTTGGCAAAACTATTTGCGACAGCCTTAAATGTTGGATTGTCTTCACCGAGGCTATCGCGCAGCTCATAAATGATGTGCTCTACTTTTGACAGCCCATTTTTTCGACGCAAGTCATCAACTATTGTTCCCTCGTCTCGCTTTGCCTTACTTCGTTCAATTGCTTCTTGCAAGAGATTTATCAGGGGCTTGGTAATTCGAGCTTTGATGTAATCCAACGTTTCTGCGTGGAATGACCAGCAATGCTCAATCAACTTGATCGCGTTCGGTCCGTAGACTGTTGAGGTCGACTTGGCAGCATGAGTTATCAACGCTTCGGCAACTAGCTCCCGAAGACGGCTTGCGGAGACCAGCTCTGCACCCGGCACATCTTCAACAGATATTTGGTAAAAATCGTCAGTGATAAGACCAAGATCTTCGAGTGCTTGCTCGAAATGAGCAGTTCCGGCCTCAATATCATCAGACATCCATAGGCAATAAACGGCACGATTGATCCGCCAAGTCGGTTTTCCTAATCCGTCAAATTTCTCAATTTGCTTGCTCCAGATGTTTTCTGCATCATTTAGCTCGAAATTGGATAGGCATTCCAATGCCAACTCGTCAACTGCATCACCATTACGAAACCAAAAAAGGGAGTAGAAAACCCGCAGCTCTGTCAGCTCGATGCGTCTGGCCGCATCCTTTATGGCTTCTGATGAGCGATCAATATTGCCTAGTTCAGATAAATCAAGCGGAAATTTTTTCTCTTTTCCGAGTTCGGCAAACATCTCAAGGTCTGAGACACGCTTAGCAATTTCACGACTACTTGCCGTGACAGGAAGTCCAAGTACGCGAAACGGATTTCTCAGCACCAAGTCCATGCAGCCTCACCTCAGTCTTCAGATGAGAAGGTGCGCTTGTCTCGGAATTTCTCGTATGAGCGAACCTGCTCACGAGAGATCGAGGGTTGGTGCTGTTTGAGTACAGCCTCGAACTGTGCATTCGAGATTTTGAGCCGATCTTTAAGCGCCAGACGTGATGCCTCATTGACCAAAAATTTGATGTCACTCGAGACATATCCATCCATCAGTCCGGCCAAATTGGTGAGATCAATATCATCGGATACTGGTCTGTTTCGTAGGTAGAGCCTAAGCATCTCCTGCCGTGCAAAAACATCCGGCGGGGAGAGGTAAACGACCTTATCGATACGCCCAGTCCTCATGATCGCTGGATCTATGTTTTCAGGGCGATTAGTCGCAGCTACGATGAAAATTCCCTTATCCGCACAGTTAGTCATCTGCGCAAGGAATTCATTCACTTCGGACGATACGTGTTGATCAATCCGGCCATCTCGGCTTGGCAAGACCGCATCCACCTCATCAATGAAGATGAGCGTGGGAGCTTTCTCTGCGGCCTCTTTGAACATCTTGCCGATTTTTTCCTGCGTCCCATGGATGTAGGTACTGGCCAAGTCAGACGGCTTGACTTCGATGTAGTGATATCCGATTTCCTCGGCAAGCTTCTGGGCGATGTAGGTCTTTCCGCATCCTGGAGGACCATAGAGGAGCATGCCGTTTGGCGGAGAAACCCCGTACTCTTTGTAAAGTTCTGGCTCTGACAGCGGTCGAATGATGTCTTGGTACAAGGTCTCTTTGAGCTCATGCATGCCTGCAATGAGGTCGAAGCCTTTACCTTGATTCTTCGCGGAGTAGTCCTTATTCGGAAGCTCCGAACTTATGGTGTCTCGCAATCTCTTAGGCAGATCTTCAACAACACCATCACGCCAATTCTTCAATGCTCCCAAGAACTCCCCGGCATTGCGATATCGTTTCTCTAAGTCGCGCTCAATCGCTTTGAACAAGAT
>JACCDS010112638.1_pt1 | contig 10142 bp, 6 predicted proteins | sample 7446441 | NCBI WGS metagenome assembly JACCDS01 (sample SAMN15323445, study PRJNA562643) | freshwater metagenome | isolation source: river surface water | place: USA:Blue River Watershed | collected 2017-08-17 | reverse complement strand
GATGCGCCCGAGCCGATCGTGACGCCGGTGGCCGAAAAATTGGCGTTCAAGGCTTGCGCCGCGTTCAGCACCAGCTTGTCATTGGCCGTGTCTGCCCCGCCAATGACCACGGTGATTTTGGCAATGTCGGTGTCGGGCGGTGTCTGGACCTCTGGCGTGATCTGCACACCTGCGGCGGCTGTCTTCGCGTTGAAGGAGGGAGACGCGTAACTGACCTGAAGGGTGTTTTTGTCGAGGTCGACGTTGGGGAGCGTGCTGTCGACATGGACCAGGACCGTTTGGGTGACCTTGGACAGAATGGCGTTGCCCTTGCTGTCTATCTTGCCGGTGTCTTGCGATGCCTCGACGACCACCTGAAAGTAACCCGGGTGCGTGGCCTTGGGTGTGGTGGTGGACGTGATGTTGGTGTTCCACGACAGCTGCCCGGTGGCAGGGTCGATGGAGAAATAGCTGGTGTTGGCGCCGTCTGCATCACTGTTCGGATCGGCCACGATTTTGTAGACGATGGGGTTGGTGACCGTGGCTTTGTCCAGCAAGGAGATGGCACTGACCTTGAACACCTGGGTGCCACTGGTCTTGGCATTGGCATAGACGTGGGCGATGGTCCGGTCGTCCTTCTGGCTTTCGTCGATGCCATAGGTCGTGGGGTCATCGACCGTGCCATCGGTCAGTGTGGTGAGCGACGTCAGAAACAGGGGCGTGGCGGTGCTGGTGGTCGGGTTGTCGGTGATGGACCCGTCCGTCTGAAGTTTGTCGGACAGGCTCTTTTGGATGGTGTCCAGGCTGTTGCCTTGACCAAGAAAACGCTGCGTAACCTCGTCTAGCGTGGCCAGCACTTTGTCGTAGGTGGAAGGCGTGGAGACGTTGATTACTTTTCCTGCCGAGTCCGTTGTCGCGGTCGTGGTCGGCACCTCCTGCGTGATCGGGGTGGTCTTGTTCAACAGTATCTGGCTGGTCTTGATGTTGATGTCATCCACAACGGCTGTTGCTTTCTTGCCGTCCGGTACCAGTAATACAGGACCCACATTGGGCATATCGCGCAGAAATGGCTCTGGATTCAGGCTGGAGGTGTTGAGGACCTGGCGTGCAGCCAAGTCGGTGGCCTGGGTGATGTTGATGATCTTGAGCCCTTTGGCCCTGTCTGCAGCCGATACGACATCTACAGCATAGAGATTGCCCATACCCAGGTCCACCTCTGTTTTGCTTGACTCTGAGACGTAGTCGAGTTTGTTATCTTTGCCGTTGACCAAACGGACCGTAACCACACCGTCGTAGCCACCGACGATTTTCATGGTGTATTCGATCGCTTTGTTCAAGTTGCCAGGCTCTTTTGATAACTCGATCTTTACGTCCGTTATTTCAAGCACTTCTCCGTTAGCTTTGTAGGCGACGACTTTAAGGTCAGTGCCCGAAATCACCGGCCCCAGCATGATGCGGCCCTGGATGATGAGGTCTTTCACTGTGGTGGCGGGCACCCCTGCGCCTCCACCCCCTCCCCCTGCAAGCGCCAAACCCGTGCCACCCGCAATCAGCAGCCAGGAGGGCAGCGCGGGCAAGAGGGCCGCGACGGCGACGTCTTCTGCCATTTCCCTGGTGGCGGTTTGCGCTGCATACACAGGCTGTGAAACAGCACGGAGGTCATCGGCCGCATAGCGCAGCGATTCGACCGGAGCCGAGACCAGGTCTTCGCGAGCGCACCATGAGGGACCGTCTTCCGCCAGGATTTCCACCACCCCGTCTTGCGAGGAGTCCAGCGCCTCGAAATGGCCATTGCCCGATTTGCGGTGCGAGACAAACTGGGGCGACAGCAGCTCGCCGGCGTCTCGCTCGAAAAAGTTGAGGATTTCAAAGACGTGGTCGTCGTTGATTTCCACCCGCAGTGTTTTGCCTTTTTTGCTCAGCTTCTTGGGCTTGACGAGCTGCTCGTTCGCATCCTGAACGCAGTATTGCTCTGCCGCAGCGGCCTCGGCTGTTTGAACGCTGGCTTTGCCCGAGAGTTTGTTTTTGGGCTTGACGAGGGCGTAAAGAACTTGAAATTGCCTGTGCTTGCTCGACGCGGCGTGCGCGGCCGCCTCGAGCTGTCGTCGCTCCATGACCAGGAAATATTCCGGATTCTCGTTGGACATGGGGATCCTCAGCGCTCAGAGAACGAGCTGGTGAATGTTTTGACGATGGGCTTGGCGATGTAACTCAAAACCGTCATGGAGCCGGTGCGGATTTCGCTTTGGACCGTCATGCCCGGCTGGATCTCGAGTTTTTTTCCGCCCTTGGTCTGGTGGGTGGGCTGCTGGCTGTCCACCTTGATCTGCACGCGGTAGTAGATGTGCTCGCCAGCGCGTGTGTCTTCCGTCAGTGCGTCGGGGCTGACGTAGGTGACCTTGCCATGCAGCACGCCATAAATGGCGTAGTCATACGCATCGAGCTTGATGCTGGCCGCCTGCCCCACTTTGACGAAGGCCAGGTCGGCTGGTTTGAGCTTGACTTCGACGATGAGGTCACTGTCGGTGGGCAAGAGTTCCATCACCACGTCGCCCGGGCGGACTTTGCCGCCGAGGGTGGTGATGCGGATGTTGCGGACCACCCCGTCTGCGGGGGCGTGCAGTTTGGTGCGCTCCAGGTTGGTGGTGCGCTCCACCAGGATTTGTTGCTGCGAGGCCAGGTCTTCCTCGGCTTTGGTCATTTCAGTCTGGGAGTCCTGAAAGTACCTGTTGCGCCGGTTGGTGATGCCGCCTTCGAGTTCGGCGATGCTGCGCCGCATGCGGATGATTTCGGTTTCGGCGATGTCGCCCGATTTGGTGAGCGGCATGCTCATGCGCAGTTCAAGGCGGACTTCAGCGAGCATGCGCCCGAGCGAATCGATTTCTTCGTTGACGGCGCGCTGGCGGCGGTTGAACAGCGCTTTCTGGTTTTCGACAAAAGCGGGGTAGCGCTCAATGTGCTCTCTGGAAAAAACCAGCGGACGACCAAACACCTCGGCCTGCAGGCGGGCCAGCATGGTTTGCAGCGCGGCCACCTTGGCCCTGCTTTCCTGAACGGCCGCAGCGGCTTGCGCGCTTTCCAGCGAGACCAGCAGGTCGCCTTTTTTGACTTTGGAGCCCTCCTGGACTTCGATGCGTTCGATGACGCCATCGTTGCTGGCCTGGATGAGCTGCGTGCGCGAGCTGGCAATGATTTGCCCTGTGGTTCTGGCGCTCTGCTCCACCTCGGCAATGGAAGCCCAGGAAACGAGGGTGACGAGCGCGAGCAGCATCATGAGCAGGGAGCGCTCTGCATTGCCAAGCGGTCCCATCTTGAAGACTTCAGGCCATTTCATGCTTGCGCCCCCCCATGGTGACGGTCATCGGCATGACGGGTGGGTCTTCGATGTCTTCAATGTCTTCGGGTTCTGGCTGCCGTGGTTTTGGAGGGGGCGGGTTCTTGGCTTCGTGGTGCTTTTGCAGCGTGCCGAGGACTTCTTCACGCGTGCCGTCCAGTGCGATGCCTTCGGCATTCATGACCATGATGCGGTGGACCAGGGCCAGCATGGCGGGCTTGTGGGTGACGAGCACCAGGGTGTGCTCGGGCCGGATGAGCTGGCCAAGTACCTGCAGGGTGCGCGCCTCGGTCGCGTCGTCCATGCTGGCGGTGGGTTCATCGAGCAGCCAGATTTTGGGGCGCGCCAGAAGCAGTCTGGTCAGGCCGATGAGTTGGCGCTGCCCGCCGCTGACGCCGTTGCCCCCTTCGGTGATGGGCAGGTCCAGCCCCTTGGAGTGGTCTTTGATGAGGGCAATCAGGCCTGTGACTTCACAGGCCTGTCGCAGCTGGTCGTCACTGACGCCCATGAGCCCCAGGGTGAGGTTTTCGCGCAGCGTTCCGGCAAACAGCCGCACCTGCTGCGGCAGGTAGCCAATCTGGCGACTGAGGCTGCTGCGGGCGATGTGCTGCATGTCCAGGTTGTCGAGCAGGGCCCGGCCTTTTTGCGGACGGTAGAGCCCGGACAGGATTTTGAGCAGCGTGGTTTTGCCGCCCCCGATGGCACCGATGACGCCGATTTTTTCGCCGGCCCGGATCTGGAGGCTGGGCACATCGAGCGATTGCGGGCGACCGGGGTAGGCGTAGGTGACGTTTTCAAGGCGGATGTCGCCTTTGATGTGGTCGAGCGTCAGGGCTTGCTGAACGTCGTGGTTGTCTTGCTCAAGCTTGTAGACGCCTTCGAGGCTGCCCATGGAGGACTTGGCGTTGGCCCACTGCACCATCAGCCCGGGCAGGCTGGTCACGGGCTGGAGGACCCTGCCACTGAGGATGGAGCAGGCAATGAGCGAGCCGGATGTGAGCGATGTGCTGGTCGATGCGATGTAGGCCCCGATGCCCACCAGCATGACGTAGCTGATTTGCTGCAGGGAGGCGGCGTAGTAGCCGTTGGACTCGCTGATGTGGCGCATGTCCGAGTCTTCGGTCATGGCCCTTCGCGTGAGTGCGTTCCACTTGCCTTGGAAGTGCCAGGCCGCGTTCGATGCCTTGATGAATTCGGCTGTTTCCACGGTCTCGACCAGCAGGCCCAGCTTGCGGTTGGAGGCGGCCTGGCTGGCCTTGGCGTGTGCTTCGATGCGGCCTTTGAAGAAGAAACCCAGACCGAGACAGATCATGAAGAAGGTCAGCGGGATGGCGGCGATCATGGGGCCGCCGACCATGAAGATGACGGCCAGAAAGAGCAGCGCAAACGGGGTGTCGACGATGAGGTAGACGGCGACGGAGGAGATGAAGCTGCGGATCATTTCGTAGCTTCTGAGCTGGCCGGAGAGCGTGCCCACGCTGGCCGGGAACTGGTCCATGCGCACGCGCAGGAGGCGATCGAAGATGTTGTAGGAGAGCTTGATGTCCATGCGTTCAATGGCCTGGTCCATGATGGACGAGCGCATGAACTTGGTCATGGTTTCGAGCACGATCGTGATGAGCACGCCGCTGGTGAGCGTGAACAGGGTGTCCACGCCCTGAGAGGGAATGACGCGGTCATAGACCTGCATGCTGTACAGGGAGGTGACGAGCGCCAGCAGATTCATGATGACCGTGGCCAGCGCTGCAAACATGAAGAATGATTTGTGCTCGCGCAGCACCTGCCCGAACAATTGCCTGGCGGTGCCCCGGTTGCTTTGCCTTGCGCGGCCCACGACGCCACTGAACGAGAGCCCGGCGGGAAGCTGGGCCAGCTGCTGCAGGCCCGAGGGTGTTTCGGCCATCCATGACCCGTCGGGGTTGCGCGCGTGCAGCAGCAGAAAACCCTGCCCGTCGCTCATGGCGATCAGGGGCAAGGCCTCCATCTTGGCTTCTTTCTCCCACGCCATTTTTCCGGCGCCCATGGCCTCAAACAGTTTGTTGACAAAGTCGATCAGGACTTTGGCGGGCTGGGTTTTGCCTGCGGCAGACATTTGCTGGTAGCGGTCACCCAGCAGGGCCAGGTATTGGTGCTTGACCGGCTGGAGCTGCGTGTCGAGCTGAAGACTGCGGGAAGCCAGCCACTCGAACTGGACTCGCCAGTTCAGGGCATCGGATGGGGGTTGGTTGGCAGACAGCATTGGCAATCAGAGCGCGGGGGACAGTTGACGACCCCACTGCCCCGCCATCAGGTTGATCTTGAAACCGCCCCCCACCAGGGCAGCCTGTGCGTCCACGAGTTGGAGTTCACTCTGGCTGTGTTCACGGACGGCGTTGATCAGGTCCAGCCAGCTGCGACGGCCGCTGGTGAACAGGCGCAGGCTGGAGTCCACCACTGTGGACGCGGACTTGGCGGCGCGTTGCAGGCGGGGCAAACGGTCCAGAACGGAGTGGTAGTCCTCCCAGTCGGACTTGACCTGCGCTGCGACATCGCGGCGGGTGACGTCGATGCCTTCGGTGGCCGCGCTTGCGCGTGCGGAAGCCGCGCTGATTTGCGGGAAGACCGAGCCCCCCGCCCCGAGGTTGAATTGCAGGTTGGCATACAGGCGGGTTTGGCCTGGCGCGGTGGGCGACAACGAACCCAGGTAGGCGCCGTCTTGACGCTCGGCCCGCAAAGACAGGGTGGGCGATGCGTCGGCTTTGGCCTGGTCTACTTCCACCAGCGCCAGACGTTCAGCCACTTGCGCCTTGCGCAAGGCAGGGCTGATGTCGAGCACCCGCTCCAGGGCCGCGTCGTAGGTCATGCGGACTTTGGGAACATCCGCGAGCGCCACCGACTTCAGCGCAATGTCTTCGTTGAACAGTTCGCGGATTTGCCCGCGCACCGAGGCCAGCATGCGCTCTGTCTGGCCGACCTCGGCTTGCTGCTGGACGACACGGACACTGGCCAGGTCCAGGTCGATGTCGGCAGAAACGCCCGACTGGACACGCCGGGCCATCATGTCGCGCAGGGACTCGAGCCGGGCGAGATCGCGCTTTTGAATGTTCCATTTGGCGTCCAGCGCCCACCAGTTCTGGTAGAGCGAGATCAGTTTGAGCGAGAGCGATTGCGCCATTTCCTGGATTTCGAGGTCGGCCTGTTCCCGCCTGAGGCGGGCCATGTCCAGTCCGGCCGTGAGGCGACCGCCCATCCAGATGGGCTGGGTGATGCGGTAGGTGGTGGCGCGGCTGCCCCCGCCATTGGCGGGGGTGTTGGCGGGCCCTTTGTCCACCAGAACGGAAGGGGTGGGCAAGAACTGCATCCAGGCCGAGGTGACCAGTTGGTCGGCCGACTGCTGGGACAACTGCTTGGCACGCATGGCCGGGTGCGTGGTCAGCATGCGGTCGAGGTAGTCCGACATCAGGCTTTCCTGAGCCCAGGCATGGCCCAGGGCGAGCCAGGCGACGCCGGCCACCATGAATGAACTGATTTTTCTAGACATGCGCACTCATCCAATATTCAAACCATTACTTTGCATTCAAATGCCTTTTAGAAATTTGGCAGGTAAATGCTATTTAATGATCACTATTGATTAGCAATATCTCGTCAAGCACCCCCCTGAGGGACCCGAGGGCCAGGGGTTTGGTGAGCGTGCGCGCAAATCCATCCAGACGCCCGGACAGCTGGTTCATGGGCGTTCCGGTGACCAATATGAATGGGGTTTCTGCATCCGTGTCGATTTCGGACCGGAATTTCTGCAGGAAATCAATGCCATTGCAGCGAGGCATCTCATAATCGGAAATCACCAGGTGGTAGCTGGTGCTTCTCAGGTACTCCAGACCCACCAGGCCGTCTTCGGCCACATCGACTTCGAAACCCCATGCCCGCAGCATCTGCCGGTAGGCGCAACAAAGCACGGACGAATCGTCCACAACGAGGATGGATTTTTTCTCGGCCGAGACAGAAATGGGCGTCGAGATCATGGTTTGAAGCCGTTGATTAGGATCAAGCCATGGTATCGATTGTGGCTTTTAAATAAATGCCAGACACCAGTTAGTTAATATTTGCTATGAAAATAACAATTCCGTCAAAATACCCAGAAAGAGCGCCGCAACGTCATTAAGGGCAAGAGCCCATAAATGCGTGCATTGACGCGATTTACACAAATCAAATTGGATTCGTTGAATGCATTGATTTTCTGCTCGCGGAGAATCCCGGAAAGATCAACTGCCCGCCAGCCGTCGCGGCTGTGGCGTGTGCCATCGCCCGGCCTGCAGGCCGGGGCACGTCAACGGCCGGCCGTGCGGTTTTTTCTGCAATACTGCTGAAATGAATAAGGATAGAAAGAACCGTCCGAATGCCTGATGTGCAAGGGCTGTTGCAATGGTTTGCCCGACAGAGCCTGCCGCGTGTGCGCTGGGCCCTGATCGGGGTGCTGGCCCTGTGGTCGACCGTGCACATGCTCTGGCTGCCCAACGGTTCGGAGTTCGATCGCGGCAGTTATGACCAGATGGTCAGGCGCCGCCTGTTTGCGCCAGCGCCCGATCCGAAGATCCTGATCATCGACATCGACGAACGCTCGCTCGATGAACTCAAGCAGGAGTTCGGCCGCTGGCCATGGCCTCGGGAAACATTGGCCGCGGTGCTGGAGTGGGTGAACCACCAGGGCGCGCAGGCGGTGGTCTTTGACATCCTGTTTGCCGATGCGGACACCCTCAACCCGGCATCGGATGCGGCCTTCGCCGAAGCCGTGTCGGCCTCGAAGAACACTTACTTTCCGGTGCTGCGGCTGCATCCGGACAATGACCCCCTCAGCCAGGTGCACACCGATCAGTTGCCCGGATTTGCCTCGCGCGCGGCTGCGGGTGCCGCATCGCCTGCACCAAGCGTTGCGGTCGTGCCGCCGGTGTTCGATGCCGTGATGCAGTCGCAAAGGCTCGGCTACCACAACATCTATGCCGACGACGATGGCGTGAACCGCTTTTATCGGCTGTGGGAAGACAAGCAAGGCTGGCAGCTGTGGTCATTGCCTGCGCGTCTGGCCATGGACCTGAAGTGGCCCTTGCCCGATCACCCCAGATCGCTGATCCAGTTCACAAAGCACCACGATGCCTACCTGCGCGTGCCTTTCTCGACGATCTGGAAGCTCAGTCAGACCCGGGAAGGCCTGAAAGCGGACCCCAGGTTCAAGGATGCGATCGTGATCATTGGTGCCACGGCCACGAGCCTGTTCGATGTGAAGGTCACACCGATTGCCACCACCCACCCCGGCGTGATGGTTCTGGCCAATGTCATCGACAACCTCAAGCAGCAGCGCTTTTTGCGTCAGGTGCCCGGCTGGGTGCAGGTCCTGATCGCCTGGCTGGGGCTTTTGCTCATGGCCTGGGCCAGCGGGCGCATTCGCGAAGACCAGATGAAATGGGCCGTGCCGGCGGCGCCCGGCCTGTTTCTGGGCCTGGGCTATCTTGGCCTGAACAGTGGCCAGAACATCTACCTGGACCTGACGCCTTCGGCCTCGCATGCCCTGCTTTTCTTCACCGCCTGGACGGTGTACCTGAACTGGCGAACACGGTTTTTTGTTCAGCCCCCCAAAGCGGCTAGCCTGGATGCGACCGACACCCAGGAAAGCTTTGCCGTGTTGCAGATGCACTTTGAGCACCTGGACATGGGCGAGATTCTGGACCGCCTGCCAATGGCCGCGTCCAGCTGCACGGCCATCCAGCTCGGCGCGCTGGGGCAGTTGCCGCATTTGCAAGAGGGGCTGGTCTACGTGGCCATCCGCAGCAACGCGACGCACGATGGCCCCACACTGCTTGACCAGATGGTCAAGGCATTGCCTCAGGCGCCGCAGAAGTTTTTCATCAGCCCACCACGCACCCCGCGCCTCGGTCCCGAGCGGTATTGGGAATGCATCTGGGAAGACACCTCGACCGCACAACACCATTGGAGAACCGCCCATGCCCAAGTCTGATTTTTCATGTTCGCGCCTCGTCCAAGGCCTGGTTCTGGCTGGCAGCCTGCTGTGGGCAGGCCTGGGGTATGCGCAAAACCAGGCGCTCGAGGCGCAGCGCATCATCGACGCACTCAAGCCCGACCCCGCACCCGCGCTCAAGACCCGCAGCCTGCGCAACCTGAACGTGGAACAGACTGGTGAAGCGCCGGCCACGCCCAGCGCACCCAAGTTCGTCTCGCTGACCATCGGCTTCGCATTCAACTCGGCGCAGATCACCCCGGAGAGCGCCAGCACGCTGGCCACTCTGGCGCAGGCCCTGAAATCCGACGAGCTCGGCGCACTGGAGTTCATGGTCGAAGGCCACACGGACGGCAAAGGCACGCCCGAGTACAACCTGAAACTCTCGCAGCAGCGTGCAGCCGCCGTCAAGGCCTACCTGGTCCAGGCCGGTGTGGAGCCCCGACGCCTGCAATCGCAGGGCAAGGGAGACACCGAGCTGGTCAATGCACAGGACCGTTTTGCCTCGGAAAACCGCCGCGTCAAAGTGATTGCGCTGACGCGCTGATGCTGGCATGGCCAGCAGCCCCCGACATTCCAACGCAGGAGTCAAGCAAATGAACGCATACAAGACGCGGATCGCCGCATTGGCACTTCTCACTCTGTCGGGGCTGATGGCCCAGGCCGAAAGTCTGACCGTGGTCCGGCCCGCGGAACTCAAGGCCGACCGCTTTCTGGACGCCGCCACGCTGCAGACGCTGCAGACCGGACAGGTGGTGGAGAGCCTGCGCACCGAGTCGGGCTGGATCCAGGTCCGGTTCGCCGGCCAGCAAGGCTGGGTGAGGGCCATGAACGTCAAGG
>JACCDS010167953.1_pt1 | contig 10144 bp, 8 predicted proteins | sample 7446441 | NCBI WGS metagenome assembly JACCDS01 (sample SAMN15323445, study PRJNA562643) | freshwater metagenome | isolation source: river surface water | place: USA:Blue River Watershed | collected 2017-08-17 | reverse complement strand
TTTAGTGGCGGAGAGAAAGAGATTCGAACTCTTGAAGGGCTACTAACCCTCGCCGGTTTTCAAGACCGGTGCATTAAACCACTCTGCCATCTCTCCGCGATAGGCGGCATAATAAGGAGCCACTGCGGCCTTGTAAAGTTCTTTTTTAGCTACATCAGCGCGTTTGCTCAGCTTTTGTCCAACCGGCGGTATTTTTGACGCTGGTCACTACTGGTCCACCCTGACAGTGAGGCTGCGCTTGCGTACAATAGATAAAAATCAACAAAAGACCCTGCCATGAATAACAGCAAGAAAAAACGCATTTACGTCGCCTACACCGGCGGTACTATTGGTATGCAACACTCAGCCAATGGTTTTGTACCGGTACCGGGTTTTCTCAGCGACACAGTCCGCAAGATGCCGGAGTTCTACCGCGCGGAAATGCCGGAGTTTGATATCCACGAATATCACCCGGTGATTGATTCCTCAGACATGACGCCGGCGCACTGGCTGAGTATCGCCCATGACATTCAGCAGCATTATGCCGATTATGATGGTTTTGTGGTGTTACATGGCACCGACACTATGGCGTATACCGCATCGGCCTTGTCCTTTATGCTCGAAGATTTAACCAAACCCGTCATCATCACGGGCTCGCAAATCCCACTTGCGCAGCTGCGCTCAGACGGCCAGGTCAACCTGCTGAATTCGTTGTATCTGGCTGCCAATTACCCAATCGCCGAAGTTTGCCTGTATTTTAACAACCAGCTGTTTCGCGGTAACCGCGCCACCAAAGCCGATGCCGACGGCTTTAACGCATTCGCCTCGCCGAATTTTCCTGCGCTGCTGCAGGCCGGTATTCATATCGAAGTCAAAGCCGGCGCGTTGTTTCAGGGCACAGTCAAGCAGAGCCTGAAAGTAGCTGAAATTACCCCACAACCGATTAGCGTCGTGACTTTGTATCCTGGTATCAGCACCGATGTGATTGCCAATATGGCCGCAGCACCGGTGCGGGCTTTGATTATCAAATCCTATGGTGTCGGCAATGCGCCGCAGCAACCCCAGTTGCTTGAGGTTCTGCAACAAGCCGCTGAACGCGGCACTGTGATTGTCAATTGCACCCAGTGTTTCAAAGGCAAAGTGAATATGGGCGGTTACGCCACCGGCAATGCGCTGCAACGCAGCGGCGTCAGCAGCGGTTTTGATATGACGCTGGAAGCCGCACTGACCAAACTACATTATCTGCTTAGCCAGCCGCTGTCGGCAGACGAAGTCCGCCGCCAGATGCAGCTGAATTTACGCGGTGAGCTGACGGTATAATCTTGCTGCCAGATTTCAGTCATAAAAAAACCACCGGGAGTGGTTTTTAACGACGCAAAGCGTTGGCCTGAAAGGAGAGCGCCATGGATGGCAGCGAATAAAAAACCACCGTCAGGTGGTTTTTTTATTTCGCTCAACAGCTGTCAGGACAGGTATAAAGCCCGTACCCGCGCCAGTAATTCCGCTTCACCGGCCTGCACAGGACCATGCTGTAGCCAACGACCAAGTAGCTCATTCTGGCTGATGTTATCGCCGCTGTTATGTTTGTCACTGAGTAACTGCATCTGTACCCGTTGCCGATCAGCCGTCAACACTGCCGGCGATGGCACGCCTGCAGCCCATTCCAGCGCCAGTGTCAGATCTGCACGACTCATAGTTTCCTGCTGCTGATTAAACACCAGACGATACAAGGCTGGCAGTTCTGTCGGCTGTACCTGCGGGTTTTCCAGTGCACTGAACAACTGCAGGAATTGCCCCTGCTCTGCCTGCTTCTGCACCGCAATAAGCTGCTCACTGATTTGCTGCCGTAACTGCTGCTGCTGCTGGCGTAAATCTTTGTCGTCGCCGGTGTCCACCTCGTTGAGTTGCTGCAGTTGCGCACGCAACTGCGCTTCTGTTAACTGGGCAAATGGCACTGCACTGACTTCTGCCAACAACGCAGTGATATCTTGCCGCCAGGCGTCAAGCTGCGCCGATTCCGCATCGCGCTGCTGCTGACGACGGGCAAAAAATGCATCACAGGCGCTGCGGAATTCGGTCCACAGCTGCTGGTCCAGCTTGCTACCGGCAAAACCAATTTGCTTCCAATGCTGTTGTAACTGTTTCACCTGCTCAACCTGAGAGCCAAGGCCCTCGGTGGCGAACGCAGTCGCCTGGGCAATCAACTGTTGTTTTGCTGTGGCGGCTTGCTGATAGGCCTGTTGTTGCAACTGTTTCAGCGGCGCCAACGCCTCTTTATAAGCCTGTTGTAAAGCGCCAAATTGTTCGCGACCCACAGGGCCGGCTTGTTGCCAGGCTTGTTGTTGCTGTTGCAGCAGGGTATCTAAAGCCCGGCCTTGCGGCGGATTGGCCTGTGCGGCTAATAGGGTATCGATGACAAGCTGGCGACTAATAGCTGCCTGAGCTCTTTGCTGATCTTGTTCAGCATAAAATTCCCGGCACGGTGCAAACGCCTGCTCAGACAATTGATTAAACTGCTGATTCAGCGCTTCATCCAGTTCAGCATCGGCACGCCCTAAAGTGTTCCACTGCGCCCGCGCTTGTTTAATCTGATTGGCTCTGGCACTGATAGAAATCGTCTCATCAGCAATGAGCGCCTGCAGCTCCGCAATCAATGCCTGTTTACGGGGCGTCGCGATATAGGCTTGTAAGTCTGTCAGTTCCGCAATGAGTTCAGCACAAAGCTGCACTTCTTTTTCAAGCTGCGCCTGTTGCGCCGCATTCAGCTGCACCAGATCCTGTTGAATACCTTTCCATAAGCCAAACAACACTTTAAAGCGACCTTCGCCGTGCAGACGCTTAAACTCCGCGACTTTGCTACGCAGCTGACGTAGCTGTTTTTGTTGTTGGGCTAATAAGGGCTCACAATGTTCCCGCCATTGTGTGGCAAGCGCGGTGTAACTATCGGAGAATTGCGCCGGCAGTAAAGCACCGGCGCTACGACTGACCTGCTGCCAGTTTTTTTGCCAGACCTTAAAGCCCTGATATGCCTGTTCGACCTGATCCGCTTGCGGCAATGGCTGCGCGGAAAGTTCTGCTAACAAACGCGCCGCCAGGGCTAATGACTCGGCCAGCTGCGGGATTTGATCCAGTTGCTGTTGCAACTGCGAAATATTTTGTTCCAGTTGACGCTGCGTCTGACCATCCAGCTGTTCAGTACGGATTTGCGCCTGCAGCGTATCTAGCGCCTGTTGCAGGCCACTGGCCGACTCCAAGTCGCCGGACGCCAGCAACTGACCTAAATCGCGCTGCAGCACCTGCAATTGCAGACTAAATTGTTGCAACAGCTTTTGCTGTTGCTGTTGCTGCAGTTGTCTCGCCTGCTCTGCTGCCAAAGCCGCCAGTTTTGGCGCAAACATCGTCTCGGTCAGCTGTACAATCCGCTGATATTTGCTAACGCATTCGCTCGCTTCTTCAGATGGCAATACACTGAGTTCAGGCTCCAGCTGTTGCCACTGCTGCTGCAGTTCCTGCCATTGTTGCTGCGCCACCGCGATATCGGTTTTCTCCCGCACAGCATTGAGACGAGCCAGTAACAGCACCAGCTGTTTTCGCAGCCGCTCCGGCTTCTGTTTTTGCTCCAGCCGGTTGGCGAGTTCGGCCTGTAGTACCGTCTGTAATTCAGGCTCGCAGTGCCGGCTGGCTTTTTCCAGCGCTTTATCGTCGCTAATTAATCCGACTAATTGCTGCTTTTGCTCAAAAGACAACACCGCATCGGACAGCGCGGCTAAGTACAAATCCTGGCGTTGCAGGCGCTGCAACAACAGCAGTTTTAATGCGGCATCAGTTTCATGCACCGCCAGCTTTTCCAACACACTACTGCGGTGACATTCAGCGATAAATTGTTGTTTTAATTGTGCAGAAACCCGGTTATCCAACAACATCTGCACCAGTTGCTGCTCGGCAAACTGGCGTAGGCGTTCAGCCGGCTCATGTTTACTGGCCTGCCACCATAATGAAAACTCGTTCAGGCGTTCCAGCGCTGCCCGGCGCACCGCCTCAGTGCCATCGTTAAATGCCAGCTCGTGCAGGATCTCTTTTTGCTGCGGTGTTTGTTGGTCGAGCTGCGCTATCGCAGCTTGTCGGACAGAAGGATTTTCGTGTTGCCATTTTGGCTTAAACCAGCGCTTAAAGATCATCGTGTGCAAACCTTGCGATTGACTGCTCAGCACTAAATTGTGCTTTCATTTCCGTTTTTGATTTGATCACCATCTGGCCATCGGCGCCGACAGTAAAGGGCTCTGCTGATTTCAGCACGCGCGCCTGATAAGCCATCACCAGCTGCATGCTTTGCTCCTGCTGCTGCGACGTTAAAGGAGTACCGTCTGCCCAACGGCTAGTCGCTACTGCGTCCAGCAGCTTTTGATAGGTGTCAGCCGACATCGCGCTGACCATCGCCATAAAATCCACGTTACGTCCTCTTAAACATCACCATGCGGACTTTGGAAATAATGTAACCGGCAGCCCCCACGGCCATCACGGCATAAGTAAGCCAGGACTGCCAGCTGCCTTCTTCCGGTGCGCGGAAATACCACCAGACAAAACTGCCCAGCAGCAATACCACCGACAACATTGCATGATTGTTGATGCTCTGTGCTAACGCCATGCGTTTATCACGTTGAATTTTTTCAATTTGTTCCGGGGAAACTTCGGCAAGACTGTTGCCACAATGTTGGCAGCTGGCTGCCTTACTGGAGATTTTTTTGCCACAAAACGGGCACGCCACTATCGCCATAATTACCTACCTGAAAAACCCACGGCACTATAAAACAAAAGGCCGGCTTTGCAAACCGGCCCGCTGTGATTATACCCGCGTCAGATCACAACAGATCAATGACGGCCCGCACCGCAATCAGCGTATCATTGCCAAGTTTTTTCGAACGCACATCAGACCAGCCAAACTGCGCATCCGGCAAATTCGCGTTGTCTTTAAATGGCATCTCAAAGGTGTAAGCCAGACACTTAAACTGTTCAGCGACCCAGGTCGAAGCAATGGTCAGATTAGCCTGGCCCGGCGCGTCCAACTCATAACCGAATTCGGTCTGGAACTCCGGCGTCACTGCCAGCAATGTTTGTTTAAATACTGTTTCTAACTGTGCCATTTTGGCATTGTAAGACGGCACGCCTTCAGCGCCGGCGACAAAGTTGTATGGCAGGTTTTCGTCGCCGTGAATGTCGAGGAACATATCAACGCCGGTCTCGAGCATTTTTTGCCGGACTAAAAAGACTTCAGGGCTTTTTTCCATGGATGGCGTCTGCCATTCGCGGTTCAGGTTGACACCCGCGGCATTGGTTCGCAGATGACCACGCACGCTGCCGTCCGGGTTCATATTCGGCACTACATAAAACACCGCTTTATTCAGCAGTTCACGGGCGACACCGTCATCTTGATCCAATAAGCGGTCCAGCAGTCCTTCGACAAACCACTCCGCCATGGTTTCACCCGGGTGCTGACGTGCGGTTACCCAGATTTTTTTCTTGCCATCGGCTGGTTCGCCAATCACCAGCAAACTCATATCGCGGTTATCCAGCGTATTACCTAAATCCACCAGTTGCGCCAGGCCTGTCGCTTGTGCCTGACTGAGTAAATCCATATGCCGCTCGTAGCTGTATGGTGCGAAATAAGCGAAATAACAGGACTCAGCTTCCGGATAATGCGTGATCACCAGATGTTCACCGTCATAAGCGGTATCTACCCGGAACCAGGTTTCGCGGTCATAAGAGGCAACGGCTTTGTAGTCGGCCCAGCCCTTTGGATAAGGGGAGGTATTCACGTTGGTCAGGCGAATGGTGTGAGGTTCAAAGCTGTCGCTGTGCAGCCGGAAATGAAACCACTGATAAAATTCAGACATATTGTCTTTGCGGATCGCCAGACGAATGTCGTCAATGCGTTCGGCTGAAATCACGTCGATATTGCCACTGTCAAAATTACAGGTAATTTTCATTATAAGAGTTCCGCGCAGGGTAAAAAGGACCGGCGCAGCCTATCACAACAGCGCCCCGCCTGTCTCGAGATGTGCACTGACAAGCGGATGTTGAGCCGGGCTGCAGACAAACAAAAGCCGCCCACAGGCGGCTTGCAAAACCAATCGCAGCTTAGTTACAGCGCAACCGGCAAGGTTGGATACAACACACCGGCCATTTCGTTCATCACGCGGATAACCTGCGTGCTGTAGCCAAACTCGTTATCGTACCAAACGTACAACACACAGCGGTCGCCATCGACGATAGTTGCTTGTGAATCAACTACACCGGCGTAACGCGAACCGACTAAGTCGCTGGAAACGATCTCAGTGGAGTTGGTGAAATCGATCTGGTCCTGTAAATCTGAAAATAACGACACTTTTTGCAAATAAGCATTCAGCGCATCGCGGTCGGTCGCCTTATTCAGGTTCAGTGACAAAATTGCCATCGACACGTTTGGCGTTGGTACGCGGATCGCATTACCGGTCAGCTTGCCTTTTAATTCCGGCAGTGCTTTGGCCACCGCAGAAGCAGCACCCGTTGAGGTAATGACCATGTTCAGTGGCGCAGCACGGCCACGACGCTCGGCTTTGTGGTAGTTATCAATCAGATTCTGGTCGTTGGTGTACGAATGCACAGTTTCTACGTGGCCATTGCGAATGCCATATTCGTCATTTAATGCTTTTAACACCGGCGTGATGGCATTGGTGGTGCAGCTGGCGGCAGATACAATACGGTCATCTGCGCTGATCATTTTATGGTTGACGCCATAAACCACGTTTTTCACTTCACCCTTGGCCGGTGCAGTCAGTAGTACTTTAGCTGCGCCTTTGGCTTTGAAATGGATAGAAAGTTCTTTGTCATCTTTCCAAATACCAGTGTTATCAACGACTAAGGCATCATGGATATCGTAAGCTGTGTAATCCACTTGTTCCGGCGAATCGGCATAAATTACTTTGATAAAAGTGCCGTTGGCTTTGATGCCGCCATTTTCGTTATCGATAGTGATGCTGCCGTTAAAAGGTCCGTGGATGGAATCGCGGCGTAATAAGCTGGCACGTTTTTCTAAATCGCCTTTGCGGCCGCCACGTACAACAATGGCGCGTAAACGCAATTTGGCGCTTGGGCCGGCGCGTTCAATCATCAGACGTGCTAGCAGCCGGCCAATGCGGCCAAAACCGTATAACACCACGTCAGTTGGTTTAATTTTGTCATCCTGACCGAGTAAATCCGCCAGTTCGCGTTGTAAGTACTGCTCAAGTGTTAAACCTTCGGCAGCATTTTTGTAAGTGTAAGCGAATGCCAGTTTACCCAGGTCGATCCGGCCTGGTGCCAGATCTAATTTGCTGATGGCTTCCAGCACCGGGAAACTCTCACGCAGACGCAGTTTTTGTTGCTCAAAACGTTCCACTGTTTTGTGGGCTTTGATGACGTCGATCGTAGTGGCATTCACCAGCGGCTTGCCATAGACCACCAACTCAATGCCTTTATTCCGATACAGCCGGCCAATAATTGGCTGCATATTTTCGGCGTATTCCTGGCGTTCCTGCCAGCTGCGTTGATACTGTTCTTCGTGAGATAAGGTCATGCTGTTTTGCCTTTTACTTCAGTTATCGAATGTTCGGGGACAGGTGCCACAGCGGGCGGCACATTGTAATTGAATTCGTAACCCTACAACAACAATTACAAATGATTTTTTCTGCGCATTTGCGTATGCTGGTCATTCTGAGATCGGAGGAATTATGCAAAAACCTTGGCCGCTATTGCCTTTATTGTTCATGTTGGGTGCCTGTGGTGAGAAAGAACTGAATATCACCCAGGTCTGTCAGGAAAAACCGGGCCTTTGTACTGATTTAGTTGAAGATGGCCATTGCCGGATTGAACGGTCCGAAACGATTCTGGCGCGTTATGGTGAACAGAAACTCCCCTCCGATGCCAACAAATACCGGCTGCTGCTCGATTTCGAAAAGTACTCCAAATGTATGGAGCTGGCCAAAGGCATTGAACACATCAAGCTGAAAGAAAAAACCACTGCGCGGGTTAACAGTTATATGGTGTCGTTAAATGAAATCAAGCGTCTGACCGAGGAAACCAGGACCTCCGAATATCCCGGGTTGCTGTATTATCATTGGTCACGGCACCAAAGCCAGGAACATCTGGAAAAGTTTGAACGCGCCGCCAAAGCCGGCGAGTTGAACACGCCGGATCTGAAATTTGCACTGGCTCGTTATTACATCGAAAAAGACAAAAAGCTGGCGATACAAACCATGCTGGATGCATTAAAACTGTATAAAGCCGGCGACGTGGTCGACACCGATATATACACCAGCCTGACCACTTTGTATTTCAAACAAAACCAGCTGGCAGAATCTTACCATTGGGCTTTAGTTGCGCAGGAGTCCGGGGTTGAACGGATTGAATTTGATTTGATCTTAAAATCAGCCAAGGACAGCAGCGCGCTGGACAAAGATAAGATAGAAACGCTGGCCGACCAAACTGTTGCCGGATTAGAAGCAGGCCAGTTTAAACCACCGGTGTTTTAAAGTCCGGTTCTATTCAAATTAAACAAAAAACGCGGGTACTTCCCGCGTTTTTTATGTTTAGTCTTTAGTGCCATCAAAAATCAACGACACCGAATTGACACAATACCGTTGTCCGGTTGGCGCCGGGCCATCGTCAAACACATGGCCTAAATGGGCGTCGCAATGCTGGCAGAGGATCTCGGTGCGCTGCATGCCATGCGACAAGTCAGGCGCATAACGCACTTGTCCCGGTAACGCCGCAGAAAACGACGGCCAGCCGCAACCTGCGTCAAACTTAGTCGCGGAACTGAATAACGGCTGGTGGCAACAGACACAGCAATAAGTACCGGTCGCTTCGTTATACAGTAAAGTGCCGCTAAACGGATACTCAGTGCCTTTTTGCCGCGTGACGCGGAATTCCTCATCACTGAGTTTTTCGCGCCATTGTGCATCACTGAGTTTCATCACGCCGCTCCGTCCGTTCAGTTACTTCACTTTAACCATAGGCCGGCCGGAAACGCTCCAGTCGACATGGAAAAACTTGCCTTTGGCTTTGTCGGTACGCTCAAAGGTATGAGCACCAAAGTAATCGCGTTGGCCTTGCAGTAAGTTCGCCGGCAATACCGCAGTGCGATAAGAGTCATAATAACTCAGCGCAGAGCTTAACGCCGGCACCGGCACGCCAACCATAGTGGCTTCAGCCACAGCCCGGCGCCAGTTCATCTGGTTGGTTGAAATCTGTTTGGCAAAAAACGGGTCTACCAGCAGATTGGCTAATTCGTCGTTGCGTTCGTAAGCATCAGTGATCGACTGCAGGAACACGGCACGAATAATACAACCGGCGCGCCAGATCTTCGCAATTTCAGCGAAGTTCAGTTGCCAGCCGTGTTCCTGACCGGCTGTTTTCATCAGGTCAAAACCTTGCGCGTACACACAGATTTTGGCGCAGTACAGTGCATCATGCAGCTGTTTAATCAAGGTTTCACGCTGCGATTCCAGTGGTTTGTCATGACTGGAACCGGCCAGAATAGTTGAAGCGGCTACGCGTTGTTCTTTGTTGGTCGAAATAGAACGGGCATACACGGCTTCGGCGATGGTTGGTGAGGCACAGCCCAGTTCCAGACTGCTGACTGCAGTCCAGAGGCCAGTGCCTTTTTGACCGGCTTTATCCAAAACGACGTCTACCAGCGGTAAACCGGTTTCAGAATCCTTAGTAGCTAAGACTTCGGCACTGATCTCCATCAGATAGCTGTTCAGGATGCCCTGATTCCAGCTTTTAAACACGTCAGCCACTTGCTGCGCGGACATGCCGAGCGCATCGCGCATCACCTGATAGACTTCGCAAATCAGCTGCATATCAGCGTATTCGATACCGTTATGCACCATTTTGACGTAATGGCCAGAACCAGAAGGACCAATATAAGTAGCGCAAGCGTCGCCTTCTTTTACCGGATTACCCGGCTCGTAGCGTTCAATGGCTCGACCGGTGGCCGGGTCAACTTTGGCGGCAATTGCACGCCAGACCGGCTCAATCCGTGTCCAGGCATATGGGTCGCCGCTTGGCATCAGACTCGGGCCAAAGCGGGCTCCGACTTCACCACCTGATACGGCGGTTGAAAAGAAAATAAATTTACCTTCGT
>JACCDS010609772.1_pt1 | contig 10145 bp, 7 predicted proteins | sample 7446441 | NCBI WGS metagenome assembly JACCDS01 (sample SAMN15323445, study PRJNA562643) | freshwater metagenome | isolation source: river surface water | place: USA:Blue River Watershed | collected 2017-08-17 | reverse complement strand
AGTTTTTTCCATAATTTCAGCTTCGGATTTTATCATATTATCTCTTTTTTCACTCATGATAGAGATAAATTTATTTTTATCAAAACTATCTTTTGTAAAGGCAACATCAGGAGTTATTTCATTTTTTCTACTATCTTCAACTATTTTTTTAATCTTTTCATCTTGTTCTGCTGTTAAATTTAACTCTTTAAATATTCCAAAAATATGTGATTCACCCCTTTGACCTTTTTCACCTTTATGGAATTTCTCTTTTTCCATCATGCAACTTGGTTCACCTTTTCTTTTTTCATCTTTTTTATCAATTTCACCATTTGCTGCAAATAATCCACCTGCTAAAAGAGAAGTTAAAACTAATCCTGAAACTATTTTACTTTTATATGTCATTTTAAATCCTTTATTTTATTTATGAAATTATGACATTGTGATTTTAATCATTTTTAAATTTTATATTAACGATTTTTTAACAAATGTACCTATTATTTATATTTAGATACAATTTAAAAAAATCTAATAATTAAGAAAAACAATGAAACTATCTAGATTTATAAACAATTTTGTACTTGGTATAATATTTTTTTCTACAATTTTGACATTTTTTATATCTATTTATTTTCAATATCTAAATTTTCAAAGTGATAAAATTCAAATAAAAAAGGAATTTTTAGAATATCAAAAAACTAAATTAAAAAATGAAATTGATACAATTTTTAAGATTATTCAAAAAGAAGATCAAATTTTCGAAGAATTAGCCAAAGATAGTAGTATTAATTTATCAAATCAAATAGAAAATAAAAAACAAAATCTTTTAATATGGCTTTCAAAGTATAGGATAAAAGAGAATGGTTATATTTTTGTAAACTCTACGGATGGTACTCCTCTTATTTTTGATGGTAAAATAGTTGAAAAAATGGAAAAATATCCATATCCAGAAGTGTTTAAAAAACAGCTTGAAGCTTCTAAAAATCCGAATGGAGATTTTTTTAATTATAAATTTAAAAAACTAAATTCCCAAAATGAATTTGACAAAATCTCATTTGTAAAAAGATATGAAAAATATGATTGGATTATAGGTACTGGTGTTTATTTAGATGAAGTTGATAAAGAACTAGCATTAAAAGAGGAACTTTTCAAAAAAAATCTACTAAATTTGGCACTATCTATGTTTACTCTATTTATCTTAGTGCTTTTTTTTATCTACTTAATCTCAAAAAGATTATCAAAATATATCAAAGACAATGTAGAAAATTTAACTATTGCTTTTGAAAAAGCTTCTTTGGAAAATAAAAAAATAGATACAAATACTTTAACTTTTAAAGAGTTTATCTCTTTAGCTAATAATCTAAACATTACACTAGAATTAAAAAATAAAACAAAAAAAGAGTTAAAAAGCCAAATTAAAATTATCAATGAAAATGTAATAATTTCAACAACTGATGAAAATGGAATAATTACTGATGTTAGTAATGCATTTTGTAAAATGTCTGGCTTTACTAAAGAAGAGTTAATAGGAAGAACTCATAATATTATAAAAAATCCAGATACTCCTGCTTCATTTTACGAAAAAATGTGGAATAGTTTGATAAACGAACAAGAGTGGTTTGGTGAGATTAAAAACATAAAGAAAAATGGTGATATATACTGGGTTTCTTCTATAATAAAACCAAAATTTGAAAACCATAAAGTTTGTGGTTACACAGCTATAAGTACAGACATCACAAATAAAAAGTTTATTGAAGAATTATCTATTACCGATGAATTAACAAAACTTTATAATAGAAGATATTTTAATACAAAAATTGAAGAAGAGATAAATAGAGCAAAAAGAGAAAATAATTTTATCTCTTTATTTATTCTTGATGTGGATTATTTTAAACAATACAATGATTATTATGGACACCAAATGGGAGATATTGCATTAGAAAAAGTTGCTCAAATTTTTAAAAATAAAGTAGCTAGAGCCAGTGATTTTGCCTTTAGATTAGGTGGAGAAGAGTTTGCTATTTTATCGAATTTAGAAAAAGAAAAAGCCATTGAATTTGCTAAAATGTTAAAAAATGAGATAGAAAATTTACAAATAGAACATAAAGAGAGTAATATTTCCAAATACCTAACCATATCTATTGGTATAGTATCAACTAAAGGTCAAGAAATCTTAAATAGCGATACTCTTTATAAAGAATCTGATGACAACTTATATGAAGCAAAACGACTGGGAAGAAATAGAGTTTTTATAAAATGAAAATTAGAGTAGGAACTTTTAATCTTTTTCAATTTGTTGAACCTCCTTTTTCTTGGTATACAAAAAAAGAAAAATTTACTATTGAAGAGTGGGAACAAAAAACTTCTTGGATAAAAAACCAAATTACTGAAATGAATTGTGATATTATAGGTTTTCAAGAAGTTTTTTCAAAAGATAGTTTAAAAAACTTACTTTTTGAATTAGGTTTTGAATATTTTGAAACTATAGATTCTTGTAAAATTGATAAAAAAAATGACAAGATTTATACAAGTACTATTGTTGCTCTTGCATCCAAATTTCCCATAAATAATCTAAAAAAAATAAATATTGATATATCAAGTTTAAAAAAACATTATATTGATGGATTTTTCAAATTTGCTAGAGAACCAATAAAAGCTACAATAATACTTCCTAATCAAAAAGAAATAGATGTATATGTTTGTCATTTAAAATCAAATAGAGAAAATGAATTTGAATATGTTTTTACAAAAGATTCAACATTAGATGAAAAAAAACAAAAAGTAAAAAAAGCATTAGAAGACAATTATTCTTTATCACTAAAACAAAGACTTTGCGAAGCTAGTTCTTTATTTAAAGATATTTCTCGTACAAAAAATCCTACTATTTTAATGACAGATTTAAATGACAAAGAATTTTGCTTAACAATAGAGGCTTTAACAAATAAAAAATATCATAATGAATCACTAAAAAAAGATGATTATTTACTAATTGATCCATATTACCATTTTGAAAAAAAAGTTTATAATCCACATCCTGAACAAAAAGAGATAAAACGAACTCCAACTAGTTATTTTGCAGGGAAAGGAAATATTTTAGATTATATTTTTATTTCAAAGTTATTTGATAAAAATAGGAAAAATCATGTTGGCAAAATCACTTCCTATGAAGTTTTTGACAAACACTTACAAAAAAATCACAATGGTTCACTTCTTAATAGTGATCATGCTCAAGTTGTTTGTGAGTTAGAGTTTATTTAACAATCAAATAAACTCTAACTGTTTTATGGATGATAAATCCTATTTTCACTTCCATTTACAACATGGAAAATATTCATATTATATTTTCTTGAATAGTATTTTAAAAGCAAATGTTGAAGAGTTGGTTCAATTGATGGAATAAACCAAGCATTATTTGAAATTACAATCATATATTTTACATCATTGATATTTTCAAATATTTTATCAGTTGTTGCTTCATAACAAATTGCATTTCTAAATGTTTCATTTTTTATAGTGAAATCAGTTGGAGTTGATGCTTTTGAATAGTCTTGTGCTCCATTATAAAAAAGTTTATTTATTAAATCAACAAAAAATTGAGGAAAAGGTATCTCTTCACCAAAAGGCACAAGGACAACTTTTTTTGCAATTTCTACATTTCCATTACTAAAGTGATAAGAGGCATTATATATCTGGTTATTTTCGACAAATAAACCACCAGTTATAATATCAATCTTATATGATAAATCTTTTAGCCTTTCAAATAAAACAACATTACGATTTAAAACTGTGGTAAATGCTGTTTCAGGTAAAACTACTAAATCTTTTTGCTGCTCTATTCCATTATTTATTTCGCTAAAGTTTTGCTCATCAAGTATTGCTTTGTACTGTTTATCCCATCTTAAATCTTGATTTACATTCATTTGAGGCATATAAATAGTTACATTCGGATTTTGTATTTGTGAATCTTTTGGAATATATATGGAAAATAAAAGAGGAATAATCCCTAAAAATTTATATTTTTCTAACTTTATTAAAAAATAAAAAGATATTAATACAAGTAATAATTCAATTTTACCCGTTCCAATATATGAATCAATAAACAAAAGCTCAAATTTCATCCAATTAAAACCAAATGGAGCAAAATAGGTAAATGCAAAAATAGTTATAATTCTAAAAACCAATCTATCATATAAAGCAAAGAGATAAAAGATAACTCCATAAACAATACCAATAAAAAGTAAAATAACAGGCGTTAAATATACTAAGTCATAGTATTGTAAGCTAACAGCCATCCAATTACACCAAAAAATACCCGTCATAAAGCCACTAACGAACAGAGCTTTTTTAGGAATAATCAATAAAAAATAGAATGCCAAAAGGGCTAAGAGCGTATTTAAAATTTTGTATTCAATGTTAAAATAACTTAAGTATATGAAAGAACTTAATAAAATAGAGCTAATCAAGCCTTTTATTATGAAGTTTTTGTTAGAATATTCGCGTTTTAATAAAAACATTATAAACTACTTTTTAAAAGGAAATTTGATGGAAGGTTCAAGCGCAGATTTAATAAGTTCATTGTTACCTCTAGTTGCATTATTTGCAATTTTTTACTTCTTAATTATCAGACCACAACAAAAACAGGCTAGTACGCATAAAGAAATGGTTGCTAATTTAAAAAAGGGTGATAAAATTGTAACAAATGGTGGCTTAATAGTAGAGGTTTCAAAAGTTGAAGATACTTATTTTGTTGTAAAAAACAGTGATGGTTCTGAAATGAAACTTGTTAAAGAGTTCGTTGCAAAGCTTTTAGAAAACTAAAAACTTTCTTAATATTTAAGATATGTAATTCAACATATCTTAAAACTTCAAATTATAGCCCTAACTTAAGGAAAAAGAATTGAAAATCTTTAATTATAAACTTGTTATATTTATTATATGTAGTATTTTAGGAATAGTATTTTCTATACCATCATTATTACAAACTGATAATGGGAAAAAAATCGCCTTAGGACTTGACCTACAAGGTGGATTACATATGGTTTTAGGTGTAAATACACATGAAGCTGTAACATCAAAAATAAAATCTATTGCAACAACTATCAAATATTTCTCAGACGATGAAGATTTATTAATTGATGCTTTATCAATAAATGAAAATAATGTTACATTTTCTGTTTTAGATGATGGTGAAATCAAAAAAATGGATGAGATGCTAAATCAAATAAAAGGTTTAGATATCACAAAAAATGGTTTAGAGTATACTATTAAATTAACTGAGCAAGAAATTGCGAATACAAAAAATCAATCTGTTTTACAAGCTGTTGAGACTATTAGAAACAGACTTGACCAGTTTGGTTTAGCTGAACCAAACGTTGTAAGACAAGGTGATACTGATATTGTCGTTGAATTAGCTGGTATTAAAACAGCTGAAGATGAAAAAGCAGCACGCGAACTTATTTCAAAACCTGCAAACCTAGAATTAATGGCAGTTGATGAAGATAGAAATTCTCAAGCTCATTCTATGACTTCATCTCAAGCAGCAGCTTATGGTGATGTTATTTTAGAAGATACAAATAATCCAAATATTAAATATCTTGTAAAAGAGATTCCTATTTTAAATGGAAGCCAAGTTGTAGATGCTAGAGTTGCATATGATCAACAAAATCAACCAATTATTAACTTCACACTTAACTCAACAGGTGCTAGAATTTTTGGTGAATTTACATCTAAAAGCATTGGAAAAAGATTAGCAGTTGTTTTAGATGGAAAAGTTTATTCTGCTCCAAATATTAGGGAGAGAATTGGTGGAGGAAGTGGTCAAATTTCTGGAGGATTTACAGTTGCAGAAGCTGGAAATGTTGCAATTGCACTTAGAAGTGGAGCTTTACCTGCAACAGTAAATTTACTTGAAAAAAGAAGTGTTGGACCATCTTTAGGAGCTGATTCAATAAAAGCAGCTTCAATTGCATTGGGGTCAGGATTTGGTTTAGTTTTTATATTTATGATTATTTATTATAGAAATGCTGGAATTATTGCTAATGTTGCTCTAATTTCAAATATTTTTATGATTATTGCAATTATGGCTATGTTTGGAGCTACATTAACGCTTCCTGGAATGGCAGGTATTCTTTTAACAATTGGTATGGCAGTTGATGCGAATATTATTATTACTGAAAGAATTAGGGAAGCAGTAAGAGAGGGAATGACAATACCAAAAGCAATAGAGAGTGGTTATGAAAATGCAATTAGAGCTATTGTGGATTCAAATGTAACTACGTTATTAGTGACTACAATTTTATATGCTTATGGAACAGGACCTATAAAAGGATTCGCTGTAACATTATCTGTTGGAATTATAACTTCTATGTTAACTGGAGTTGTAGGAACACATGGAATATATAAAGCATTAATGGCAAAAGGTATTAAAACAAAAGATACAAATAAATTGTTTGGAGCTAAATAATGGAAATTTTTAAAACAGCTAAAATATATAATTTTATGGGGAAAAAGATACCCCTTCTTGCAGTTTCTACAATTTTGGTAATTTTATCTGTTGTATCACTTTTTACAAAAGGTCTAAACTTTGGTATAGATTTTGCTGGTGGAACAGTTATTCAAGTTAAATATGAAAAAGAAGCACCAATTTCTCAAATTAGAGATATTTTAAAAAATACAAAATACTCAAATGCTGTTATTAGTAAATTTGGAAGTGATGAAGAAATAGTAATAAGAATTACAGGTACAACTTCGAGTTTAGGAGTTGATATTGGTGAAGAGATGAAAAATACTCTAGCTCAAACTGGTAAATTGGAGATTAGAAGAGTAGATATGGTTGGTGCAAAAGTTGGTGATGAACTAACACATAAAGGTTTAACAGCACTATTATTATCATTTGTTGGAATTTTAATTTATGTTGCTTTTAGATTTGAGTGGAAATTTGCATTGGTTTCTATTATATCGCTTTTACATGATGTTGTTATTGCAATTGGAGCTGTATCATTTACACAAATTGAAGTTAATCTTGATGTTTTAGCTGCAATTTTGACTCTTTTGGGATATTCACTAAATGATACAATTATTATCTTTGATAGGATTAGAGAAAGAGTTCAAATATCAAAAGAGAATGATTTAGATGAACTAATCAATGAATCAGTAAGTAGAACTTTACCAAGAACTACTTTAACTGCTTTAACAGTATTTTTTACAGTATTTACACTTTATGCATTTGGTGGAGAAATTATTCATGGATTTGCATTTACGATGTTAGTGGGAGTAGTATTTGGAACATATTCTTCTATTTTTATTGCTGCAGCTTTCTTATCGCCTTTAAAATTCTCTGTTATAAAATATAGAGAAAAAGAGGCTGAAAAAGTAAGATTGCAAAAAGAAAAAGAGAGAAATAGAGCTATGTTTGAGCAAGGAAGAGTTTAGATTTATTTAATTTTTATAAATACTAAAACAAAAAATATATAAAATATAAAAGTGAAAAGTTAAGAAAAGGATAAATTTTAATGGAATATATTTCAAAAGAGATTGAAAAAAAATGGCAAAACTTCTGGAGTGAGAATCAATCTTTTGAGCCAAGTGATGATTTAACAAAAGAGAAAAAATATATTTTAAGTATGTTTCCATATCCAAGTGGAAGAATTCACATGGGACATGTTAGAAACTATTGCTTAGGTGATGCTTTTGCTAGACATTTTAGAAAATCAAATTTCAATGTTTTACATCCAATTGGTTGGGATAGTTTTGGAATGCCTGCTGAAAATGCAGCTATTAAAAATAAACTTCATCCAAAAAAATGGACTTATGAAAATATTGACTATATGAGAGATGAATTAAAAGCATTAGGTTTATCTTTTTCACAAACTAGAGAATTTGCAACAAGTGATGAACTTTATACAAAATGGGAACAAGAGTTCATAATAAAAATGTATGAAGCAGGAACTATTTATAGAAAATCTTCAATTGTAAATTGGTGTGAAGAGTGCCACACTGTTTTAGCAAATGAGCAAGTTGAAGAGGGATGTTGTTGGAGATGTGATAACGAAGTTAAGCAAAAAGAGATGCCTGGATATTATGTAGGTATTACAAAATATGCTCAAGAGTTACTTGATGATTTAGAATTGTTAAAAAATGATTGGCCAAGTCAAGTTTTAACAATGCAAGAAAATTGGATTGGAAGAAGTGAAGGATTAGAGTTTAAATTTGAATTATCTTCTGAATCAAAACTAAAACTTGAAAGACAATTTTCAAAATATTTTGTGTTCACAACAAGACCTGATACTATTTATGGAGTATCTTATTCTGCATTAGCACCTGAGCATCCAATTGTTAAATATATTGTAGACAATAATTTATTACCTGAGAAAAAAATCAGAGAAATAAAAGAGATGCAAAAAATAAGTGAAAGAGATAGAGCAACTCAAGAAAAAGAGGGATTATCACTTGAAATTGATGTAATGCATCCATTAACAGGTGAAAAAATTCCTGTTTGGGTAGCAAATTTTGTATTAGCATCTTATGGTGGAGGTGCTGTTATGGCAGTTCCTGCACATGATCAAAGAGATTTTGAGTTTGCTAAAAAATATAATTTACCTATAAAACAAGTTATTGTTGGAAATGATGGAATAATTGAAAAACAAACAGAAGCATTTACTGGTGAGGGTAAATTAATAGATAGTGAAAGTTTTACAAATCTTTCTAATCAAGAAGCTAAAAAAGCTATCATCTATCATTTTGAACAAAACTCTTTAGGTTCAAAACAAATTAATTTTAAATTAAGAGATTGGGGTGTTTCAAGACAAAGATATTGGGGAGCTCCAATTCCTTTTGTTCATTGTGATTCTTGTGGATTAGTTCCTGAAAAAATAGAAAATCTTCCAATTGCATTGCCTGAAGATGTTGAAATTACTGGGGAGGGGAATCCTCTTGATAAACATCCTACTTGGAAACATTGTTCTTGTCCAAAATGTGGAAAAGATGCAATTAGAGAAACTGATACACTTGATACATTTGTACAATCTTCTTGGTATTTTTTAAGATATGCTACTAATCATAAAAAATGGAATGAAGTTGGAATCTCAAAAGAAGATAGTAATTACTGGATGGATGTTGATCAATATATTGGTGGGATTGAACATGCAATTTTACACCTTTTATATGCTAGATTTTTTACAAAAGTTTTAAGGGATTTAGGATACACAAATTCAACTGAACCATTTAAAAGACTTTTAACTCAAGGTATGGTTTTAAAAGATGGTGCAAAAATGTCAAAATCAAAAGGAAATGTTGTAGATCCTGATTTGATTGTTGAAAAATATGGAGCTGATACTGCAAGATTATTTATGATGTTTGCCGCCCCTCCTACAAAAGAGCTAGAATGGAATGATAGTGCAGTTGATGGAGCATATAGATTTATTAAAAAATTCTATGAAAGAGCATTTAATGTAACACCTGCTGGATTAGAAACTTTTGCAAATATTGATCATTCAGCATTAAGTAAAGATGAAAAAGAAGCAAGAAAAAAAGTATATGATGCACTTATTAAGTCAAATGAAGTATTTAATAAAACTTATACTTTTAATACATTGATTGCATCTTGTATGGAAGCTTTAAACGCTTTACAAGCACAAAAGAATGAATCAGTTTGGGCTGAGGGTTATTATATTTTAACAAATATTTTAGAGCCAATAATTCCTCATGCTTGTTGGGAATTATCAAATCAACTATTTAATCTTGAAAATTTCAGTAAAAAACTTGAAATAAAAGATGAAGTTTTTGCTATGGATTCTATTCTTTTAGCTGTGACTGTAAATGGTAAAAAAAGATGTGAAATTGAAGTTGCACCTGATGCTTCAAAAGAAGAGATTTTAGCTTTAGCAAAAACAGCAGCAGCTAAATGGCTAGGTGAGAGTGAATTACTAAAAGAGATAGTTGTTCCAAATAAACTTGTAAATTTTGTAATAAAAGGATAAAAACAATATGAATATCTTAAAAAAAGTACAAAATGTACTTTTTATTTTTACTCTTTCTTTTTTAATTTTTGGGTGTAGTTATAAACCAGCTTCACACTATGCGAAACAAGAGATACAGGGAAATGTATTTGTAAAAGTATCTATTGATTTAGACGATCCACAAACCTCGGTTATAATAAAAGATTCTGT
>JACCDS010533945.1_pt1 | contig 10148 bp, 5 predicted proteins | sample 7446441 | NCBI WGS metagenome assembly JACCDS01 (sample SAMN15323445, study PRJNA562643) | freshwater metagenome | isolation source: river surface water | place: USA:Blue River Watershed | collected 2017-08-17 | reverse complement strand
TTGGGTATCGTGTGAGGTCACGATCAACTGTCCACGCCCGGCAAAGGCCCGGCGCAAACTGGTAATCAGATGCTGCACTTCGGGCAGGGACACGTAATTGTCCGGTTCATCCCAAAAACATAGCAAGGGGCCATAACATTGATTCGCTGCAATCACCAAGGCAGTGGCAAAAAAGCACTTTTCCCCGTCAGACAAACAAGAAAACTCGATGTCGAAATCCTGCCCGTCAGCCTGAAAACCCAAGCGCATGCCACGCTGGTTACGGCCTAATTGCTCAAAGATAATCCGGTGAAATTCGGGTAAAAATTGTTTCAGGGTGGCGCTGATTAGTCCATAGGCTTCCGGGTACGTGGAATGCATGCCAAAAAACCATGACCCCAGATTGGCCAGATTGCGCTGTGGAAAAAGTGTTCCGGTATCGCTGGCATCGCCCTGCATTTGCGCAGGGGAGGGGGCCAAAATTACCATATGGGCCAGCCAGTGGGTAAACCGCCCGGCATCGTTTTTGGTGTCACGTGGCTCAATCAAAGTTAGCCCCGCGCTATGCCAATCCAGGGTAAATTGGGTCGTTTTTGGCATGGATACCACGGCGAGGTTGCGCGCAAAAACGGTTTGATTGCTAATCTTGCGTGCAAAGCGTAGCAGACCAACAAAGCCAGCGCTGGAATCGTGCTCAGGCACGGTGCACAGTGTGGTTTGCCTGCCCGGCCTCGTTGCCTTGCTGTGTCTGGCCCCCGGTTGCTGCCGCGCGGCTGGTGATTAATTCCGATCAATCCTTTCCCGGTTCGAGCAAGGCGTGGCAGCAGGCGGTGGAGCAGTCCAAGAAGGAAAACCCGGATATTGAGGTCAGTTTCAATCTTTCTGCGCGTGAGGCGAAAAAACCTTGGACGGCCTGAGTACGGCCAGAGTAAGACGTGGCTGTCCAGTCTTAAAAAGCAACCGTTGCCAATGCGCACAGTACGCAGTACAACGCACAGGTTTCTATACCATTTCCCCCCAATTTGCGCTATCGTTACGGCTTTTTAAGTTAAATCGCATCCGTGCGGGATAAAAAGATGGCAGGGGACATGAAACAACGGGCAAACAACAGTGCGATGGCGTGGTTAGTGGGTGCATTCCTGTGCGTTTTGATAACCTATGTCCCGCTTGTTAATGCAAACAATGCAAGCAATGCAAACAACACGGCTAAATCCACCAATCCGGCCAACCCCAACAAGGTACTGCGCACCGCGTTTCAAGCCGCTGATGATGGTTTTGATATGGCGCGTGTGACCAATTACTATTCGGGCTGGATCGCCGATGTGATTTTTGAAACCCTGGTCAGCTACGATTATTTGGCGCGGCCCGTAAAATTGGTGCCCCATACTGCCGAACAGGTGCCCGAGCCGCAGGAAGATGGCAAAAGCTACACTTTTCGCATCAAAAAAGGTATTTATTTCAGCCCGGACCCGGCGTTTAACGGTGTGCGGCGCGAGTTGACCGCTGAAGACTATGCCTACACCATCAAGCGCGTGATGGATCCGGCCTTGCGCTCACCGATCATATCGTTTATTGAAGGCAAGATTGTCGGACTCGATGCAGTGGCCAACAGCGCCAAAAAAACCGGGCGCTTTGATTACGATGCCAAGGTGGCTGGGCTGCAAGTGCTTGATCGCTACACGCTCAAGATTTCCCTGGCCCGGATTGATTATAATTTCCTGAACTATTTGGCCTCACCGTTTTTTGGTGCCGTGCCACGCGAAGCGGTGGAAAAATATGGGATTAAATTTGCCCAGCACCCGGTTGGTACCGGCCCGTACCGCATCGCACAATACCTGCCGCGCAGCAAGATTGTTCTTGAACCGAACCCGGAATACCGTGGCTTTGTCTGGGATTTTCAGGCCCTTGACGCGGCTGACCAAGCGCTGGTCAAGGAAATGAAGGGCAAAAAAATGCCGCAAATTGGCCGGATTGAGGTCGCGATTATTGAAGAAGAGCAACCGCGTTGGCTGTCCTTTCAAGAGCAGCGCATTGATATCGATATGTTGCCGCAAACCGTGGCACCCGGCGTACTCGATGGCGACCATCTGAAGCCGGAATTTGTCAAACGCGGGGTCAGGCTGTCGCGCTTTGTTGAGCCGGAAATTACCTACACCCTGTTTAATATGCGCGATCCGATGATCGGTGGCACCAGCCCGGAAAGAATCGCACTGCGCCGGGCGGTGGCAATGGCGTATAGCGTACAGGAAGAAATTGGCCGACTGCGGCAGGGGCAGGGCCTGAAGGTGCATATGATTGTGCCGCCCGGAGTGGGGGGCCATGAACCAAGCTACCGCAGCAGCATGCGCTATGATATTGCGCTGGCCAATAAATTGCTTGACCGGTTTGGCTACAAGCGCGGGGCCGATGGTTTTCGCAGCCATCCCGATGGCAAACCGCTGCTGCTCGACATTCATGGCCAGCAAAGCTCGCAAGATAAAATTTTTGCCGAAATCTGGAAGCGTGGTCTGGATCAAATTGGGGTGCGGGCCAACCATCATTTCAGCGCCTTTCCTGATAATGTCAAGGCCGCCAAAGAATGTAAGCTGATGATGTGGGGCGGTGCCTGGCTGCCCGATATTCCGGATGGTGAAAATTTCCTGCAACTGTTGTATGGCCCGAATGCAGGCAGTGCCAATTATGCCTGCTACCAATCGAAGGCCTACGATGCGATGTATGAAAAAGCGATCAGCTTGCCGTTTGGCAAGGAGCGCTATCAACTGTATCAACAAATGACGCGCCAAATGGAAGCCGATACAGCGTGGCTGTTGCATGTGGGGCGGATTCGCAACTGGGTCAGCCAGCCGTGGGTATTGGGGTTTAAAAAACACCCGGTGCTGCATTCGAGCTGGCAGTATATGGATATTGAGGCGCATTAAAATGGGGCAAACAATCATGAAACCGGTGTGGCAAGGTGGTGTACGGCGTGCGCTGGGGCTGGCATGCTGGATCGGGTTAATCGCATGCGGCAGTGCGTGGGCAGCGGCTGATCCGGCCAAGGTGTTGCGCACCGTGTTCCCGGCGGCTGAAACCGGTTTTGATCCGGCAGCCTCGCGCGATATTTATTCCAATTCGGTCAATCGGGCAATATTTGATGCCTTGTTCACCTTTGATTATCTGGCACGCCCGGCCAAGGTGATTCCACAGGCCGCCGATGGTATGCCGGAAGTCACCGATGGTGGCAAAACCTGGGTGATTCGCCTGAAAAAAGGGATTTATTTTGCCGACGATCCGGCCTTTGGCGGCAAGAAGCGCGAATTGGTGATGGCCGATTATGTGTATTCGTGGAAGCGTTTGTATGATCCGAAAATCGTCTCGCCCCACTCATGGATTTTGGCCGGGCGGGTGAAGGGTCTGGATCAATTTGCCGAGCAAGCGGCCAAAACCGGCAAGCTCGATTACGATGCCAAGATTGAAGGCTTTGAAATTATTGACCGGCATACCCTGAAACTGCATTTGACCCGGCCCGATTATTTGCTGCCGATGTTGCTGGCGCATAATCCAATGGTGGCAGTGGCGCGTGAAGTGATTGAAAAATACCAGGATGCGCAAGGGCAGGCGATGGGCAACCCGGTTGGCACTGGCACTTATAAGCTGGCGCAGTGGGTGCGCGGCTCGCGCATCGTGCTTGAAGCCAACCCCGGCTATCGGCACCATGTATGGGATTTTGCGGCTGGCAGTGACCCGGAAGATGCGGCGATTGTGGCCAAAATGAAGGGCAAGACGATTCCGCAAATTGGCCGGATTGAAATTTCGGTCATGCTGGAAGACCAGTCGCGCTTGCTCTCGTTTCAAAATGGCGAAACCGATTTGTTCCAATTGGAAGGGCCACTGGCACCGCGCATGCTCAACGGCAACAAGCTCAAGCCGGAAATGGCGGCCAAGGGCTATCAATTGTCGCGCATTATCGACCCGGAATTGACTGTGTACTACTGGAATATGCGCGACCCGCTGGTCGGTGGTTTTGCCAAGGAAAAAATTGCCCTGCGCCGTGCCATTGCCATGGCACACAATGTGCGCGAAGAATTGCGCTCGGTCTGGAACGGCCAGGCCGAAGCGCTCGAATACCTGATTCCACCCGGGGTAGTTGGGCATGATCCGAATTACAAAACCATCTTGCAATACGATTTGCCCGCCGCCAATGCGCTGCTCGATAAATTTGGCTATAAAAAGGGTAAGGATGGCTGGCGTACCCTGCCCGATGGCAAGCCGCTGGTGATCCGCTACACCGCGCGTAATGATTCGCTGGGCCAGCATCAGTCCGAGATGTGGAAAAAGACCTATGATTCGATCTTTATCAAAATGGAAGGCGACAAAAAACCGTTCCCGGATATTTTGAAGGCCGACAAGCTATGCAAAACCATGACCCGCTCTTCGCCTTGGGTGGCTGATTACCCGGATGGCGACAATTTCGTGATGTTGTTCTATGGCCCGAACGCCATGCAAAACAACAATAGTTGTTTTGCCCACCCGGAATACGATAAATTGTATGAGACCTCACAAACCTTGCCGCCCGGCCCGGAACGCGATGCGCTGTTTCGCAAAATGGCGCGGATTCTTGAAGTTAACGCCGGGGCACGCGCCGGTTATGCGCGCTACCGCAATGTGATGTCCCAGCCATGGGTAATTGGCATGAAAAAACATCCGATTTTCCATTTTGAATGGCTGTATATCGATATTGATAAATCGAAAAAAAGTAAATAATAAAGTAAATAATAACGTAAATGATAGCGTAAATGATAAGTTAAGTAATAAGCAGCAAAAATACCTACCAAAAATAGGCGACCAAAATAAGCGCCCGGAAATGTAAAAAACCTATTTTGCCCAGAACTGGATAATGATGAAACATACCACCTTGCTCCTTCCCGCCTTACTGGCCATGGCCGCTGCCGCCAATGTATCTGCTGCCGCTGCTACCAAGTCGGCGCGCCCCCTGATTCCCTTGTTTACGGCGGAACAGGTTGGCCCGCATTGTGATGCCGGACTGGCTGCGCTGGCCAAGCGGGTGGCGGCACTTGAAAAAATGCCGAAGGCCAAGAACAGCCGTGCGGTCTTTGCCAAGTGGGACGATTTGGCAGTCGCCAACGAAGATTTTTTTGGCCCGCTCGACCATCTGAAATATGTGGTGCCCGATACCCGTGTGGTACAGGCGATGGATGCGTGCCTGATCAAGGTCGGTGATTTTAATACCAAGCTTGGGCAAAACAAAAAGCTGTACCAATTGCTCAAGGCCACGGTGGCCGACAATGTGATCGATGCCAAGTTGCGGCAGGATGCACTCAATGTCTTTGAAGACAGCGGGGTCAGTTTGCCTGCCGCCAAACAGGTGCGGTTTCAGGAAATTTTTAATCGCCTGACCGAATTGAAGATCCAGTTTGACGCGAATGTGGTGGCCGACACCAAACAGCGCCTGGCGTTCACCCCGGACGAAGTCAAGGGTCTGCCCGAGAGTTATTTGAAGCGCGCCCAGCGTGACGATAAGGGCAATTATCTGCTCAGTTTCGCCTCGCCCGATTACACTCCGTTTATGGAAAATTCGGAACACAGCGAAGCGCGCAAACGCTATCAAATCGGCTATGAGAATCGTGGCTCACCGAAAAACATTGCGATTTTGAATGAGGCGACCGGGCTGCGGCGCGAACTGGCGGGTTTGTTTGGGATTGATAATTTTGCCGATTATGTGCAGCGCCGCCGCATGGCGGGCAATTCGACCGAAGTTACCGGCTTTTTGGGTGCAGTGCGCGATGCCGTGACCGAGGTCGAGAAAAAGGAAGTTGAGCAATTGCGGGTGTTCAAGTCTGAGCGTCTGAAAACCGCGCTGGCTGACACCACATTGCCGCGCTGGGATCAAATGTATTGGCAAGAGCAGTACAAGAAAGCCAATTTCAACATCGATCAAAATGTCATGCGCAAGTATTTCCCGACCGAAGCGGCCGTGCCGTGGATGCTTGAAATCTCGGCCCGCTTGTATGGCGTGAAATTTGAAAAGGTCAAGGTTGCTACCTGGCATGAAGATGTGCGCTACTACGATGTGATCGATGCCAAAAGCGGGCAGCAGATTGCCGGGATTTATCTCGATCTGTTCCCGCGCGACAATAAATATGGCCATGCCGCAGTCTGGAACCTGCGCGGCGGTTCGACCCTGATCGGGCGCAAACCGATTGCCGCCATGGCCACCAATTTTGACCGAACCGGCCTTGATGTGCGGGAACTGGAAACTCTGGTGCATGAGTTTGGCCATGTGATGCACGGCGTGCTGTCCGCCACGCGCTATGTGCGCCATGCCGGTACCAACACCGAAACCGATTTCGTCGAAGCCCCGTCGCAAATGTATGAAGAATGGGCGCGCAACAAGGAATCGCTGGCCCTGTTGGCCAGCTTTTGTCAAACCGCCTGCCCGCAAGTCGATGACGCGCTGCTGTCGCGCTTGAAGGCAGCGCGCAACTATGGGCAGGGCATCCGCTATGCGCGTCAGTTATTGCTGGCCAGCATCGACATGGCGATTCACGGCAAGGAACCAGCCGATGCGCTGGCCGCCTGGCAAAAATTGCAGGGCGCAACCCCGCTCGGCTATATTCCCGGCACCCATTTCCCGGGTCAGTTTGGCCATTTGATGAATGGCTACGAAGCCGGTTACTATGGCTATATGTGGTCTGAAGTCATGGCGCTGGATATGCTGTCGGCCTTTGGCGACAAATTGATGAACCCGGAAGTCGGCATGCGCTACCGCAAGGAAATTCTTGGGCGAGGTGGTGAAATGCGCGGCGGGGCACTGGTACACAATTTTCTTGGCCGCAGTCCGAATCCCAAAGCGTTTTTTGACGAAATTACCGGTCAGCGCAGCAAATAACCACCCACACTTCGAGGTCTATCATGCTTGCCTACATCGTACGCCGCCTGTGGCTGATGCTCCCCACCATGCTTGGTGTGGTGCTGCTGGTGTTTTTCCTGTTTAACTGGGTCGGTGGCGATCCGGCCTATGTGCTGGCGGGAAAAATGTCCAACCCCGAGCAAATTGCCAATATCCGCAAGCAGCTTGGGGTCGATCAGCCGTATTATGTACAGCTTTGGATTTTTATCCAGCAAATCGTCACCTTTGATTTTGGCGTGAGCTGGAGCACCCAGGAAAGCGTATCGCAGGTGCTGGCGACCCGGATCGGGCCATCGTTGACGGTATTGCTGCCGCTAACCATTCTGGAAACCCTGATTGCGATTACCTTTGCCCTGGCGGTAGCCTATGTGCGCGGTTCGCTGACGGATCGGGCGGTGATGGTGCTGTGTACGATCGGCATGTCGATCAGTATTTTGGTGTATATCATCGTGTTCCAGTATCTGCTGGCCTACAAATGGGGTTTGTTTCCGGTGCAGGGCTGGGGCAACAACTTTTGGGAAAATCTGGTGCGCTATTCGACCCTGCCGATTTTGATCGCGCTGGCCGTTTCCATTGCTCCGAATTTGCGTCTGTTCCGCACCTTTGTGCTCGATGAAGTCAATCAGGATTATGTCCGCACCGCACGCGCCAAAGGCCTGTCCGAAGGGCGCATCATGTGGCTGCATGTGTTGCGCAATGCCGCCATTCCGGTGATTACCCATGTGATGGGCCATTTGCCGCATTTATTGATCGGCGCATTTTTGCTGGAACGGTTTTTTGGCATTCCCGGCATGGGGCGCGAAGTGATTTTGGCCGTTGAGCGCAGCGATTTTCCGGTGATTAAGGCCATTACCGTGTATGTCGCAGCAGCGACCATGATTTTTACCCTGTTGACCGATCTGTTGTATCAGGCGGTTGATCCACGGGTTCAGTTAAAGTGAGGCAAGCATGAGCGAGCAAAAAACAATGCAGCCAGCCGCAGCCGGCGCAGGTACGGCTTCTGGTACGGCCTCTGGTACAGGTTCGGTTCCGGGCACCATGACCGGTGCCGTTTCACCCGGTTTGTGGTCGCTGGCTTGGCGTCGGTTGCGTTCCGACCGGTTGGCAATGGGGGCGCTGGCGGTGGTATTGGCCTTTATTGGCCTGATCACCTGCTCTTCCTTGGGCTGGGTGGCGGCGGACTGGGAAAAGGAAGTCGGGGTCAATTTTGCTCCGCCACACTTCATGGGCCCGGATAAATCGAACACTGGCGAGGTGGGCGCGGTGGAAGAAGCGGTGCCGGACAATCCGCTCGATCCACTGGCCGATATTATTCGCGAGCTGCGTGGTTCGGGCGAACAAAGCGGCCAGAGCGCGCCAGCAACACCGGGTGAGGCGCTGTTGGCCGGTTCCGGGGTGGAAGACCCACTGGCCAAGGAGATGGCTGAAATTCGGCAGCAACTGGCCAATCAGGCGGGCGCTACTACCGAGCACCGCCAGGCAACGCTGCCATTTGGCGCTGACAAATGGGGCCACGACATCATCAAAAAAACCATCAAGGGGGCTGAAACCTCAATCGTGGTCGGGTTGGTGGCGGCATTGCTGGCCACCTTGCTCGGCACGCTGTTCGGTGCGCTGGCCGGTTATTTTGGCGGCAAGGTCGATGATTTTTTCAACTGGTTTTACAGCATTTTCACCTCGATTCCTTCGATTTTGATGATTTTGACCGTGGCCGCAGTTTTGCAAAAACGCGGCATACTGAGCATTGTGCTCATTCTTGGCCTGACCGGCTGGACCGGCACCTTCCGCCTGATCCGCGCCGAATACATGAAGCACAAGGTGCGCGAATATGTGTTGGCCGCCGAAGCGATCGGGGCTTCGCACTGGCGTCGGATCGTCGGCCATATTTTCCCCAATGTCAGCCATGTGGCACTGGTGCAGATGTCGATTCTGGTGGTCGGTTTCATCAAATCGGAAGTGATCTTGAGCTACCTTGGCTTTGGTGTGCCGGTCGGGGTGGTGTCGTGGGGCAGTATGCTCAATGAAGCGCAGAACGAATTGATTTTGGGCCGGTGGTGGCAACTGGCAGCCGCCTCGATTGCGATGGCGGTATTGGTGACAGCGTTTTCGCTGTTTACCGATGCCTTGCGCGATGCACTTGATCCAAAAATGAAATAAGGGAGCCACAATGAACCAGCCCAATCAAGCCAAGCACGGCAGCGACCCTGCCGTCGCCGATGCTGCACCGCTATTACGCGTCAAAAACCTGCGGGTGCGGTTTCGTACCGACAAAGTCAATACCTTTGAAGCGGTCAAGGGTATTTCGTTTGAGGTGCCGAGAAACAGTACCGTGGCACTGGTGGGTGAATCGGGCAGTGGCAAATCGGTTAGCTCCTTGGCCGTAATGGGCTTGCTGCCGGAATTGACCACCCTGATCGACCCGGCCAGTGAAGTTGAATTTAATGGCCAAAACCTGTTTGCCCTATCCAAAAAACAGCGCCGTGAGTTGTGTGGCAAAGACATTTCGATGATCTTTCAAGAGCCGATGTCCTCGCTCAACCCGGTGTTTACGGTGGGCTTTCAATTGTGTGAGGTTTTGCGCCTGCACATGGGGCTTGATGCCGGTGCGGCGCGGGCGCGGGCGTTGGAACTGCTCGAAGAAGTCGGGATTCCCGATCCGAAAACCAAAATCGATGCCTTCCCCAGCCAAATGTCGGGTGGGCAACAGCAGCGGGTGATGATTGCGATGGCGATTGCTTGCGAACCGAAGCTGTTGATTGCTGACGAACCGACTACCGCGCTCGATGTGACGATCCAAAAGCAAATCATGGATTTGATCGCCGAACTGCAAAAAAAGCATCACATGTCGGTGCTGTTCATCACCCATGATTTGAGCTTGGTGGGCGAGATTGCCGATTCGGTAATCGTGATGCGGCATGGCGAAGTGCGCGAAATGGGCCCGGTTGAGCAAATTTTCCTGCGCCCGCAAGATAGTTACACCCAGGCCCTGCTGCACTGTCGGCCTCCGCTTGATGCGCGTCCACTGCGCTTGCCAGTGATTGACGATTATCTGGCCGGCACGGCGGTGGCTGGTAGCATGGGCGACGTGGCCCAGCGCAGCCGTGGCATCTTGCCCGGTGACGAAAACGTGTTGGTGGTAAAAAACCTGTGCAAAAGCTTTTTTACGCGCGAAGGCTGGTTTGGCAAAAAAGAATTTCATGCCGTGCGCGATGTATCGTTCAATTTGCCGCGTGGTAAAACCATCGGCGTGGTCGGTGAA
>JACCDS012469605.1_pt1 | contig 10149 bp, 10 predicted proteins | sample 7446441 | NCBI WGS metagenome assembly JACCDS01 (sample SAMN15323445, study PRJNA562643) | freshwater metagenome | isolation source: river surface water | place: USA:Blue River Watershed | collected 2017-08-17 | reverse complement strand
CCGCGCACGGCAGGTCGCCGAGCGCGTCCATGGTGGTGACGGTGGCGCCGCGGATCAGGGTGCGCTGAGCGCTCATGGTGTTCAGCTGGACAGGCCGTCGGGGATCTGCAGGTTCAGCGGCTTGATCTGCAGGCCCGCGTCGTTCGCCGTCTCCTGCAGCAGGATGGCGAAGTCCACGTTGTCGTGGCCATGGCCCACCATGCGCGCGATCGACTCGCGCGTGGCTGCGGCCGCCGGCATGGGCACCCCATAGGCCTTGGCCGCGCTCATGCCCAGGTCCATGTCCTTGAGCAGCAGCCTGGGCGTGAAAGTCACCTGGTCGAAGTTCAGGTTGCTGAGCACGGGCGTCTTGTAGCGCGTGTACATGGAGCCCAGCACCGAATCGTTGATGCTTTCCAGGAAGACATTGCGCGGAATGCCGGCCTTCTCGGCCAGCACGGTGATCTCACACAGGTTCTGGATGATCACGCCGAACATGGTGTTGTGCGCGATCTTCCAGATGCGGGCCAGCTCACCCTCGCCCACCCACATGACCTTGCGGGCCATGGCCTGCAGATAGGGCTCGACCTGGTCGTACAGCGCCTTGGGGCCGGACGACACCGTGAGCAGCTTGCCGGCCTTGGCGACCTTGGCATTGCCCGAGACCGGGGTGCACAGATAACCCACACCCATGCCTTCGAGCTGGGCACGGATCTCGGCCGAGCCTTCCTGCGAGATGGAGGAGCTGTCCACCACCACCTGAGGTTTCCTGGCGCCCGTCACGAGGCCGCCGGGGCCGAACAGCACTTCCTTGAGGTCGTCGGTGGTGGAGACCATGGTGAAGACCACGTCGCAGCTGGCCAGGTCGATCTTGTTCGTTTCGATCTTGGCGCCGTACTCGGCCAGGTGGGCGGCCTTGGAGGCAGTGCGGTTCCAGACGTGGACGGCGTGGCCGGCCTTCAGCAGCTTGGTCACCATCGCCTCGCCCATACGGCCCAGGCCGATCCAGCCGATCTTCTTGCTCATCAAACAGTCTCCTCGTTCATGCGTGGGGGATGCACGGCATCCCGAATCCCGCAGTGTTGAGCAAAGACGGCCCGGGGACAAGACGGCCCCGGGAAAATCAGTTTTCCGATGGGTGGAAAAAGGCTGCGGAAGTGGGCATGACACCCCCGTGCCGGCGCGGCTCAGCCGCGGCGCTGTTCCGCGCGCAGCCTGCGGATCATGAAATCAGCGGCCTCCAGGATGTGCTTGCGCGCCAGCCGCTCGGCGCGTGCGCCGTCGCCGGCGGCAACGGCCTCGAGCAGGGCTTCGTGCTGGTCCCAGATGTCGCGCGGCTTGTCGTCGCGCATGAGCACCTCGCCCATGACCCGCTGCGTGTGAGTCCAATGCGTCTGCATGGAGGGCGCCACCAGCGGGTTGCCTGACAGGGTGTAGATGAAGTCATGAAAGGCCATGTCCGCGGTGATCATGGCGCTGACCGATCCGCTGACCACCGCCTTGCGCCCGGCGCGGATCAGGGCCGGCCCCTGGGCGGCCGCCCGGGCCGCGCTGTCGTCGGCCGCCTTGCGAAACGCCAGGCCTTCGATGACGGCGCGCACGTCGTACATGTGACGCACATGGTCCAGGTCCAGCGGGGCCACCTGCAGGCCGCGCCCCGGCGCGTCGTTCAGCACGCCTTGCTGGCGCAGCAGGGTCAGGGCGTGCTGCACGGGCTGGCGCGAGACGCCGAGCTGCTGCGCCAGTTGCTCCTGGATGATGCGCGCGCCCGGCGGCAGCTTGCCCGACGCGATCTCGGACAGGATGGCCTCGTACACCTGCTCGACCAGGCTGGGGGCGGCTTGCAGTGTCTTCATGAGGCGCTATGGTAGCGGCCCGGGCTCAGCCCTTGTCGCGCCAGGCGCGCTCGGCCTCGTCCCAGGCGGCCAGCGGCTGCAGGTCGGGCACCCAGGCCAGGCCGGACTTGGCGTCGGACGAGGCCGCCTGCGGCGTGACCACCACATCGAGCAGCGCGGGACGATGGGCCAGCGCGCGCTCGATGGCGCCCGGCAGGTCCTCGGCCCGCTCGACCCGCTCGGCGTGCATGCCGAAGGCGCGCGCCATGGCGGCGTGGTCGGCAAACTGCAGCTGCGTGCCCACGACCCTGCCGTGCGTTTCCTGCTGGTCGCGCACTTCGATGGCCCATGCGCCATTGTTCGCCACCATCAGCAGCACCGGCGCCTGGTGCCGCACCGCCGTGTCGATCTCCATCGCATTGAAGCCGAAGGCGCCGTCGCCCGTGACCACCACGACCGTCTTGTCGGGGCAGACCAGGCTGGCCGCGATGCCGAAAGGCGTGCCCACCCCGATGCAGCCCAGCGAGCCGGGGTCGAGGTAGGTCGTCGCCGGCAGGCCGACGCGGGCAAAGCTGAGGAAGTCGCCGCCGTCGGCCACGACCACGGCATCGGCGGGCAGCACGTCGCGCAATGCCGCCAGCGCGCGGTTCGGGTGCATGCGTCCGTCGCTGCCGGGTGGGGCCTGCCGCATGGCCTGCGCCAGTTTCTCCGAGCGTTGCAGGTGCTGCTGGCGCAGGCCCGCCAGCCAGGCGCCGTCGCTGGCAGGCGCCCGGGCGGGCGCGGCGTCCAGGATGGCCTGCAGCGCCAGCGCCGGATCGGCCAGCAGTTCCACCGCGCCGCGGCGGTTGTCGCGCAGTTCGGCGGCACAGTCGGCGATGCGCAGGAACTCGGCTTGGCCGAACACGGCGGGTGAACCATAGGCCAGCTGGAAGTCCAGCCGCCGGCCGACGGTGACGACCAGATCGGCCTGCCCCATCACCGCGCCACGCATGGCGCCCACGACGCTCGGGTGCTCATCGCCCACGAGCCCGCGACTCTCGCCCGTGTCCAGGTAGGCCGCGCCCAGGCGCTCCAGCAAGGCCGACAGCGCCGGCCCCGCGTTCTTGGCGCCGCGGCCCGAGATGAACAGCGGGCGCCTGGCGGCCCACAAACGTGCCACAGCCGCCTGCACCGCCTGCGGGTGCGGTGGCTGGGGCCGCGCCGGGGGCGGCGCGAACACCTCGGGCAGCTGCACGGCGCGCGCGACGTCCGCGCGCAGCGTGTCAACCGGGAAATCGAGGTAGACCGGGCCGGGCTCGCCACCCTCGCCGAGGGCGCGCGCGGCGGCTTCGGCCAGTTCCTGCGGCACCAGATCGGGATGGCGCACGGTGCGGGCGTAGCGCGTGAGGCTGGCCACCAGCTGGGTGTGCACGATGTCCTGCAGGGCGCCGCGGTTTTCCTGCGCGGTGGGCGGCAGGCCCGAGAGCACCAGCACCGGCGCGCGCGCCACATGGGCATTGGCGATGCCGGTCATGGCATTGGTCACGCCCGGGCCGGCGGTGACCAGCGCGACGCCAAGGCCACCGCCCAACTGCGCCTCGGCATGCGCCATATAGACCGCGGCACGCTCGTCGCGCACGTCCACGATGCGGATGCCCTCGGCATCCAGCCGCATCCAGATCGGCATGATGTGGCCGCCGCACAGGCCGTACACACGGCGCACGCCGCGCGCCTTGAGAAAGCGGGCGATGACGGCCGCCGCCGATTGCTCACCGATGGGGGGAGGTGCCATGGTCGTCTCCTTTGCAGATGCGGGGCCCGGGGCCCGGGATGGCCGGCCGGAAAACCCCGGGGCTTGACTGTTTATGAATTCTGAATTCAGAATTCACACATGTCAAGCCGCCCCTTTCCCGGCAGGCCCCTTGCCCCGGAACGGCTTTTTTTACCCATCCACACCGGAGACCGACCATGAGCCACCTCCTCACCATTGCCGACGCCGTGGCCACCCACGCCCGGCTCACCCCGTCCAAGCTGGGCGCGCGCGATTCCCGCCGCCGGCTGAGCTACGCCGAGTGGCACGCGCGCGCCAGCCGGCTGGGCGCGGCCCTGCTCGGCCTGGGCCTGACCCGGGGCGAACGGGTCGGCGTGCTGGCGTACAACTGCCTGGAATGGATGGAGATCTATGTCGGTCTGGCCTGCGCCGGACTGGTCGCCGTGCCGCTGAACTTCCGCCTGAGCGGGCCGGAAATTGCCTACATCCTGGACAACGCGGAGGTCGGCGCCGTGATCGCCGGCCCCGACTTCTGCGCCACCGTGGACCCCCTGCGCGCCCAACTGCGCGTGCCCGAGGGGCGCTATGTCACGCTCGGCGACAGTGCGCCAGCCGGCTGGACGGCCTATGAAGCGCTCATGACATCGGCCGATCCCGGCTACGCCTTCGAACCAGTGCGCCCCGAGGACACCTGCGCATTGATGTACACCTCGGGCACCACGGGGCGCCCCAAGGGCGCCATTCGCAGCCACGGCGGCAGCGCGCTGATTGCGCTGGCCACGGCCCTGGAGATGGGCTTCCAGCGCGAGGACACGGCGCTGCTGGTGATGCCGCTGTGCCACGCCAACTCGCTCTACTTCGGCACCACCTTCATCCACATGGGGGGCAGCTGCATCATCGAGGACCGGCGCAGCTTCGATCCGGAAGCGCTGCTGCGCACCCTGGCCGAGGACCGTGTCACCTTCACCTCGCTCGTGCCCACCCACTACATCATGATGCTGGCCCTGCCGCCCGAGGTGAAGCGCCGCTTCGACCTGAGCGCCGTGGGCAAGCTCATGATCTCCTCGGCACCGGCGCGGCAGGACACCAAACGCGGCATCATGGAACTCTTCCCCAATGGCCACCTGTACGAGCTGTACGGCTCGACCGAGGCCGGCTGGGTGACCCTGCTGCGGCCCGAGGAACAGCTGAGCAAGCTCGGCTCCGTCGGGCGGGAATGGGCGGGCAGCGGCCCGATACGGCTGCTCGACGAGCGGCGGCAGGAAGTGGCGGACGGCGAGGTGGGCGAACTCTTTTCGCGCACGGCCTACATGTTCGACGGCTACTGGAAAAACGCCGACAAGACAGCCGAGGCCCTGGACGGCGAATGGTGCTCGGTGGGTGACATGGCGCGGCGCGACGCCGATGGCTACATCTGGCTGGTGGACCGCAAGAGCAACATGATCATCAGCGGGGGTGAGAACATCTACCCCTCGGAGGTGGAGGGTGTGCTGGGCCTGCACCCCAAGGTGCGCGACGTGGCCGTCATCGGCGTACCACACGAAAAATGGGGCGAGACGGCGATGGCGGTCATCGTGCTGCACCAGGGCGAGAGCGCCAGCGCCGACGACATGCGCGACTGGTGCCGCCAGCGCCTGGCCGGCTTCAAGTGCCCGGGCCAAGTGGTGTTCGTGGACGACACCCAGATGCCGCGCACCGCCACGGGCAAGGTGCTGCACCGGGTGCTACGGCAGCGCTACGCCCAGGCCTGAGCAGCGCCGTGCGGCACGAGGAAGGGGGCTGCGCTGATCGGCCTTGTAGCGGGGAGGACGGAAGGCCCGGACTCAGACCCGCTCCAGAATGACCGCGATGCCCTGCCCCACGCCGATGCACATGGTGCACAGGGCGTAACGGCCGCCGCTGCGGTGCAGCTGGTTCACCGCCGTGGTGGCCAGGCGCGCGCCCGAGGCGCCCAGGGGATGGCCCAGGGCAATGGCGCCGCCGTTGGGGTTGACGCGGGGATCGTCGTCGCGCACGCCCAGCTGGCGCAGCACGGCCAGGCCCTGGGCCGCAAAGGCCTCGTTGAGTTCGATCACGTCCATCTGCGCCATCGTCAGGCCGGTGAGCGCCAGCACCTTCTGCGTGGCCGGCGCCGGGCCTATGCCCATGACACGCGGGGCCACGCCGGCGGTGGCCATGCCCACGATGCGGGCACGTGGGGTCAGGCCGTAGCGCTGCGCGGCGGCCTCATCGGCGAGCAGGATGGCACAGGCGCCGTCGTTCACGCCCGAGGCATTGCCCGCCGTCACCGTGCCGTCCGGGCGCACGATGGGCTTGAGCTTGGCCAGGGCCTCCAGCGAGGTCTCGCGCGGATGTTCGTCCTTGCTCACGACGATGGCATCACCCTTTTTCTGGGGAATGGTTACCGGGGTGATCTCGGCATCGAAATAACCCGCCTTCTGCGCCGCCACGGCCTTGAGCTGGGAGGCCAGGGCCATCCGGTCCTGGTCTTCGCGCTTGATCTTGTACTCGTCGGCCACGTTCTCGGCCGTCTCGGGCATGGAGTCGGTACCGTACTTCTGCTTCATCAGCTTGTTGACGAAGCGCCAGCCGATCGTGGTGTCGAAAATCTCGGCACTGCGGCTAAAGGCGCTTTCGGCCTTGCCCATCACAAAGGGCGCGCGGCTCATGCTCTCCACGCCGCCGGCAATCATCATCGTGGCCTCACCGGCCTTGATGGCGCGCGCGGCGCTGCCCAGCGCGTCCAGCCCCGAACCGCACAGGCGGTTCACGGTGGAGGCCGGCACCTCCGGCGGCAGGCCGGCCAGCAGGGCCGCCATGCGGCCGACGTTGCGGTTGTCCTCGCCGGCCTGGTTGACGCAGCCGTAGATCAGGTCGGTCAGGGCCGCCCAGTCCACCTTGGGGTTGCGCGCCATGAGCGCGGCGAGAGGGATGGCGCCAAGGTCATCGGTGCGCACGCTCGAAAGCACACCGCCGTAACGGCCGAAAGGGGTACGGATGGCGTCGCAGATATAGGCCTGGTTCATGATTTTTCCTTTGCGTTTGATGGCTCTTATTCCCTCTCCCGCTGGGAGAGGGTTAGGGTGAGGGCTCCTGGCTCCTTGCGCCAGCCCTCACCCCTGCCCTCTCCCAGAGGGAGAGGGGGCAATTGCTATCGGCAATCCGATCATCTTTTCGAGTTCGGCGTGGCTCAGGCCGTCGACCAGGTCCACGAGCTTCAGCCCTTGCGGCGTGCAGTCCAGCGTGCAGACATCGGTGTAGACGCGCTTGACACAGGCCACACCCGTCAGCGGGTAGCTGCAGGCCTGCACGATCTTGCTCTCGCCCTGTTTGGTCAGCAGGTCCATCATGACCCAGGTCTGCCGGGCGCCCACCGCCAGGTCCATGGCGCCGCCCACGGCGGGGATGGCATCCTTCTCGCCCGTGTGCCAGTTGGCCAAGTCACCCGTGGCGCTGACCTGGAAGGCGCCGAGCACGCAGATGTCCAGGTGCCCGCCGCGCATCATGGCGAAACTGTCGGTGTGGTGGAAGTAGGAGCCGCCGGGCAGCAGCGTCACCGGTTGTTTGCCGGCGTTGATGAGGTCGTAGTCTTCCTGCCCCGGCGCGGGCGCCGGGCCCATGCCCAGCAAGCCGTTCTCGCTGTGCAGCAGCACCTCGCGCTCTTTCGGAATATGGTTGGCCACCAGCGTGGGCTGGCCGATGCCCAGGTTCACCACCGCGCCCTCGGGGATGTCCCGGGCCACGCGCGCGGCCAGCTGGTCTTTGCTACGTTTTTGATAGCTCATGCTCATGCCGCTTTCTTGAAACCGCCCGCTTGGGTCGCTTGACGGGGAATTTTCACGATCTTGCTGACGTAAATGGCCGGTGTCACCACGGCTTCCGGGTCCAGCCCGCCGAGCGCCACGATCTCATGCACGCTGGCGATGGTCTGCCGGCAGGCCATGGCCATGCTGGGGCCGAAGTTGCGCGCGGTCTTGCGATAGATCAGGTTGCCCCAGCGGTCGCCGCACTCGGCCTTGATCAGGGCCACGTCGCCGTGGATGGGCTGCTCCAGCACATAACCCTTGCCGGCTATCACGCGGGTCTCCTTGCCCTGGGCCAGCTCGGTGCCGTAGCCCGTGGGTGTGAAGAAGCCGCCGATGCCGGCGCCCGCGGCGCGGATGCGCTCGGACAGATTGCCCTGGGGCACCAGTTCCAGTTCGAGCTTGCCGCTGCGGTACAGGCCGTCGAAGACAAAACTGTCGGCCTGGCGCGGGAAGCTGCAGATGATCTTGCGCACCCGGCCCGAGGCCAGCAGCGCGGCGAGGCCCGTGTCGCCGTTGCCGGCGTTGTTGTTGACCACGGTGAGATCTTTCGCGCCCTGCGCGATCAGGCCGTCGATCAGCTCCAGCGGGATGCCCGCGGTACCGAAACCGCCGATCATGACGGTGGCACCGTCCGGCACGCCGGCCAGCGCCTCGGCCACCGAGGCCGCGATCTTGTTGATCATGGCATGTGCTCCTGTTCGAATGTCGAACATTTGTTCGTATAATGAATTCTAGACCAAGACGCCAGACGCCTCCCATGCCCCCTGCCACCCCCGCGACAGCCCCCCAGCCCGGCGACAGCTATGTGCAGTCCTTCGCGCGCGGCCTGGAGGTGATCCGTTCCTTCAGCGCCGACACACCCCAGCAGACCCTGAGCGAGGTGGCCGCGCGCACCGGCCTGAGCCGCGCCGGCGCCCGGCGCATCCTGCTCACGCTGCAGACCCTGGCTTATGTGGAAAGCGACGGCCGGCTGTTCAGGCTGACCGCGCGCATCCTGGACCTGGGCTTTGCCTACCTCTCCTCCATGCCGATCTGGAACCTGGCCGAGCCGGTGATGGAAGCGCTGGTGGAAGAGGTGAAGGAATCCTGCTCGGCGGCCGTACTGGAAGGCAGCGACATCGTTTACGTCTTACGGGTGCCCACCCACAAGATCATGCGCAACACCCTGGGTGTGGGCTCGCGCCTGCCGGCCTACTGCACCTCGCTGGGCCGGGTGCTGCTGGCCGGCCTGGACGACGAGGAGGTGCTGCGCCGCCTCAAGGCCGCCCGGCCCAAGGCCCTGACCCGGCACACGGTGACCGAGCTGGACACCCTGCTGGCCAGGGTGCAGCAGACGCGTCGCCAGGGCTGGAGCATCGTGAACCAGGAGCTGGAGGAAGGGCTGATCTCGCTGGCCGCACCCATCACCGACCGCAGCGGCCGGGTGATCGCCGCGCTCAACCTGAGCGGCCAGGCCAACCGCACCAATGCCAAGGTAGCGCAGGAAACGCTGCTGCCCGCCCTGCTGCTCGCAGCACGCACGATCTCGCAGCGGCTGGGATAATCCACCCATGATGTTTCAGCCCTCTCAGGCCGATGTGCGCCGCTTCTTCTGCGGCGTTCATGCCAAGGCCCGCGCCGGCCAGCCCCTGGAAGCCATCGAGCTGCTGGCCAGCCAGTGGATCGCCGAGCACCCGGAATTCCATGCCGAGCTGGCCGACCTGGACGCGGCCCTGACCAGCATGACGAAGGTGGAGCCCGAGCGCACCAATCCCTTCCTGCATCTGTCCATGCACCTGTCCATCAGCGAACAGTGCAGCATCGACCAGCCGCGCGGCATACGCCAGGCCGTGGAGCTGCTGGCGGCCAAACGCAAGGACCTGCATGCCGCCCACCACGAGGTCATGGACTGCCTGGGTCGCATGGTCTGGGAAAGCCAGCGCGCCGGCCGCCCGCCCGATGGAGCGGCTTACATCGATTGTGTGCAGCGCCAGGCCACGCAGGACTGAGCCTGTTGCCGGCCCGCGGGCGTAAAAAAAGCCGCTCGATGAGCGGCTTTTTTGTCGAGACAGGAAAAACCGCTCTTAGCGGAACTTGCTCTGCGGCACGGTCTTGAGTTCGCCCGGCAGGCTGCTGACGTAGGCGGCCAGTTCCTTGAGCTCGGCGTTGGAGAACTGCTTGGCGATGCCGCCCATGATGCCGTTGGCACGGCCCCAGGTGGCATTGCCTTCGGTCTTGTAGGACTTGAGCGCCACGAAGAGGTAATCGGCCGGCTGGCCACCCACCTTGGGATAACTCGGGTCGATCGGCTTGTTGAAGTTGTCGCCATGGCAGGCAATGCAGCCGCCCTTGTTCAGCAACTCGGCCACCTTGGCCGTGGGAGACGGCGCCTTGATGGAGGCAGGGGCCGTGCCCTTGCCATGCACCTCGTAATAGGCCGAGACATCGGCGATGTCCTGGTCGCTCAGGCTGTCGGCGATGGCGCGCATGGACGGGTGCTTGCGTTCGCCCTTCTTGTAGGCGTTCAGGGCGGAGGCGATGAACTTGGCATTCTGGCCCGAGATCATGGGCACGCGGTAGATCTCAGGGAAGCTGGCCTGGTAACCCGGGATGCCGTGGCAGCCGATGCACATGGCCACCTTGGTCTCGCCGGCCTTGGCGTCACCCTTGGCCTCCTGGGCGTGAGCGGAAAACGCCGTCGCAGAAGCGACAAGCAGGGAAGAGAGCGTCAGCAACAGTTTGTTCATTTTGCGAGGACAATCAGCCTGTGGTTGATATATAACTGCCTGACATTATATCT
>JACCDS011662019.1_pt1 | contig 10150 bp, 7 predicted proteins | sample 7446441 | NCBI WGS metagenome assembly JACCDS01 (sample SAMN15323445, study PRJNA562643) | freshwater metagenome | isolation source: river surface water | place: USA:Blue River Watershed | collected 2017-08-17 | reverse complement strand
GTGGCCTGATGGCCAAACCTGACGGCTCCATCATCGAGACTCCCATCACGGCGAACTTCCGTGAAGGTCTGAACGTGTTGCAGTACTTCATCTCGACACACGGTGCCCGTAAGGGTCTGGCCGACACGGCTTTGAAGACTGCCAACTCAGGTTACCTGACCCGTCGTCTGGTGGATGTGACCCAAGACTTGGTGGTGACCGAGCTCGATTGCGGCACTTCGGATGGCTCGCTGATGCGCGCGATCGTTGAAGGTGGTGAAGTGATCGAATCGCTGCGCGACCGTATCCTGGGCCGCACCGTGGCCGAAGATGTGTTGCACCCCGAAACACGTGCTGTTCTGGCTGCTGCGGGCGTGATGCTCGAGGAAGACCTGATCGACGAACTCGAAGCCGCTGGCGTCGACGAAGTCAAGGTCCGTACCGCATTGACTTGCGAGACCCGCTTTGGTTTGTGCGCCAAGTGCTATGGCCGCGATCTGGGCCGTGGTGGTCTGGTGAACAACGGCGAAGCCGTCGGTGTGATTGCCGCTCAGTCGATTGGCGAGCCTGGCACGCAGCTGACCATGCGGACTTTCCACATCGGTGGTGCGGCTTCGCGTGCAGCGGTGGCCTCCAGCGTCGAAGCCAAGTCCAACGGCATCATCGGCTTCAATGCCACGATGCGCTATGTGACCAACTCCAAGGGCGAGCTGGTGGTGATTTCCCGTTCGGGTGAAATCGTGATCCACGAGCATGGCCGTGAGCGTGAGCGTCACAAGGTGCCTTACGGTGCCATCTTGTCGGTCAAGGCCGACCAGACCATCAAGGCCGGCACCATTTTGGCCAACTGGGACCCATTGACCCGCCCGATCATCACGGAATTCGCCGGTCAGGTGAAGTTCGAGAACATCGAAGAAGGCTTGACCGTGGCCAAGCAGCTCGACGAAGTCACGGGTTTGTCCACCTTGGTGGTCATTGACCCCAAGCGCCGCGGCGCGGCCAAGGTCGTCCGCCCCCAAGTCAAACTGATCGACGCGCAAGGCAAAGAAGTCAAGATCCCCGGCACCGACCACTCGGTGACGATTGGCTTCCAGATCGGCTCGCTGATCCAGGTGCGCGACGGCATGGACGTGGGCCCAGGCGAAGTGCTGGCCCGTATCCCGGTCGAAGGTCAGAAGACACGAGACATCACCGGCGGTTTGCCCCGTGTGGCCGAACTGTTCGAAGCCCGCACCCCCAAAGACAAGGGCATGCTGGCCGAGATCACCGGTACCGTGTCGTTCGGCAAGGAAACCAAAGGCAAGGTCCGCTTGCAGATCACCGACCCTGAAGGCAAGGTCTGGGATGAACTGATCCCCAAAGAGAAGAACATCCTGGTGCACGAAGGCCAAGTGGTCAACAAGGGCGAGAGCATTGTGGACGGCCCGGCCGACCCACAAGACATCTTGCGTCTGTTGGGCATCGAAGAGCTGGCCCGCTACATCGTGGACGAAGTGCAGGACGTGTACCGTTTGCAAGGCGTGAAGATCAACGACAAGCACATTGAAGTGATTGTTCGTCAGATGTTGCGTCGTGTGGTGGTCGAGAGCGTCGGTGACTCCAACTACATCTCCGGTGAGCAGGTGGAGCGCTCCGAAATGCTCAACACCAACGATGCGCTGCTGCGTGAAGGCAAGATTCCCGCGACTTTCAGCAACTTGCTGCTGGGTATCACGAAGGCTTCCTTGTCGACCGACTCGTTCATCTCGGCCGCTTCCTTCCAGGAAACGACCCGTGTGTTGACCGAAGCGGCCATCATGGGCAAGCGCGACGAGCTGCGTGGTCTGAAGGAAAACGTGATCGTGGGTCGCTTGATTCCTGCAGGTACCGGCTTGGCTTACCACCAGGCCCGCAAGGTCAAGGATGCCATGGACGACGCCGAGCGTCGCGCCATTGCAGACGCTGAGGCCGCCGATCTGGCGGGTCCTGCGACCGAAGACACCGTCACCGATGCAGGCGAAGCTGCCTGAGTGACGCGTTCACCCTTCGTCTGGTGAACAACGTGAACAGCCCCTGCACCGTTTGGCGGTCAGGGGCTGTTTTTATGGCGAGGAATCGAAAGAGGTGAAAGCATGGGGGCGTTGATTTTGGGTCTGCTGCTGGCCATCGCTGTGTTTTGGGCGGTGGGCGCGCACAACCGTCTGGTGCGTTTGCGTGCCGAGGTGGTTCGGCAATGGAGCAGTGTCGATGCGGTTTGGCTGCGCCTGGTGGTTCGCATGCAAGGCGGCATTGCCGCCCGACAGTCCATGGCTGGGGCAGAGGGGGCCGATGATCTACAAGCCCTGCAGTCAGCGTGCGATGAGTTGCTGGAAGCCTTGTCTCAAGCACGTTTGCAAGCGCTCGATGCAGAAAGTCAAAAGCAGGTTTTGGTGCAGCACCAAAAAGTGGTGGCCGAAATCCGACGCATGTTGCAAACGGAAAACGATGCGGTCAAGCCAGACCTGGAAATCGCCTTGAATCGCATGCGGCAAACGCTGCCTGCAGCGCTCATCCCCTACCACGTGGCCGTAGTCGCCTACAACGAGGCCTTGGCCATGCGCCCAGCTTCCTGGCTGGCCAGGCGCTTGAAACTTCAACCCGCGATGCGGATGGATTTGTCCATGGGGGCCGCTTGAGCCCCGCCTGAAAGCAACGATGACAGCAAACGACCCGTCCCAGGCCCCCCGCACAATGGCTCAGTCAGCACCGTTGTGGCGTCTGCTGCAAGCCACGGCGGCGGCTGTGCAGGCGACACGTCAGGGTCGGTCGCTGACCGCACAGCTTGACAGCGTGCCACACGAGTTGCGGCCAGGTGTGCAGGCTTTGAGTTTTCAGGTGCTCAGGCAACTCGGGCGTGCCACGGCCTTGCGCGAGCGCTTGGCGGCCAAAACGCCACCGCCAGCGGTAGACGCTTTGTTGTGCGCTGCGCTGGCCTTGTGCTGGCGCGATGAGGATGCGCCTTACCCCATCCATACATTGGTCAACCAGACGGTGGAAGCCGCGCGCAAGCAGAGGAGCACCCAAGCTCAAAGCGGGTTCATCAACGCCTGTTTGCGACGCTTCATGCGCGAACGAGAGGCCTTGGTTCTGCAAACCAACCCAGACCTTCAGGCCCAATGGAACCATCCGCGCTGGTGGGTGGAGCGTTTGCAAACAGACCACCCCTTGCATTGGCAGCTGCTCTTGACGCAGGCACAACAAGCTGCGCCCATGACTCTGCGGGTGAACACCCGCCATCACAGCGTCGCCGCTTATCAAGAGCAACTTCAGGCCATAGGGCTGCAGTCCAAGCCCGTGGGTGCACAGGGCTTGCAATTGGTCAAGGCGGTGCCCGTGCACCAGTTGCCTGGTTTTACAGCGGGGCATGTTTCGGTGCAGGACGCTGCGGCCCAAGTGGCCGCGCCGCTGTTGATGCAAGGTCTGGATGTCGCCAAACCATGGCGAATTCTGGACGCTTGTGCCGCGCCGGGTGGCAAAACCGGGCATCTGCTCGAGGTTTGTCCCCAGGCGCAAGTGCTGGCGCTGGACGTGGACGCGGCGCGCTGTGAGCGCATCCATCAGAATTTGCAGCGTTTGGGGCTGCCCGCCCAAGTAAAGGCGGCCGATGCTGGAGAGCCTGCATCCTGGTGGGATGGCGTGCTGTTTGACGCGATTTTGCTGGACGCGCCTTGCACGGCTTCGGGCATTGTGCGCAGGCACCCGGATGTGCGCTGGCTGCGCCGTCCCACGGACAGCGCGCAATTGGCCCGCACCCAGGCAGCGCTGCTCAAAGCGCTTTGGCCCTTGGTCAAGCCGGGTGGGCGCCTGCTGTATTGCACTTGTTCGGTCTTCAAAGCCGAGGGCGACGAGACGGTGCAAGCGTTTCTTCAGCGCAACACCGACGCCTTAATGCGGCCCTCTCCAGGGCATTTGATACCCGGGCAGCACCCGGGGAGCCTGCCAGTCGAGCACAATCCACTGGGTGAACATGACGGGTTTTATTACGCATTGCTGGAAAAGCGCCTGGGCTGAGCCTTGGCGCTGGTGTGGCTGGGCCTTGGGCGCCTGGCTGTTTGTCACGTCTTCTGCCTGGGCGCAAAGCTCCACGGCGGAGCTGACCGAGTTGCGCGTCGAGCGGCGTGAAGCAGCGCTGTACCTGACGGCACAGCTGAAACTTGAGCTGGGACCCGCTGTGGAAGACGCCTTGGTCAAAGGGCTGGCGGTGCATTTTATGGCCGAGGCCGAGGTCTTGCGGGACCGCTGGTATTGGTATGACCGCAAAGTGGGCGCAGCGACCCGTTATTACCGGCTTGCTTTTCAGCCTTTGACACGGCGTTGGCGCTTGAACGTCTCGAACGAACCGATTTCCGGCACAGGTTTGGCGGGCAGCATCTCACAAAATTTCGAGACCCTCTCTGAAGCCTTGGATGTGGTTCGGCGGCAATCGGGCTGGAAAGTGGCTGACATGGCCGAACTGGACGCGGAGGCGCGTCAATACCTGACTTACCGTTTCCGGCTGGACATTTCGCAGTTGCCGAGGCCTTTCCAGATCGCTGCCGGCAACCAGTCCGAATGGAATGTGTCCGTGGCGCGGCAATTGCGCCTGACCGCAGACATGGTGCGCTGAGATGGGGCTGTCGATCAACCGGTCGGAAATGCAGGCGCTGAGGGCATCGCGCGCCAGCCGCTGGTTGCTTGGCCTGGGCGCACTGGCGATGGTGGTGATTGGATTGGGCCTGCTGGTGCTGATGACCCAAGCCACAGGCAATCGAGAAAGGTACAACCAGAATTACGAATGGTTGGCGCTGATCAATGCCGTGGTGGCCAGTGGTTTGTTGATCACCATCTTGTGGGGCGCCGTCAAGCTGCTGTTGCGATTGAGGCGTGGTCAATTTGGCTCCCGATTGCTGGTCAAGCTCGCAGGCATCTTTGCGCTGGTGGGCGTGGTGCCAGGCGTGCTGATCTACGTGGTGTCTTACCAGTTTGTCTCGCGCTCGATCGAGAGCTGGTTTGACGTGAAAGTCGAGGCGGCGTTGGTGGCCGGTTTGAACCTAGGGCGGGCCACACTCGACACATTGAGCACCGACCTGTCCAAGCAAGCCCGAGTCGCTGCGACGCAATTGAGTGATGTGCCCGATGTGAGTGCCGGTATCGCGCTGGAAAAAATGCGGGAACAGATCGGTGTCAGTGATGCGGTGCTCTGGACGGCGAGTGGTCGCATGGTGGCCAGTGCCGGTCAATCCCGATTCCAGATTCGCCCCGAACGCCCCCCGCTTCAACAACTCAAGGATGCACGTCAAAAAGGCAGCGTTGAATGGGTCGAGGGTTTTGACGAAGCCACGCCCGGCAGTGACAAGGGCCGCATCAAGGTGCTGGTCTTGTTGCCTCAAACAGGACTCGCATTCGACGAAGACAGACGCCTGCTTCAAGTGACGCAAGACTTGCCGCCAACGTTGGTCAACAACGCGCTGGAAGTGCAGGCGGCCTATCGTGAATACCAAGAGCGGGCTCTTGCACGCGAAGGCCTGCGCCGCATGTACATCGGCACCTTGACCCTCAGCTTGTTTCTGGCGGTGCTGGGAGCCATCTTGCTGGCCGTGGTCTTGGGCAATCAGTTGGCGCGGCCGCTGCTTTTGCTGGCGCACGGCATGCGTCAGGTGGCTTCTGGCGATCTGACACCCAAGCTGGCCTTGCAAGGCAAGGATGAACTCGGTGGTTTGACCCGCTCTTTTGCAGACATGACGCAGCAGCTGCTGGACGCCAGAACCCATGTGCAGCGCAGTCTGGTGCAGTTGGACACGGCGCGGGGCAATTTGCAAACCATCCTCGATAACCTGACGGCGGGCGTCATGGTGCTCGACGCGCAGGGCGTGATCCAGTCGGCTAACCCTGGTGCAACACGCATCTTGCGTGTGCCCGTGGCGGCACACCAAGGCTTGCCTTTGACTCAATTGCCCGGGCTGGAAAGTTTTGCCCAGGGTGTGGCGGACCAGTTTGCGATGTTGCGCTTGGACAAGGATGCACACGAGCTGGACCATTGGCAAAAAGCTTTCGAGATCCACGCCACAGGTCAGGGTTTGACCGAAACCGCGGTGACCTTGCTGGCCCGTGGTGCTGTGCTGCCGGATGGCATGCGCCTGTTGGTGTTCGATGACATTTCTGAAATCGTTTCTGCAGAACGCGCGCAAGCCTGGGGTGAGGTGGCCAGACGCCTGGCCCATGAAATCAAGAATCCGCTGACCCCGATACAGCTGTCTGCAGAGAGACTGCAGCGCAAACTGATTGGCAAGCTTGATGCGCAGGACGATGCGGTGCTCCACAAATCGGTTAAAACCATCGTGGACCAGGTGGACGCCATGAAGCGCTTGGTCAACGAGTTCCGTGACTACGCCCGACTGCCCTCGGCCGATCTGAAGCCTGTGCAGCTCAATGCGCTGATTTCAGATTTGATGGTCTTGTACATCAACGAACCCGCCGATCAAATTCCACGTGCGCCTGTGATCACTGCGCTGGACCCTGCATGCCCCCCGATCTTGGGTGACGAGCAGCAGCTCAGGCAGGTGATTCACAACCTGCTTCAAAACGCACAAGACGCGTGTGAGGTCAAAGGCGTGGTGCCACAAGACGCTCGGGTGGGTTTGCGTACCGAATGGCATGCTTCGCGCAACCGGGTTCGCTTGATCGTGACCGATACAGGCCCCGGCTTTGAGCCCAATATTCTCAAGCGTGCGTTTGAACCGTATGTCACGACCAAGGCCAAAGGTACCGGTTTAGGTTTGGCGGTGGTGAAGAAAATTGCCGACGAACATGCCGCCAAAATAGAGCTTGGCAACGTGATGCAGGATGGCGAAATCAAAGGTGCGCAAGTCTCGTTATCATTCGCACTGGAATCCACGGTGGGCAACACGCATCAGCCCGCCCATTGAACAGAGACAAGACAGACACTATGGCAAATATTTTGGTGGTTGACGATGAGCTGGGCATACGTGACCTGCTCTCAGAAATCCTGTTTGACGAGGGGCATCAAGTTGAACTCGCCGAAAATGCAGCCATGGCTCGTGAAGTGCGTCTGCGCATGCGTCCCGATCTCGTGCTGTTGGACATCTGGATGCCGGATACCGATGGCGTCACCCTCTTGAAAGAGTGGGCAACGGCGGGCTTGCTCAACATGCCCGTCATCATGATGAGCGGACACGCCACCATCGACACGGCGGTTGATGCGGTCAAGATTGGCGCGCACGCCTTTCTGGAAAAACCCATCACCTTGCAAAAACTGCTGACCGCTGTAGAGCAGGGTCTGGCCCGTGACCAAGTGAAGCAGGCGGTGGCTTCCGCCTCTGCATCGCAAGCAGTGACCTTGTCATCAGCTTTGGCAAACGGTGAAGCGATCGGTGCGGCGCTGGCGGTCCAGCAAACCTTCGACCTTGATCGCCCACTGCGCGAAGCGCGCGATGCGTTTGAGAAGGCTTATTTTGAGTTCCATCTCGCCCACGAAGCAGGTTCCATGACCAAGGTGGCCGAAAAGACGGGTCTCGAGCGTACGCACCTCTACAGAAAACTCAAGCAGTTGGGCGTTGATTTGTCCCGCAGCAAGCGCCTCGTTTGATTTGTCTGAACTTCCTTCAAAAAGACCCCATTGGCTCTGCTATAATTTCTGCTCCGGCCCGGTAGCTCAGTTGGTAGAGCAGCGGATTGAAAATCCGCGTGTCGATGGTTCGATTCCGTCCCAGGCCACCAGTTTTACACCGCAAGTACGCAAGTGCTTGCGGTGTTTTACTTTGTGGGTGCTGCTTCGCACATGCCCAACCTTTCTTTTAGACACCGGGCGCAGTCTTTGGCCAACGGATTCTTAATACGGTGCAAAAAAAGATTCGGCAGCTGGATGCAATGCGCTGGCGCCAAAGAAAAAGCCGCTCGAAAGCGGCTTTGTAGATGCAGCTGAAAGATCAGTTGCGTGTATCGCGGTAACCGCTGCCATAGCCGGTGCTGGGCTCTTTGGGCTTGGAAATGTTCACCACGATCGAGCGACCGCTGACCGACATGCCGTTCAGGCCGGTGATGGCGGCTTGGGCTTCTTCAGCGCTGGACATTTCAACAAAGGCAAAACCTTTGGAGCGGCCCGTGTCGCGGTCCATCATGACCTTGGCCGACATCACGCCGCCAAATTCAGAAAAGTTTTGACGCAAGCTGGCGTCGTCGATGGTGTAGGGCAGGTTGCCCACGTAAATTTTGCTGCTCATGGTTGAGCCTTTCAGAGAGGTGGCTGGCAGTTTTTTTGAAACAAACACTGCAAGCAGGACATGGCGGTTTCTGGAGGGATTCCGCCGGGAAAAGTGCTTGGCCTGACGGCGTCAGCACATTTGTTGGGGTGTTGGCACGGTTTGGAGCCAGGTTCGCGTCATGTCAATCACGCGATGGGCTTGTTGTCGTGTGAAGCTGCACATCGGCTTGATGGCGCGTGTCGTGGGCAAAGTGACGTGTGAGCCCGAGGGTGTCAGAGAGGGAAAAATCAAGGTCAATCAAATCGCGAACCATCCAGGGGCCGCGCAGAGCTGTGGGAAAAATGAATGTCCTGCAGCTCAACAGGACATGGGGTTCGATGGCAATCGATCCGGCACAGAAATTTGAAGAAAATCTGCAGTTTGCAGACTTATCAATTTCTGTGCATTGAATTTTATTTCTAATTCAAATATAAGTCAATATTTTTATTTCCGACAGTTTTAAAGGCGGTGGCTCATGCGTCATGCAGGATGCCGTCATGCACTTCCAGTGCGCCGCTGCGCTCCAGTTCGGCCAACATCATGTCCAGCCAGGTGTGCAGGTCATGACCTTGGCCGAAGCGGCTGTGCAGATCGTTCATGTAGGGCACCTGCAGGGCCCAGTCGCTGAACTCGGCTTTGGAAATGCGCCCCCATTCGAGCAGCTTGAACTTGAGCAGCACTTTGGTGCCATAACGGGCGTGGCGTTCGGGGTTGCGCGCAAAACTTTCTAGCTTGCTGCGGGCCAGGGCCAGGGCGGGCGCCACTTCGGTGAACACCGCGCCATGCCCCGGGATGACGATGGCCGGTTGGAGCCGCTCGATCAGGTCCAGGGTCTGGCCGACTTCGTCAAACGCATCAACACCAACCAATTCGGGGAACACCACGCCGAAGCCGTTTTGCCAAAGGGCATCGGCCGACATCAGCAGGCGGTGTTCTGGTGCGAACAAAATCACCGAATGCGGGTCGTGTCCGGGGGCCGCATGGACTTCCCATACCATGTTGGCCCAGCGGTGGCTGCTGCCCGGTTGCAGCAAACCGGAGAATTTGAAGGGCGGGCAATTTTGCCCCGTGGGTTTGTAGCTGAGGGCGTCTTCACGCCAGGCTTGAACGTCCGGTGCCGAGCCGGGCGGTATCCAGGTTTGCAAGGCGGGGTAGCGCCCTTGCAGGGCCTGGTTGCCACCGCAGTGGTCGCTGTGCAGGTGGGTGTTGGCCAGTTGGTCCAGTGTGCGACCCTGCAGGGCGTGTTCAAGCAAGGCCAGCGTTTGCGCCTGGTGGGTGACGTAACCACTGTCCACCAGCGTGGCACTGTTTTCATCGCACAGCAGCACATTGTTGGCGGACAACCAGCCGCGCTCAAAAACGGTCACGCCCGCAGGCAAGTTGACGGGGGAGTTCATGCGTTCGTGTGCAGACGCTTCATTTGTGGCTGCGCAATTCACGGCGCAAGATTTTGCCCACGTTGGATTTGGGCAGTTCATCGCGGAACTCGATGTACTTGGGCCGTTTGTACCCGGTCAGGTTTTCCTGGCAAAAGCGTGAGACGGCCTCTTCGGTCAGCAGCGGGTCGTTGCGCACCACAAACACCTTGATGGTTTCACCTTGCATCGTGTCTGCAATGCCCACCACGGCGCATTCCACCACCCCGGGACAGGTCGAGATGACGTTTTCCAGCTCGCTGGGAAAGACATTGAAGCCGCTCACAATGATCATGTCTTTCTTGCGGTCCACGATCCGAGTGAAGCCCTCCTGGTCCATGATGCCGACGTCGCCTGTGCGCATGAAGCCATCGGCGGTGAAGGTCTTGGCGTTTTCTTCGGGCTGCTTGTAGTAGCCCACCATGACGTTGGGGCCGCGAATGCAGATCTCGCCAGCGCTGCCCACAGGCAGGCTGTTGCCCGCGTCGTCCTTGATGG
>JACCDS012154021.1_pt1 | contig 10158 bp, 11 predicted proteins | sample 7446441 | NCBI WGS metagenome assembly JACCDS01 (sample SAMN15323445, study PRJNA562643) | freshwater metagenome | isolation source: river surface water | place: USA:Blue River Watershed | collected 2017-08-17 | reverse complement strand
GGATGCTCACGCGGCCAGTTGTTCATGCCGCAGCGCCTTGCAGCATGCGCTGATCACGGCCCCCGAGGCACGCGATGCGGCGATGATCGAGAAGCTTTCTGCCGTGGCCGGCCGCATGCTCAAGGCCTGAGCCGAGCGACCAGCCTGAACGTCCAACCCACCATGTCCGACCAGACCATGACACCGCTGAGTGAGCAGATCATCGATGCCTGCCGCCGGATGGAGACCAGCGGCCTGAATCGCGGCACATCCGGTAATGTCAGTTGCCGCGAAGGCGATCATTTTCTGGTGACACCCTCCGGCGTACCGGTGGAGAAGATGACGCCGGCCGGCATGGTCGCAGTCGGCTTCGATGGCCGGGTGATCGGCGAGGGTAAGCCCTCGTCGGAATGGCACTTTCATCGGGACATCCTTGCCGCACGCCCCGAGATCAATGCCATCGTCCACACGCACTCGCCACATGCGACGGCGCTGGCCTGCCTGCGCGAAGACCTGCCGCCCTTTCATTACATGATTGCGATCGCCGGCGGCGACACAATACGCTGCGCACCCTATGCACTGTTCGGTACCGAAGCCCTGTCGAAAAATGCAGTCGCTGCGCTGCAAGACCGCAAGGCCTGTCTGCTCGCCAATCACGGATTGATTGCGCTGGGTCGCGATCTGGACGAGGCGATGGCGATTGCCGTCGAGATCGAATCGCTGTGCGAGCAATACCTGATCGCACGCCAGGTCGGCCAGCCGGTGCTGCTGAGCGCCGTGCAAATGCGCGAAGTGCTCGACAAATTTCAACACTACGGAAGGAATGCGCAGGCATGACTGACATCAAGGCACTGGTCCGCACGATTCCCGATTACCCGAAGCCCGGCATACAGTTCCGCGACATCACCACACTGATCAAGGATGCGGCCGGCTTCAAGGCCACGCTTGATCATCTGGTCGAGCGCTACAAGAACCAGGCGATCACCAAGGTGGTCGGCACCGAGGCCCGTGGCTTCATCTTTGGTGCGCCGCTGGCCTACGCGCTGGGCGTGGGCTTTGTGCCGGTGCGCAAGAAGGGCAAGCTGCCCGGCAAGACCACCGCGCATGAATATGCACTCGAGTACGGCCATGACCGTATCGAGATGCATGATGATGCGATCGATGCCAATGACCGCGTGCTGGTGGTGGATGACCTGCTCGCCACCGGCGGCACAGCGGCAGCCACCGTGATGCTGGTGCGCGGCATGGGCGGCACCGTCATCGAGTGCGCCTTCGTGATCGACCTGCCAGATCTGGGCGGGCGCGCGAAGCTCGAGAACATGGGACTGTCGGTACACACGCTAATTGAGTTTGAGGGCGACTGAGTGAGCGCTTCTCCGACGGATGTCGTTACGCTGCGCTGGCATGATGCCCCCGGCTACGGCCGGCTGGAGATGATCGACCAGACCCGACTGCCGGCCGTTTTCGACTACCTGTCCTATGACTCAGCCGCCGGCGTGGCCGAGGGCATACGCACGATGGTCGTGCGCGGTGCGCCGGCGATCGGTGTGGCGGCCGCCTATGGCGTAGCGCTCGAAGCACTGCGCTGCCAGCGACTGGATCGTACTGCTTTCGATGCCGCACTCGATGCTGGCTTTGCGGTGCTGGCCGCCAGCCGGCCGACCGCGGTGAACCTGTTCTGGGCGCTGGACCGCATGGGCAAGTGCCGTGCTGCGCAGGCCACCGGATCGCCGGGCGCGCAAGCGGATGGCATTCTGAAGGAAGCCAAGGCTATCCACGCCGAGGACATTGCGATCAACGAGGCCATGGGTGCGCATGGCGCCGCACTCCTGCCCGATGGCGCGCGTGTGCTCACCCATTGCAATGCCGGTGCGCTGGCCACGGCCGGCCATGGCACGGCGCTGGGCGTGATCCGCTCGGCAGCAAGGTCGGGCAAGAAGATCAGCGTGATCGCCGACGAGACCCGTCCTTTCTTGCAAGGCGCGCGCCTGACGGCATGGGAGATGGTGCAGGAGCGCATACCGGTCACCCTCATCACCGACAACATGGCCGGCCACCTGATGGCGCAGGGCGAGATTGATGCCGTCATCGTCGGCACCGACCGGGTCGCGGCCAATGGCGATGTCGCCAACAAGATCGGGACTTACATGGTCGCGGTGCTCGCTGCTCGGCACCAGATTCCTTTTTATGTCGCCTGTCCGTTGTCGACCATCGATCTCAGGCTAGCGACCGGGCGCGACATTCCTATCGAAGAACGCGCAGCGGCCGAGGTGACAGGCTTCAGAGAGACGCAATGGGCAGCGCAAGGCGTGCAGGTCAGGAATCCATCCTTCGATGTGACGCCGGCCGAACTGGTGACGGCGATCATCACCGAGCAAGGCGTGGTGCGCGCGCCTTATCCCGATGCGTTGCAGGCACTTTTCGCCAAGGTTCGCCGTACTGCCTGACGGTTGGCCACCAGATCAGGCAGAGAGCAAGCTGGGATCGAAGAACTGGCGCGCCATCAGCGCCGGTATCTTGTCTGCTGGTACCGGCCGCGACACCAGATAGCCCTGTATCTCGTCGCACCCCATCTGCTTGAGCATGTTCAGCTGCAGGGTAGTCTCTACACCTTCGGCCACCACCGCAATGTTCAGGCTGCGCCCGATCGATACCATGGTCTCGCATAATGAACGCGCCTGCGCATCGCTGCCCAGCTTGCTGATAAAGGACTGGTCGATCTTGAGCACATCGATCGCCAGGCTCTGCAGCTTGGACAAGGACGAATAACCGGTACCGAAATCATCGATCTCCAGTTGTATGCCCATCTCGCGCAGACGAGACAGCTCTGCGCGCGCGCCGCCATCATCACCCAGCATGCTGGATTCGGTCAGTTCAATGGCCAGCAGCGATGGTGGCAGCGCGTGGCAGGCCAGATTCTCGGCCAGCGCTATGCGCAGTGCATCACTTTCCAGCTGCAACGCAGAAACGTTGACCGATACCGGCTTCAAGATCATGCCCTGATCTCGCCAGCGCGAGAGCTGCTGACAGACCTTCTTCAGCACCAGCTCGCCGATCGGCACGATCAGTCGGGTCTGCTCGGCCACGGCAATGAATTCCACCGGTGAGAGCAAGCCTCTTGCCGGATGCCGCCAGCGCACCAGCGCCTCCATGCTGGACAACTGACCGGTGCGCGTACTGGCGCGCGGCTGAAAGTAGACAACAAACTCATCGAGTCGTATCGCCTGCTCCAGCTCACGCTCAATATCGATGCGGTCGCGTATTTTCTGCGCAAAGCTCTCGTTGTAGTGACGATATTGCGCCTTGCCCTGTGACTTGGCTTCATACATCGCGATATCGGCGGCGCGCAACAAGGTGTCAGTATCTGCCGCATCGACCGGGAACAGGCTGATGCCGACCGAGGCCTTGAGCCGAAACATGCGCCAGGGCGAGTCCGGCCCCAGCGAACCGACGGCCTCGATCAACCTGTCGGCCAGTGCGCCGGCATCATCATTGTCTGGCAAGTCTTCGACGATCACGGTGAACTCGTCGCCGCCGATACGTGCGAGATGATGATGCTCGCTCATCGCCGATTGCAGGTTGGCCGCGATCGAGGCCAGCAGCTCATCGCCAGTACGATGTCCCAGAGAGTCATTCACATGCTTGAAATTATCGAGGTCAAGATGCAGCAGCGCCAGCCGCTTGCCTTGTTGGTGCGCACGCTCCAGTGCAAGCGGCAGATAATCATTCAGCCAGTGGCGATTCGGCAGGCCCGTCAGCGAATCAGTGCGCGCCATGGCCGACAAGGTCTCTGCCTGCTGGCGGGCCTCGGACACATCCCGCACGGTGACCGCAATGCCTGCACCGGAGCGCACGCCGCGCCGATGAAACCAGCCAGCCGCATGTCGCCGACCGCGCGGCACATGGAATTCATTCTCTGCAAAGCCTTCGCTGACGACATGCCGGAAGAACTCGAAATAATCATCAATGCGAGTGCCCTCGTACAGACGATTGACAGTACTGCCGATCAGCTCGCCACGCGAATAGCCAGACATTTCGGCAGCGCGCTCATTGCAATCCTCGATCACGAGGTCATGCAGCTTGCCGTCATCATCCGTGATCGGCCCCATCATGTAGAAGGCTTCGCGCGCGCCATCCACGGCGAGCCGGAAGGTAGACTGAACCTGCGCATCATGTCGTCGGCGATCAGATTGCCTGATCTGATGATTGGCGCAGAACCAGCAGAACCACAGCAATAGCAGGCTCGCGCCGCCGGCCATGACGGTGTAGACCGTGTGCGCGCGTGCATCGGGTGCTGCGACATCTTCCATGCTGATGCCAGCCAGCGCCACCAGCGGATAGCCGCCCACCGCTGACCAGCTGACGATGCGCTCGGCACCATCCACGAAGTTTGATTCCTCGTCGATGCGCGTGCCCTGCGCCTGATCGAAGCGCGGTGCCCTGCGATACAGGGATGCGGACGACCCGCTGCCACCATGGGAGGCAAGCAGCTCTCCATCAAACAGTCGCACTGCAATGAAATCACCGGGAGCGAGGCGCGATTCATCCTGGAAGCTGGCAAGGAATTCCTGTTCAACCGCCACCAGCACCACACCATCGAAGCTACCGTCGGCGCGGCGCAGCGCGCGAGTGAAACGCACGATCTGCTTGCCGGTAAAGCCGCCACGACCGGCAGTTGGAGGATTGATCAGCAACTCGGTCGTGCCGGCATCGCGTGCCCGGGCAAAAAATGGCAGGTCGCCCATGTAGGTGCCGCGCGCGAGGTTGCGGGTATTGCTGGCCGAGTAGCCATCGGCATCGATCAGGACCGGATAAAGCTGCTCGTGGTAGACGCCGCGCCGGAATTGCTCTTCAAGGTCAAGCGGTGCGGACTTGCGCTCCCACTGGTACTTGATCGACATCGACAGCTGATCCACCTGCGACAGCGCACGCAGCAACTGCTGTGCATAGGTTCGGGCACGCGCCGCAGTTTCGGCCTCGGCATTCGCGATCAGATGCGCATGATCATAGGCCAGCACCAGCCAGAGCGCGCCCCATACCAGCCCCTGCAGCAGCACACACAGCAATGCCCAACGAATACCGATGCGAGTATTCGCGCGCTGCACTGCCTGTTCGGACTGTCGCACCCAAAACCGCATGGGATGGTCACTTCACCTCAAAGGGAAGTTTCCATTATGCAAGAGGGGGTGGGTTTCTCCAAGTTACCTCAGAGAAACAAAATAAGGCAGGCATCCCGCAGGATGCCCGCCTCAGAAACCGGCGCCGGGCGACTTGCGTGCCCGGTCGCGGCGGGCTGCGTCCTGGGTCTCGCGATAGATCGGCAAGAAGACAAAGGCCAGCGTGCCGCGGTTGTCCTCGCGGCTGTATTCGAGCTCGACATAGACGCTCGCATCGCCGCCGCCCCAGACATGCGTCTCGGTGAAGCGTTGCGCCGGCTTGCCCTCACCCCAGTTCGCCTTGCCATACGCGAGCAGCGCATCGAAGGCTGCGCGACCGCCAAACTCCATCTGGACGAAGTAGAACCGGTCATTGGCAAAGCACAGCCTCAGGTTGCTGACCGCCGTGGAAGCGACGCTGCCATTGCCGTCGCCGCTGCGATAGCACTGGTACAGCGGCGTCTCGGCCAGTTTCTGCGCACCCGGCAGCTGCGCCACTGGCGCTTCCCAGCGCAGGCCGTCAAAGCCCTGCGGCAGTTCGGCGGCAATGGCCGGCGCACTGGCGAAGCCCGACAGGGTCAGCAGCGCCGGCGCCAGCAGGCGCGCGCCACGCCGGCACGCTTGCGGAGCTGGGGGCGTCATCATTTCCACAGCGCGCACTTGGACTCGGCCTTGGTCATGTAGGCCTGGTCACCAGGGATGGTCTGCACGACCTTGTAGTAATCCCAGGCATACTTGGACTCCGACGGCGCCTTGACCTGCATGAGCGTCATGTCATGCACCATGCGGCCATCCGGTCTGCCAACGCCATTCTTGGCGAAGAAATCATTTACCTTGCTCGACTTTAGCTTGGCCATCACCTTGTCGCCATCATCGGTGTTGGTCGCCTTGACCGCATTCAGATAGAACATGGTCGCCGAGTAATCGGCCGCATGCAGCATGGACGGCGCCTTTTTGTTGCGCGCCATGAATTTCTTGGCCCATGCGCGGGTCTCATCATTCGTGTCCCAATACCAGCCATCGGTCAGGTACATACCCTGCGTGATATCGAGACCGACGGCATGTACGTCATTGACGAACATCAGCAGCGCCGCCAGCTTCATCTTCTTATTGACGCCGAACTCGGCGGCAGCCTTGATCGAATTGACCGTATCGCCGCCGGCATTTGCCAGTCCCAGTACCTGCGCCTTCGAGTTCTGCGCCTGAAGCAGGAAGGACGAGAAGTCCGCTGCCGCCAGCGGATGGCGCACCGAGCCGAGCACGCGGCCACCGACGCCCTTGACCACGTCGGACGCATCCTTCTCCAGCGACATGCCGAACACATAGTCGGCGGTCAGGAAGAACCAGTCCTTGTTGCCTTGCTTGGCGAGTGCTGCGGCCGTGCCGCGCGACATCGCGGCCGTGTCATAAGCATAGTGGATGGTATAGGGCGTACATTCCTCATTGGTCAGGCGCGAGGTACCGGCACCGACAACGATGAAGGGCTTCTTCTTTTCTGCCGCCACCTTGGCCATTGCGAGGTTGGTCGCCGAGTTGGTACCGCCGATCAGCATATCCACGCCTTGCTGGTCGAACCATTCGCGTGCTTTGCTGGCCGCGATGTCGGCCTTGTTCTGATGGTCGGCAGAGACGAACTCGATCTTTTTGCCATTGACGTTACCGCCAAAATCAGCGATCGCCATCTTGATCGCATCGGCACCGGCCGGGCCGTCCACGTCGGCATACACGCCCGACATGTCAGTGATGAAGCCGATCTTGATAGTGTCATTCGATACCTGCGCTGCGGCAGGCAGGGCTGCAGTGGCCAGTGCGGAGGCGACGGCCAGGGACAGGGCTTGCTTCTTCAATGGGGTCTCCCTTGATTTTTATCTGTTATCAGATCCTGCGGCCGGCCGCGCCGGCCAACCTTGGAGCGCAGGAATGTTAGCACGCGGCACATGGACGCACAGGGATGCATGCGGACATCCGCGGTCCCCCCAGATGCCGACGGACGTCCAAGGACGCGCACCCGGCTGACATCATGGTCTTCGATTGCCGAGACACAGCTTGCCAGCTGGCTTTGTCTGCGCTTGGGCATGGCTCAAGGGTCCCACCGAAATCTGCCAACGGTGCGCGTAATTTTTTCAGCGAACTGCGCGTGACCGCCCGGATGCCGAGCGCCGGGCACAACGGATGGGCAGCGGCGCGCGTGGCACGGCACTTGCCTGATGCAGTCCGAGGCAGCGCGGCATTGTCCATGATTAAACTACCGCAGGAGGCAACGATGGATCCGGAAATCCAGACCAGCAGTACTGATGCAGGTACGCGTAGACATGAATATCAGTCGGGTACGCAGGCCGGCATGCAGGCCGGTGCCGGCAAGGCCATGCGCATGCGCGAGGACCTAGCCGCGCTCAAAAGTGACCTGGATGCCCTGATGTCGCATGCATCGACGCTAAACGAGAACGAGTTGCGGGAAGCGCGTGACCGCATCCTCGCACGCTTCTCGTCCATGCGCTTCGCTGCGCGCGGTATTGCCGAGCAGGCCAGTCGGCAGTTCAGTCAGGGACGCGACATCTCCGCCGACTATGTGCGCGACAAGCCACTGCAGTCAGTCGCGATCGCTGCTGGCGTCGGGCTGCTGCTCGGCACACTGATGCGGCGCGACTGAGCTGCGATCGAGGATCCGGCCATGATGGAAGTCCTGAAAAAATCGCGGCAGCTGGCGCTGATGGCGCTGGACCGTGCCGGTGATTATCTGGCGCTGTTGCGCATTGAAATGAAGCTGCAGGGCCGCGAGATCGGCGTGCAGGTCGCCGGCTATGCAGCCGCTGCGCTGATGGCACTGTTCGCCCTGCAGTTCCTTGGTATCGCCATCATCATCAGCTTCTGGGACAGTGACTGGCGCGCGCTGGCCGCATGGGCCGTGGTCGCGCTGTATGCCGGCGGTGCCGGTGCCGGCATTGCGCTGGCGCGCCGGCATGCCGGCCGGGAAGCACCACTGGGCACGCTTCGCGAGGAGATGAGGCGCGACATTGCGCTGGTGAGGGAGAACCTATGAAAACAACTCGGCGCCATGGTCCGTTCCTGATGAAGGAGATGCGATGAGTGTGTCACTGGAGGATCAGCGCCGGGCGCTGCTGGAACAAATTGAGGCCAGCCGCGCGGTCTATCGCCGTATGCTGTCCGGCGAATCCGCGCCTGTCAGCTTACGCCATACGGGTTCGCCGCGCTTCTTAAGCAGCGCTCGTCCAGCCTCTTCCGGCACCGGCATGTTTGTCGGGGTGCGCTGGTCAGAAAGTCGCAGCAAGGCCGTGCAATGGGTGATGGCCCATCCGTTGTGGGTAGCAAGCGGGGTGGCACTGTTGGTCTGGGTACTGCCGCACATAAAGAGCGCGCGCCGGCAGAAGAAGCAGCGTGCCGAGCGGCGCATCGTGCGCGAGCAGGAGGCACTGCTGCGCAGCCCAGGCATGGGCCGTGCGCTGCTGACCGCAGCCCTGCTGCTGATGCGCGACCCGGGCCGGATGCAAGCTGCCGGCCGGCTGGCGCGCATGGGCTGGCAATGGCTGCAGCGACGCCGCGATCATCGCTGGCCATCTGCATCGCCACCCGCCGCTAAGTGAGGAGTGGGTGCGCGCGCCGCAACCCGGTACAGCCCAGACGTTCGGCCAGCTATCGCCTCCACAGCTGAAGTGATGAAGTCGTATGGAAGTTCAGGCGACGACATGACCACCATGATCACGAATACGTGTAGTAGACCAGCCGTACCAGGGACGAATCGAAGTACAGCGCCTGCCAAGGGATCACGACATTGGCCTTGCTGTTCTGGGGCGCGACCACCACGAAGCGCAGCTGCCGGCTGCGCACGTCTACCAGCACCGAGCGCACACGCCCCATCGCCTGTCCAGTGGCGGTGACGACCGGACAGGCGCGCAGCAATTCTGTCGCCGACGACTGGCCGGCGCTCATGCAGGCAAAGCGCCGGCGGCTGCGGTTACCGCCAGCGAGACTGGCATCGGATGTCTTCAGCATGGCGCGCTCTCAACGCGATTGAAGGTGTGCCTTGTCAGACTGTCGTGGTGCGGACAGAGTTCATCGTTACGCATCGGGCCGGCTTGCGCCAGTCTGGCCTGTTCAACCGCGCCCAAGTTCAGATCGCTGCGTTCCGCCCTCTTCCGCGCCCGATTCGCCCCAGGTCGTGCGACGCGCACCCATCGCGCCAAGCGCGCCGCCAACGAGGCTCAGTAATAGCGACAAGGTGACCGCGCCAAACACAGTCCAGGCGGCGGTACTGGCACCACGGATGGCGCGATCAGCTGCGGCACGCCCGGCCGGCGACGCCTGCTCCGGTGAGCCCGACAGGATGAGCGCCTGGTCGACCATGGTTGAGGCACGATCACGCTGTACGCCCATGCTGCTGCTCATGTAATCAATGGCCTGGTCGCGCCGGCCGGCAGCAATATGGCCTTGCAATGTGCGCATCGAATCGGGGCTGATGTTGGTTCCCAGCTGGCGATTGAGCATGGAGGTCACGCCGGCAGCGCCGCCACCCGCGCCCTGCGCCACCGAGCTGGCACTCTGGGTGAGGCTGGAGAACAGGCCAGATAGCAGCGAGCCGCCGGCCGAGGTAGCGAGCACTACGAACAGCAAGGTCGTTACCGCCCATGACACGGCGCCGTGCAGCAGGCCATCGGTCTTGCGCTTGAGGCCGGACATGCGTCCGGCGACATAGGCACCGATCAGTGCCGAGATCAGCATCGAGATACCGGCCCAGACCAATGCGCCGGTGCCTGGCACCTCGCCGGCCTGCACGCTGGTCAGCGACAGGCCGCTGGCAAGGCCGAGCAGGGTCAGCAACAGTTGCACGGAGATGCCGACGGCAACACCGGCCAGCACCGCGCCCCAGCGTATTGATGAGAACAGGGGCCGGCGCATGATGTTTTCCTGCGTGATCAGGGTACCCCCCGAGTAATCGGCGCCTGTGTCGAGATGAATCGTGGCCATCGGCAATTCTCCTTGCTGGTTTGGGCCAGACGCTTTGAGT
>JACCDS010675481.1_pt1 | contig 10158 bp, 11 predicted proteins | sample 7446441 | NCBI WGS metagenome assembly JACCDS01 (sample SAMN15323445, study PRJNA562643) | freshwater metagenome | isolation source: river surface water | place: USA:Blue River Watershed | collected 2017-08-17 | reverse complement strand
CAAGGCCTCAGACGGGCAGGGGTGGGCTTCCAAAAAGAGTCCGTCGATGCCGGTGGCCACGGCCGCGCGGGCCAGGGTTTCGAGGTACTGGCGGGCGCCTCCGTTGGGGTCGGCCGAGGGAATTCCGTACTTGCGAATCGAGTGGGTGGCGTCAAAGACCACCGGGTAGCCAGTCTGCTTGAGTTCATAGAACGCACGCGGATCAACCACGAGGTCGTTGTAGCCAAAGGTGTAGCCGCGCTCGGTCAAGATGATGTCGCGGTTGCCCGTCGACTCGACCTTGGCGCACACCTTGGCCATGGTGCTCGGAGCCACCATTTGTCCGTGCTTGAGGTTGATGGTGCGTCCGGTTCGCGCCGCCTCAACCACGAGCGTGGTCTGCATGCAGAGGTAGGCCGGAATCTGCAGTATGTCCACCACCTCAGCCACCGGTTTGGCCTGGTCAGGGTAGTGAATGTCGGTCAAGAGGCGGAATCCGTACTGGCGCTTGACCTCAGCCAAAACCGCAAGGCCCTCGTCCAATCCCGGCCCCATGTAGTAGTCGACGGAGCTGCGGTTGTCCTTCTGAAAGCTGGATTTGTAAATGACTTCGCTCAGCGGAAGGCGCTCGCGCACACCGGCGAGGTGGTCAGCCACGCGCAGCGCGGTGTCGAGGGATTCAATGACGCAGGGTCCGGAGATTAAAAACATGTAGCAAAGGTCCGATTAAAAATTTTGAAATCCGGTTATACCCGAATCTGTGGTGCGTTGCAAATTTCGAAATCCGGTTATACCCGAATTTTTGAGGGTTGCCCCACCGAAACGTGAGCGGTGCACGACGGCTTTATCCGGTTATAACCGGATTTTACTTTTTTTCAGTGATAGTTATTATAGAAGCAGATTTGCTTATATTTGATTTATGTCTGATGATCTGCTAAAGTTCCGCGGATCCCATCCGGGAATTGCGCTTGAGCGCGTACTTCGCGAGCGTGGAATAACTAAGCGCAGTTTGGCGTTGGCAGTAGGAACACATCCGCAAACGTTAAATGCGGTCGTTAAAGCGCGCAGGCCCTTGAGTGTTGCACTTGCTTTGCAAATCGAGGCCTACTTAGCATTAAAAGAAGGGGCTTTAGCGGAACTGCAGTTGTGGTACGATATCCGAAAGGCAAAAGGGGCACAGGGAAATATTCCGCCCAAGTTAAAAATATTGAGACGTTCACTGTTTTGGGATGCCGACTACGACACGTTGGATATGGATATGAAATCGTCAGCGATAATTAGGCGTGTTAACGAACGCGGAACGCCTGAAGAGCGAAAGGCTGTTCGAGAATACTACGGAGAGGAACAAGTCAACACCGTTTTGGCAGCTGAGCCAGGAACTTCATATGCTCGGATTAGGCCATGAAGCTCCATTATGACACAGTGAAGCCACTATTGAATGAGGCCTTGATCAAATTAATGCAATTGCCTGAACTCGAATCTTTTAGGCTTGTTGGGGGTACAGCTCTTAGTTTGCAAAAAGGTCACAGATTAAGCGTGGATATTGACATGTTCACGGATGCCTTGTACGGCAGCTTGGATTTTGAGATGCTTCAGTGGGCAATCGAGAAAAATGTGGGGCGCTTAGAGTCCTCGCTACCAGGGCCGTTCGGAATTGGCAAATGCTTTGATCTAATTGTCGGTGACGAAGAAGTGATCAAACTGGATTTATTCTACACCGATCCTTATGTCTTTGATTTGGTCGTGGTGGATGGGATTCGGATGGCAAGTTCGGCTGAGATTGCCGCGATGAAGCTGGATGTGATCCAGCGAAATGGCCGCAAGAAGGACTTTTGGGACATCCATGTTTTACTAGAGCAATTCACAATTAGTGAAATGCTTGACGTTCATGAAAGGCGGTACCCGTACACGCACGACCGTACGTTAATCATCAATAATTTATTGACTCCTGATTCGGCAGAAGACGATATTGATCCGGTATGCCAAAGGGGATATGCGTGGAGTTTAATTAAATTGGATATTATCGAATCCGTTCGAAATGCCATTTAATAACGACCCTAAAAATTCACAAAGTTTTGAATTTCAGTTTCTTATGGATTTGGTTACTCGAGCTCCAGAATTTGAAGAGGATGGATTGATACGATGCGTTGTGCTGTAAGGCACTTAATTAGGTATCGAGCACACCAAGCCTCTCGGTATTAATGGAGCCAAATCCGAAGGTAACGTTCCGTGGATACCGCTTCAAGATTGCTCGGTCACGTGCCTTTGTCCGGATATAGCCGGATTTAACTTTTTTTAAAACACTTTGTGACGTACAAAAATGTTATATTTATACGTCATGCCGAAGTACCCTGATTCCGAGAAGAAGAAACTTACCCTTCGTTTGAGCGAAGACAGCATCGCCTATGCGAAGCAGCGTGCAGACGAGTTGGGACTGAGTGTGTCGGCGCTGGTAGAGCAATTGTTTGATGCGATACAGGCTCCGGTCGAAGCGAAAAACGCAGATTTTCAGGCGCTTCTTGATTTGGTGGATAAGATTCCGCCACAGGGCGAATCGGCATTTGATCCCGAGGATCCGTACTACAAAAGGGCCCGTGGCCAGCGATATGAGTCCCGCAGACTCTAAGCCACGCGTGGTTGTGGACGCCAATGTCTTGCTGGACATTGTGCTTCACCGTTCGCGCTATGTGCAAGATGCCTTGCGTGTTATAGCGTTGGGTTTTAATGGACGCGCAGTGCTGGTGACGACAGCGTCCGTGGCCCATAGCGTGCGCGACGTCGCTGTGCGGTCCCGCGGACGTGCGGCCCTAGAAGTACTCGATGCCGTCCTACGCCAGGTCACATTTATTCCCGAAACCGTCGATTCTGTGCGCGCGGGACTGAGCTTTGACGACCCCGAGGATGCAGCATTGGCCCTAGCTTGCCTTGAGGAGGGAATAGTGCTTGTAGCTACTCGCGATATTGCGGGCTTTGCACCCTTTCAGAATCGGGGAATTCGACCGATGCTTCCGGCGGTTTTGGTGGCCCGATTGAGCCAGTAACCAGTGGCTAGTAACCAGTGGCTAGTAACCAGTGGCTTAAAACAGCCCGTTCAGCTCAGCGTCAATTTTCTCGATCACTTTGCCGAGGTCCTCGGGCTTGCTGTCGAATTCAAGGTTGTCGACGTCGATGACCAGCAGGCGGCCCTTGTCGTAGCCCTTGATCCAGTCGGTGTAGCGGTCGTTGAGGTTCTGGAGGTAGTCGAGGCGGATGCTGTTTTCGTACGGACGTCCGCGCTTCTGGATTTGGCGCACCAGGGTCGGAACACTCGCGTTCAGGTAAATCAGCAGGTCCGGAGCCTTGATGAATTCCTCCATGAGTCCGAAGAGCTCTTGGTAGGTGTTGAAGTCGCGCGACGACATGAGGCCCATGTCGTGCAGGTTGGGGGCGAAGATGTTGGCGTCCTCGTAGATGGTGCGGTCCTGGATGACGTTTTTGTTCTGGCTCCGAAAGCTGTGAATCTGGCGGAACCGGCTGTGCAAGAAGTAAATCTGCAGGTTGAACGACCACCGCATCATGTCGTCGTAGAACTCGTTGAGGTAGGGGTTTTCGTCCACCTCTTCAAAGTGGGGCTGCCAGGTGTAGTGCTTGGCTAGTAGGGTGGTCAGGGTGGTTTTACCTGACCCGATGTTTCCGGCAATCGCGATGTGCATAGGGTCAAAAATAGGTCATTCTTGGGCACCGAAGCGTGTGAAATGCGTACTTGCGCGTAAGGGACGGCTAGGTCGTTGGGGCGCACCAAATTGCGGTCATGAATGATGCACGACCTCCAACTACGTATATTTTTTGTAATTTCGTACGTATGGCGAAGCAAAAATTAACTTTAGCGCTGGATTCCGACCTGATCGGGTACGGCAAAACCTATGCGGCAGAGCGCGGGACCAGCCTTTCAGAACTTCTGGAGACCTACCTGGCACAGCTGCGGGCCACCCCCGAGGTGACTGATGGTGACGGGGCTTCGGCGCTCGTTCGACGAATTCGAAGCGAGTTGGCGCACGGCCAGCCGCAGGCTCCGCACCAGGTAGATCAGAAGGCGGCTCGATTGGCTCACCTCAGTACGAAGTACGTATGAGGATCGCGGTGGATACCGATGTGCTACTTGATCTGCTCGTCCTGCGGGCGGGTCATGTGGAGCCGGCGCTTCGTGCGGTGCACGCGGCCCAAAGCAGGGGGGTGGAACTGGTGACGACGGCCTGCGTCCTGCAGAACGCCTTTTTTGTGGGCCAACGGCACTACGCGGAATTCTGGAGCCTCGAGCGATGGCTCGATCTGCTGGATTCGGTGGAGCTCATTGGGGTTCCGAAGGCGGCCCTGGAGCGGGCTGTGGACTACGTGGACTACGAGGATGCGGTGCTAGCGCTGTCGATGCAGCACGCCGCCGTGCGTATGCTTTGGACGCGCAACGCCAAGGATTACAAGGAGTTTGCGAGCATAGTGGCGCTTTCGCCCGAGGCCTACGTGGCGGGCTTGAACGGCTAAAGCCCGGCGGCTAGCAGCTCCTCGATCAGGCTCCGGTCGTTCATGAGGCGCGGAACCTTGTTTTGACCGCCTAGTTTGCCCTTGGATTTGAGCCAGTTGTGAAAGGTTCCGCAGGGGGCCGCGTGGATGTGCGGCGGCCTGAGGACCATGTCTTTGTAGCGCTTGGCTTCGTAGTCGGAGTTGGCCGCCTTAAGGGCTCCGTCCAAGGCTTGGGCAAAGGCCTCGAGCGAGTAGGGCATCGTGCGGAATTCGACCAGCCAGTCGTGGCCGCCGCCGGCTTCGCCGGCCGGCGCCCACCACGGCGCCGCGGTGTACTCGTCGACGAGGGCTCCGGTCTTGCGGCAGGCTTCGGCGACGGCGCGCTCGGCGTTGTCGATCATGAGTTCTTCTCCGAATGCGTTGATAAACAGGCGTGTGCGGCCCGTAATTCGAATGCGGTAGGGGGCGACCGAGGTGAATTCGACAGTGTCGCCGACGATGGTGCGCCAGAGTCCGCCGTTGGTGTTGAGCACGACCGCGTAGTTGATGCCGAGCTGTACGTCGGCGAGCGGAATTGCCTGGGAATCCGAACCGTTGAAGTCGGCGACGGGGATGAATTCGTAGAAGATTCCGTGGTCGAGCATCAGCAGCATGCCGTCGGCGTCGAGGCTGTCCTGCACGGCAAAGAAGCCCTCAGATGCGTTGTAGGTTTCGAGCCTGCGCGTGGCAGCGGGCAGGATGGCCGCAAACGAGGCTTCGTAGGGGGTGTAGGCCACGCCTCCGTGCACAAAGAGTTCGAGGTTGGGCCACACGGCCTCGAGGGTGGTTTCGCCCCGGATTTCAAGAACCCGGCGAAGCAGCACAAGCATCCAGCTGGGGACTCCGAACAGGGACGTCACGTTTTGTCGGGCAACCTGCTGGGCGATTTTTTCAATTTTGGCTTCCCACTCGTCCATAAGGGCCACGTCGTGCGAGGGGGTGGACCGCCAGCTCGCCCACATCGGCAGGTTGTCGATCATAATGGCGCTTAGGTCGCCGTAGTACGAGTGTTCGTTGAGCTCGTTGATCTTTGACGATCCGCCCAATCTGAGGCTAAGGCCATCGTAGAGCTGAGAGTCCGGAACCTGTTCGGCATAAAACGCCAAAAGGTCGCGGCCCACTTTGAAGTGGTTGTCTTCAAGGGATTCGTGCGAAACCGGAATGTACTTGGACTTTGCCGCGGTGGTTCCAGAACTCTTGGCAAACCACTTGGTGACGCCGGGCCACAGCACGTTGGCTTCGCCGCGCATGCTCCGCTCGATCCAGGGGTAGAGTTTGTCGTAATTAACGATGGGCACGCTCGCGGCAAATTCGGCATAGGTGGTGGCTGCGCTCAGCCCGAGGCTGCGCCCGTAGTCGGTTTGGGCCGCCGCCGCCATGAGTTCGCGAAAGACCTGGTCCTGTGCCGCCAAGGGCTGGTCGCGCATGGTGTGCAGGCGCGGAATTCGGCTGGTCAAGCGCCAGTTTACGAGGTCGGTGATGGGTGAAAAGGCCATGCGGCAGGGTACCTTTGGTGGGCAAAAGGTAGTTAAGATGTCGTTCACTTGGTCCGCAGCGCCCGTGCGCAAAATGATTTTGTCGGTTTCGCAGCCGGCGGTGCGCGCGTGGATCCCCTTGGGACGCCACCTCATCGACGTCAACGCGCTGATCGGCAAGACGCTGCGCCTCTCGTGGCCCGGCATGGCCGAGTGCCAGTCGTGCGGCGGAATTTTTTCGGAGCTCCACGCCCAGGGCTTTTGCCGCAAGTGCTTTTTTGACAGTCCGCTCGCCGGAGCCAGCATTGTGCGCCCAGAGCTGTCGACGGCCCACCTTGGCAAGGCCGACCGCGACCTCGAGTTTGAGCGCGCCTACCAGCTGCAGCCCCACACGGTGTACCTCGCCGATTCGGGCGGAATCAAAGTCGGCGTCACCCGCACCCGCCAGCAGACCACGCGATGGCTCGACCAGGGCGCCACACGGGCCAAGGTGCTGGCGATTACCGAAAACCGCTACGAGGCCGGACTCATCGAAGTAGCGCTCAAGGCCCACTTCAGCGACAAAACCGACTGGCGCAAGATGCTGGCAGGCCTGTCGTACGATGCAGAGTTCCCCGCGGCCGTGGACCGAGCCCTCGGGGCCATTCCCGCGGACCTACAGCGCTTTGCCGTCACCGACGGTCTGGACCACCGCGCGAACTGGTCGCTTGCGCCCGGCCTCACCGCGAAGTCGGTCAAGCTAAGCCAGCCCGGGGATGTGCTCGAGGGGGTCCTCGCCGGCCAGCGGGGCCAGTACCTTGCCTTCACCGACGGACGCGTCCTCAACGTGCGGAGCCACGAGGGGCTGTTTCTTGAGCTTCGGGGTTAGTCTCAACTTTTAATTATAGCAATTTGGTTATATATCAAAAATGCTATAATTTTGTTTGGTGAAAAGCAGCGAGCTCATCAGGATAATCAAAGCGGACGGTTGGTACCTCGTTCGGACGAAGGGGAGCCACCACCACTTTAAGCATCGTGAACGGCTGGGATTGGTGACGGTTCCGCATCCGAAGAAGGATGTACCGCTCGGAACAGTCCATTCTATCCTGAGGCAAGCTGGAATTGAATTGAACAAAAAATGAGTGCATTAGAGCCTATTGAAGTCACGGTAGAACGCCATTACGACGGCACATTTTGGGGAACGACCCAAAATATTCCGGGTGTTGTGACTGCTTTTGGATCGTCTTTGGACGAGCTCAAGGCGAACATCAAGCGAGCCTTTGGCGACTATTTATCGGTTGCTAACGACCTCGGTGAGCCGTGGCTGCATGAAGTTAAGCTCCGCACGGAATGGTCGTTTGCCATGAACATGCAGGCGCTTTTTGATTTGGTGCCCGAGATAAAAATTTCGGCGGTTGCGCGGCGAGCGGGCATCAACGAGAGTTTGATGCGCCAGTACGCTTCGGGCAAAGCCACGGTTTCAGAGGATCGAATTCGCTACATCGAGCAAACGATCCACGAGCTCGGCAAGGAACTGCAGTCCGTGAGTCTGTCGGGCACGAATCCCGACTAGCTGCAAACAAATCGCCGGTACGCCCAAACGCCCGCGTACATGAAGGGGGTGTCGAGGGCGGCCACCAAGATTTTAAAGAGCCAGCCGTCGAGGATGTAGGTTCCGACGGTGGCGAGGGGCAAGGTTCCGACAAAGAGAATGCCCACGACAAGGGCACTGTCGACCCCTTGGGAGAGCATGGTTGAGAAGTTGTTGCGCACCCAAAGATGCTTGCCGCGGGTGACGCGCTTCCAAAAGTGAAAGAGGCGTACGTCGACCAGCTGGGCCACGAGGTAGGCGGCCATGGAGGCGAAGATGACGCGGACGGAGTTCCCGAAGACCACGTTGTAGGCGTCGTCGTCCACTTTAGAGAAGGGCAGTGCGGGCAGCAGTCCGCCCAGCCAGATGACCAGCAGGACGAGTAGGAGTGCGGCGAATCCGCTGTAGACCACGTAGTTGGTGCGCTTTTGGCCGTAAAACTCGCTGAGGAGGTCCGTCACGAGAAAGGTGAGGGGGTACGGAAGGATTCCGACCGAAACCACAAAGGTTTTGAAGCCCAGGTCGATTTCGACGAATTTGTTGGCGACGAGGTTGCAGACCACTAAGGCGCTGATAAACAGGCCCGCGAGGGCCATGTAGAGGGCGAGGTGGCGGCCTTTGAGCTCGGCCGGAGCCATGTCTTCGTGCAGGCCCACGGCAGGGTTGAATTGGCTCACAGGAGGAGGGTTTCGCGCGCTTGGATTCCGCCCATGCGCTGAATTTTGGACTGAAGGGCGCGGATCTGGGCCTCAAGGCTCGCGCCGCGCAGGCTCACGCCAAAATCGCGCAGCGCTCGACGCCACGGTTCCTCTTCGATCGTGAAGTGCTCGACGCGGTAGCTGCTGAGCTCGGCCAAGTTGGCGCAGGATTTAATCGCGTCGGCCAGGCCTCCGAGCTCGTCGACCAAGCCCAGTTCTTTAGCCCGCTGGCCCGTGTACACCCGGCCGCGGGCAATGCTGTCGACCGTGGAGGGCTCAAGGCGGCGGCCCTGGGCCACGACTTCTTTGAATCGGGCATAGGTGCGGTCGACGGAGGCTTGGACCACGGCGAGCTCGCTCGCCGTGGGCGTTCGATCAAGCGACGGAAAGTTGGCAAACGGATGCGTCGCCACCGGCTGGGACTTGATCCCCAACTTGCCGTTGAGCAGCTCTTCGCCGCTAAAAAGGAGGCCAAAGACCCCGATGGACCCGGTGATGGTCGTGGGCTGCGCCCAAATTTCTTGGGCCGGAGCGGCCATATAGTAGCCGCCGCTCGCGGCGGCTCCGCCCATCGAAACCACCACGGGGAACGCCTCAGACAGCCGCACCACGCCGCGGTGAATCTCGTCAGAAGCCAGCGCTGAGCCCCCCGGACTGTTGATGCGCAGCACCACACCCTGAACGTCGCTGCGCTCGAGCAGCGCGTCCACCTGCTCGGTGAAGTCAAAATCGGCAATTGCTGCAGCATCTGAACCGTCCACCACGTCGCCCTCGGCGATCAGCACGGCAATGACTCCGTCGCCGTCGCCGGGATTGATCATTGAATGAAAGTCGGCGGCTGAAATGATTCCGTCTTCGTCGCCGCCCCAGTCGGCCACCGACCACTCGTCGGGGTACTGCAGGTGGTCGACCAGCGCCAAAGATTGCGCACGCTCAGCGGTCAGAAGCGGCTCGTGGTTGAGGATGTGGGTCCAGTCAGAATCATTAATGCTCTGGCGCGACGCCCGAATTCCGGCCTCGACTTCGGACCAGATTCCGCCCAGCAACTCTGTGTACTGCAATCGATTGGCGGCCGACATGCTGTCGGCAATAAAGGGTTCGCCGGCACTCTTGAAGGCGTTGTCGGAACCCCGCACAAGGTGCGCCTTAACCCCGAGCTTGTCGAGCGCCCCCTTCAGGTAGGTGGGGCTGGCGCTGAGGCCGTTGAGCACGAGCATTCCGGCGGGCGCCAGGTAAATGCGGTCTGCCACACTCGCCACATAGTAGCTTTTGGGGTCGTATGCCTTGCTGGTCGCGACCACCTTCACCCCTTGGGCACGGGCGGAATCCAGCGCCGTCCTCAGTTCAGTAAGCGCGGCCCAGCTGGCGTCCACCATTCCCATGTCGAGCCAAATGGCCGCGACCTGGTCACTTTTGCCGGCCGCATCGACCACTTCAAGGAGTTCGTACAGGGACATCTGCGCGGGCTCGTCGAGGATTTCGGACCAAAACTTGTCGACTTCGTTGGGTTTTTCGTTGAGGGTTCCGTCAAGCGTAATCTGCACTACGGCCTTGTCGTTCAGGGCGATTTGAGGCTGGTCACCCGAGGCCGCGGCGCCCACGGCAAACCCGATAAGTACCAGTACCAGGAGGAAGAACCCTACAAATACGCCCACCAGGGCGCCAAAAAATGACTTCATAACTTTGCGTCTACGTGGATACCAAGGTACTAAAGGTCCTGCTCCTACTCGGAAGCAACAGTGAAGACGCCACCTCGGTTCTGGGGGAGGCCCGCGCCGCCCTGGCGGCGCGGATGCCCGTGCTCAAGGCCGGAAGCCTTTGGCGCACCGCCGCATGGGGCTTTGAGGGTCCAGACTTTGTGAACCAAGTACTTGAGGTAGAATGGAATGGCGAACCCAAT
>JACCDS010546425.1_pt1 | contig 10158 bp, 7 predicted proteins | sample 7446441 | NCBI WGS metagenome assembly JACCDS01 (sample SAMN15323445, study PRJNA562643) | freshwater metagenome | isolation source: river surface water | place: USA:Blue River Watershed | collected 2017-08-17 | reverse complement strand
TCCTTCCCTCGCCCTGGAAGGCCCGCCGGCACATGCTCGGCCGGGCCCACGACATTTCGCAGGCCCGGCCGGAGCTCGGCCATGCCACCAATGCGGCGGCCTTCATCGGCCGTCGGCAGATGAGCCGGGGGCTGTTCCTCGACCGGCGGGTGTTCCTGATTTCCTACGACCCGAGCAGCGACCCCGATGGTGCAATCGTCGAAGGCATCCTGCTCGCCGCCGGCCCGGTCGGCGCCGGCATTGCCCTCGAATACTATTTTTCGTCGGTGGATAACGAGCGTTTTGGCTGCGGCTCGAAGATTACCCACAACATCACCGGCCTGTTCGGCGTCATGGAAGGCGCCGATTCCGACTTGCGTACCGGCCTGCCGTGGCAGATGGTCGAAATCCACGAGCCGATGCGCCTGCTGGTCGTTGTCGAGCAAAGCGCCGCGGTGTTGACGGCCATCCTGCAGCGCCAGCCGCCGCTGCAGGAACTCATTGCCAACGCCTGGATTGTCGTTGCGGCGAAGGACCCGCTGAGTGGGGCGATCCAGCGCTATTGTCCGCGGCGTGGCTGGCTGCCGTGGTCCGGTTCGGCCGTGCTGCCGCAGGTGGCGCGCTCGGCGGCCTGGTTCGCCGGCGAGTCGGAAGCACTGGCGCCGGCCATGATTCTGGGAGGACCGCGATGATATTGCTCGAGCGCCTGGCCGACTGGGTCTGGCTGGTCCCCGTCCTGCCGCTGTGCGCGGTGGTCATCAACAGTGTGCGCGTCCTGCTCGGTCGGGCCACGGGCGATGCCGCCGAGCCGCTGACGGCGCGGCTGTCGTCGCTGGCTGCTTTGGGCGGCCTGGTGCTGATGCTGGGCATCGATGCGCTTTCCCTGGTGCATGGCGCGCCAGGGCATCGCCGGCTGGGCCACTGGTTCGGCAGCGGCAACTGGGAGGCGACCTTCTCCTTCATGCTCGATCCACTGTCGCTGACGCTGGGCACGCTGACGGCGCTGATCGGCTGGCTGGTCGTGCGCTTCTCGGCCAACTACCTGCACCGCGAGGCTGGCTTCCATCGCTTCTTCATCGTACTGAGTTTCTTCCTGGCCGGCATCCAGTTCGTGCTGCTCGCCGGCAACGGCCTGCTCGCCTTCGTCGGCTGGGAAATGTGCGGCGTGTCGTCCTTCCTGCTCATCGGCTACGCCTGGCATCGCCCGGTGGCCACGGGCAATGCACTGTTTGCCTTCGTCACCAACCGGGCCGGCGATGCCGGCTTCCTGCTCGCCCTCGGGCTGGCGGCGGCCTGGCTGGGCGGTTTCGAGTGGACGGCGCTGTCCCGGGCCAAGGAGATCAGCGTGGTCAACGACCGCCTGCTGGTTATTGGCTTCGTCATCGCCGCGCTGGCCAAGTCGGCACAACTGCCTTTTTCCGCCTGGATTACCCGGGCGCTGGAGGGGCCGACGCCATCATCGGCCATCTTCTATGGTGCGGTGATGGTGCATGCCGGCGTCTACCTGCTGCTGCGTCTGGAGCCGCTGCTTGTCCAGGTGCCGGACGTCATGCTCGGACTGGTCGTCGCCGGCCTGCTGACAGCGATCTACGCCTGGCTGTGCGGGTTGGTGCAGACCGACGTCAAGTCGGCCCTGATCTTCGGCGTGGTCTTCCAGGTGGCGTTGATGTTCGTCGCCATCGGACTCGGCTGGACAACGCTGGCCCTGGTTCACCTCTGCCTGCATGCCGGCTGGCGGATCTGGCAGTTCCTGCTGGCTCCCTCATGGCTGGCCATTACCCGTGAGCGGCCACCGCCGCCACCGGCCTGGCTGCGTAACAACCAGTTGCTGTACACCATTGCGCTGCAACGCTTCTGGCTGGACAAACTGGCGCAGACCTTGCTTGTCGAGCCGACCCAGTCGTTCTCGCGCGACGTGCGCGGCCTGGAGGAGCATTTCATCGACCGCGCCATCGGCCAGCCGGGCCAGGGCAAGGCGCTGCATCACGACCGGCCGCTCATTCGCGTCGATGGCTTGCCGGGGCGACTCCTGGCGGCGCTCTCCGACAGCCTGCAGCATGTCGAGTATCGTCTGCTGCTGCGCGGCAAGGGCGGCACGGCTGAAAAGATGTTGCATCGGGCCGGCGCCTACCTGCGGACCCTCGAAGGGCTGCTTGAACAGCCGCGCTACCTGATGATGGCGGTGATGGCGACTTTCGTGGTGATCCTCTGATGGGCGCGACCGTGGGCGGTTTCAGCGAAATCTTCTGGCAGCAGCAGGCGGCCCTGCCCCTGTTGTTGCTCCTGCAATTGCTGCCGCTGCTCGGCGCTGCAGTGGTCTTCGCCTTCAACGAAAAAGCCACCGCCGTCGTGCTCGGCAAAGTGTTCGCGCTGGGGGAACTGCTGCTCGCCATCGTCGTTGTGGCGCATCTGCAACCGACCTCGCCGGCCCTGCAACTGGCCGAACGTTTCGCGCCGCTCGCCTACCACGTCGCGGTCGATGGCCTGAGCATGGTCTTCGTGCTGTCGACCGCGCTGCTCACCTTGCTGATGACGCTGTACGGCATGAGTCGCGGCATGATTTCGCCGGGCCGCCTGTTCGCGGTGCTGCTGCTGGCCGAGGCAGGCCTGGTCGGCATGCTGGTGACCGTCAATGTCCTCTGGTTCGCCCTGTTCTCGGGGCTGGAACTGTGGGCGGTGGTCTACCTGCTGCGTCGCTGGGCTTCGTCGCGCGCCGAGATTCAGGCATTGGCCCGTTTTGTCCAGTACCAGGGCTTCGGCTGGGCGCTCTTCGCGGCCGGCTGCGTGGTGCTCGGCTGGGGCCATGCCGAGGCGACCGGCGGGCAGTGGAGCTTCGACCTCTTCGACCTGCTCGGCGCCATCCCGGTCGGCAAGTTCCAGACGGCAGCCTTCTACCTGCTGTTCTACGGCCTGGCCGTGCGCACGCCCTTGTTCCCGCTGCACGGCTGGTTGCCCAACATGGCACAGCATGGCCTGATCGCGGTGGCGCCGGCGCTGATGGTCGGCGTCAAGGTCGGCATCTACGGCATGTTGCGCTTCGTGCTGCCGCTGACCCCGGCGGCTGTCCAGACCTGGCAGCCCTACGTCGTCGGCTTCGCCATGGCCGGGGTTTTCTTCACCGCCGCGCTGGCTTTCCAGCAGACCAATCTGCGCCGCCTGCTGGCCTTCGCCGTGGTCAGCCACACCAGCCTGCTTGTCATCGGCCTGTTCAGCCTGCACGAGGCGGGCATCCAGGGCGCCATGCTGCTGGCCGCCAACTTCGGGCTGGCCGTGACCGGCATGTGGTTCATCGTCGGCTTCGTCTTCCGGCGCACCGGGACGACTGAACTGCACGAGCTGTCCGGACTTTTCGAACGCGTGCCCTTCCTCGCCATCGCTTTCCTGAGCTTCGGTTTGGCCATTGTCGGCATGCCGGGTACGCCGGGCTTCGATGCGGCGCACCTGATCCTGGAAGCGTCCATCGATCAGTTCGGCGCCTTGTCCACGGTGGCCACCGCGCTCGGCAACGTCGCTGCCGCCGGCTTCCTGCTCTGGGCCTTCCAGCGTGCCTTCCTGTCGCAGGCCAAGGCGGGCGGGCACGATGTCGATCGCACCCTGCCCATGGAGTACGTGGTTTGCGGCATCGCGCTGGTCGCCCTGCTGGCCATCGGCTTTTTTACCGAACCCTGGCTGTACCTGACCGAAACGGCCAGCCAGGCCGCAGCAGCGAGGTTTGCACGATGAACTGGCCGCTGCTCTCATGGCTCATTTTCCTGCCGCTGGCGACGGCCGGCTTGCTGTGGCTGTTGCCGGCCCGCCTGGCGCGCCATGTGGTGGCGCTGAGCATGATCGTTTCGCTGCTGCTCGGGGTGGCGGCGCTGTTTGCCTACGAACCGGCCGGGGTGCGGTTCCAGCTGGTCGCGCGGACGCCGTGGGTTAGCAGCCTGAACGTGCACTATCTGGTGGGCGTCGATGGCCTGTCCATCCTCTTCCTGCCGGCAACGGCACTGCTCTTTCTCGGCTCCCTGGTGGCCTGCTGGAACGTCGTCCAGGACGCACCCCGCTTGCATTACAGCCTGTTGCTGTCGCTGCAGGCCGCTACCTTCGGCATCTTCTGCGCCCTCGATACCGTGCTTTTCTTCGTGTTCTGGGAAATGACCCTCGTGCCCCTCTATTTCCTGCTCAGCCTCTGGGGGGTGACGGCCAGCGCTGCCGCTGCGGCCAGCCGCTATTTCCTGATCATGCTGGCCGGCGGGGTGCCGCTGCTCCTTGCCTTCGTCGTCCTGGCTGGCAGCCAGGCGGTGCCTACCTTCGACCTGATGGCCTTGCTCGCCGTGCCCCTGCCGCGCGGGACGCAGACGGCAGTGTTCCTGCTCTGCTTGCTCGGTTTTGGCGTCAAGGTGCCCATGGTGCCCTTGCACACCTGGTTGCCGCAGTTCGCACTGGCCGCACCGGGGTCGCTGACGGCACTGCTGGTCGGCCTCAAGCTCGGCGCTTTCGGCCTGATCCGCTTTGCCGTGCCGCTGGCGCCCGAAGCTGCCCTTGACATGCATTGGCTGCTCGCCGGCCTCGGTACCGTGGCCATTCTCTACGGGGCAGTCGGCATGCTGTCGCAGACCAATATGCGGGTCAGCCTGGCCTACGCCAGCGTTTGCCACGTCGGCCTGGCGGTGCTTGGGCTTGCTTCCTATACCGCCCAGGGCGCGCAGGGGGCAGTGTCGCTGCTGCTCAGTTTTTCGGTGGCGACGGCCGGGGCTTTCCTGTTGCTGGAATTCCTGCGCCAGCGCACCGGATCGACCGACATCCACGCGCTGGGCGGTGCGGCGAAAACGATGCCCATGCTGGCGACCGGCTTCCTGATCTGCGGCCTAGCTGGGGTCGGCATGCCCGGTACCAGCAGTTTTCCGGGCGAATTTCTGCTCATCATTGCGGCCCTGCAAAGCCATACCGGTGCCGGCATGGCGGCCCTGTTCGGCCTTTCCATTGCTGCCGGCGGCTTCCTGGCCCTTTACCGCAAGGCCTTTTTCGGGCCGGTGAGCAACCCCGCGGTCGACCAGGCCAGCGATCTGAGGCCACGGGAGTGGGCAGTGCTGGTGGCCATGATTGCGATGATTGTCAGTATCGGTATCTATCCCGGGCCGTGGATAGAGATTGTCCGCCCAGCGGCCGAGGCGTGGGCGGCGGGTTTGGCGCGCTGAGCTACAGCCCCTGTCTCAGGCCTTCTTGACGAATTCCGACTTCAGCTGCATGGCGCCGATGCCGTCGATCTTGCAGTCGATGTCGTGATCGCCCTCGATCAGGCGGATGTTCTTGACCTTGGTGCCGACCTTGACCACCGACGACGAACCCTTGATCTTCAGGTCTTTGATGACGGTCACGCTGTCGCCGTCCTGCAGGACGTTGCCATTGGCGTCCTTCCAGACGCGCTTTTCCTCGACGGCTTCGGCGGCTTGTTGCGGCCACTCATGGGCGCACTCCGGGCAGACGTAGTTGGCGCCGTCCTCGTACGTGTATTCGGAGTTGCATTGCGGGCATTTGGGCAGGGCGCTCATGGGGTTTCCTTTTCAATAATCTTCTTCGGAGCCGCCCATCAGGTCGGGCAGCAGGATGTAGGCGCGTTGCAGCGCATGGCTGAGATCGGGGCAAACATTATCGTCGCCGAGATGGTCGATGAAGCCGGAGCGATAGAGTAGCGAGCCGGGCTGCGAGTTGAGCCCGCAGACAATCAGCGTGCAACCGCGCTTCTTCAGCTTGTCGAGCAAGTTTTCCAGGCCTTCGAGGCCGGTCGTATCGAGCTGGATCAGTTGTGTCATGTCCAGGATGACCACTTCGGGATGGCCGGCTGCCGGATCGAGCAGGGCCTCCAGCTTGTTGACCGCACCGAAGAACAGCGATCCGAACAACTGCCAGGCAGTGACCCGCATGGTGCCGTCCGGGTACAGGAAGCGCGGTTCCGACGCTTCCTCGCGCAATGGGCGGCGCTCGATGCGGGTCAGTTCCGACATGCGGTAGATGAAGAACAGGCTGGCCAGCACCATGCCCAGTTCGACCGCGATGGTCAGGTCGAACAATACGGTGACGAAGAAGGTGGCGAGCAGGATGATCCGATAGTTGTACGAATAGCGGCGCAATTCGACGAACTCGTGCCATTCGCCCATGTTGATGGCGACCACCATGACGATGGCCGACAACGTGGCGAGCGGCACATAGGCGGCCAGCGGTGCGGCGAGCAGGACGATGCCGAGCAGCACGACGGCGTGGATGATGCCGGCAATCGGCGTCCGGCCGCCGGTCTTGACGTTGGTTGTCGTACGGGCGATGGCGCCGGTCGCGGCAAAACCGCCAAACAGCGGGGCGGCGATGTTGGACAGGCCTTGTGCGATCAGCTCCTGGTTGGGATCGTGGCGGTCTTCGATCTGGCTGTCCGCGACGCGAGCCGAGAGCAGCGATTCGATGGCGCCGAGCAGGGCGATGGTGATGGCCGGTGAAATCAGTTTGCCGAAGTCGTGGATCGACAGGGTAGGGAAGCCGAAATTCGGCAGCTCCTGCGGAATGCCATTGAACCGGCTGCCAATGGTTTCAACCGGCAGGTTGAACAGGAAGGAAACCAGCGTGCCGACGACCAGAACGACCAGAGGGCCTGGCGCCCGGCGCAGGAGGGCGATTTTTTGCGCCAGCTTGTTGTACGACAGCAGGAAGACGAAGCAGGCCGAGGCCAGGCCGAGGGTCGGCAGATCGACCGTATCGGCATAGGCGGCCAGGGTCTTGAAGCGATGGAAGAACTCGGCCGGCAGGCTGTCGATTTTCAGGCCGAAGAAATCCTTGATCTGAGCCATGAAGATCACGACGGCGATGCCGTTGGTGAAGCCGATGACGACGGTGACCGGGATGAAGCGAATCAGTTGTCCCATGCGGGCCAGGCCCATGGCGAGCAGGAAGACCCCGGCCAGCATGGTCGCACCCAGCAGGTTGGCAAAGCCGTGCATGGCGACGATGCCGTAGACAATGGGAATGAAGGCGCCGGTGGGGCCGCCGATCTGGACGCGCGAGCCACCCAGGGCCGAGGTCAGGAAGCCGGCGACGATGGCTGTCCAGATGCCGGCGGTGGGCGAGCAGCCGGAGGCAATAGCGAAGGCCATGGCCAGTGGCAGGGCCAGAACGCCCACCGTGATTCCCGAAGCGATGTCCTTGCCAAACTGGGCGCGGTTGTAGCCCGGCAGGCAGTCGAGGAGCTTGGGGCGAAAGGCGATTTTCATGGCGCAGGCTCGGGAAGTAAGCGAAGCATTATATGAGCGCGCTATTAATCGTCAATGTTAATCACATGTTAATATGATGCGATACGAATTCAAGAAGAGTGCTTCATCATGGAGAACCGTACCGCGCGCCTGACCTTGTTGATCGACCCGCAAAAAAAGAAGCTGTTCGAGGATATCTGCGCCGAGCAGGATTTGACCTCGTCGCAGGTCGTACGCAAGTTGATTCGGCAATACATCATCGACAACGCCGGCAACCGCGAATTGCCCGACTGGCTCAAGCCGGGTGGCAAGGCGGGGGACTAAGCGCTGAATTGCTATTCGGCTTCGTCTTTCGGACGTACCTTGTCCGGATGGTTGGTCGCAATATAGGCGTCGTAGCGGGCTTGTAGCTCAGGCGCCTGCTTGGCGATTTCACGCAGAATGCGGGCGACTGCCCAGATCATGACAGCAGCGCCGCCAGCCGTGCACGCCACTGCTTCGGCGATGGACGTCGGGAAGTTGCTCAGGATAGCCCCCTTGCCGGCAGCAAACCAACTGGCGCCAATGCCGACGCAGGACAATCCGAAAACATCGACCAGGGCGTAAGCGGCGATGCGGCCGGTCAGCCTGGGGCGGGGTGGGCGTATGCCTGGATTGAGCATGGGGTATCGATCTTTCGCGGAAGTAAAAAAAGTCTGCCAGTGGACTTGACAAGTTCGATATCAAGATCTGACTTATGCACAGTGTTGGGGCGCCTGTTTCGATCTTGACAATTAACTAATGTTGAATTTGTTGTTTTCCTTCTTGTGTATATTGATTCATTTTAAATCAAACACTTATAGCTTCGCCCAACTTTCGGGCGGCGTAAGGAAAATCCTTGTGAAACGGTGACTTAGTGACTTGTGTCCATATTCATTCACAGAGTTATCCACAGATTTTGTGGATAGTTTGAAAAGAACAAACCCTGTGGGTGAATTGGGGCTCTAAGTTAAAGTGATACTTGAAGTAAAAGCGCTGGATTGCTGCGCTGCAGCAGGAAAACGGCAGGTATGACGTGCCATTTTCCTGCCGCTTCGATTATTTGACGCGCATGCCGGGCTGAGCGCCGGAATCCGGCGACAGCAGGAAGATTCCTGGGGTTTTGCCTTCCGTGTCGGAGGCGGCGAGCACCATGCCTTCGGATAGGCCGAACTTCATCTTGCGCGGCGCCAGATTGGCGACCATGACTGTCAGTCGACCAATCAGTTGCGCCGGGTCGTAGGCTGCCTTGATGCCGGCGAAGACATTGCGCGTCTCGTCGTTGCCGACATCCAGCGTCAGGCGCACCAGCTTGTCGGCGCCTTCGACTTGCTCGGCATTGGCTATGCGGGCGATGCGCAGGTCGACCTTCATGAAGTCGTCGATATTGCAGAACGGCTCCCACGGGCTTTCCGCCTTGACTTCGTTCTGCTGGTGCTGGGCGTGGCGTTGCTGCGATTCGGCCTGCTTTTGCGGCTCGGCAGCCGGGGCCAGCGATTCCTTGTTGGCTTCGACCAGCTTCTCGATCAGCTTGGGATCGACGCGCGTCATCAGGTGCTCGTAGGCATTGATGACATGGCCGCCGGCGAGCAGGCCCTGGCTGTCGGTCCAGGTTAGCGGAGCGATATTCATGAATTGCTCGACCTTGGCGGCGACTACCGGCAGGATGGGCTTGAGCAACACGGTGAGCAGGCGGAACAGGTTCAGCGCGTTGGTGCAGGCGGCGTGCAGTTCGACTTCCTTGCCTTCCTGCTTGGCCAGCTCCCACGGTTTGACGCTATCGACGTACTGGTTGGCGGCATCGGTCAGGGCCATGACTTCGCGCATGGCCTTGCCGAACTCGCGCGCTTCGTACAGTTCGGCAATGCGCGGTGCGGCTTCCTGAATGGCCTTGATGGCTGGCAGGTCGGCGGCGGCCGGCGCCAGTTGGCCGTTGAAGCGCTTGGCGATGAAGCCGGCCGAGCGGCTGGCGATATTGACGTACTTGCCGACCAGGTCGGAATTGACGCGGGCGCAGAAGTCCTCGAGGTTGAGATCGATGTCTTCCATGGTCGCCGACAGCTTGGCGGCGTAGTAGTAGCGCAGCCATTCCGGATTGAGGCCGGTCTTGATGAAGCTCTCGGCAGTGATGAAGGTGCCGCGCGACTTGGACATCTTGGCGCCATCGACGGTCAGGAAGCCGTGCGCGAAAATCTTCGTCGGCGTGCGGAAACCGGCGTGCTGCAGCTCGGCCGGCCAGAACAGGGCGTGGAAGTACAGGATGTCCTTGCCGATGAAGTGGTACAGCTCGGTCCGCGAGTCGGGCTTGAAGAACTCGTCGAAATCCAGGCCCTGCTTGGCGCACAAGTTCTTGAACGAGCCCATGTAGCCGATCGGGGCGTCGAGCCAGACGTAGAAGTACTTGCCCGGCGCATCGGGAATCTCGAAGCCGAAGTAAGGGGCGTCACGCGAAATGTCCCAGTCGGTCAGCTTGTTGTCGCCCGGGGCACCCAGCCACTCCTGCATCTTGTTGGCGGCTTCGTTCTGCAGCACGCCACTGCTGGTGTATTGGCGCAAGAAGGCCTCGCAGCGCGGGTCGGACAGCTTGAAGAAGTAATGTTCCGAGTTGCGCAGTTCCGGCTTGGCACCCGAAATGGCGGAATACGGATCCTTGAGGTCGGTCGGCGCATAGGCGGCACCGCAGGACTCGCAGTTGTCACCGTACTGGTCCTTGGCGCCGCACTTCGGGCACTCGCCCTTGATGAAACGGTCTGGCAGGAACAGTTGTTTGACCGGGTCGAAGTACTGCTCGATGGTGCGCACCTCGATCAGGCCGGCCTCGCGCAGCTTCAGGTAAATGTCGTTGGCGCACTCGCCGGTTTCCGGCGAATGGGTGCTGTAGTAATTGTGGAAGCCGACATGGAAGCCGGAGAAATCGCGGTAGTGCTCGCCATGGACGCGTTCGATC
>JACCDS010436115.1_pt1 | contig 10158 bp, 7 predicted proteins | sample 7446441 | NCBI WGS metagenome assembly JACCDS01 (sample SAMN15323445, study PRJNA562643) | freshwater metagenome | isolation source: river surface water | place: USA:Blue River Watershed | collected 2017-08-17 | reverse complement strand
TGATGCCGATGCAGAGTACGCAGCGATCATCGACATCGACCTGGCGGACATCAAAGAACCAATCCTCGCCTGCCCTAACGACCCGGATGATGTGAAAGTATTGTTTGAAGTTCAAGGTGCCAAGATTGATGAAGTGTTTATCGGTTCGTGCATGACCAACATCGGCCACTTCCGTGCTGCCGGTAAATTGCTGGCATCAACCAAAGAAGAGCTGACCACTCGTTTGTGGATTGCACCGCCCACCAAAATGGACGAGCACCAGTTGATGGAAGAAGGCTACTACAGCATCTACGGCGTGAAAGGTGCCCGCACCGAAATGCCAGGCTGCTCACTCTGCATGGGTAACCAGGCACGTGTAGCGCCAAAATCCACTGTAGTTTCTACCTCTACCCGTAACTTCCCGAACCGCTTGGGTGAAGGTGCAAATGTGTATTTGGCGTCTGCGGAATTGGCTGCCATTGCTGCTGTATTGGGCAAACTGCCAACCCCAGAGGAATACCAAAGTTACGCTAGCAAGATCAACAGCATGTCTGCCGATATCTACCGCTACCTCAACTTCAATGAAATTGAGAGCTACCAAAACGCTGCCAACGAAGGTAAGCGTATTGCAGCGGTAGAGATTCAAACTGTCGCTGTATAAAGGTAAAGCAAGACTCATGTCTTGAACGAAAAAACCCGCTTTTAAAAGCGGGTTTTTTTATTGCTGCGCCTGATTGCGCAGATAGGCTTCCGCTCGCTTAATGTCATCCTCTGTGTGAATTTTCAAACTCTCTGTTTCTGACATTAAATAAGGAATCAGATGGCTGTGCGGAATCGCCTCTTCCCGTAAAAAATCATCTACCTTGAAAATCGCAATGGCGTCATTCGGCATGTATAGCGACGGTAGAGCCTCGCGGTGCATCAGGCCCGCATGTTCACCCGCTAAAAGCTGCAAAAACTCATTGCCACCCACATAAGCACGCCTATATTGATTACTGATTTCGTACACGCTAATCAACCCACGGCAACAGGGAAAATCACGATATTCCGCCAGCGCCTCCACTATATGTTTTGCAGTGCGCAGTGGCGATGTGGGTTGCAGCACGATAACAATATCTTTGCCCGCCGGTTTTATGCGATGGATAAACTCGCCAACCACCGGATCCAGCGGCGAGTCATCCCGCGCCAAATGATGATCGCGCTTGATTCGCTCTGCCCCATAATAATGGGCCATCGCCAGAATTTGATCGTCATCGGATGACACATAAACAGCATCTACCACTCCCGATGCATGAGCTGCATTCAAGGTATAAGCGAGCAATGGCTGATCCAGCAAAGGCTGAATATTTTTCTGAATAATACCGGTAGAGCCACCACGGGCAGGCACTAAAGCAAATACACTAGGCATAGCGACTCCAGAATTCTGGCTTGCTATTAGGAGCGGCAACATAAGCTGCCAAAGAACAGACACTATAAAGAATAGATGAGTTTGTGGGATAAGAAAGCGTTCAGCCCAAATAGCCGAACGCCAGTTATTCGATTAAGGGCGACGATTAGTTTTTTGAGGTAAATGGCAACCTGTCGACCAGACCATCCAAAAAGCCACCAGTAGTATTGAGTGAGCGCACAATGGCTTCCATTGCCTGAAACTGCGCCATTAACCGCGCGCGATAAGCTTCACTGCGGCGATTTAACGCCTCCTCATCTTTTTCTACGCGCTCAATATCTTTACCGATATTTTTTTCGCGCTCGGAAATCAAACCAGAGGTTTTCAGGAATTCATTTACCAAGCTGCTTAACCCACCGGCAAAACCGCGGGTAAATTTCAAGGTCGTGGATGTTGTTCCCGGCTCCACCAACATACTCAAACCTTCTGCTTTGGAACCTATCGCAGGAAGCAGAATATTGCCGGAGCCAAATGCCTCAACACCATCAATGGTACCGGCAACATCAGTACCGCTGGTCACAACAGCGCCATTAGTCAGACCAAAGTCAGCCAGCATATCGGCGCTAACCGCAGTAAAGTTCACCGTACTGGTCGCACCGTAAGTCGCCGAGGTAAACACCAGTTTCCCACCCTCAAATGCGACTGACACGCTTGCTTTAGCCGCCTTAAGGTTGGCATCAAGGTTAATCAAACTTTGTAAGTCCGCAGCAAGCTCAGCACCAGATGTATATTGCTTTCCATCCGGCAAACTAATGGCATTGGATGCCACACCATTTAATTGAAAGCTAAAACTGTAGTCTTTTGTTCCGCTACCAATAGCCGCCAGATCGACAGGGTCCGTGGTGGTCAAGGTCCCCTTTGAGGGCTGCTGGGTAATCACTACTTCATAGGAGCCAGGCTGGCTTCTTGCAGTGAACTTGGTGACTTCAATGCCAGGAGAGGAAGATGAGGCCTTGGGGATAAACAGATCACGAACAAAGTCAAAATTCTCGTCTATTGCTGCACGAAACCCGGTTTTCTCTTCCTCATAAATTTTGAGTGTTCCATCGATCTCTGTACGAATACCCAAGCTGGATAAATTAGCAAAACCATCAGTGAGACCTGGAACGGCGCTGGTTAATGCACTACGAATATTTTGCATCAAGTTTTTAGCCAGAGGATCTTTATTAAGGCTGCCGTTTTCTTCCAGCTCCGGGTTGTAGCCAACCAGCAATTCGGTTTCCGCTTTAAAAGTATTGTAGGCAGCCACAAAATCACGAATGGTTTTCTCTGCAACGGATTTATCTTCAGAAATAATAAGGTTTATGGTTTCACTGGAAGAACTGGCAAACAAGTCAAACTCAAGACCATCAATAACGTCAGTCACATGGTTTGATTCCCGGCTAACTTGCAAACCATTAATACTAATTAGCGCATCACGCCCTTCTTGTTGTTGCGCAAGGCTTTTGGATGTTTCATTGAAATTAAAGGCCGCCAACCCCAAGGAACCAGAGTCTTCGGTCGCGACAACCTCTATCTCATTTTTAGCGCCCGTACTGGCGGTTAACAGTAATTTATATCCGCCACCATCGCTCACAATTGTGGCCGTTACACCGAAATTTTCTTTATTGATAGCATCGCGCAAGCCCGTCAGGGAATTGTTGGTATCATCAATCGTAATGGTTGCGCCCGTTTTAGTAGAGTCCACACCAAATGAGGAGCCATCAGATGCCCAATCCCCTAGACGGATAACGAGGGTACCCTTACCTACCGGACTGCTTGTTGAACTAAAACTACCCGAACTCAAGGACTGTGCCTGCGCGGTTTGCAGTACTTTTAATTGATAGCTACCAGCGACCGCTTTTGAGTCGAGCTTGGTGATACCTAATAATTTGGTGTCAGGTACAGACAGGGCTTTGGCATTAAAGGTGTCCGCGCTACCCAAGGCGGCAGCGGCGGTCTCGAGCTTGGCAAGTGAACTGCGGAGTAAACCGTAATCGGAAATTTGGGTTTGTAGAAGTGTCTTTTTGCTGGTTAACTTCTGTGACTGAACCAGTTTGCTCGCTTCGGTCAGTTGGTCGGCCAGCTTATTGCTGTCAATCCCTGAACCTGAGCCCAAGGCACCAATGATACTGGAACCGATAGATCCATTATTGCTTGTCGCATTGGATGTACTGGATGTACTGGTCACCATAGACGCCTCCACACCTTAAAATTACCGCTATACAATGTTAGCGGCAACCAATGGGTAAACTTTAGCCGTTTTTGCCGCTTTTTTCTTAAAAATATTACACGCAGTTACTACAGCACAAAGCACGCCAATACTCACAAAAAGCATACTAATACCCCCTTATTTCTTTCACACAGACGAAGTATTGCACCTTCAGTGGAAAATGAGGCATAAAAAAGCCGCAGTGAGAGCTGCGGCTTTTTTAGCAAAACATAAGACACAATTATCTGAGCAGTGATAACACCTGCTCTGGTCTAGCATTCGCCTGTGCCAACATCGCAGAAGCAGCTTGCTGCAGAACCTGAGCACGACTTAATGCTGCTGTTTCGGCGGCAAAGTCAGCATCGGTAATACGAGAGCGCGATGCAGAGGTTTTTTCCGAGACGTTTGCAAGGTTTGCCATGGTGTGATCCAGGCGGTTATTCACAGCACCCAAATCTGCACGAGTCGCGTTTACCTGCTCCAAGGCTTTATCGACAATGCCGATTGCGCGCTGCGCACCTTCGTAAGTGTCAATTTTGATACTGGCGACACTGCCAACACCTTCGGTGGCGTTGCGCTCTTTAAAGCCGGTTACAGCCAATACATCAGCAGCGACAGCTGTATCACCATATTTAATGGATATTTCTTCACCATTCGCAGAACGCAAAGCGATGCCATCAGTACCATTTGCAAAGGCCACAACCCCTGTTTTATCCGATGACAAGTTGATCACACGAATAGCTTCAGCAGCAGTACCTGCAGCGGTGGGAACCGCAGGCTGAAGAGTGATTTTGCCAATGGCAATGCCATTAATAAGCAAATCACCTTCTTGCAGGATACCCGGTGGGCCAGCAATATCTACGGCACTACCCAGCAAGTTGCCATTAGCGTCCTGCACATCAATACCCAAATCACTAATTCTTCCCGCGATAGCCGCAGTCACTGGTGTAGTACCAGCCTGAATAGTGACGCCTTGCTTTTCTGCACTTGTATCATTGAATACAAGCGCAAAATTATGATGTCCAGTTGTAAGCCCTGTTGGACTCGCTGTTGTAGCAGGCACAGTTTCAGTAATGGTTAATGATGATGCGCCAGGAGCGGTAAGCACCAACTTGCCATTATCACCCAGAGTAGCCTCAATAGCCGTTTCAGAATTAATCTTAGCGACCAACTCTTTCATACTGTTGGTACCGGTAATGGTGTAGGTTTGCGTCAAACCATTGCCATCCCTCAACTCCAACGTCAGCGTTTCAGAAGGCGATCTGAGCACACCAGAGCCAGCAGTATCTGCCGCCACTTGCACCAGAGATACAACTTCTGCACCCTTGCCCTTCAAATCACTATTAATACTTGCCAGAGCTTCATTCAAGGTGTCAGCGGCAGGAGTAATCGGCTTGATGGCCGTTCCATTCACAAGAAGATCACCGGCCAATAAGGCATTTAATGAAGCAATTTCAGTTGCATGCGATGTACCAACACCAGTGACAGATTCCCCCACGATATCACCCGAGGTGCCGCCCATACTGGTGGTTGAGAAAGAACCAATGCTGACATCCATGGTTTCATTTGCTTGCGAACCTACCTGCAAGAAAGTTTTACCCAAGGTGCCATCCAGCAATTTCTGTCCGTTAAAAGAAGTGGTTTCAGAAATACGATCCATTTCTTTCTTCAACTGCTGCACTTCAGCATCCAGGGTTTTACGGTCCGCATCGTTATAGATGCCGTTCGCAGACTGGATTGAGAGCTCACGAATACGCTGCAGCATATTGGTTACTTCTTGCAAAGCACCTTCTGCTGTCTGAACCAGAGATACACCGTCATTCGCGTTGCGGATCGCTTGATCCAAGCCACGAATTTGAGAGGTCATACGGTTTGAAATCGCCAAACCGGCGGCGTCATCTTTTGCTGAGTTAATACGTTGACCAGAAGACAAACGCTCTGTCGCTTTATCGAGCGCGTTGCCAGAGTTCATCAATTGACGCTGTGAATTCAAGGAAGCGACATTGGTGTTAATGATTAAAGGCATAATAAATCTCCTAATGATTGTTCCTGTTCACAGTTGCGTGTGCTGTGACAAGCCGACTGATGAAGCCCAGAAACGGCGGCAACAATTAATTGCTCAGTTTGTGAGAACTTCGTGGCAAGACTGGTAAGAAATGGATACCAACAGGATTTCTATACGGGTCGCCTGAGAGGGCTTTTGCACAGACCGTGCCAAGAACAAACAGCAGGAATATTGGTGGAGGAAAGCGGGATTACAAACCAGGAAAAAATAGGCAGAAAAAGGATGCGGCGCGCCTGAAAGACCAGAGGATTTAATATTAAAAATAAAGATTATTGGTAAGCAAATCCACCAAAAAAATGCAAAAAAAAGAGCAGCGATTGCTGCTCTTTTTTTATCAGAAGCGTGCTAAAACTGCACCCCAAAAAACTCAATAAATCACTGATTTAAAAAGACATTTAGGCCTGCGCACTGATCAAATTAACCGGCTCATCCGGGGTAAGTTGTTGTGCCAAATGCAAGAATACTTCATCGGGTATTTGGCGAATAACTTCTTGCGTGTTTCTATCCAACACCTTCACTACGGTCTCGCCTGAACTCGGGTCATAAGTAAAATTTAAATCCCGTTGGGTTGACTGAATATATTCATTCATCTGTGCAACGGCAGCCTGAACTTTCTCTTGAACCGCTTGAGAATTGACGGTCTCTACGGCTACAGGCTTTGCCGCTTCGGCAATCGGCGGCAAATCATTGCCGGTTTTTTGACCTTGAGCACCGCCAACCAACGACGAAGCCGATACAGATTTAACCTGCACCGGTCCCGCGGCTACTTTAGTGATCTCATTCATCATTAAGCCCTCACTGAAACCTCATTCGGGTTAGCGGTTAGCTAACCCGAATGGAAGTTATCACCTTATCTCAACAGTGACAGTACTTGTTGTGGACGAGCATTAGACTGAGCCAACATCGCACTCGCCGCTTGTTGCAATACTTGTGAACGGCTAAGGCTTGCAGTTTCAGCAGCAAAGTCAGCATCCATAATGCGTGAGCGAGATGCTGAGGTTTTCTCGGAGATGTTGGACAGGTTAGATACGGTAAAGTCCAAACGGTTGTTAATTGCACCGAGGTCCGCACGGGTGGAGTTCACCTGCTCCAAGGCTTTATCGATAATGCCAATGGCTTTTTGCGCACCGGCTTCTGTAGAGATGTCGATAGAGGCTACTGAACCTGCACCTTCGGTGGCGTTACGCTCAAGTAAGCCGGTACGAGCCAAAGCGTTTGCATCTGTAATATTGTCACCATATTTAACAGATACCTCTCCACCATTTACTGACTTCAATTTAATCGCGGTAGTAGCGCTAGTTGAATCACTGCTATCAGCATAAGCAACCACACCGGTTTCGGCTGACTTGGCATTGATAGCGTCAATAACGTTTTTGGCTTGTTCATATTGAACTGTACTTCCTGTAACTGAAGCACCAGCAACACCCGCTGCGACAGAACCAATTTCAACGCCGTTGATGATCAAATCGCCTTTGTTCAAAGCACCAGAAGCAACAGTAGCGCCTTGTATAGAACCATCTGCTTGATGTCCATTCAAGCCAGCACCAGTCAAGGCCGTTACAGAAGCTGCTGCTGTATCGCTAGTTACTTTGATGTCACCTTGGAATCCAGGTTGTTTGTTAAGCACTAACGAGAAGTCAGCAGAAGTTGCACCGGTACCAGCTCCCACAGCAGTCAAAGCTGCAGTACCTTGCGCGTTAGTCAATGTAATGCTTTGTGAATTCTGCGCAGTTAATACTAATTTGCCAGAGTCATTCAACGATGCCTGAACAACACCACCTGCAGATTCGTTAATTTTATTAACAACATCTTTCATGCTGTTAGTGCCAGTAATTTGCAGGGTTTGCGTTCTGCCATCACCATCAACCACAGCAATTTGCAGCGCATCTGTACCAGCAACCAACACACCGGAACCGATGTTGGCAGACGTGAACTCAGATACAGTTTTCACAGAAACACCAACTGTATTAAAGTCAGCATTCATAACTTCAAGCATTTTATTAACGGTACCAGCATTAGTAGCATCGAGCGCTGTCGATAACTTATCGTTAACTTTAAATTCAATCGCGGCAACAGTCGCGGCGTACATTTCAGTCAAAGTGGTAGATGTGCCCACTAAATCACCAGTAGAACCACCTAATGAGTTAGCGTTAAATGAACCGATGGATACAGAAATAGTTTGGTTCTGTTGCGAACCCACTTGCAGTTGTTTGGTTCCCAAAGAACCGTCCAACAGGTTTTGACCGTTGAAGGTAGTGGTTTCAGAAATACGGGTTAATTCAGACTGGAGCTGTTTTACTTCTGCTTGCAGGGTTTTACGGTCAGTTTCGCCGTAGATACCGTTCGCTGATTGAACCGACAGTTCACGCATACGTTGCAGAATGTTGGTGGATTCTTGCAGGGCGCCTTCAGCGGTTTGAATCAGCGAGATACCGTCGTTGGCGTTACGAATTGCCTGATCCAGACCACGTACCTGGGAGGTCATGCGGTTAGAGATCGCCAGACCGGCAGCGTCGTCTTTTGCAGAGTTGATACGGTTACCGGAAGACAAACGCTCAGTTGCCTTATCAAGCGCGTTGCCTGAGCTCATCAACTGACGTTGGGTATTGAGGGATGCCACGTTGGTGTTAATTACTAAAGCCATGATTAATCTCCTGGATTAATGTCTTTGCAGTATCACTGCTATAACAAGTCTGTTGATGAAGCCTGAGACAAACTTACTAATCAGCACTTCTAACAAGGTTATCGACACGTCCGGGAGTTGCTTTAATCTTTTTTTATGGCTAAAACAAAATATTTATCGCAGAAAATGGTAAATTTTATTGCAAATGGTTATATAAAATCACAAACCGTCAAATTAACGACCATAAGCATCTATTGCCTTCATGGCTTTTGTGCTCTGACGCAAATCTGACGCCACCTTATCACGGCTGATTTCCGCCAGTTCTGACAGGCGCTTGTTGATGGCCTGAATCTCTTCAATCATATGCGCTGCCTGTGCTTCCAAATCTGCCTGGGCCAGGGATTGGAGGTATTCAGCGTCATTGATGGAAAGCAGCCCCTGCTGACGCTGCTGCACCAAGGTTTCAAATGAATCCCAATCGCCCACCTCTGCCAAGGACAATAATGCTTGGGATTGGCTTAATGCACGGGAAAGCGGGTCTAGCAGGGTTTCAATATCCATAAAAACAGCTCTTTACCATGGAGATACAATAGATCGATTGATGAGATGAAGACTAACGCCATCTACTAAGATTAGCAAAACTAAATTAGCGAGGCGAATCTTATGCCAAACCTATAAAAGCAGTGTATGCAACGGCGCGACTAATAAAGAAAAAGGCAGTGAGAGTAGTTACGCACTACCGTCACTGCCTATAAACAACAAAAGCCATCACACAGGATTAATTACAAATAATTAAACAAGCTCAGTTGGCTGATTTGTGCAAAGCTTTGCTGGGATGCGCTCAACACCAACTTCTCCATGGATAAGCGGATAGAGGCATCGGCATAATCAAGATCCTGCAAGCTTTTTAGCTCTGCATTGACAAATAATTTAACGTCCAGATTAAGGTTGCGTGAACTTTCTAACGTGTTTTGACGCGCCCCCACTTCTCCTTGGGTTGAAACAATGCTGGTGAGGGCATGAGAGAGGTTGGTAATGGTTTTCGCTACCATCTCACTAAGAACGGCCTTACTTTCCGGCGTGTCTTTTACACTTTTCATCGCTTCACTAAAACGCGACAGTGTTGTCAATAAACCTTGCTTATCGGTAGATTTCACAAAAAAAGAATCGCCAGGCTGCCCATTGGTTGACGTGATACCGGTTGTCGTTGCCAAGCCCATTGCACTTTGTAATGCAGCATTTCCACCTTGAAGGCTAATATTCATACCGTTGGCAGTCGCAAACCCCGTCGCACTTGCTGTTACCCCTAAATTAGCAAGTTTCGCGGCATTGGGAGCTGCATTCAGCATCGCAGCAAAATCTGCAGCGTTATTCACTACCGGCAAACTATTAAATTCAAGTATTTCTGTTTTACCGCCCACGGAGATTCTTAGCGTTGTTGGGTTAGCGGAAAAATCAATCGGCGCGGCGGCAGCATCAAATGTAAAAGGTAAGCTTGCCGCTGCGGGTGCTACAGGCGCACCGGAAATATTCAAGCTCACGCCATTTACTAAAATTTCCTGGCCGGAGGTATAACTGGCATTTGCAACAATTACCTTACCAGTGGTGCGCTCGGTAATTGTGTAGTTAGGGCCGTTAGGAATAATGGCTGAATTGGCGTTGAAAGAAATAACCATATCTTCCGGATAAAACTTATCAAACGCTTCTTGATCAATCACCTGCCCCACACTGATGATGGATGCAGGCAAGGCACGGTTGCCGGGATTGGACGAGGTGTTGACAGTATTGTGTCCACTGGGAATATCAACAAATACTTTTTTGCCTGAATCACTCACGGGAACACTGACAGAGGC
>JACCDS010275275.1_pt1 | contig 10160 bp, 7 predicted proteins | sample 7446441 | NCBI WGS metagenome assembly JACCDS01 (sample SAMN15323445, study PRJNA562643) | freshwater metagenome | isolation source: river surface water | place: USA:Blue River Watershed | collected 2017-08-17 | reverse complement strand
GGCGCGGGCGTGGACTGGGTGAACATGGCCCAGTCGATGGCGGCAAAGCCGTTCTTGAACAGCACCACCAGAATCCAGAGCAGCACCGCCAGGCCCAGGGCCATGGCGGTCATGGAGAGGGTCAGGCCGATCCGGTTGACGGCCTTGCGGCGGCGGTAGATGGCAGCATCCATTGCAGTTTCTCTTTAGGTGTTGGGGACAGAGCTGAAGATCTGTCCCGCAAAGTCATTTCATCAGGTCTTGCTGCCTTTGGCTTTTTCGCCACGCAGGATGAGGATCTTGGCCAGGGACAGCACCACGAAGGTGATGATGAAAAGCACCAGCCCCAGGGCAAACAGGGTCGAGAGGTGGAAGTCCGCCGCTTCGCCGAATTCGTTGGCCAGGGTGGAGGCGATCGAAGAACCGGGCGAGAACAGCGAGCCGGTGATGCGCTGGGAGTTGCCGATCACGAAGGTCACCGCCATGGTCTCGCCCAGGGCGCGGCCAAGGCCCAGCATGATGCCGCCGATCACGCCCTTCTGGGTGTAGGGCAGCACGATGTTGCGCACCACTTCCCAGGTGGTGCAGCCCAGGCCATAGGCCGATTCGCGCAGGATGGGCGGCACGATCTCGAACACATCGCGCATGACGGCGGCGATGTAGGGCAGGATCATGAAGGCCAGCACGATGCCGGCGGCCAGGATGCCGATGCCGTTGGTGGCGCCACCAAACAGGGGGCCGATCAGCGGCATCTGACCCAGGGTGGACTGCAGCGCCGGTTGCCCGTATTCGGCAAACAGCGGCGCAAAAATGAAGAGGCCGAACATGCCGTAGATGATGGACGGCACGGCGGCAAGCAGCTCGATGGCGGTGCCCAGCGGACGGCGCAGGACCACAGGGCAGGTTTCGGTCAGGAACAGGGCAATGCCAAAGGACAGGGGGACCGCGATCACCAGCGCGATCGCCGCGCTCACAACGGTGCCAAAAATGGCGATCGCCGCACCGAATTCCTCATTGATGATGTCCCATTCGATTCGCCACAGGAATTCAGGACCGAACTTGGCCAGGGCCGGCCAGGCGTTGATGAAGAGCGACACGATGATGCCCATCAGCGCCACCAGGACCAGCATGGAAAACAACCATGTGATCTTGTGGAAGAAAAAATCCTGCAGGCGCTGACGCTTGACCACCACCATGACGTCTGCCATGGCCCGTGGTGCCTGATCCGAAGCCGTGTTCGGGCTCATGTCGATTCCTTCAAGGGTTGCCATTTCGGCCTCTTTGGCGGGCATTCCATTCAAAGGCCCCGGGCCGGGAAGGGCCTGGGGCCGTATTGTGACAGCTGAGTGACAATTCAGTGCTTGATCTGCGACCAGACACGCTGGCGGATCTGTGCAGTCAGGGCGTCGGGCAGGGCCACGTAGTCGAGATCGGCGGCCATCTGCTTGCCGTTCTTGAAGGCCCAGTCGAAGAACCTCAGGACGGCCTGCGACTGCGCCTTATCGGTCGGCTCCTTGTACATCAGGATGAAGGAGGCGGTGCTGATGGGCCAGCTGGCGGCGCCCTTGGCATTCACCATGGAGATGCCCATGCCCGGCACGCTGAACCAGTCGGCACCGGCAGCGGCGGCGGCAAAGGTCAGGTCGTCGGGGCTGACGTAGCGGCCATCGGCGTTCTGCATCTGCAGGAAGTTCATGTTGTTGCGCTTGACGTAGGCGTATTCGACGTAGCCGATCGAGCCCTTGACGCGGGTCACGTTGGCGGCCACGCCTTCGTTGCCCTTGCCACCCACCGAAGAAGCGGCCGGCCACTTGACGGCAGCGCCCTTGCCCACCCTGTCGGCCCAGTCCTTGCTGACCGCGCTGAGGTAATCGGTGAAGTTGAAGGTCGTGCCCGAACCGTCAGCGCGATGCACCACGGTGATGTTTTCGTTGGGCAGGTTCTTGCCGGGATTCAGGGCTGCCAGCTTGGGGTCGTTCCACTTGGCGATGGTGCCCATGAAGACTTCGGCCAGCACCGGACCGGTGATGCGCAGTTCGCCGGGCTTGAAACCGTCCAGGTTCACCACCGGCACGGTGCCGCCGATGACGGCCGGGAACTGCACCATGCCGTCCTTGTCGAGGTCGGCTCCCGAGACGGGTGCGTCGGTGGCACCGAAGGTCACGGTCTTGGCACGGATCTGGCGAATGCCGCCCGAGGAACCGATCGACTGGTAGTTCAGGCCCACGCCGGTCTCCTTTTTGTAGGCCTCGGCCCACTTGGAGTAGATCGGGAAGGGGAAAGTGGCACCGGCACCGGTGATGTCGGCGGCAAAGGCGGTCAGGGCGGCAGCGCCAAAACCGACAGCAGCCAGCAGGGATTTGAATTTCATGAGAAAGCTCCTGTTCGAAACACGAGTGATGGATTCGTACCTGTCGCCCGGTCGGGCGATTGAGGCTTGTCTTAAGACAAGTGGGACTTTATGGCCGAAATATGACAGCTTCGTGTCACAAAACCCCGGTTTGGAAGGGTCAAGCCAGCCCTTGAAGTCAATGGCCGGTCAGGACCAGGCGCCAGGCCACCCAGCGTCCGGCATCGCCCGGCTGCATGTCCTGAAGTTGCAGCCGCCATGGCCCGCCAGCCGTTTCGCCCATGTGGCGCACCGAATGGAAAGTCCAGCCGCTGCTCAAATCGCCACAAGGCCCCTGCAGGTCTGTACTGCAAAAATGCGGCCGGGCCAACAGGCTGCGGCTGTCGGCAGGAGAAGTCAGTTCAATCTGCAGGTCGGCTCCGTAGGGGTGATCGGCCTGCACCGTCACCTGCACGGACTCCACCACACGGATGCCGCAGTCGGCAAAACGGTGCACAAGGGCTGTGGCGGGTGCCGGTGCATCGTCAATTGGCAAGCCCACCGGGATCCGCCCGCTGTCACAACGCCGCTCGGAGGGCAGCCCGGCAAAACTGCCAGCGGCAGCGACCGCGTCACCGGCATGCACCCGGCCAAAGCCCACCAGCGGATGGAAGCCATGTGCGTTCATCGGCGTGGCCTCGGCCTGCAAGGAACCCAGGGCTGCCGGGCGGGCAGTGCGGGCCAGCAACCAGCGTACATCGCGCCAGGACAGCGCCGGATTGGCCTGCAGCATCAGCGCCGCCACCCCGGAGACCATCGGTGCTGAAGCCGAAGTGCCTGCCGGAAATGCGGTGTAGTCGGCGGTGCTGGCCACCGAGCCGCCCGACAGGCCACGCGGGCCGGCAATATCGGTCGTCCAGAGGCCCATGGCGCCATCGGTGCTGCTCAGCAAGGGGCCCGAAGGCGCACTCACCAGCACATTGGTCCCGGGCTCGGCGTAGGCCGGCGGACGCCCCCGGGCATCCACCGCAGCCACGGCCAGCACCCCCGGCTGGTTGGCGTAGCCATCCCGGTTGCTGTCGTCCGCACGTCCGCCGTTGCCTGCGGCAAAAACGACCACCGTCCCCTTGCCCTGGCGACCTTGCGCCAGCGCCTCGTCCAGCGCCTGTCGCCATGCGGGGTCTGCCGGACGGTAGCTCGCGCCTTGTCCGAAGCCCGAATCAAGCGTGCCCCAGCTGTTGTTGACGATGTCGGCCCCCAGTGCCGTGGCAGAGCGCAGCGAGGCCGCGATCTGCCCTTTGGAGAGACCGTCGAAGGCCACAAAACGGGCCTGCGGCGCCACACCCCGCCCCCCGAGGCTGTTGCCCGCACTGGCCACCGCGATGCCGACCACGGCGGTGCCGTGCGCATCGTCCCACTCCCCGGCGCGGTCGTTGTAGGGTGCGCCCGATGGTGCGGGGGGCGGAGAGGGGTCTGGCGCGGTCAAAAAACCGTTGAGCACATGCAGATTGCCCACCAGGTCAGGGTGGCCGATCTGGACGGCTCCGTCAATGAAGGCCAGCAGCACCCCTCTGCCGGTCTGCGTGACCCCTTGCAGCCCCAGGTCCATGCCGGGCAAACCGCCCCCCTGGCCGGTGTTGAAGAGGTGCCACTGGGCGGCCAGCAAGGGGTCGGGGCCGGGCGTGATGGCGGGCACCACTGGCGCAGCTGGCAGCGATGGCGAATCGGAGTCGCCACCGCAGCCCGCCAGAACACCGGCCACCAGCACAGAAGCCATCACCGCCTTCATGGGTTCACTCCAAGGGTTGAAACACCAGCTCGATCGCGTAGTCCGTGGCCTGCGGGCCCGTCTGCTGGAACCAGAGCGTCATCGGGCCCGCCGTCAGCTGCGCAGGGACGATGTCCTTGACTGCATTGCGCTGCAGGTCCGGCGGGCCCATATGTCCATACGCCAACATCCGGCTCACATCAAAGCCTGCGTCAAAAACCGGCGAGCGCTGCAGGGCAAAGAAAGCGATCGGGTCTGGTGAGGCGTAGTGCACCAGCCGCATGGACTGCAGCTTGTGCCCGACCGGGATGTCCCAGCGGATGTAGTCGGCATCGCCGCGCACCACGGAGCCGTGAACCACCACCGTGCGGGCCTGCTGCAAGGACAGCAGGCTGGGCTGCAAGGGGTTTCCCGAAGCCTCGTGCCAGGTGGCACCGCTGGCGTCCAGCAGGTTGACCCGCTCCGCAGGTGAGACGTTGCCCGCCAGATCGACCTGACGAAGCCAGAGCACCGGCAGTCCATTGCCCAGCAAGGCGAGGCGGTCGCCGTTACCCGGCAACCAGGTGCGCTGGTCGTCCAGGGAGTATTCCCAGCGCCCCTGTTCCTCGAGTCCGCCGACCCGAACCAGGCGGGTTTGGTCCTGTGCTGCGACCACCGCCTGCAAAGGGGCGGGTGGCATGGTGTCCAGCACGCAGCTCACCACCACGATCTCCGAGGTGTTGCCCATGTCATCGCGGGCACGGACCCAGATGGTTTTGGCGCCGTCGCCCAGAACATCAAAAAAATCACCCTGACCGCGGGTCCATGTCCTGCCCATGTCGAAGGAGTACTCCCAGCCCTCCAGGGTGCTGACCTTCCAGGCACCGATGCGCGTGATGCCGTCGGTCACGCTCAAGCCGGTGTCGGTGAACGAGAGCACCGGCTTGGCCAGCACTTTGGCCATCGGGGCGGGCGGTTCCAGGGACATGCCGGGACCGCCCCCGACATCGGAAGGACCCGGTCCAGAGCCACCGCCACCGCAGGCGAGCATGCCGCAGGCCAGGACCAGGGTCGCCGCCGCTTTGACCAGCAACATCAGACGGACTCGGGTGGGTTCATCAAGAACGGGGACAAGCGTCAATGGCATCGCGGACATGCGCACACCTTTTGGGAAGGGAGAAAATGGAAAAAGGGCCACCGCACGGGTGGCCCAGACGCCTGACAAAAGCACAATGGGCGGGCCCGATGCAGGCCCGCCGATGCGCCTATCAGGTGCCGATCACGCCACCATCGTTCTTGCGGATGACCACCGTGGCCGAGCGCGGACGGCCACCGTTGGGACCGTCAGGCCACTTGGAGAAAACGGTCGGATTGGCATTGACCCAGGCATCCTTGTTCGAAGCAGCCAGATAAGCCGCAGGCGCATTGGGATGGCTGCCCACCTCGCCAGGGTGCTGGATGTTGATGAACATGGTCCGGCCGTCCGGTGTCCAGCACACACCCGTGACTTCGCAGCCGGCGGGACCGACCAGGAAACGGGTGATCTTCTTGGTGGCGATATCGGCGACCAGCATCTGGTTGTTGCCCTGGTTGGCGAAGTCGCCCGTATTGGCGTAGCTGCCGTCGGTCTGAATCCAGAGACGGCCCTCGGGATCGACCTGGATGCCATCGGGCGAGTTGAAGGTGTTGGTGGCGTCGATGTTGCTCGAGCCCTTCTTGTCGCCAGTCAGCGCAGGGTTGCCGGCAATGACAAAGATGTCCCAGTTGAAAGTGGTGGCGGCGGCATCGGCACCCATTTCATTGATGCGGATCACATGGCCCCAGTTGTTGACGGCACGCGGGTTGGCTTCGTCCACTGCAGGTCTTGCAGAGCCTGCAACGGTGGTTCCGTTGGCCATGTTCGAGGTGGGTGTGGCCGAACTGCCGCGGCGGTTGTTGTTGGTGCAGGCCAGGAAGACCTCACCCGGCTTGGTGCGGTTGGCCGCGACCCACTCCGGGCGGTCCATCATGGTGGCGCCGACGCGGTCGGCGGCCTGGCGGGCCTTGATCAGGACTTCGGCCTGGTTGGCAAAGCCGTTCTCGGCGGTCAGGCCGTTCTGGCCGTGCACCAGGGGCAGCCAGACGCCAGTGCCCTGGTTGTCACCCACCACGGTGCCGGCGTCAAAACGGGCCACATACAGGATACCGGTGTCAAGGAGGTTGGCGCCACTGGACTTGTTGGCCGGGTCGTAGGTGCCGGTGGACACGAACTTGTAGAGGTACTCGTTGCGCTCGTCACAGCCGGTGTAGACCACGGCCTTATTGGTCTTGGAGAGCACGCATTCGGCGTTCTCGTGCTTGAAACGGCCGAGCGCCGTGCGCTTCTTGGGCTTGCTGTTGGGAGTGTAAGGGTCGATCTCGACCACCCAGCCAAAGCGGTTGGGTTCGTTGGGGTTGACGGCAACATCAAAACGCGGATCACCCTTGTGCCAGCCGTAGCCGAAGCCGCCAGCAGAAATGCCATACCGGTTCTGGAGGGCATTGGGCGTCCATCCGGCGGTCTCGGTGCCGAAGTAGCCGTTGAAGTTCTCTTCGCAGGTGATGTAGGTGCCCCAGGGGGTCTGGCCGGCGCCGCAGTTGTTGAGCGTACCCAGGACCTCGGTGCCTGTGCTGTCGGCAGCGGTCTTGAGCAGGTCATTGCCAGCGGCTGGGCCGGAGAGGGTCATCGGGGTGTAGCCAGTAATGCGGCGGTTGTAGGTCGAGTCCTTGACGTATTCCCATTTCCCATCGGCATTGCGGCGCACTTCGATGATTGAAACGCCATGCGCGGCCAGCTGCTTCTTGGTGTTGTCCGGGATCTCCGGCTTGTTGAAGTTGGCCACGTTGTGGATGTACTCGGGGTTGATGTACTCGTGGTTCATGGCCAGGATGCCGCGGCTGCTGCCTTCGGTGCCCGGGAAGGGGAAAAAGTTGATACCGTCGTGGTTGTCGCCGGCCTGCTGCTCCTGATCGCGCCAGGTTTCGCTGGCATCGCCCTTGAAGGCAGGGGCGCTGGCGCTGATCGGGTCGCCCCATCGGTACATCACATCGGCGGTATAGCCTTCGGGAACCACAATGGCATCGCCGCTGCTGGTGGACACGGCTTTAAAGCCGATGGTCCCCGGCAGCGGTGCGGAATCGCCACCGCAGGCGCTCAGGGTGCTGCCGAAGATGCCCAGCAAGCCCAGGCTGGCACCCGACTTGAGCAGGCTGCGGCGGCTGGGGTTGCGGGCGATTTCGCGCTCGATCAGGTCATGCAGGTGGTCGTTGGCAGAAGAGTTGGAAACACCGTCGTCGTCACGGATCATGCTGGACATGGAAATTGCTCCTGTGGGTTGAAGAACAAGCGCAATCTAGGTTTGCAGCATGAAGCGGGCATGAAGGGACGATGTCAGTTCAATGACCTGATCAACAGACCCACGAAAAGAGCAACTCCCAGGCACCTGAAGCAAACCCGTTTCATGGACGAATCTCGTTCAGTCGCCCCGCTGGATGGCCGTCACGATCCCGTCATATTTCAATTCAATAATGCTTGAAATATCAAAAGGAAAGGACCTGAACCCATGAAAGTCGGCATCAATGGCATGGGCCGCATCGGCCGTCTGGCAATGCGCGCCGCCCTGGGCGCGGCCGAGCGCCCCTCGGACGACCCCCGCAGCGGACACCGCCTGGAGGTGGTGCACCTCAACGAGCTCAAGGGCGGTGCCGCCGCCACCGCGCACCTGCTGGCCTTCGATTCGGTGCAGGGCAAATGGCGCGCCGACATCGCCGCCGAAGGCGAGGACCGCATCCGCATCGACCAGCGCAAGCTGTCCTTCAGCAGCCATGCCAGCCCGGCCGACATCCCCTGGGGCGATCTGGGGGTGGACGTGGTGCTCGAATGCACCGGCAAGTTCCTGACCCCCGAGGCGATCCAGGGCCACCTCGACCGCGGCGCCAAGCGGGTCATCGTGGCCGCCCCGGTCAAGACCGGCGGCGTGCTCAACATCGTGGTCGGCATCAACGAACACCTGTACGACCCGGCCAGGGACCGCATCGTGACGGCCGCCAGCTGCACCACCAACTGCCTGGCCCCGGTGGTCAAGGTGGTGCACGAGAACCTGGGCATCCGCCACGGACAGATCACCACCATCCACGACCCGACCAACACCAACCTGGTGGTGGACGCTCCCCACAAGGACCTGCGCCGCGCCCGCAGCGCCATGACCAGCCTGGCCCCCACCACCACCGGCAGTGCCACCGCAATCGCCCTGATCTACCCCGAACTCAAGGGCAAGCTCAATGGCCATGCGGTGCGCGCCCCGGTGCTCAACGCCTCGCTGACCGACTGCGTTTTCGAGCTGCAGCGCGAGACCTCGGCCGAGGAAGTCAATGCCCTGTTCCAGACCGCTGCCGAGGGGCCGCTGGCCGGCATCCTGGGCTACGAGACGCGGCCGCTGGTCAGCGCAGACTATGCCCGCGACACGCGCAGCTCGATCGTCGACGCGCTCTCGACCATGGTGACCGATGGCACCCTGCTCAAGGTCTACGCCTGGTACGACAACGAGATGGGCTACGCCTGCCGCATGGTGGACCTGGCCTGCCACCTGGAACAGGCCGGTCTCTGAGCGTCTGGCCATGAGCAGCGCGACCCGCCACTACGCCATCGTCACCGCCGCCTACTGGGGCTTCACGCTCACCGACGGCGCCCTGCGCATGCTGGTGCTGCTGCACTTTTACAGGCTGGGGTACTCGCCCTTCACCCTGGCCTTCCTGTTCCTGCTCTACGAGGCCGCCGGTGTGCTGGCCAACCTGATTGGCGGCTGGCTGGCCACGCGCTACGGCATCCAGCGCATGCTGACCGTCGGGCTGGTGACGCAGATCAGTGGCTTTGGGCTGCTCTCGCTGCTCGATCCTGGGTGGACAGCGGCCATGTCGGTGGCATGGGTGGTGGTGGCGCAAGGCGTCTGCGGCGTGGCCAAGGACCTGACCAAGACCGCCAGCAAATCGGCCATCAAGATCACCCAGGCGCAGGCCAAGGCCGAAGACGGTGGCAACAACCAGCTCTTCAAATGGGTGGCCTGGTTCACCGGCAGCAAGAACGCGATGAAGGGCATCGGCTTCTTCCTGGGTGGCGTGCTGCTGCAGGCGCTGGGTTTTCAGCATGCGCTGTGGGCCATGGCCGCACTGTTGCTGCTGGTGCTGGTGGGCGTGGTGCTGGCGGTGCCGCCGCTCATGGGCAAGGCCAAGGCTTCGGGTTCGGCCAGGGAACTCTTTGCCAAGAACGCGGGCATCAACGGCCTGGCCGCTGCCCGCGTGGCCCTGTTCGGCGCACGCGATGTGTGGTTTGTGGTGGGGGTGCCGGTGTTCCTGTACGCCCAGGGCTGGACCTTCACCATGGTGGGCGGTTTTCTGGCGGCCTGGACCATCGGCTACGGCCTGGTGCAGGCGCTGGCACCGAACATCGTGCGGCGCAGCGCCGACGGGCTGAGCGCCGAAGTGCCGGCGGCCCGCACCTGGTCGCTGATGCTGGCGCTCATCCCCGCAGGCATCGCCGCAGCCCTGTGGCTGGAGGTCGACCACCTGCAATGGTGGGTGGTGGGCGGGCTGGGCCTGTTCGGCTTTGCCTTTGCGGTCAATTCCTCGGTGCACTCCTACCTGGTGCTGGCCTACGCGGGCAGCGAAAAGGCGGCCGAAGACGTGGGCTTTTATTACGCCGCCAATGCGCTCGGCCGCTTTGGCGGCACCCTGCTCTCGGGCCTGCTCTACCAGTGGGGAGGCCTGCTGTATGCGCTGCTGGGCTCGGCCCTGATGCTGGCCGTCTGCTGGCTCGTCACGCTGGGACTGCCCACGCAGCACCGGCTCGGCCATGAGGAAGCTTCATGATGGACGAAACGCAAGCCGTTCAGGCCCTGGCTGCGCTCGCCCAGTCCTCGCGGCTGGCGGTGTTCAAGGCCCTGGTGGTGGCCGGACGCAGCGGCCGCACGCCCACCGAACTGGCGGCCGCGCTGTCGCTCACCGGCCCGGCGCTGTCCTTTCACCTCAAGGAACTGCTGCACGCGGGCCTGGTCACGCAGGAACGCGATGGCCGCCACCTGATCTACCGCG
>JACCDS012444780.1_pt1 | contig 10161 bp, 9 predicted proteins | sample 7446441 | NCBI WGS metagenome assembly JACCDS01 (sample SAMN15323445, study PRJNA562643) | freshwater metagenome | isolation source: river surface water | place: USA:Blue River Watershed | collected 2017-08-17 | reverse complement strand
TGGCCACGTCGGGCAAAAGCCATGCCTAGCCTTCGATTCGCAAATATGCGCGCGAACTTGGGGTGGATCTGGCGCGCGTAACCGGTTCTGGCCCGAAGGGGCGCATAACCTTGCAAGACGTACAATCATTCGTCAAGGGCGTGATGGTCAGCGGTGCCAGCGCAGTCGCGGCTCCGACGGTAGGTGCGGTAGGTGCGGCGGGTGGCGGGATGAATGTGTTGCCATGGCCGTCGCTCGATTTTTCCAAATTCGGCCCGACCGAATTGTTGGCCTTGCCGCGCATCACGAAAATTTCCGGCCCGAACCTGCATCGCAACTGGGTCATGATTCCGCATGTCACGCAGTTTGAAGATGCCGACATTACCGAACTCGAAGCATTCCGGCAAAGCAGCAATGCCGCCAATGCCAAGGGCAGTGTAAAACTGACCATGCTGGCGTTCGTGATCAAGGCCTGCGTCGCGGCATTGAAAAAATACCCGGCCTTCAATGCCTCACTTGATGCCAAGGGTGAGAACCTGATCCTCAAGCAATACTACAACATCGGTTTTGCCGCCGATACGCCGAATGGACTGGTGGTGCCGGTGATCAAACAGGCCGACCAAAAAGGACTGTTGCAAATTGCCCAGGAAATGGGCGAATTGTCCAGCCAGGCGCGCGAAGGCAAGCTCAAGCCGGGCGATATGCAGGGCGCAAGCTTTACCATTTCTTCGCTGGGCGGGATCGGTGGCACTGCATTTACCCCGATCGTGAATGCGCCGGAAGTGGCTATTTTGGGCTTGTCCAAGGCGTCCATGAAACCGGTTTGGGATGGCGCTGCGTTCCAGCCGCGCCTGATCATGCCGCTTTCGCTATCGTACGACCACCGCGTGATCGACGGTGCCATGGGCGCACGCTTTGCCGTGTATCTGGCCGATATTTTGGCTGACATGCGCAAGACACTGCTGTGAACATGGGTCTCGATATTGAGCGGGCGGGGCGGCCATGACGACTTGTGTGGTAGTCAAAAAAGGCGGTGAGATTGCGATTGCCGCCGATTCGCTGGTCACCTTCGGCGACACCCGGCTGGCCCACGGCTACGAGCAAAATGCCAAGATTTTTACGCTTGGCCAAAGCTATGTCGCGCTCTCTGGCACCGCCGCTCATTTTCCGGTGCTGAAAAAGCTGCTCATTGGCATGGGCGAAGAATGTCGGCTGGGCGACCGGGAACAGGTGTTTGACACCTTTTCCCGGGTGCATGAAATTTTAAAAGAGAAATTTTTTCTCAATACCAAGGAAGATGACGATGATCCGTATGAATCGTCGCAACTGACCGCCCTGATTGCCAATCCACACGGCATTTTTGGCGTGTATTCGTATCGGGAAGTGTTTTGTTTTGATCGTTTCTGGAGCATTGGCAGTGGCCGCAGCTTTGCCCTCGGGGCCATGCATGCGGTATGGGATCGGGTGGGCAGTGCGCACGAAGTGGCCATGGCCGGGCTTGCTGCCGGAGCCGAGTTTGACCGCAATTCCAGTGCCCCGTTCCAGATTTACAGTTTCCCGGCCGCATGACCGGTACAAAGATGACAGGAGAATAATGCGATGAGTATGGTTGAAGTCAAGGTGCCCGATATTGGCGATTTCAAGGAAGTCGAAGTAATCGAGGTGATGGTGAAGCCGGGTGATACGATCAAAGTCGATCAATCCCTGATTACGGTTGAGTCCGACAAGGCCAGCATGGAAATTCCAGCCAGCCATGCCGGGCGGGTTAAGGAAGTCAAGGTCAAAATCGGTGACAAGGTGGCAGAAGGCTCGCTGTTGCTGATTCTGGAAGCCGATGTTGCGAGTGCGGCAGCGCCATCGGTGCCAGCAGCGGCAGCACCATCGGCCGCATCAGCCGCACCAGTGGCCCCATCCGCACCTGCGAGTGTAGCGGCACCTGCCGCAGCACCGTCCGGCACCAGCTATGGCGGCAAGGTCGATCTCGAATGTGACATGCTGGTGCTCGGAGCCGGGCCGGGCGGTTATTCGGCGGCATTTCGGGCCGCTGACCTGGGGCTAAATACGGTCATGGTTGAGCGCTATGCCACGCTCGGTGGCGTGTGCCTGAATGTCGGCTGTATTCCATCCAAAGCCTTGTTGCATGTGGCCGCCATGATTGATGAAGCGGCGCAAATGGGGCATCACGGCGTGCGTTTTGCCAAACCGGAAATTGACATCGATCAACTGCGCGGCTACAAAGACAAGGTGATTGGCAAAATGACCGGCGGTCTGGCTGGCATGGCCCGGGCGCGCAAGGTCAATACCCTGCATGGGGTAGGCCAGTTTGTTGGGTCGCACCACATGGAAGTGAGTGCAGTCGATGGCACCAAACGGGTGGTCGCGTTCAAACAAGCGATTATTGCCGCCGGTTCCTCCGTAGTCAAATTACCGTTTGCCCCGCAAGATCCGCGTATCGTCGATTCGACCGGTGCGCTCGAATTGCGGGCGATTCCGAAGAAAATGCTGGTCATTGGCGGCGGGATTATCGGGCTGGAAATGGCGACGGTGTATTCCACACTCGGTGCCTCGATTGATGTGGTGGAAATGATGGATGGCCTGATGCAGGGGGCTGATCGCGATATGGTGAAGGTATGGCAAAAGTTTAATGAAAAACGCTTTGGCCGGATCATGACCAAGACCAAAACCGTGGCCATTGAAGCCCTGCCCGAAGGGATCAAGGTCAGCTTTGCTGCGGTTGATCCGGCGGCCAGCGCACCGGAACCCGCGCTGTATGACATGGTGTTGGTGGCAGTAGGGCGCAGCCCGAATGGCTTGAAAATTGCAGCCGACAAGGCAGGTGTGGCGGTTTCCGAGCGCGGCTTTATTTCGGTCGATGGCCAGATGCGTACCAACGTGCCGCACATCTTCGCCATTGGCGATTTGGTCGGTCAGCCGATGCTGGCGCACAAGGCGGTACATGAGGCGCATGTGGCCGCTGAAGCTGCCGCCGGACAAAAAACTTTTTTCGATGCCAAAGTGATTCCTTCTGTCGCTTACACCGACCCCGAAGTGGCATGGGTTGGCCTGACCGAAGACGACGCCAAGGCGCGTGGCATCAAGCTCGAAAAAGGTCATTTCCCGTGGGCCGCCAGTGGCCGTGCAGTGGCCAATGGGCGCGACGAAGGCTTTACCAAGCTGCTGTTTGACGCGGAAACCCATCGCATCGTCGGCGGCGGGATTGTTGGCACCCATGCCGGTGACATGATTGGTGAAATCGCGCTGGCCATTGAAATGGGCGCTGATGCAGTTGATATTGGCAAAACCATCCATCCCCACCCGACCCTTGGCGAGTCGATTGGTATGGCTGCCGAAGTGTTTGAAGGCGTGTGTACCGATTTGCCACCGCCGCGCAAGAAGTAAGGCTGAGGGTTCCGGTTGCGTGCAGCCGGAACCGCTGCATCAGTTAGGTTGATTTACCACATTTTTTTGATGGTTTGCGCCAGGGCTTCGCGCTTCACCGGTTTTTCCAGTGAACCCAAAATATTGAGCTGGTGAAACCGTGCCATCAATTCCGCAGAATGTAGCACCTGGCTGGCCTGCCCGGAAATGATGATGACTGCACCGCTGTAGCTGCGCTCGGAAAAGGCTTCCATTAACTGAAAACCGTCTTTGTTCGGCATGTGCAAATCAATCAAAACCAGATGGGGCCGGTTTTTGCCGTGCTCGAACTGGGCAATGGCATCTTGACCGCTTTGGGCGCGGGCAATCTGTACCACACCAATCTGTTTCAGCATTTCCTCGGTCAAGTCGAGCATGAACGGATCATCATCAACGATCAGGGCATAAATCAGGTCAATTGAGGCGGGTCGGCTCATGGGGGCATATTTGGCGTAGTATCGGTTTTTGAGAGTTGAGAGAAAATATTTTGCAAATCCTGTTTCGTCATCGGCTTGGAGAGGGCATCAAGCACCCACAAGCCATTGGCGGCAGCGAGCTGGCGGGCGGCCCGCAGTACCGGTTCACCCATGCCGGAAAACAACACTATGGCACCGGAAAATTTTTGTTCGGCCAAATTGGTCAAAAACTCAATGCCATCGACATCGGGCAGGGCCAGATCGCAAATCAATAAATCCGGCTGGTGCAGTTCAATGTTGGCCAGCGCATGCGCGACATCGGGTTCCAAATAAATTTCCTGCATACCAATGCCCCTGAGCATTTCTGCGACTAATTCCGAAATATAGGGATCGTCATCGACCATCAGGGCACATTTGGGAGTCAAACCGGTTGACTGGACTGGCGGGGGCGGAGCCATGGAATGGGCGAGGTAATGAATATTGGAAAAAAGAATAGCGGCCCCTGCCGCCTTTGGCAAGTGAATTTTGATGTTGACCGACCCGATACGGTAGCAATGGCACTCCAGGTGCACTTTACCTGTCAGAAGTGACAGGTCTTGCTGTCGTCCTTATCAAACAGCTTGCCAGCAGATTGCTAGGGCAGCCGCTCCAACAGCACCATGCCTTGTGCCTGCAATCGAACCCGCCCCTGTCGTACCGGCATGGTTTGACCGGAATAGGCATCGTGCAGCATCTCCCCGTCGGCAAATATATTGCCAACCGGCACTTGTTGTTCGCCGCTTAATTCGGGTGCAACCACCACCTTGTCTTGATGCTTGGCATCAATTCGGGCAAATACATACGGTGCATCGGCCAGCCGCACATGGGTGCCGCGTGCCAGCGCCGGGTGCGCCGCACGAAACCGGGTCAGCTTTTGTGCATGGGCCAGCAAGGCGTGGTCCGGCTTGGCCCAGTTCATGTCGGAGCGGGTGGCCTGCTGTGGGTCGCCTTCGGGCACCGGGCCGGGTGGGCGTGCGCTTTCGTCACCATAAAACAATTGCACACCACCCGGTGCCAGCAACAGGGCGGACAAGCCATGGCGCAATTGATCACGGGCAAACAGGGCCGTATCGTGCGAAGACAGATAAGACAGCCAGTCAATGCGCGGAGTTTGCGCCAGTTGGCTGGCATAGCCATTGTACAGGCTGTCCAGTTGCGCCCATGAACCACTGGCCCGGCTTTGAAAATCAAAATTGATCATCGCATCAAATCCGGCATCAAACCACGGGCTGCGGTTTGCCGCGTGGCCCCAAACTTCACCCACCATCCAAAATGGCGCATCGTCAATTTTTTGCTGTGGGTTGGCCTGCTTCCATTCGGCCAGTGCCAGGGTGGACGCCTGTTTCAGGGCCAGCCAGCTTTCCGGTTCGACATGCTTGACCGTATCGGCGCGAAAGCCATCGACCCCGAATTCACGCACCCAGTTGGCCAGCCAGTTGACCAGATAGCCGCGCACCGGAGTATTGGGCAGGAACACGGCGCGGGTATCGGATTTTTTCTTTAAAAACGGCGGCAGATCAACCGGATTCGACCGCTCGGTGCGAAAATCGGGCAAATGCGCCAGTTGGCTGGTCAAATCATCGCGCCCGCCGTCGGGGTAGCCGGGCAAGCCAGCGCGCACCCAGTCGCTGCCCCACCATTGTTTGAAGGCGAAGTTGTTGTAGTCGATATAGCTGTGGTAATCCTTCAGCGTCGCTGCCTCATACCCTGGCCACAGAATCGGAATCTTGAATTCGGCTAGGGTTTGCAAGTCGGCATAGCCGGGATGGTTTAGCACCACATCAAACAAAATCCGTATCCCTTGGCCATGTGCGGTGGCGATCAGCTCGCGCAATTCGTCGGCGGTACCCATGTTGGCATCGAGCCGCGTGTAATCGAGCGCATAGTAGCCATGGTAGGCATAGTGTTTGAAGCTTTTGCTGCCACCAACTACCCAGCCATGAATTTGTTCATACGGGGCGGTAATCCAAATCGCATTGATGCCAAGATCGGTAAAATAACCCTGTTTCAGTTTTTGCGTAATGCCCGCCAAATCGCCGCCGTGAAAGGTGCCACTTTCTTGTACGGTGGAAAATTTGGCCGGGTCGGACTGGCGACCGTAGCTGTGGTCATTGGCCGGGTTGCCATTGACAAACCGGTCGGTGACGAGGAAATACACAATCGGGTTATCGGCCCACGGTGCCAGCTTGGCCAGGTTGGTCGAGTCGGCCCGCTGGGCGGCAGCGCCCGCCGCCGCGCTGGCTGAGGTGGCTGAGGTGGCTGAGGTGGCTGGCTGATTGCCTGCGTCAGCCAAGTTGGCCACCTTGGCCGGTGCCACAGTGGTGCAGCCAGCCAAAGCGAGCGCGCCAGCGATTAACAGCAATGCACCGGAAGCGAAATTCATGTCAACCCTTCACGCCACCGGCGGTCAAGCCGGACACCATCCATCGTTGGGCCAGCAAAAAGACCAGGGTAATCGGAATCCCGGACAAAATCGCCGCCGCCGCAAAATCGCCCCACAGGTAGTTTTGTTCATACAAAAACTGCTTCATGCCAATGGCCAGTGTCATCTTGCTTTGCTCTTGCAGCAATACCGATGCAATCGGATATTCATTCATGGCATTAATAAAAGCCAGCAAAAACACCACCATCAAAATCGGCACCGCCATCGGCAGCAGCACGAACAAATAAGCCTGAAATGGTGTCGCGCCATCGACCTTGGCCGCTTCTTCAATTTCCACAGGAATCGTTTCGTAATAGCCCTTGATGGTCCAGATATGCATCGCAATGCCGCCGGTATAGGCCAAAATCACACTGCCATGGCTGTTGATGCCAAAGCCCGGCGCGATATTGCCGAGCCAGTCAAAAATCGCATAAAACGCAATCATCGCCAACACCGCCGGAAACATTTGCAACAGCATCAAAGCGGCCAGCGTATAGTCTTTAAAACGGAACTTCATGCGGGCAAAGGCATAGGCGCAGGTGGTGGCCAGTGCCACCGATACCAGTGCCGTCATGGTCGCTACCTTGACCGAATTCCACAGCCACAGCAGCACATTGTATTCCGGTTGCACCAATTGCCCGTTGGCTCCCTGGTAGGGCAAATTCAGGGCCAGCCGCCAATGGTCAAAGGTGATGGTTTTCGGAATCAAATCACCCACCGCAAAATTGCCGGGCCGCAGTGAAATCGACAAAATGATCAGGAACGGAAACAGCACCAGCGCAATTAACGCAATCACGCACACATGCGCGGCCACGATGCGCCAGCGGTTGGAACGGTCTACCACAATTGCCATTTTTCTCTCCTGAAAGTGCCATAGTTCAAATCAATGTATTTCAAATTAATCTCATGCCGCATGCCAGCCTCAATGCTCTGCCTGATTGATGCGGGTCAAGCGCATATTGATCACCGAAATTGCTGCCACCAACACAAAGATCAGGGTCGAAATCGCCGCACCGAGACCAAAGTTTTGCCCCGAATCCTGAAACGCAATGCGCACCGTGTACGATACCAGCAAATCCGTGGTGCCAGCGGGCAGGGTCGCATCCAGATAATCGGGGCGGCCGCCGGTCAACAGTGCCACCAGCACATAATTGTTGAAATTAAAGGCAAAGCTGGCCAGCATCAGCGGCATCAGCGGTTTTAAAATCAGGGGCAGGGTGATCTTGAAGAAATTGTCCAGCGGCCCGGCCCCGGCCAGCGCCGATGCTTCATACAAATCAGCCGGAATCGCCTTGAGCAAGCCCATGCACAGCACCATCATGTACGGATAGCCGAGCCAGGTATTAACGATCAACAACATGGCACGCGAGAGCGTGGTATCGGAAAACCAGGCGGGTTTGATGCCAAACAGGGCATTTAATAACAGATTGATTTCACCAAAATTGTTGTTGAACAAACCCTTGAACACCAAAATCGAAATAAAGCCCGGCACTGCATACGCGGTAAACAACAGCGTGCGATACAGGCCGCGAAAGCGCAGCGCTTCCCAGTTCAGCAACACCGCCAGCACCATGCCAAGGCTAACCGTGGTCAGCACTGTGGCGGCGGCAAAGCCAACCGTCCAGGCAAAAATTTTCAGAAACGGGCCGCGAATCGCTGAATCGCTAAAAATATGGGCAAAGTTATCGAACCCAACCACCACCTTGAACCCCGGCTCCAGTTTTTCCCCGTTCGCCGTTTCATAATAGCCGCTGGTAAAGTTGGGTGTGATCAGCTCGCCCGTGGCCAGTTTTTTCAGGCTGCCATTGGCCTGTTGTTCATACACCTTGGCGATGCTGGAAAATTCGCGCAGGCCCGACATTTTCAATTCCTGCCCCTTGGGCAAGACCAGTGTCAGCATTTTCAATTTGGCCGAATTGGCAATCACTTCGCGCAGCGGCAGTGGTTCGGCCAGCGCGGGGGCCGCGCCCGAGAGTGGTTTTAGGTTAATCGTCAGTGGTTCTGCCTTGCGCAGCGCCAGCGCATCAGTGTAGTAACTCTCGCCACTGTCCGCTTTTTCCAGTTTTAGGCGATATGCCTTGCCATCGGCAATCAAACTCATGGCGTAGCCCGGGCCGTCACTGCGGGTGGTTTCTTCGAGTAACACCGTGGTTGCCCGCTCAAAACTTAGCAGGTGCTTGGAACTGTAATTGGTAAAGCCAATGTAAATGGTATAGACCAGCGGCAAAATCACAAACACCAATACCGCCGCCATGCCGGGAAACAGATAGCGCCAGGCGTACAGCCGCTCTGAGGTATACACCCAGCCAAACAGGGCCAGCGCCACCAAAAACACACCCGCCAACAGACCCTGATTGGTGCTGTACAGCAAAAACACCAAATACAGACCGACCAGCAGCGAGCCTGCCAGAAGAAAGGAGCCAAAATACTTGCGCACGATATTGCCTTTGCCAAAAATGGGGTCAAAACAAGTCGATCAAACCAGCGGGAGCGGGTACACACAGGGGGGAGCTGGTGGGGGCGCAATGATTCCTGCTTGCCACCCCGCACCATTCCGTTACATCACATCACCTGACATCACATCACATCACATCAAGTCACATGCGGTCGCGTTAGCGCGACCGGCATGGCTTACTTGCCTTCGACACTGGTGATGCGCTTGGCTGCGGCGTCCAGCCCGTCCTTGACCGACTGGCGGCCTTGGGTGATGTTTTCCAGCGCGGTCTTCATTGATGACCAGTAGCGGCCCATTTCCGGGTTCGATGGCATCGGATGACCGGCCTGGGCGCTGGCCATGGTGGCCTGAATGTTTGGATCGGACTTCAGTTCGTTAAACAGCGCCTTGTTGGCTGGCGTACCGAGCGGCACATCAGCATTGATGGTTTTCAGGCCGGGCACGGTCAGCATATTGTTTTCCAAAAATTCCACTGCCAAATCCTTGTTTGGGCTGGCCTTGGAAATCATCGCACCGACCACACCCACAAATGGCGCAGCGGCTTTGCCCGCCACGCTTGGAATCGGGCCGACGCCAAAATTGATATTGGCCTTCTTGGCATTGCCCCATGACCATGGGCCGTTGATCATCATCGCTACCTTGCCTGCAGCAAACCCGGCTTCCATTTCAGCGTAACCGGCACCTTTGGCCATGTGGCCGCCATTAATCAGCTTCATCAGCGTTTCGGCCCCGGCGATGGAACCAGCATTGTTCACGCCCGTATCCTTTGCCTCATAATTGCCATCGGCCTTCTTCTTGAATGGATAACCGCCACCGGCAGCGAACAGCGGCCAGGTGAAGAAGGTATTGGTGTAATCCCACAAAATCGCTTGCTTGCCATCGGCCTTGAGCTTTTTGTCCAGTGCGATTACTTCATCAAACGATTTGGGCGGGGTCGGTACCAGTGCCTTGTTATAAACCAGCGAAATTGCTTCAATCGAAATTGGATAGCCCCAGGTTTTGCCGCCAGCGGTAAATGCATTCCAGGCAATCGGCTGGATCGCATCCTTGGCCGCCTTGGATGGGGTGATTGGTTGCAACAAGCCGCTCGAAATCCATTCACCGATCCGGTCATGTGCCCAAATCCAGATATCCGGGCCCTTGCCAGCCGCTGCCGCTTGCTGGAACTTGGTCGGTGCGTCGTCCGGATGCTCGACCACCACCTTCACGCCGGTTTTCTTGGTAAATTCCTCGCCGATTTTGGCAATGCCGTTGTAGCCTTTATCGCCGTTGATCCAGATTAACAGACTGCCTGCCTCCGCCGCGTGGGCCAAACTGCCCATGCCAAACAGGGTAGCGAGCATTACGCCGCTTGCGATCAGGGCTCTTTTTCTGGTCGATAACTTCATTGTCGTTCACTCCATTTTGTCACGAGGTATGAAAAAAACCCGGCG
>JACCDS012006601.1_pt1 | contig 10161 bp, 10 predicted proteins | sample 7446441 | NCBI WGS metagenome assembly JACCDS01 (sample SAMN15323445, study PRJNA562643) | freshwater metagenome | isolation source: river surface water | place: USA:Blue River Watershed | collected 2017-08-17 | reverse complement strand
CTGGCCCACGCGCACGCCGGCGATGTAGGGGTCGTCGGGCCGCACCTGGCCCACCAGCTGGCGCAGCGCGCCGTCGAGCGCGAGCTGGTCGATGTCCACCACCAGGCGCGGCGGCGCCTCCACCAGGGTGTGCGTGGCCACGAGCAGGGTGTCGGACTCGATGGTGACGCGGGTGTAGTCGCGCGCCGGCCACAGGCGAACGGCCACGATGGCCGCGCCCCAGGCCAGCTGCGGCGCGGTGAGCAGCAGCACGGTGCTGCCCAGGGCCTGGCGGCGCTTCATGGCGCGGCCCCGGCCCAGGCCTGCAGCAGCGCCTGGCCGCGGGCGGTGCCGGCCTCGGCGCGCACGAGCCGGCCCTGTTCGCCCTCGGGCTCCAGGCACAGGCGCAGGTCGGCGGCGGGCAGCACGGCGGCGGCCTTGTCGGGCCACTCGGCCAGCTTGAGGCCCGGTGCCGCGAAGACATCGCGCAGGCCGGCGTCGAGCCATTCGCGCGGGTCGTCGAAGCGGTAGAAGTCGAAGTGCGCGATGGCCAGGCCCGGCGCGGGTGCGCCGCCCAGGTGCGGCTCCATCACGCCGTAGGTGGGGCTCTTCACGCGGCCGGCCACGCCGAGCGCGCGCAGCAGGTGGCGCACGAAGGTCGTCTTGCCGGCGCCCAGCGGGCCCTCGAGCGCCACGAAGGCGTCGTGCGGCGCTGTCTGTGCCACGAAGGCCGCCGCCAGGCGCGTGGCGCTGGTGGCGCAGGCTGCCTCGTCGGGCCAGTGCAGGGTGTGCGTTGCTAGGATCGCGTGATGCCCGGAGCGCATCGTCAGAGCCCGCAGCAGCTGGTGCAGCAGCTGCAGGCGTGGGGGAAGGAGCTGGGATTTTCCCAGATCGGCATCGCCGGCATCCACTTGCCCACGGCCGAGCAGGGCCTGCTCGACTGGCTGGCCGCGGGCTTCCACGGTGGCATGGACTACATGGCGCGCCACGGCCTCAAGCGCGCGCGCCCCGCCGAGCTGGTGCCCGGCACCGTGAGCGTGATCAGCGCGCGCATGGACTACCTGCCGCGCGATGCCACCCCCGACTGGCGCGAGCGCGAAATGGCCGCGCTGCAAGAGCCGGGGCGCGCCGTGGTGTCGGTGTACGCGCGGGGCCGCGACTACCACAAGGTGCTGCGCAGCCGCCTGCAGCGCCTGGCCGAGCGCCTGGCGGCCGAGGTGGGGCCGCTGGGCCACCGGGTGTTCACCGACTCCGCCCCCGTGCTCGAGGTGGAGCTGGCCAGCCGCGCCGGCCTGGGCTGGCGCGGCAAGCACACGCTGCTGCTGCACCGTGGGCACGGCTCGATGTTCTTCCTGGGCGAGGTCTTCGTCGACCTCGCGCTGCCCCCCTCCGAGCCCGAGACGTCGCACTGCGGCAGCTGCAGTGCCTGCCTCACGGCCTGCCCCACGGCGGCCATCGTGGCGCCCTACCGGCTGGATGCGCGGCGCTGCATCAGCTACCTCACCATCGAACACGAAGGCGCCATCGACGAGGCCCTGCGACCGGCCATCGGCAACCGCATCTACGGCTGCGACGACTGCCAGCTGGTCTGCCCCTGGAACCGCTGGGCGCAGCGCAGCCCGCTGCCCGACTTCGACGAACGCCAGGGCCTGGGCCAGGCCACGCTGCGCGCGCTGTGGGCCTGGGACGAGGCCGAGTTCGGCCGCCGCACCGAAGGCAGCGCCATCCGCCGCATCGGCTGGCAGCGCTGGCGGCGCAACCTGGCCGTGGCCCTGGGCAACGCCTGGCGCGAACACGGCGATGCAGCCGATGCCCAGGCCCTGGCGGCCGCGCGCGACGCGGCCGACCCGCTGGTGCGCGAGCACATCGACTGGGCCCTGGCCCAGCGGGTGAATGGGCCGGGGGCCTGAGGCGCTGGCTTACCATGCGCGCCGCGCGGCCGCTGGCGCGCGGCAAGTGCCGCCGCTGCGGGCCCCTGACCCACCCTCGGAGAACATCATCATGCAGAGAACCCGCCTGGCCGTGCTGGCCGCCGTCGCCGCCGTGGCCCTGCCCTTGCCCGCCACCGTGTCTGCGCAGGCGTTCCCCAGCAAGCCCGTGCGGCTGATCGTGCCCTTTGCGCCCGGTGGCACCACCGACATCGTCGCGCGCGTCGTGGCGCCCGGCCTGGCCAGCGTGCTGGGCCAGCAGGTGCTGGTTGAAAACCGCAGCGGCGGCGGTGGCTCCATCGGCGCGCTCGAGATGATCAAGGCCGTGCCCGACGGCCACGTGATCGGCATGGCCACGGTGTCTACCACGGCCGCCAACCCGGCCATCAACCCCAGGATCGGCTACGACCCCGCGGTGGACTTCGTGCCCATCACCAACCTCGCGGCCACGCCCAACGTGATCGCCGTGCACCCCAGCTTCCCGGCGCGCGACTACAAGGGCTTCGTGGCCGAGCTCAAGAAGAACCCTGGCAAGTACAGCTACGCCAGCTCGGGCACGGGCGGCATCGGCCACCTGCAGACCGAGCTGTTCAAGAGCCTGGCCGGCGTCTTCATGACGCACATCCCCTACCGCGGCGCGGGTCCGGCGCTCAACGACACCGTGGCGGGCCAGGTGCCCATCATCTTCGACAACCTGCCGTCGGCGCTGCCGTTCATCCGCGACGGCAGGCTCATCGCCATCGTCGTGGCCGCGCCGCAGCGCCTGCCGCAGCTGGCCAACGTGCCCACCTTCAAGGAAGTCGGCCTGGAGGCCGTCAACCGCATGGCCTACTACGGCCTGCTGGCACCCAAGGGCACGCCCAAGGCGGTGGTCGACCAGATCGGCGCCGCCGCGCGCAAGGCGCTCGAAGACCCGGCCGTGCGCAAGCGCATCGAGGACACGGGCTCGCTGGTGATCGGCAACACGCCCGAGCAGTTCGCGGCGCAGATGAAGGCCGAACTCGCGGTCTACCGCGACGTCGTCAAGCGCCAGAACCTCAAGCTCGATTGAGTGGCGAGGGGGCGGGGGTGGTCGATCCCGCGATCGACCGCTTCTGCGACGCGCTCTGGCTCGAACACGGCCTGGCGCCCCTGACGCTGGCGGCCTACCGGCGCGACCTGCAGCTCTATGCCCAGTGGCTGCAGCGACACGCGGGCCGCGCGCTCGACAGCAGCACCGAGGCCGACCTGCTGGCCTACATGGCCGAGCGCCACGCCAGCACGCGGGCCACCACCGCCAACCGGCGGCTCAGCGTGTTCCGGCGCTACTTCCGCTGGGCGCTGCGCGAGCACCGCGTGGCGGCCGATCCCAGCTTGCGCCTGCAGGCCGCGCGGCAGCCGCTGCGCGTGCCCAAGACGCTGAGTGAGGCCCAGGTGGAGGCCCTGCTCGCGGCGCCCGACACCACCACGCCGCTGGGCCTGCGCGACCGCGCCATGCTCGAGCTGATGTACGCCAGCGGCTTGCGCGTGAGCGAACTGGTGTCGCTCAAGGCCGTGCACCTGGCGCTCGACGACGGCGTGCTGCGCGTGCTGGGCAAGGGCTCGCGCGAGCGCCTCGTGCCCTTTGGCGAGGAGGCGCGGGCGCGCCTGCTCGACTACCTGGCCCAGGGCCGAGCGGCCATCCTGGGTGGCCAGCGCAGCGAGGCGCTGTTCGTCACCGCGCGTGGCGAGGGCATGACGCGGCAGATGTTCTGGCGCATCGTCAAGCGCTGCGCGCTGCAGGCGGGCATCCAGGCGCCGCTGTCCCCGCACACCCTGCGCCACGCGTTTGCCACACACCTGCTGAACCACGGCGCCGACCTGCGTGCCGTGCAGCTGCTGCTGGGCCATGCCGACATCGGCACGACCACCATCTACACCCACGTGGCGCGCGAGCGGCTGCGCCAGTTGCACCAGAAGCACCACCCCCGCGGCTGAGCGCGCGGGGGGCGGCGCCGGCCATCAGAAGTTGTGGCGCAGGCCGGCACCCAGGGTGCTGAAGTCGCCGCCGAAGGCCGACACGCCCTTCTCGTCGTCGACCTTGCTGTAGAAGCCGTAGAGCTTGGTGCGCTTGCTGAGGTTGTAGTTGTAGGCGAGCACGAACTGGCGGGCGTCGGAGTCGGCCAGATTGTCGTACTCACCGGCCTGGCCCAGCGAGGCGTGGAACTCCGAGGCCCCCATGGTGACCATGCCGGCCACGCGCCAGATCAGCCGCTTGCCCAGCGTGGCGTCGTCATGGCTCTGGATGTAGGCGCCCAGCAGCGCCGAGCCCAGATCGTAGGAACCGCGCACCGCGAACTGCTTGCTCTTGTTGGCGCTCTCGTAGCCAAAGCCCAGCGCCAAGGGGCCCGAGGCGTAGTTGACCGAGCCGTCCCAGGTGCGCACGCGGCCGCCCCCTTCGCCCGCCGACACCGAGACCCCGGCGGTCAGGCCGGACACGAACTCGGGCGAGAGGTAGGCCACCTTGTTGGTGTCGCGGCCCAGGTAGGCGTACAGGCCGTCGGACGAGTTGCCGGTGTCGTGGTTGTGGAAGCCGATCCAGTCGGCGGTGGCGAAGTAGGCGTCGCTGCTGAAGCGGCCCAGGCGCACCGTGCCGAAACCGCCGCTGAGGTTGAGCTCGGACTGGCCGGCCCAGAAGCCCGACGCCGAGGGCAGGCCGTTGTCGGCGCCGAACCGGTGCTCGAGGATGAAGTTGGCCTTGAGGCCACCACCCAGATCTTCGGTGCCCTTGAAGCCCAGACGCGAGGCGTTGTCCACGAGCTGCTTGGTCTTCACGCCGTTGGCGTCGATGCTCTCGGCCGTGACGTTGAGGCGGCCGTAGAGCGTCACGCTGCTCTGGGCCCAGGCGGCGCCCACGGCGGCGAGCGAAAGGGTGCTGGCAAAGACGATGCGGTGGATCACGGCGACCTCGGGGTTGAGTGAGGGAATGCCCCAGTGTGCGGGGCACCGCATCCCCGCAGCAAGCGGCGAAAACGGATGCACCACGGCCCCGTGGCGAGCACACGACAAACTCCCGAAGTGGTGCGCATCGGGCACAAAAAAGGCCCGCGCGGCGGTGCCGGCGGGCCTTGTTTTGGTGCCGCATCAGCCTGCGGCCGACACGGCGTGGTGCGCCTGGGCGCGCCCGATCAGAACACGAAGATCAGGCCGACGGCGTAGCCGCTGGCCTTCTTCTGGCCCGAAGGCAGCGTGACCTGGTCGCTGTCCCAGTTGCCAGCCTCGAAGTAGGCGTAGGTGTTCTTGAAGACTTCCTTGTTCACCCAGAACTCGAACGAGGTGATCTCGGCGTCCTTGTCGCGGTTGTTGGCCAGGTGGGCACCGATGTTGTAGCCGGCCACCGGGAAGTTCACGCCCAGGGTCGGGCCCGAGCCCGAGCCACCGCTGGCGATCTTGCCGCCGTCGGCGTAGCCCAGCATGACCTTGGCGATGCCGAAGTCGTAGCTGCCGGCCACCGAGGCGAAGGCCTTGCCGCCGGTTTCGCTCTTGGTCTGGTACGAGGCACCCACGCTCAGCGGGCCGGCCGTGTACTTGCCGGCGGCCGAGAACACGTTCTTGGCGTCGGGCTCACCGCGGTTGACGTTGTCGCCCTTGGGCACGAAGCCGACCTGGGCCACGAAGCCGCCCATCGTGGGGCTGATGTACTGCAGCGAGCGCGACTGGCGCCCCGGCAGCCACACGCCGACCGACGAGTACGCGCCGGCCGACACGCCGTTGCTGGCGCCGTTGAAGTCGAAGTCGATCAGCTGCTGGAAGGCCACCGAGTCCTGGCGGCCCAGGCGCACTTCGCCCAGCGAGCCCGACAGGCCGAACCAGGCCTGGCGGTTGAAGAAAGCGCCACCGGGGTTGACTTCGCCGTCGCTGGTGATGCCGCCGGTTTCGAAGCGGAAGTTGGCCTTCACGCCCGAGCCCACGTCCACCGAGCCCTTGATGCCCACGCGCGTCGTCGAGTTGCCTTCGCTGGAGCCGTTGTCGCCGCCGCTGTGGAAGTCGGACTTGGCGTCGACGGTGGTGGCGTCGGAGAACAGGCTCTTGCCGTAGCTGGCGTCCACGAGGCCGTAGATGCTCAGTTGGGCTTGCGCGGCGCCGGCGGAGGCCAGCAGGATCGCGGCGGAAATCACGGTCTTCTTCATCAAGATGTCCTAAATGGTTAGGGAACACCCGCAGTCTAAGGCGCGGGTTCACCCGAGTGCCCAGTCATGGGGCCTCAGGCGTGGCGCGGCAGCAACATGTGTGCCAGGCTGGTGCCAGCCGGCGTGACCAACTGCAACGCCGGCGCAGGACTTCAGCGCCCGCGCAAGTGGGCCGGGGCCTCGAGGCGACGCGCCAGCAGCGACAGCGCCAGCGTCAGCACCAGGTACACGGCCGAGATGGCCAGGTAGGGCTCCCAGTAGCGGCTGTAGGCGCCGGCCACCGTGCGCGCGGCCAGGGCCAGCTCGGCCAGGCCGATGGCGCTGACCAGCGAGGAGTCCTTGATGAGCGTGATGCCCTCGTTCACCAGGGCCGGCACCATGCGCCGGAAGGCCTGCGGCAGCACCACGAAGCGCATGGCCTGCGTGTGCGTGAGGCCCACGCTGTAGGCGGCCTGGGTCTGGCCGCGGTGGATGCTCTGGATGCCGGCGCGGAAGATCTCGCCGATGTAGGCGCCGGCGTTGAGCGTGAGGGCCAGCGCGCCCGAGAAGAAGGCGCCGTGCTCCTGGCGGAACGTGCGCGCCGCCTCGCCGGCCAGCAGCAGGCCGTGGTCGGGGTGCACCAGCGTCGGCATGAGCGCGAAGTGCACGAGCAGGATCTGCACGAAGAGGGGCGTGCCACGGAAGAAGCCCACGTAGGCCGCCACCACGCCGCGCAGCAGCGCCATCGCGGCGCGGCCGGCGGCGGTGGCCGGCGCCGGGCCGTCGTTGCTGCAACTGACCAGGCCGATGACGATGCCCAGCGCCATCCCGGCGCCGATCGCCACCACCGTGAGCTGCAGCGTCATCAGCAGGCCGCTCCAGAAGAGCGGCCCGTAGCCGGCCAGGATCTCCCAGCGAAGATCCATGGCCGGTGTTCAGCGAGCCCGGGTCACTTGCTGGCAGCCGTGGCGGGCGCCGAAGCGGCCGCGGCGGCGGGCGCGCCACCGAAGTACTTGGCGTAGATCTGGGCGTAGGTGCCATCGGCCTTGATGGCGGCCAGGCCCTGGTTCACCTTGGCCTGCAGCTCGGTGTTGCCCTTCTTGATGGCGATGCCGTACTGCTCGGGCACGAACTCGGTGTCCGACACGGTCTTGAACTTGCCGCCCGGGTTGTTGGCCACGTAGTGCGCGACCACGCCGTTGTCGGCCACGACGGCGTCCACGCCGCCGGCCTCCAGCTCCTTGAGCGCCAGCGGCGTGCTCTCGAAGCGCTTGATGTTGGTGCTGGTCTTGCCGAGCAGCTTGGTCACGGCCTCGTCGCCCGTGGTGCCGGTCTGCACGCCGACCTTGAGCTTCTTGAGGTCGGCGAACTTCGCGACCTTGCTCGTCTCCTTCACCGCGATCAGCTGCGCGGCGTCGAAGTAGGGGTCGGAGAAGTCCATGGTCTGCTTGCGCTCGTCGGTGATCGTGACCGCCGAGACGATCATGTCGCGGTCGCCCTGCTGCAGCGTGTTGAAGATGCCTTCCCAGGGCGTGTTGACGAACTTCACCTCGAAGCCGGCCTTGGCGGCCACGGCCTGCACGACCTCGATGTCGAAGCCGACGATCTCGCCCTTCTCGTTCTGGCTCTCGAACGGGGCGTAGGCGGCGTCGGTGCCCACCACGTAGACCTTGGCCGGGGCCGGCGCGGGCGCGGCGGCCACGGGCGCCGGGGCCGGCGCCTCTTCCTTCTTGCCGCAGGCGGCGAGCATCAGGGTGGCGGCGGTGAGGCCGGCCAGTTGCAGGAAGCGGCGGGTGGACAGCATGGTGGGCATGGGGTGGGTTGAAGTGGCCGGGAGTGTAAGCCCGGGGTCACGCACGAAGCGTGCCGTTGGCGGCCGTGTCGGCCAGCGCCGCCAGTTCGTCGGCCGTGAAGCCGGCGGCGGCGCGTGCATCGAGGTTGAACGGGCCCTTGGGCACGGGCGCGCCGTGGCGCGCGGCCAGCACGGCGTAGTGGACCAAGGGGTCGAGCCCGTCGCGCGCGCAGAGCCAGCGGTACCAGCGGTTGCCGATGGCGACGTGGCCCACCTCGTCGCGCAGGATCACGGCCAGGATGGCCACCGCGGCCTCGTCACCGGCCTGCGCGAGCTTCTTCTGCATGGGCGGCGTGGCGTCGAGGCCGCGTGCCTCCAGCGTGCGCGGCACCAGGGCCATGCGGGCGGTGGCGTCGTGCGCGGTGCGCTCGCACATGGTCCACAGGCCGTCGTGTGCGGCGTGGTCGCCGTAGGCGCAGCCCAGCGTCGCGAGGTGCGCCGACAGCAGGCTGAAGTGATGGGCCTCCTCGGCGGCCACGGTGAGCCAGTCGCGGTAGTAGGCGGCGGGCATGGCGGGGAAGCGCCAGAGCGCGTCGAGCGCCAGGTTGATGGCGTTGAACTCGATGTGCGCCACGGCGTGCAGCAGCGCGGCGCGGCCCTCGCGCGAGAAGGGCGTGCGGCGCGGCACGTCCCGGGGTTCGACGAGCACGGGGCGTGCGGGCCGGCCCGGCAACGGGGCCTGCGGCTGCAGCGTGGCGGCGGTGTCCAGCGCCAGGTGATCGCGCTGGTCGAACAGCGCGCGCGTGGCCGCGGCCTTGGCCGCGGGCTCGGTGATCGACAAGGCCTCGAGGGCGGCGGCGCGAAGCTCCATCCCTACAATCTTGCCGCATGGCCGTGTACCAACTGGGCGACGACGCCCCACAACTGCATGCCTCGGCCTGGGTGGCCGACGGCGCCACCGTGATCGGCCGCGTGGCCCTGGGCGAGAGCAGCAGCGTCTGGACCGGCGCCGTGCTGCGCGGCGACAACGAGTGGATCACCCTGGGCGCGCGCTGCAACGTGCAGGAAGGCGCCGTGATGCACACCGACATGGGCTTCCCGCTGGTGCTGCACGACGAGGTGACGGTGGGCCACCAGGCCATGCTGCACGGCTGCACGGTGGGCGAGGGTTCGCTGATCGGCATCCAGGCCGTGGTGCTCAACGGCGCGCGCATCGGCCGTGAGTGCCTGGTGGGCGCGGGTGCCGTGGTCACCGAGGGCAAGGTCTTTCCCGACCGCAGCCTGATCCTCGGTGCCCCGGCCAAGGTGGTGCGCGAGCTCAGCGACACCGACGTGGCGCGGCTGCGCCTGTCGGCGCTGAGCTACGTCGAGAAGGCCGCGCGCCACCGCAGCACGCTGAAGCGGATCGCCTGATGGACACCTGCCTCAAGTTCATCTTCGAGGGCCTGCCCGTGCGCGGCATGCTCGTGCGCCTGGAAGGCAGCTGGCAGGAGGCGCTGGCGCGCCGCGCCGAGCCGCACCCGCCCGAGCTGCGCGGCCTGCTCGGCGAGATGGCCGCCGCGGCCGTGCTGATGCAGGCCAACATCAAGTTCAACGGCGCGCTCATCCTGCAGGTGCTGGGCGACGGCCCCGTCAAGCTGGCCGTGGCCGAGGCGCAGCCCGACCTGAGCTTCCGCGCCACCGCCAAGCTGGTAGGCGAGGTGCCGGCGGGCGCGCAGCTCGAGGCCATGCTCAACGTGCGCGGCCAGGGCCGCTGCGCCATCACGCTGGACCCGAAGGACCGCCTGCCCGGCCAGCAGCCCTACCAGGGCGTGGTGCCGCTGCACGGCGACCGCCGCGAGCCGCTGCAGCGCGTGGAGCAGGTGCTCGAGCACTACATGCTGCAGAGCGAGCAGCTCGACACGCGCCTGGTGCTGGCCGCCGACGACCGCGTGGCCGCCGGGCTGCTGATCCAGCGCCTGCCGGTGGAGGGCGTGGCCAACCTCGAAGGCCAGCGCGCGGTGCAGAACGAAGACGAGATCGGCATCCACGAGGGCTTCAACCGCATCGCCATGCTCGCGGCCACGCTCACGCGCGAGGAGCTCATCGGCCTGGACCCGCAGACCGTGCTGCGCCGCCTGTTCTGGGAAGAGAGCGTGCGCCTGTTCGAGCCCGCCACGCCGCGCTTTGCCTGCACCTGCTCGCGCGAGCGCGTGGCCGGCATGCTGCTGGGCCTGGGCCGCGAGGAGAGCGACAGCCTCATCGCCGAGCGCGGGCTGGTCGAGGTGGGCTGCGAGTTCTGCGGCGCCCAGTACCGCTTCGACGCCGTGGACGTGGGCGAGCTGTTCACGCCCGG
>JACCDS010927754.1_pt1 | contig 10161 bp, 2 predicted proteins | sample 7446441 | NCBI WGS metagenome assembly JACCDS01 (sample SAMN15323445, study PRJNA562643) | freshwater metagenome | isolation source: river surface water | place: USA:Blue River Watershed | collected 2017-08-17 | reverse complement strand
TTATTATTCTTTATATTTTAATATTCATTAATAATATATTTGTTTATTAAAAAAGCAATATAAGAATTTATTATTATTATTATTAAATAAATATAATATGTTATATCTTTATAATAAAAATATAATGAGATGATTAACGAATTAAAACCATTAAAATTAAAAATAAAATAAAATAAACCATATATAAATGATAATAAAAATGCATTTTTATTAGATGTTTCATATGTATTGTTATAATATATTTTTTTTATTAATATTATATAATATAACAATGAACCAATTGCAATATTGAAATATTTATTAATGTTGGTGTTATAGTTATTGATATTATCAGTATTATTAGTATTATCAGTATTATATTTGAAAAAATAATAAGTCTCAATATCTTTATTAAATATTAATGATATTATATATAAGCTTATTATTGTTGATGTAAAATTTATAAATATAAATAAAAAATAATAAATTATTTTTTTTTTAAAAATTATTATATAAACAATAGATAATAAACATTCATTATGAATTATATTTATATTGTCAACATATGTATTCAATAATATATATTTAATAATACTATATGAAACAAATATTAACATATCAATATTTGTTTTTAATAGTTGACCAATATTATTTTGTTCATTTATTTTTATAGAATTAAAAATATAATTTATATAAAATATTAAAATATTTAAAAATATATTATTAAAAAATTCAATTATAAATATTTTATAATTGATTTTATCATCATTTTTTATAATACTATAACTTTGTTCTGTTGTATCTGATGATGAAATATTATTTAGTATTGGAATATTTAAATGTGGTGTTAATGGGATATTATTTAAAACATAATTATCAGTTATGTTATCATTTATTTGTATATTTATATTATCATATTCATTTGTATTATACATATTTTTATTTTTAGTATTTGATTTATTGATATTATTTGAATTATTTGAATTATTTGAATTATTTGAAATAAATGATATTTTATCGTTATATTTTAGTTTAGAACCTTTAGAATATTTAGAAGATCTAGAAAAATTTGAAGATTTATAACTTGATGCTGAATTAAAAGAATCATAATCAATATCAAATCTATTATGATTGTATTTTTTTTTCATTTTTTTCGTATTTTATTTTTATTACAATTTAAATAATAAAAAATAAAATTAAATATTATATAAAATATATTTTTTTCAGAATAAAAATAAAAAATATAATAATTTATTTTTATTCTAAAGATTTTTATAAATAAATTTTTATATGAAGTATAATATAATAAAATAATGAGCGCTATTATTGGTACAGGAATTATTGAAGGTGGTGAATTGCCATATCCTAATGTTCATGATATGAATGAAGCCCATAATAAAGGTTTTAAACATGATGAAAAAACAAGAAATCATGTAACACACAGTTTACATAAATTGTTACGCGGTCATGGTGTATCTTATGCTCAAGGTTATGGTGTTGATGGTGGTTCAATTGATGGCGGATCAATCTCTGCAAGTTCTGTAATCAATGGTGGTGTTAGTGTAGCTAAAAAATTATTATCATCGTATGATAAAGAATTAAAAAATGAATCTACAAAAATTAATAAAATTATTAATGATTTAATTAACTTAAAAGCTATTGTTACTAAAATTATTAATATTAGTGATATTAAAAACGATAGAGTTGTAGAATCTATTTTAGATCAATTTACTAATGCTATTACTAAATTAGGTTCATTAATTCATACCGATGAAGATGAATTAGCTAAAAAAATTAAAGAAGCTGATAATTTATCTCATTTAATTGATTCTATTACAATTAAAAATGAACGTGATGAAGCTGCTAAATTATCATTATTAGTTAAAAATCTACATGATATTGATAAAATTAAACCAGAAGTTGAACATGCTTTAAATAGAATTAACGTTAAAGTTAATGAACTTCAACATATGAAACCAATTGATTTATTTAATAAATTAGTTAGTAATATAAATAATGTAAGTGATGAATTTGTAAATAATATTAATTCAATTTCAAATAGATTAAAAAAAGGTGAAGGTCTTGGTGAAGGTGGTAGATTAGTTGATGTTGCAGATGACAGTGCAACTGCAACAAAACATTATACTTTAAATGATTATATTACAACTATCAAAACCATGTACATTAAAATTGTTGAAAATTTTTTACATGAAATTTTTAAAGAATTTAATAATTTAACTCAAGTAATTTTTGAAATTTCAAAAATGTTAAATAAAAATATTGTATATGATAAAAATTTTGAAAAATTAATTGAATATATTAAAACATTTAATAATATCTTTGATATTTCTGGAGGATTTGATGTTTGGTTTAATATTATTGGCTTGAAGAAAACTCCAGAAGCTATTGATAACAGAGAACAATTTGTTAGTAAAATTGAATCTTTAATTCATTTAAATAATACAGCTGCTTCTTCACAAAACGATAAAACTATGTTTAATTCCATTGATGTTATTTTAAAAAATATTTTAGCTGTTATTGGAAATTATTCAAAAGTTATTGAATTAACTAATGAAAAAATGCAAAATTTAAGTTTACAATCTGTAAAAGAATTAAACAAATATGGTAAAGGTGATGACGATGATAATGATGATGAAATTGCTGCAGAATTGTATGCTGAAGCTACTGGTTCTGGTATTATTGGTGGTGTTGAAGGTGGTATTTCTAATTTGGAATTAGACTTAGTAGATTTATCTAATAATTTATTTATTGAAAATAAATCTAAAAATATTGTAAAACATTTAGATTCTATTTCATTATTTAGTAATGTTGTTAATATTCAACAAAATTTAAAATATGTTTCAGAAGATATTAAAAAATACGCTAAAGATTATGATAATTTATTAGGTGAAACTATGGGATTTAAAATATCTGAAACATTAAAATACCAAAATGCTGTATTGAATAGTATAGATGATACTGTAAATGGTATTGGTAAATTATTAAATAAATATAATCAAAAACAAATGGATGTAGCTAATAGACCAGCTGGTCTTCCTGAAAATATAACACCTAGATCTGCTATGAACTATCAAAGTGTTGATAAAGCTATTTTAATTAAACTTTGTAAATGGCAATGTGAAGCAAAACTTGAATTTTATAAAGTTTTAGAATGTATCGATTTATTTTTATTAAATTTTACAATTAGTTTAGATGCCAATATTAAAGATATTGAAAATTTATCTGATTTATTACAAAATGTAAAACTTAATAAAGAATGGATTAATGAAAATATGATTGATAGTATTATTCAAGATTGTTGCGATTCATATATAAAACATGAATATACATCAATAACAAAAGATAGAGATGTTATTAATTATGTCGATTTTTTACCAAAATTATATAAAAATAATGAAATTATTCAAAAAATTAAACAAGTTGATAAAATATTACATACAGTAACACCATTAAAAAATATCATTTCTTTATTTTCATACATGAATAATATGTCAACATATAAATTAGCTTGTTCACCAAAAGATATTTATAAATATTTAAAAAAATATATTTGTGCATCTAATTTTATTTGTGGATTCAATCATCGAGATTTTATCAAGTATATTGAAGGGAGAGATGACAAATTATTAAATGATTTAAACCCAGAAGATATTATTACATCATTTTATGTTAAACAACAACAACCTGAAATGGATTTAAATGATTTAAATAAAAAAGAAGTATCTAACTTAGTTGAAATTATTAATGATAAGACTAGTATTCTAAAATATAAATATCAAGTTACAATGGTAAAACAAAATGAAAGAGAAACTCCAGAATTATTAAAAGTTAGATATGCATCTAATTTTTTGAGAAAAATAATGTGTATTACACCACAATTAGATGTATTTAAAGATGATGATATATATTTATCATTATTATTACGTTCACTAGTAAGTAAAATAGTTACTTCTATTGATGTATACAAATCATTTAAAGATCCACAAAAAAATTCAGTAATGCTTAAAAAATCATCTCGTTTAATTTTAGGTGGTTCAAATTTAACAGTTAATGATGAAATCGTTGAATTATATGTAAGAGTTCCATTACTTATTGAATATTATAAAATGTTATTTGATGATGGTAATGATGTTTACAAAAATGGTAATGTTGATCAAACTGAAAAATTAAAAGAAACTATTGCATATGTACCTGATTTAACAGGTATATGGTCTGGTCTTTTTGCAATTATTTTTGATAATCAAAATAATAATAATGTTGGATTTTATAGCGAATCTGCAGCACAACAAATTATTGCAGAAATTAATAAAATTTATGCAAATTATAAATCAAATGGTTCTAATAGTATTAAAGAATTTATCATGGGTTTAGTTTATGAAGTAAATAGACGATATGGTATTATTAAAAAAGGTGATATTGAAAGCTATTATAATACAATTAAAAATTTCAATGTTGATAATTATGGTAATAATAATTTAGATAGATTAAAAAATACATATTTAAATAGTGATAATCCTATTGATGCAGATATTTTAGATGATACATCATCCAACTCTAAATTACCTTCTGATAAATTTGTAAAAAATGATAATTTAAGAATAAATGTTTTTACAAAAGATAAAAAGAATTTAATAAATGATATTCCAGTAATTCGTGAATTACGTGAAAAAATATTTAAAAATTTTACAAATATTAACGAAATTATTGATAATGGTAGTGTACATACATTTAAAAATTACATTAATATTTATAAAAAAGATGTTAAAAGTGAAACTGACCAAAATAAAAAAATATCTATTGTTGTTAATGCCATTAAAAATTTAGATCAAACTAAATCTTCAAATTCATTAGTTGATATTATGTTTTATGAATTCGTTGTAAATCCATATTTATTATTAAATGATTTATATAAATATTATAATTCATTATTATTTAGTATAAAAGGTGAATTAAGCATTAATAATGTTCAAAAAATCAATATTAGTGAAGTTAATACTAGATTATCTGAAAATCCAGATTTAGTTATTGCATTAATAGAATTATTACAAATAAATAATTCTGATTTAGTATCATTAAAATATGATAATTATAAATCTTTATTCTTAGATTGGAAACAATTAGAAAATGTTGTAAATTCTTTAATTACTCAAATTAAATCTAATATTTTAAAATTTAGAACTATTATACCGAATTCTAAAATGGAATTTATTTATAAATTATCTAACATTGCTGATGGTGCTGTAATGAGATATAGTATTAACGAATTAGAACAAAGATTCTTAAATCATATTATTAGATCCCAATTTAAAACGGAAGAAAAAGCATTAAAAGAAAGTACTTTAACTTTTAAAATTTTAAATGAATTATTAGAATTTATTTTAAATAATTCTAAAAAATTACCAAATAGTATAATTTACAAAATAATTATGTTTAGTAATGAAGGATTTGTTCCAATAAGTTCAAAAACAGTATCAAGTGATTTATTAGATGATTTATTTAATAAAAATTACAATTCAAAAGATAAAACTTGGAGTTATACTAATAATATCATTCTTAATGCCAATTTTATTAATGAAATTAATATTACTAAAAAAATGAATGATGGTACAAGATATTTATTACTAGAAAAATTAAATGGAAATATGCAAAGCAATCCAAGATCTATTTTAGAAAATTTTAATATTACATTATATAAATATTTAAATGATTTTTATGATTCACCTGTTAAAAAATTCTATAATAAACTATTAGATAATTTCTATAATAATGTATCATTGCAAAAAACTAGAGGGTTTTATAGTATTTTTACACCTACACCACCATCTGGTATTGGAAGATTTGATGGTGATAATATTAATTTTAATAATGGAACACCAGTTGATATTCCAGCTACGTTTAATGGTATGAATGGTATTTATGGAAATGTTAACAATAAAAATATGGTAATATCAGATATTAATATTAAATTAATTTATATGTTATATAATAGAGTTTTAAAAAGTAGCACATCAGAAGTAAAAGAATATTTAAATGTTGATAAAAATACAATCCCAATATATATGATAAATAAATTTAAAGTTCTTTTACCAAAATATAAACAAATATTTAAAAATATTATAGAAAAATGCTTATTTTATAAAAATTTAATTTACAATATGAATATTACAAATCAAAATAATAATAATAATCAAATTGATAGATTTGCAAACTATGTATCAAATAATATATTTAATAGTGTTGAAAGATCTGTACAAGATAATAAAAATTCTTTTAATATGACACCTATTGCAAATGCATCCGAGAATAAACAAGTATTACAATCTACATTAAGTGATATCATTGAATCTTGTGAATATATTCTTAAAGATATTAACATTGTTTTAGATGAATTTGTTGATCAATCTATCCCATTATATTTAGAATTAAAAGCAGATGGTATTAAACAATATAAACAACACAATAATAATGAATTACCTTTTATGCCAGCTTCGTTAGCATTGAGTTATGCATTAAATAATGATATGAGTAATCATAGTGATATGAAATATTATTATGGTTTAAGATCTATTGTTAATGTTGATTATAAAAATATTAACTCATTAGTAAATATGCCATATGTTGAATCATTGATTAAATTTTATACATCTTATACTGATGAAAATAATAAAATAGATATTAACCATGGGTTATCATTAATTAAAAATGTTATGTTTATTACAAAATCGTTATATGATATAAAATTAAAGACAAATACAACTTTTTATAATTTAAAAAATGATTCTCGAGTTCCTGCCAAACAATTAGAAGATGGTAACCAATTTAAAAAATTAGTTGGTTATATCTTAATGTCATCATTTAAATTATTAAATTCAGTATCATTTAATAATATGGATATTAATTCATTTGTTGAAAACGATTCTTCTGATATGAATATTAATAGATATATTGAAAAAATGTCAACAAAAGTTCAAAATGATCCAACCGATGTACGATATGACCAAAATAATAATATTGTAAATGCAGTAGCTCGACGTAATAATTCTATTATTATTAATATAATTGATTTAAATATTGTACCTATTAATGTACATGCTATGTTACGTGAAATTCCATTAATTAATATTTATAATTATGCATTTACATATGATGATATTATTAGAAATTCTGTTGATTTAGATAATATTAAATCAGATTCTAATCCAAAAAATACAATTAATAAATTAAAAAAATTATTATATAATGAAACTTCGATATATAATTTAGTAACATTAAGAGGTAAACTTAGTAATATTGAAATTAATAATAAAGATATTATAAATAATATCTTTAGTTATAAATTAAAATTCAATTCTAAAAAAATTGGCAATGATGGAAATACTCAAAATTTTGAAAATGTTGAAATGACAATACCACCATTTTTCAATATGTTAGAAAAATCTAAAACTTCTACTAAAATTATAGATGCTCCCGATAATTATTATAACATAAATGTTGATGTTGATAAAAGTAGATATAGTTTGGTAAAAAATTTAAATTTAATTCAAAAACGTCTTGTTGTTGTATCTTCTGATGGTACTACAATAAAAAATAATATTAATACTATATTAGACACACCAGTATTAAATACATTAATGTTTGGTGCTAATAGTCAACGTATTATTAGTTTAATGTTAAATGAAACTAAGAATGTTGATAATAAAATTACAAATGTATTAAATGGTGTAGATATTTTAACAAATTCATTTGCTTAAGTAAAAAATAATAAATAAAAAAAAATAATAAAATAAATAAAATAAAAAAAATAATAAAAAATAACAAATTTTTTTTTATTGCTCATATAATATAATACTAAAATAAAAAAAATAATAAAAAATAATAGAATATTTTTTTTATTATTTTATTTTTATACAAATTATACAAATTATATAATTTGTATAATATAAAAAATGGTTGTATTAAGAAATATTAACGGTACAAACTCTACATCATTAACTCGTGGTGAAATCGTATATGATACTATATCGTCTCAAATTATTTATAGTACAAACGGTATCAATAAAAAAGTTTTAATGAGTAGTTCTTTAACTGGACCTATTGGTATTAATACTACAAATGAAAATGCACAATTAGAAATCAATGCTACAGATGGTAAACAATTACGATTAACATATAATGATGATGATGGTAATGCTCTTTATTATGCAGACTTAAATGTTAATAGTTCAGGTGATTTATCTATTAATGCATCTGGTGGTGATATTATACTTGATAGTAGTAATAATGTTAATGTAGCTTCATATGATGGTTCTACTAAAGGTTTGCAATTTGCTGGCGTTTTAATTACAAGTAGTGCTGCAGAAATTAATACATTACATGGTGTTACAGCTGGGACTGTTTCAGCATCAAAAGCTTTAGTTGTTGATGCTGATTCATCTTTAACTGGACTAAATCAATTAAGTGTTACTAATATTACATTAGGTGGTACAGCGATCACATCATCAGCTAGTGAAATTAATTATTTACATGGATTAACACCAGGAACTGCATTAGCGAGTCATGCTTTAGTAACTGATTCAAATAATAGTATTAGTGGTTTAAATGTTGTTTCAGCATCATCTATTGTTGGTACTATTTCAACAAATGCACAACCTAATATTACATCTGTTGGTACATTATCTAACTTAACTGTAGGAACTAATGTTGCACCTGGTGTATTTACATTAAATGGCACTGCTTTAACAGCTACAGCAGCTGAATTAAACGAATTAGCTGGACTTACACCAGGTACTGTAACTGCATCTAAAGCAGTTGTTGTTGATGAAAATAAAAATATAAGTTCATTTAATAGTTTAACTGCTGTTACTTTAAATGCAACCGATATTTATGGTGAATTGAAAACTGCAGATCAACCTTACATCACATCTGTCGGTACATTAGATAGTTTATCTTTAAATGGTAATGTTGATGGTGCTATTGATGGTGCTACTACTATTGAAGCAACTGTATCTATTACAACACCATCATTAGTATTAGGATCTACAGCTGTAACAGCAACTGCAGAAACATTAAATATTTTAGGAGGTTATACTGGTACAACTAATCAATTAAACACATTATCAGGTGTAACTCCAGGAACTGTAGCTGCAAGTTCTGCTGTTGTAGTTGATGCCAATAAAGATATTAGTTCTTTTAGAAATTTAACTGCAACTAATGTAACTGGTACTTTACAAACTGCTGCTCAACCAAATGTAACTTCTGTAGGTACTTTAACTCATTTAGACATTGATGGTACAACTGCATCAACTTCACCAACAACTGGTATTTTTAAATTAGCTGGTGGTATTGGTATTAGTAATACAACTGATGCATCTGGTTCAACTAATGGTGGTTCGTTTACAACTGCTGGTGGTATGGCTGTTGCAAAATCTGCATACATTGGTCAAAATTTAAATGTTGGTGGTAATTTATTTGTTGGTGGTGAAGTAACTACAATCAATTCTTCTGATGTTGAAATCAAAGATAATACATTATTATTAAATTCTGGCCCAACTGGAGCTGGTTTTGATAGTGGTTTATTAATTGGAAGATATCAAGTTGATAGTGATAGCGGTGCTGGTGATGTTGTAAGCGATGATGCACAAGTTTCATTTTCTCTAGATGCTGCTACATCTAATACAATTATTTTACCAAATACAGCTGATTCAAATGATGGTTATTATGATTCTTGGTGGATTAAAATAACATCTGGTGAAGCAACCGGTGAAGTCCGTAAAATTAATTCTTATGTTGGTAGTACATTTACCGCAACATTAGAATCTGCATTTACAACAACACCAGCAACTGGTGATACTGTTGAACTATTTTCTAATTTATATGCTACAATTATGTGGCAATCTTCAAATAAACGATTTGTAACAGCTTATTCAAATGAGAATTTTTTACAAACTTCTTTAGATGTACTAGATTATGCTGATTTTGCAACTGATAAATTAACAGTATTAAATTCTACAAGTTCAACTTCTAATAGTACTGGTGCTTTATTAGTTGCTGGTGGTATTGGTATTAGTAAAACAACTGATGCAACTTCTGCAACTAATGGTGGTACATTTACTACAGCTGGTGGTGCTGCAATTGCTAAATCATTGTATGTTGGAAATAATG
>JACCDS010398194.1_pt1 | contig 10163 bp, 10 predicted proteins | sample 7446441 | NCBI WGS metagenome assembly JACCDS01 (sample SAMN15323445, study PRJNA562643) | freshwater metagenome | isolation source: river surface water | place: USA:Blue River Watershed | collected 2017-08-17 | reverse complement strand
GGCCGTGGTTGGCGGGCAGGCCGTCGAAATGGAAGGCATCGGGCGGCGCGTCGGGATCGCTCAGGGCCGTGGCACCGTCGCGCACCGTGGCCGGGCCGGGCGCCCAGCGCACCGGCAGGCCGAGGGCACGCGATTGGGCCCGACCGGCTTCGAGCAGCGTCGCCAGCCGGGCGGCTTCCTGTTCGAGCCGGCTGGCCGCCGGATCGGGCAGTGCCAGGCTGGCGACCGCGCTGGCCACCGCGATCAGCGCCACCACGATCAACAGCTCCAGCAGCGTGAAGCCGTGGCCGACCGACCGGCGCCGCGCCGTGCCGACCGCGCCACGTGCCTTCACGGCTGGTGTCTCACTGCCACGATCCGAGGTCGGCGTCCTTGCCCTCGCCACCGGCCTGACCGTCGGCGCCGAACGAGAACACGTCGATCTCGCCCTTCACGCCCGGGTTGGCGAACTGGTACGGGCGGCCCCAGGGGTCGTTGGGCAGCTTCTCCAGATACGGCTTCCAGTTCGGCGGATTCGGGCCGACCGAGGGGCGAGCGACCAGCGCCTGCAGACCCTGTTCGGCGTTCGGGTAGCGCTGGTTGTCGAGCTTGTAGAGCTTGAGCGCCTGCATCAGGTTGCCGATGTCGGTGCGCGCGGCGGTCACGCGGGCGTCGTCGGCCCGGTCCAGCACGTTGGGCACGACCAGCGCGGCCAGCACGCCGATGATGACCAGCACCACCATCAGCTCGATCAGCGTGAAGCCGCGCCGCGCCAGCCGGCGTGCCGTGGCGAGGCGGTGTGAGGCGGATGTCTGAGTCGTGAACTTCTGAAAGGTCGCAGTCATCGTGGCGTTCTGGAGTCCATCGTCGGGGAACCGTCCATCATAATGGTCGCAACATGGCAGCACGTACCTCCGCCTGGCTGGTCTGGGCACTCCTCGCGGGAAGCGTCGTCTTCTGGGGTCTGCGCCTGGGCGTCGCGCCCCAGGGCCTGCCCGATCAGGTCCGCACGGTCGGCGCCGACCAGTCCAGCCGTGGCGACATCTTGCGATTGTTTGCAAATCCGTCCGACCTGGGCGCGACGGCGCCGGTCGAGCAGGCCGCGGCCGCCAGCCGGCTCAAGCTGCAAGGCGTGGTCGCCGGCGGCACGGGGTCCGGCTGGGCGATGCTGTCGGTCGACGGCCTGCCCACCCGCATGATCCCGGTCGGCGGTGCGGTGACGAGCGACTGGGTCGTGCTGTCGGTCAGCCCGCAACTGGTCGAGATCGGACCGCCCGGCGGTCCGGTGGCCGCCCGGCTGGATCTGCCCCTGCCGGCTGCGCCGGTGACGGGCGTGCTCGGCGCGCCGGTCGCCGCCGCCAACCCGGTCGCACCGCGTGCCGCTCCCGGCACGCCGGGCGTCGACGGGCAGGGCGGTGGCATGCCGGCACAGCCTCCACAGCCGCCGACCGTCGTGCTGGGCGATGGCGGGGTGCCGATGCAGCCGTCCGGCGATGCGCCGCCGCCCGTCGCGCCGCGCTGAGTTCAGCGTTCGGGCAGGTTGATGAAGTCGCGCACGGCGGCCTGAAGGACGACGTCGGCCGCCTCTTCGGTCAGCGTGACCGGCTCCGGGCCGTCGACCACATCGCTCAGGATCGAGGCCGCACTGGCCACCAGCGGCCAGCTGACCGCGATGCCGGTGCCGTCCACGCTGTCCATGCCCAGCGTCAGCAGGGCCGTGCTCTTGAAGCCGCCCAGCACGGCATCCAGACCGGCGTGATCGGTGCTGCGGCAGAAGACGCAGTAGTCGGCCACCGGACCGGCGATGTGCGTGGCCACGATCAGCGCGGCGCAGGCGACGATGCCGTCGATCAGGATCAGGTGCCGCTTCTCGGCCGCCTTGAGCAGCGCGCCGACCATCATCGCGGTCTCGAAGCCGCCGTAGGCCGCCAGCGCCTCGACCGGGTCCTCGACCTGCCCGTGGCGCGACTGCGCGGCCTGCAGCACCACCATCAGGTGCTCCAGCGTCATCGACGGCATGCGGTCGCCGGCATTCAGGATGGTGCGCAGCTGCATGCCGGTGATGCGCGAGATCAGCAGCGCCGCCGCCTCGACCGACCCCACGCCGATTCCGGCGCAGCCCAGCACGTTGCCCGGCAGCGCGTCGGCGATCTCCATGCCCGCGCGGATGGCCGAGTTCAGCTGGTCCAGGGTCATCGCCTGAGCCACCCGGCAGTTGCGCGTGCCGTGCGCGATCTTGCGCGCCATGACACCGGGCTGGACCCGCAGGGGCGTCGTCAGGCCACAGTCGACCACGTTGAGCGTCAGGCCCTGTCGATGCGCCAGCACCGGCAGCGGCACGCGGTTGGAGACGATGTCGTCGACCATCTGCGCCGTGCTGCGGTGCTGGGGCGATGACACGTCCACCGCCAGACCGTGGTCGCCCGCGAACACCAGCAGCTGCGGCTGGCGCAGGCGCGGGCGCAGCGCGTTCTGGATCAGGCCGAGCCGCACGGCCAGCGGTTCGAGCTCGCCCATGTGCCCGCCCAGCGCCGATCGGCGCTGCAGCTTGAGCCGCAGCGCCTGCTCCAGCGACGGTCGCTGGGTCGGCGCCACGAGGGGCGTGGTCTCGGTGAACATGGCTCGTCTCGGGTCGGCTCAGGCGGGTGGAGACGCGCCTCAGGCGGGCGCGGATGCGCGGCGCGTCAGCGCAGAAAGAGACGGTACACCGGGTTGTCCGTTTCCTCGACCCAGGGATAGGCCAGGGTGTCCAGGAATTGACGGAACTTTGACCGATCCGACTTCGGCACCTGGATGCCCACCAGGATCCGGCCGTAGTCGGCGCCCTGGTTGCGGTAGTGGAACAGGCTGATGTTCCATCCCGGATGCATGCTGGAGAGGAAGCGGAACAGCGCGCCCGGGCGTTCCGGGAAGACGAAGCGGAACAGCCGCTCGTCGGCCGCCAGCGGCGAATGCCCGCCCACCAGATGCCGGATGTGGTCGGCCGCCAGCTCGTCGTGGCTCAGGTCGATGGCATCGAAGCCATGGCGCGCGAACAGCTCGCCGATCTCGGCCGACTCGCCCGGCCGGCTCATGCTCAGGCCCACGAAGATGTGCGCCTGGCGCGCGTCCGAGATGCGGTAGTTGAACTCGGTCACGCTGCGCGGGCCGATCAGTTCGCAGAAGCGCTTGAAGGAGCCGCGCTCCTCGGGGATCGTCACCGCGAACAGGGCCTCGCGGGCCTCGCCGACCTCGGCGCGTTCGGCCACGAAGCGCAGCCGGTCGAAGTTCATGTTGGCCCCGCAGGTGATCGCCACCAGCGTCTGGTCGCGGATGCCGGTGCGCTCGACGTACTGCTTGACCGCCGCCACGCCCAGCGCGCCGGCCGGCTCCAGCACCGAGCGGGTGTCCTGGAACACGTCCTTCATGGCCGCGCAAACCGCATCGGTGTCGACGCGGATGAACTCGTCGACCAGCACGCGGGCGATCCGGAACGTCTCCTCGCCGACCTGCTTGACGGCGGTACCGTCCGAGAACAGCCCGACGTCGCCGAGCCGCACGCGCTTGCCGGCCTCGACCGAGCGGGTCATCGCGTCCGAGTCGGTGGTCTGCACGCCGATCACCTTGATCTCCGGGCGTACCGCCTTGAGGTACGCCGCCACACCCGAGATCAGGCCGCCGCCGCCGATCGCCACGAACACCGCGTGGATGGGGCCCTGATGCTGGCGCAGGATCTCCATGCCGATGGTGCCCTGGCCGGCGATCACGTCCGGGTCGTCGAACGGGTGCACGAAGGTCAGGCCCTGCTCGCGGGCCACGCCCAGCGCGTGCTCGTAGGCATCGGAATAGCTCTCGCCGTGCAGCAGCACCTCGCCGCCGCGCGCGCGCACGGCGTCGACCTTCACCGCCGGGGTGGTCGTGGGCATGACGATGACCGCCCTGCAACCCAGCCGCTGGCCGCCCAGCGCGACGCCCTGGGCATGGTTGCCGGCCGAGGCGCAGATGACGCCGCGGGCCAGCTGCTCGGGCGTGAGGTGGGCCATCTTGTTGTAGGCGCCGCGCAGCTTGAAGCTGAAGACGGGCTGGTTGTCCTCGCGCTTGAGCAGCACCCGGTTGCCGATCCGCGAGGACAGGCTGTGCGCGGGCATCAGCTCGGTCTCGTGCGCGACGTCGTAGACCTTCGCGTTCAGGATCCTCTGCAGGTAGGTGCTGGCCAGTGCGACCTTGGCGGCGTCGACCTTGGCCTTCGTCGCAGGGACCTTCTTCGCGGCGATCTTCCCGGCCGCGATCTTCTTGGCGGACGCCTTGGGCGTCGTCACGGAAGGGGCGGACGGAGCGGGGGTCTTGCGCGCGGAAGGCATGGTCGAGGCCGGTGGTCGAAGGGGGCGACGATCATAAGGGCGCCTACACCGTGTCCCGCCGCGATGGCGCGGGCCGTCGCGCGCAGCCGAGCCAACTCGTTCGGACAGAAAAAAAGCCCAAGACCGGAGGCCTTGGGCTTAATCCACCTTTTTTGAGGAGGGTGGAGGAGACAACGGGTGGAAACCTGTCGGAATCAACCGACATGCGGGCAGCCCTTGATTGACTTTTTGTTGGCGGCTGGCCGTCTGCTTTCCTTGGTTCGATTCTATGCGGGGCAATTGGTGCAATGCAACGTGAACGGACGAATGTCCCCGTCGGTCCGGCGCGCAAGGCATGACGTCCGGCACGGTCTGGCGGGATGGTTTAGGGCAAGGCCGGAGGGCGCGGCGACAATCCGCGACCCGTTCTCCTACCCGGCGCCTTCTCGCCGGTCCACCCACATGGAATGCACGATCAACTGGATGCCGTCCAACGGCATGGCCTTCTCCGCCGAGACCGGCAGCGGACACCTGCTGACGATGGACGGCGCGCCCGAAGGCGGTGGCCGCAACCTCGCCCCTCGGCCGATGGAGACGCTGCTGGCCGGTGCCGGCGCCTGCGCGGCCTATGACGTCGTGCTGATCCTCAAGCGCGGCCGCCACGCGATCAGCGGCTGCAAGGTGCAGGTCCAGGCCGACCGGGCCGAGGTCGACCCGAAGGTCTTCACCCGCATCGTCATGACCTTCGTCGTGACGGGCAAGAACCTGCCCGAGACCGCCGTGCAGCGCGCGGTGCAGATGTCGCACGACAAGTACTGCTCGGCCACCGCGATGCTGGCCAAGACGGCCGAGATCGAGGTCAAGGTCGAGGTGGTCAACGAGGCCTGAGGCCCGCAACGCCCCCGCGCGCCGGTCAGATCCGGTGCGCGGCGGTCGTCATCACCTTGGCGGCCGCCCGCATCAGCCAGCGCACCGGCGGGGGCGGGCGCAGACCGCCGGCATCGGCTGCTTCGGTGGCATGACGCGCCTCGTCGTCGCGCATCTGCGTGACGATGGCCCGCGAGGCCCGGTCCTGCGCCGGCAGCCGATCCAGATGGCTCTGCAGGTGCTGCTCGACCTGGCGCTCGGTCTCGATCACGAAGCCCAAGCTGGCCTGTCGGCCCATGCGCCCGGCCGCCAGGCCGATCGCGAAGGCGCCGGCGTACCACAGCGGATTGAGCACCGAAGGGCGCGTGCCCAGTTCGCGGATGCGCTGCTCGGTCCAGGCCAGATGGTCGACCTCATCGGCCGCCGCCGCATCGAAATGAGCCCGCAACCCGGGGTCCGGCGTGGCCAGCGCCTGCGCGTTGTAGAGCGCCTGCGCGCAGACCTCGCCGACGTGGTTGACCCGCATCAGTGCGCCGGCCAGCGAGCGCTCGGCCTCGGTCATCGGCGCGTCATCGCCGGTCGGGCCGGACTCGTCGGGCCGGGCCCGGTGTGCGTGGTGGTGCCCCCACACGGTGCGCAGGCCGATGTCGAGGGTGCCGAGCACGCGGTCCAGGGTGTCTCTTGTTTGCATCATGAACGATTCGAATCGACGGGTTACATCAGGGCGTCATCTTGCGCCACGCCCCTTTCAAGGGCGTCAACGGCGTGATGAAATCGAATGTTGCACTCGGACAACGAGTTGCCGTTGTTGTGGGTAGTACGGGTTGGCAAGGGCTTCGGGCGTCTGTTGGAATCATGACAACTTCCAACACGGAGGTTGGCCGAAGCGGATCAAGGTTAGGCGGTTCAACGCCTCTTCGCTTGCGGTTCCTCAATCCTGTCCCCCTAGGAGATTCTTGATGAAAAAGTCCCTGATCGCTCTGGCCGTCCTGGCCGCCTCCGGCACCGCGTTCGCCCAATCGTCGGTGACGCTGAGCGGCAAGTTCGGCGTGGCCTATCAGAAGGGTCTGAGCGGCAACACCGCCAACAAGGCGAACCTCGGCGTGACCGACGGTGACGTGACCTTCGCGGCCGTGGAAGACATGGGCGGCGGCAACTCGGCCGGCGCCTCGATGACCCTTCGCGTGCGCGGCCGTGGCAACGTCGATGCCCAGTGCTCGGTGACCATCCCCACGACCCTGCCGACCACCGCGACGACGACCAACTGCAACTCCGGCGTTGGTGGCCGTGACGCCACGGTGTTCGTCGCCGGCGCCCTGGGCCGTCTGACCCTGGGTTCGATCGAGCTCGGCAACGGCATCAAGGGCCGTGGCTGGGGTGGCGCGAACGTTTCGCTGCCGACCGACCTGGACAATGGCGGCATCCTGTCTGCCGCTGCCAACGCCGACTACGCCGCCTGGGCGCTGCCGACCTTCGTGCCGGGCGTGAGCACCACCATCCTGCGCGTCGACGGCATCGGCGAGCCGGGCAACACCGCCACGACCCGTCTGGCCGGCACCGCGCTGGTCCTGGGCTACAAGGCCGGTCCCCTGGACGTGGGCATCGACTTCACCAAGTTCGACCACGAGTCGGCCACCGCCGCTGGCGCTGACCGCAAGCGCGTGCGCACCTCGGCTTCGTACGACCTGGGCGTCGTCAAGCTGGGCGTCGGCATGGAAGACAACAAGGGCACCGCTGGTGGCACCAACTACGACGGCCGCCAGACGACCGCTGGCTTCAGCGTCCCGATGGGCGCCGTGACCGCCGGTCTGGTCTACGCCAAGAACGACGAGAAGAGCACCCTCGGCGGCACCGACACCGCCAAGGGCTGGGGCCTGGGCGTCGACTACAAGCTGAGCGCCCGCTCGGTCGTCAACTTCTCGTACGGCGACATCACCCGCACCACGGCGACCGCCGCTGGCTCGATGTTCCGCGTGCGCCTGATGCACTCGTTCTGATCCTCGCGATCTGAACTTTCTGCGCGGCAGCGAGTCTGTCGCGCGGCATCCACCGCCCTTCGGGGCGGTTTTTTTTGCGTGTTTCATCCATGGCCCTGAGAACTGCGGCGGCTCTGATCGCCTTGACCCTGCTGTCGGCCTGCGCGGTGCGTGCACCGACGGCCACCGATGCGGCATCGTCTGCGCACGTGCCGGTCGACCCTGCGCTGGCCGCCGGCTTCGGCCCGGACTGGCAGGGCGTGCCGCTGCCCGGCAAGCGCCACACCGTCTACCGCCACACGCGCGAGGGCGAGCGCCAGTGCCTGCATGCCAGCGCCGACCGGTCAGCCAGCATGTGGCGACGCAAGGTGAGCGTCGCGCCGGCCGATCTGGGTCAGTTGCGGTTCAGCTGGAAGGTGCCCGGCCTGATCCCCGCGGCCGACCTGAGCGACCGCGATGCCGAGGACGCACCGGTGCGCATCGTGCTGGCGTTCGACGGCGACCATTCCCGGCTGGGCATGCGCGACCGCGTGCTGTTCGACCTGGCCGAGACCCTGACCGGCGAGCGTCCGCCCTATGCGACGCTGATGTACGTGTGGGACAACCGCGCGCCGGTCGACAGCGTGATCCACGCCGCGCGCACCGACCGCGTGCGCAAGCTGGTGCTGGAGTCCGGCCCGGCCCGGCTGAGTCGCTGGCTGGACTACCAGCGCGACATCGCCGCCGACTACCGCCGCCTGTACGGCGAGGAGCCCGGCACGCTGATCGGCGTGGCCGTGATGACCGACGCCGACAACACGCAGGGCCGCAGCGAGGCGTTCTACGGCCCGATCCAGCTCACCAGCGCAGACGGCAGGCGGCTGGACTGAGGCGGGTGCCGCGGCGCGTCGGGCTCAATCCTCGAGCAGGCGCTCGCCCGCGAACTGCTGCGCCGCGCTCTCGCGCTCACGCACCAGTCGGGCCTGACCGCCCCTGACGATCACCTCGGCCGCCCGGCCGCGCGTGTTGTAGTTGCTGGCCATGGACATGCCGTAGGCGCCGGCCGAGACGATCGCCAGCATGTCGCCGGGCTGCACCGCCAGCGCGCGGTCACGCCCGAGCCAGTCACCGGATTCGCAGACCGGCCCGACGACGTCCCAGGTCGGGGCCTCGGCGCCTGTGCGCTCGACGCAGGGCACGATGCCCATCCAGGCCTCGTACATGGCCGGGCGCATCAGGTCGTTCATGGCGGCGTCGACGACGCAGAAGTTCTTCGTTTCGCCCGGCTTCAGGTAGAGCACCTCGGTCAGCAGCACGCCGGCATTGCCGACCAGCGAGCGGCCCGGCTCGAACACCAGTTCGCGGTGACCATGGCCACGCGCGTCGATGCGCGCGAGCAGCGCGCCCAGCAGCGCATCGGCCGCCGGTGGCGTCTCGTCGGTGTAGGTGATGCCCAGGCCGCCGCCCAGGTCCAGGTGGTGGATGGGGATGCCGGCGGCCTCGATCGCCTCGACCAGGTCCAGCACGCGATCGAGCGCGTCGATGAAGGGCGCGACCTCGGTCAGCTGCGAGCCGATGTGGCAGTCGATGCCGCGCACCGACAGGCCCGGCAGCGAGGCGGCGTGGCGGTAGACCTCGACCGCGCGCTGGTGCGCGACGCCGAACTTGTTGCCCTTCAGGCCGGTGGAGATGTACGGGTGCGTGCCCGCGTCGACGTCCGGGTTGACGCGCAGGCTCACCGGCGCGACGCGACCGAGCGACACGGCCACCGCCGACAGCGCGTCCAGCTCGGGCTCGCTCTCGACGTTGAAGCAGCGCACGCCCGCTTCCAGCGCCAGCTTCATCTCGGCGCGGGTCTTGCCGACGCCGGAGAACACGACCTTGCCGACGTCGCCGCCGGCGGCGATCACGCGCTGCAGCTCGCCGCCGGAGACGATGTCGAAGCCGCAGCCGGCGCGGGCGAAGGTCTGCAGCACGGCCAGGTTCGAGTTGGCCTTCATCGCGTAGCAGACCAGGTGCGGACGACCCGCCAGCGCGCGCTGGTAGTCCGCCAGCGCACCCAGCATGGAGGCCTGCGAATAGACATACAGGGGCGTGCCGAACTCGCGGGCCAGCGTGTCGAGCGCGACGTCTTCAAGCTGGAGCTGGCCGTCGCGACGGGACAGGTAGGGGGCGCCGGGCAAGGTCATGGTGCGGTTCGGGGAGCGGTGGATCGGGTGGGGGAAGATGCCGGGACGGACGCTGCGGCTGCGGCGTCCGAAGGCCGTTGCAGCGGGCCCTTCTGGCCGCAGCCGGCCAGCAGCGCGACGGCTGCCAACACGGTCGCCAGGGGCAGTCCGGCGGGGTGAATCGAGCCCCGGAACCCCGGCGCTAAACTCGTCTGAAGCCTTGTTCGACGTCTCGAAAACATCCACGGAATTCTACCGACCATGACCTTGCCGACCGTCCCCGCCGCCACGCCGTTGAGCGATGCCGACTACCGCAGCCGCTCGGCCGCCGTGCTCGCGGCGATCGAGGCCTGCGTTGATCGCTGGCTTGACGAGGATGTGGTCGACATCGACGCCCACCGCACCGGCGGCCTGCTCGAACTGGCCATGCCCGGTGGCAGCAAGCTGATCATCAACACCCAGCCGCCGCTGCAGGAAATCTGGCTGGCCGCGCGCGCCGGGGGCTATCACTTCCGTCATGTCGACGGACGCTGGCTGGATACCCGCACGGGCGCCGAGTTCTTCGAGCTGCTGTCGATCCAGGCCAGTGCGCAGGCCGGCAAGGCGCTGCGCTTCGAGGCGCCGGCTGTCGCCGCTGACTAGTTCTTGAACAGGTCCATGATGCTGCGGCGCTCTTCCGAGGCGGCCGCAGCGGCGCTGTTCGGGCTGTCGTCGAGCTTGTTGAACATGGCCCCGTACTCTTCGTAGGACCAGTCGCCGTTGAACTGCAGCACGCCCGGCGTCGGGGCGATCTCGCTGACCGGCACGTTGCGCAGGGCGTAGGACATGTAGTCGATCCAGGCGGGCAGGGCCAAGCCGCCGCCGGTCTCGCGGTC
>JACCDS012267591.1_pt1 | contig 10164 bp, 6 predicted proteins | sample 7446441 | NCBI WGS metagenome assembly JACCDS01 (sample SAMN15323445, study PRJNA562643) | freshwater metagenome | isolation source: river surface water | place: USA:Blue River Watershed | collected 2017-08-17 | reverse complement strand
GCCAACACCGCCAAGGCCGCAATCACCCCCAAGTGCATGTCGGCCATGAAAGCCGATGCGATCAAGATGCCGTCGCCAAAACAATGCACGCTGTCACCGGCCAACACTGCCCACTGGCCCCGGGGCACTTCGGTGGCCGAATGACCTGCTGAGGCGCTTTGACCATGGTGATGGGTGGGGTGGTGGACGGAGCCATGCTCGTGAGCGTGGGTGTGCTCATTTGAATGTGGATGAGCGTGGTCATGCCCATGCCCGTGACCATGTCCGTGATCGTGTCCGTGGTGGTGCTCATGGCCGTGGTGCCACAGCTCGGCTTTGTCGAGCAAAAAGAAAAAAACCAGCCCCACCAACAGCGTCAAAAACAACTCATGGGCACCGGCTTCGCTTTCGAAAGCTTCGGGCAACAAATGCAAAAAAGACGTGGCCATCAAGGCCCCGGCGGCCATGCTCAACATGTGCTGGGTGTAGCGACTGAGAATGCCAAAACTCAACCAAGCCGCCACCCAGACACTGCCAATGCCTGCCACCAATGTGCCCATCAAAATTGCCAATAAAGTCATCTTGTTACCCGGAGTGCGTACACCCCATAAGAAACCGCCCCGAAGGGCGGTTGCAGTGTCATAAAAATCAGGCTACACCTTGGCGTTTCAGCCAGTCCAGCAAGCGCTGCCAGCCATCTTCTGCCGGCCCTTTTCGGAAACTTGGGCGGTAATCGGCATGGAAGGCGTGTGGCGCCTCAGGATAAACCACAAACTCACTGGCTTTGGCCGCTGCAGGACCTTTGGCCAGTTCAGCTTTCATCTTATCAACTGTGTCAAGAGGGATGCCCGTGTCGGCTGCGCCATACAAACCCAAAACAGGCGCTTTCAAGTTGCCCACCAAAGCGATCGGATGCGTGGGCGTCTGCTCTGTGGCATTGCCCACCAAGCGTCCGTACCAAGCCACACCGGCTTTGATCTTGGGCTGGTGCGCCGCGTACAACCAAGTGATGCGCCCGCCCCAGCAAAAGCCCGTGATGGCCAATTTGTCGGCATTGCCGCCATTGGCTGCGGCCCACTTCACACAAGCATCCAAGTCGCCCATGACCTGGGCATCGGGCACTTTGGAGATGACCTCGGCCTGCAGCTTGGCAATTTCGCCATAACCACTGGCATCGCCTTGACGCACAAACAACTCAGGGGCAATGGCGAGATAGCCCGCTTGGGCCAAGCGGCGAGTCACATCGGCAATGTACTCGTGCACACCAAAAATCTCTGAGATCACCAGCACCACAGGCAAACCGGTTTTGCCAGCGGGGGCGCTGCGGTAAGCGGGCATTTTGAAACCATTCACATCGATGGTCACTTCGCCAGACACCAAATTGGTGGAAGGGGTTTTGATGGCGGTCTGCGCCATCAAAGGCACAGCAGCAGCGGCATACCCCACACCGAGAGCGGCCTTCAGGGCCACACGGCGAGTGGCACCGGCGGCATTGATGCGCCCACCCAACAGGGCTTGCGTATCGTCAAACAGATCGTTGTTCACGGGAGTCTCCTCAGTCGTGCAATAAAAGGGGTTTTATCTTGGCACAAGTGGCACAGGCTTGCATGAGGGGGTCGAATTAAACTCGGTCCATGTCAGACATGCTGCCCGTTTTGTATTCGTTTCGCCGTTGCCCCTATGCCATGCGGGCGCGTTTGGCCCTGCAAAGCAGCGGCATTGCGTACGAGCACCGCGAAGTGGTGCTGAAGCAAAAACCGGCTCACCTGCTGGCGTTGTCGCCCAAAGGCACAGTGCCTGTGATGTGGCTGCCGGGCTCGGTCAGCACCCCGGTTTTGGAGCAAAGTTGGGACATCATGCGCTGGGCCCTTGGCCAGCATGACCCCGAGGGCTGGTGGCCCGCATCTGAAGCCGGCTTGGCCGATGCCATGGCCTTGGTTGCGCACAACGACGGCCCCTTCAAGCAACAGCTCGACCGGTACAAATACCCCAACCGATCTGGCTTGGCTCATGGTCTGGCTGACCGAGATTTGGCCGCAGAGTGGCTGCACAACTTAAACCAGCGGTTGCAAGCAGCTCCTTATTTAGCAGGACCACAATTTGGCTTGGCCGATGCCGCATTGGCCCCTTTTGTGCGTCAATATGCGCACACCGACCCCGCCTGGTTTGCGGCGCAGACTTGGCGCTGTTTGGCCCAATGGCTGGCGGCGTTTGAAGCGTCTGAGCGCTTTGCGGCCATCATGACCAAGCGGGCCCCTTGGCAGCCTTTGCCCTGATCAGTGCGCTTGTTCCCAGTTGGGGCCAAAACCCACCTCGGCCAACAGCGGCACTTTGAGCTGGGCCACCTCGGCCATCAAGCGCGGTACCTCGGTGCGCACCCACTCAACTTCTGAGTCAGGCACCTCGAACACCAGTTCGTCGTGCACTTGCATGATGACCCGGGTGGCTTTGCCCTGTTCGTCCAGCGCCTTTTGCACCGCGACCATGCTCAACTTGATCAGGTCGGCAGCGGTGCCTTGCATGGGCGCGTTGATGGCGGCACGCTCGGCACCGGCGCGGCGCGGGCCGTTGGGGCTGTTGATCTCAGGCAGCATCAGGCGGCGGCCAAAAACAGTTTCGACATAGCCTTGGGCTTTGGCCTGTTCGCGGGTCGCATCCATGTAATTTTTAACGCCAGCAAAGCGCTCAAAGTAACGTGCGATGTAGTTTTTGGCTGCGGTGTTGTCGATGCCCAAAGCCTTGGCCAAACCAAACGCACTCATGCCGTAAATCAGGCCGAAGTTGATGGTCTTGGCGTAGCGGCGTTGCTCGCTGCTGACGGTGTCGGGCGTGAGCCCAAAGACCTCGGCGGCCGTGGCTTTGTGCACGTCCAGCCCCTCGTGAAACGCTTTGAGCAAAGCGGCATCGTCGCTCAGGTGCGCCATGATGCGCAGCTCAATTTGGCTGTAATCGGCACTGGCAATCACGCAACCGGGAGCGGCCACAAAGGCCTCACGCACCTTGCGGCCCTCGGCGGTGCGCACCGGGATGTTTTGCAGGTTGGGCTCGTTGCTGGACAGGCGGCCTGTGACGGCCACCGCCTGCGCGTAGTGGGTGTGCACACGCCCGGTGCGGGGCAGCGCCAGCTGCGCCAGCTTGTCGGTGTAAGTGCCCTTGAGCTTGGACAAGCTGCGGTGCTCCAAAATGCGCGCCGGCAAGGGGTAGTCCTCGGCCAACTTTTCAAGCACTTCTTCGTCGGTGCTGCGTGCGCCAGTAGCGGTTTTCTTGATCACCGGCAGGCCCAGCTTGTCAAAGAAGATCTCACCCAACTGCTTGGGGCTGGCCAGATTGAAGGGCTGGCCCGCGATCTCGTAGGCTTCGGTTTCGAGTTGCACAATGCGCTCGCCCAGCACCTGGCTTTGCGCGGCCAGCGTGGGCGCATCGATCAGCACCCCGTTGCGCTCAATGCGGTACAACGCTTCGCTGGTGGCGATCTCCAACTCATAGACATACTTCAGGCCCGCGTGCGCCTCGATCTGGGGCCACAGCGCCAGGTGCACATCCAGGCACTGGTCCGAGTCTTCACACGAGTAGTGCGCCGCTTTGTCCACATCGACTTGCGCAAACGGAATCTGGTGAGCGCCCTTGCCACACAGGTCTTCGTAGGTCACACCGCGGCGGCCCACGTGGCGCTCGGCCAAGCTGGAGAGGCCGTGAGGTTTGTGCACTTCAAGTACATAGCTTTCCAGCATGGTGTCGTGGGCGTAGCCCTGCACCTCGATGCCGTGGTTGGCGAACACATGGCGGTCGTATTTGATGTTTTGGCCCAGTTTGTGGCGGGCCGAGTTCTCGAGCCAAGGTTTGAGCTTGGCCAGCACATCGGCCAACGGCAATTGCTCAGGCGCGCCCGGACCATTGTGGGCGAGTGGAATGTAGGCGGCCTCGCCGGGCGTCACGCTCAGTGAGATGCCAACGATTTCGGCGCGCATGGCGTCCAAAGACGTGGTTTCGGTGTCGATGGCCGTGAGCGGGGCTTGCTCAATCCGCGCCAACCAAGCGTCGAACGCGGCCCAATCAAGCACCGTGTCGTATTTCAGCTCGCCTTGCACTGAGCTGGCGGCGCTGTTGAGCTCGGGGGCAATGGCGGGCTCGTCGTCTGGGACTGCGCCAAACAAATCGCCCATGCCGGTGTCCACACCCCGACTGGTTGGCTTGGCGGTTTTGGCTTTAGCCGCGGGCGCCGGCATGGCGCCGCCCAGCGACTGCACCAGCCCTTTGAAACCATAGGTCTGGTAAAAATTCAGCAGCTTGTCCTTGTCGGGCTCATGCAGGTGCAAACCCGCGAGGGATGGCAAATCGGGCACCCACCCGTTCAGGTCGCAATCGGTTTTCATGGTCACCAGCGCGCGGCCTTTGGGCAGCCAATCCACGGCCTGTCGCAAGTTCTCGCCGGCCACACCTTTGATCTCATGGGCATGCGCCATGAGGTTGTCGAGCGAGCCGTATTCAAGCAACCATTTGGCAGCCGTTTTCGGGCCCACTTTGGCCACACCCGGCACGTTGTCGACCGGGTCGCCCACCAAGGTTTGGTAGTCGATCATCAGCGCGGGCGGCACACCAAACTCTTCGGTGACCCCGGCCACATCGCGCACCTTGCCGTTCATGGTGTCGATGATGGTGATGTGCTGGTTCACCAATTGGCTCAGGTCTTTGTCGCCGCTGGACACGGTCACCGTGATGCCCTGTTGCGCGGCGGTGTGGGCCAAGGTGGCAATCACATCGTCGGCTTCCACGCCGGGCACATCCAGCACGGTCCAGCCCATCAAACGCACCAGCTCGTGTATGGGCTCAATTTGGCTGCGCAAATCGTCGGGCATGGGGCTGCGATGGGCTTTGTACTCGGGGTACATCTCATCGCGAAAAGTCGGCCCCTTGGCATCGAACACGCAAGCCGCATAAACAGCGGGCACGTCTTTGCGCAAGCGCTCCATCATGTTGATCATGCCCCGGATGGCCCCGGTGGCAGGACTTGTCGGGTCGCCTGGCACGGCACGCAAGTCGGGCATGGCGTGAAAGGCGCGGTACAGGTAGCTGGAGCCGTCCACCAGCAAGAGGGACGGCTTGGATGTTTCGGAGGTGTTTTCGCTCATCCCTCGATTGTGTACCGGCTTGCGACCCAAAAAATACCCCGGCTTGCGGCCTGATCTGCCGCAGGGTGCTGCGGTCAAAAGAAGGGCCTTTGAGCCCTGGGGCAGGCCAGCCCTTAGCGGGCCATTGGGCCCTTGCCGCCCTCTACAATCATGGTTTTGCCCACCCAAGCCAGTCCAACTGGTGCTCTGACTCTCTTCCCATGGCGGTATTCACCGAAGTCACCGAAACGCAGGCCAACGACCTGATGCAAGCGCTCAATTTGGGGCAGCTCAGCGCATTGCGCGGCATCGAAGGGGGCATCGAAAACACCAATTATTTCGCTACCACAGACCAAGGTGAGTATGTGCTCACCTTGTTTGAGCGACTGACGCATGAACAACTGCCCTTTTATTTGTACTTGATGAAGCACTTGGCGGGCCGGGGCATTCCGGTGCCCGATCCGGCCGCCAACCGCGATGGCGACGTGCTGCACACGGTGGCGGGCAAACCTGCGGCCGTGGTGAATAAATTGCTCGGGAAAAGCCAATTGCAACCCCAAACAGGGCATGCCGCTGCCGTTGGCGACATGTTGGCACGCATGCACTTGGCGGGGGCCGATTACCACCGCAGCCAACCCAATTTGCGCAGCTTGCCTTGGTGGAACGAAACAGTGCCAGTGGTATTGCCCTACTTGGACCCTGCTCAAGCCAGCCTGTTGCGCAGCGAGTTGGCTTTTCAAAACCACATCGCCAACAGTGCCGCTTATGCCGCCCTGCCCCGCGGCCCGGTGCATGCCGATTTGTTTCGCGACAACGTCATGTTTGACGGCGAGCAACTGACCGGGTTTTTTGATTTTTATTTCGCAGGGGTCGACACCTTTTTGTTCGATTTGGCCGTTTGCCTGAACGACTGGTGTATCGACTTGCCCACCGGCGCCCACCATGCCGAGCGTGCGCAAGCCATGGTGCAGGCCTACAACGCGGTACGCCCCTTAACTGCGGCTGAGCGTGAGTTGTTGCCTGCCCTTTTGCGCGCAGGGGCTTTGCGTTTTTGGATTTCCAGGCTCTGGGACTACCATCTGCCCCGAGAAGCGTCCATGCTCAAACCCCACGACCCCACGCACTTTGAGCGTGTCTTGCGGGCCCGGGTGGAACACCCTGTTTTGTCCTCAGCCTTGTTGTAAATCCATGAACCTGCAAATTGTCCCCGCCCGCACTGGCCTTCAATGGGCTGTCCAAGGGGTGCGCACCTTCTGGCGACAGCCATTGGCCATGACGGGGTTGTTCTTTTTGTTCATGGCCACGGTTTCGGTGGTCTCCATCGTGCCGGTGGTCGGAGGCGCACTGGCCTTGGTGGTGTTGCCGGCCTTGACCTTAGGCATGATGGCCGCCACCCAAACAGCGGCTGATGGCAAGTTTCCGATGCCCACTTTGCTGTTCACGGCTTTGAAAGCCGGCCCCACCCGAAAAACCATGTTGCAGCTCGGCGGCTGGTATGCCGTGTTGTTTTTAGGCGTGATGTTGGTCTCCATGCTGGCGGATGGAGGGCAATTCGCCAAGGTGTATTTTGGCGGCAGCCCGATCACCCCCGAAGTGGTGAATGCCGCTTCTTTTCAGCTGGCCTTGTGGGTTTCGATGGTGCTGTACATCCCCGTCTCCATGATGTTTTGGCACGCACCAGCGCTGGTCTATTGGCATGGCCTGCCAGCCGGCAAAAGCCTGTTCTTCAGCTTGGTGGCCTGCTGGCGCAACCTGAAGGCCTTTGCCGTTTATGTGGTGGTTTGGATCGGGTTTTTTACCGGCGCGGGCATTGTCGCCTTGATCGTGGCCAGTTTGCTGGGAGATCCGCAGTTGGTGATGGCGATTCTCATGCCCATGGCCTTGATGATGGCCGCGATGTTTTTCACCTCAATGCTGTTCACGGTGCAAGACTGCTTCAGCACCACACCGGCCGAAGCCCTTTAAGCCCCAAAAGGCTGACGCTTGGATGGCTGGCTGGCCCTCACTGCCGCGTTGCAAGGCTCATGGCCCACACCGCCGCGGTGCAAGGCTCATGGCCCATATGGCCCACATGGCCCACTTTGGCGGGTGAAGCCTTGGTTCGTGGGCGAGTGGATGAGGTGATGGTGGCTGAATAGTGGCCTCTGAACAGTGGCCTCTCAATTAAGGCCGCTCATTAATGGCTGTCAGTATTGACGACTCAGTATTGACAGCTCAGTGGTGGTGTCCATGCGCGCCGTGGGCATGGCGGTGGGTCACTTCATCTTCGGTCGCAGCGCGAACTTCCTGCACCTTCAAGCTCAAAGTTAAATGCTGCCCCGCCCAAGGGTGGTTGCCATCGAGCATGACTTGGTCGCCCTTGATCTTCATGACATGGAACACCTGGTCACGGCCATCAGGTGTGCGGCCGCGCAACTGACCGCCCACTTTCACGCCGGGTGGAAATTCGCTTTTGGGAATGGTCTGCACCAGGCTCTCATCGCGCTCGCCAAACGCATCGGCAGGCGCCAGTTTCAGAGTGGTCGTAAAGCCGACTTCTTGGCCTTCCAATGCCGCTTCGATTTTGGGAAACGTGTTGTCGTAGCCGCCGTGCAAATACGAAGTGGGTTCTTGCGCTTTGTCCAGCAACTGGCCTTGCGCATTCGTCACTTTGTAGAGCATGGTGACGACGGTGTTTTGGGTGATTTTCATGGGGGTGGGCCCGTTTTTCAAATAAAGAATTGTCGCTGAAGCGCACGGTGGTTTGTCACGTCTGGAGTCTGGGGCCAGTGCTTTAAACGAGCGTCAGTTTAGCCACACTCAGCGCCAGCCATTTCACGCCGTGGCGCGGAAAATTCACCTGCGCTCGCGCATCGGCTCCGATGCCTTCTACGGCCAGCACTTTGCCTTCACCAAACTTGGTGTGAAACACCTGCAAACCTGCGCTGATGCCGTGCTCAGGCGGCGCTTTTTGAACGGGCACTGGAGGGCTTTTGTAGGTTTCGGTGCTCAGACTGCTTTGGCCCCATGCGGGTCGGGCGTGGCGGCTTTGTGCCGGGGTCTGCCCCCATGCGCCTTGGCCCCACGCCGAGCCGGTGCCGCCTGCAGTGCCGCTGGCCCCCGCTGCCGTGCCCAAGTTTGAGAAACCCGCTTGCTTGGGGGTGATCCATTTCAAACAGGCTTCTGGCAATTCGTCCAGAAATCGGCTGCGCAAGTTGTAGCGCGTTTGGCCATGCAGCATGCGGGTTTGCGAATGGCTCAAATACAGCCGTTTGCGTGCCCGCGTGATGGCCACATACATCAAGCGACGCTCTTCTTCCAGGCCGTCAAAGTCGTTCATGGCGTTTTCATGCGGGAACAAACCTTCTTCGAGCCCGGTGATGAACACCGCATCAAACTCCAAACCCTTGCTGGCGTGCACCGTCATGAGCTGCACCGCATCTTCACCCGCTTGGGCTTGGTTGTCGCCCGCCTCGAGTGAGGCGTGGGTCAAGAAAGCCGCCAGCGGACTCATGATGACGCCGTCTTCCGAAAACTCATCTAAGTTGCCGTTGCCCGCCGCGGCGTCATCGCTCAAGCCTTGGCTGGCAGGGCTTTGCGACAAATTTTGGGGCAGCGCGATAGCGCTTCGGCCAAAGCCTTCTTGCGTCACAAAACTCTCTGCGGCGTTGACCAATTCTTCCAAGTTTTCTACCCGGTCAGCGCCTTCTTTTTCAGCGCGGTAGTGTTGAATCAAGCCGGTTTTGTCGAGCACCAAATCAATGATTTCGCGCAACGTCAAGCCTTCAGACTGTTCACGCATCACATCAACCATGGCCACGAAGGCTGCCAAGTTGGCTCCGGCTTTGCCCGTGGTGGCACTCACGGCATCGTGCAAAGAACAGCCCACGGCACGGGCGGCGTCTTGCAATTGCTCGATGCTGCGGGCGCCAATGCCGCGCGGTGGAAAGTTGACCACCCGCAAAAAACTGGTGTCGTCGTTGGGGTTCTCCATCAAGCGCAAATAGGCCAGCGCGTGCTTGATTTCGGCCCGCTCAAAAAAGCGCAAACCGCCATACACACGGTACGGAAAACCGGCATTGAACAAGGCCGTCTCAAGCACCCGGCTTTGGGCGTTGCTGCGGTACAGCAGGGCAATTTCTTTGCGCTCAAATTGGTCTTGCTTGACCAACTGCCGCAACTCCTCGACCAACCACTGCGCCTCGGCAAAGTCAGACGGCGACTCGACCACACGCACCGGCTCGCCGGCCCCTTGGTCGGTGCGCAGCGTCTTGCCCAGGCGGGTTTTGTTGTGGCTGATGAGGTGGTTAGCCGAATCGAGGATGTTGCTAAAGCTGCGGTAGTTTTGCTCGAGTTTGATTTGGTTCTTCACCTGAAACTCGCGCACAAAGTCTGCCATGTTGCCCACCCGCGCACCACGAAATGCGTAGATGCTTTGGTCGTCATCGCCCACCGCCAAGATGGCACATTCACTGCCCTCTCCTGGCAGCCCGGCCAGCTGTTTGAGCCACGCGTATTGGAGCTTGTTGGTGTCTTGAAACTCGTCCACCAAGATGTGCCGAAAACGGCGGCGGTAATGCTCGCGCACATGGGCGTTGTCGCGCAGCAACTCAAACGAGCGCAGCATCAACTCGCCAAAATCCACCACGCCTTCGCGCTGGCATTGCTCTTCGTACAACTGGTACAGCTCAACCTTGCGGCGGGTTTCGTCGTCACGCACCGGCACTGCCGCTGGGCGTTGGCCGTCTTCTTTGCATCCCGCAATGAAATACTGCAATTGCTTAGGCGGAAAGCGGTCTTCATCGACATTGAATTGCTTGCACAAGCGTTTGATGGCCGACAACTGGTCTTGCGTATCCAAAATCTGGAAGGTCTGCGGCAAGCCGGCCAATTGAAAGTGGGCGCGCAAAAAACGGTTGCACAGGCCATGAAACGTGCCAATCCACATGGCATTGACATTGACCGGCAACATCGACTGCAAGCGCAGCTTCATTTCTTTGGCGGCCTTGTTGGTGAAGGTCACGGCCAAGATGCCGCCCGGCGAAACCTGCGAGGTTTGCAGCAGCCACGCGATGCGGGTGGTCAGCACCCGCGTTTT
>JACCDS010664227.1_pt1 | contig 10165 bp, 3 predicted proteins | sample 7446441 | NCBI WGS metagenome assembly JACCDS01 (sample SAMN15323445, study PRJNA562643) | freshwater metagenome | isolation source: river surface water | place: USA:Blue River Watershed | collected 2017-08-17 | reverse complement strand
TCTTTGACGTACACAATGCTCGTCCCAAGAACGGTTTCAACCACTTTCACAAACACAGCTGTTGCTTACACAGGCACACAAATTATTGGTGCATCTTCTTCCTCCATAGCAGGCGCAACGGTTACAAATAATAGTTCAGGCGTACCATCATCAACAGGAACAACAACTATCACTCTTAATCCTGTTGCTGTAACTTTTAAAGCAACTTCAATCGGCACAACTACCGCAGTTCTTAATGGAACAGTTGACGGTAACGGCCAAACACCTACTTATGTTTTTGAGTGGGCCACTAACTCATCTTTGGCTGGATACACGACAATCACGCCTGGTTCAAATACCGTCTCAGGCAGCGACCCAACAGCATTTACAAGCAACTTCACAGGTACATCAGGGACTACATACTGGTATCGAATTGTTGCAATAAAAAGTGGAGTTCGGTATGCGGGAGATATAACAAACTTTACTCTAGTAGAACCAGCTAGCGCAGCGGTGGCAACTACATTGAATGCAACTTCCGTAGTTGCGCGCGGTGCAACTCTTAATGGAACTGTAGATCCAAATCTGCAGTCAATTACTGAAGTTCGGTTTGTTTATGGAAAAGCTAGTGACTTAACTGGCGCGACGACAAAAGTTCTATACGAGTTAAATGAAGATGGAGCGGAAACCACAACAAAAGTTGCACTTTCAGGTGCTAACCCAATTGATATCGCATGGACTACTCCAACAATTGATGCGACGACTGTCTACTACTTTAAAATCGAAGCTCTTTACAATGATGGAACCGCAAGAACGGTCAGTGGAAACATTCTCTCCTTCAAAACCGGAACCTCGTCTCAAACAATTACTTTTAATGCTTTGACGGATCAGAATTACACCTCAGGTGGCACTTACACTGTGTCTGCTTCGGCAAGTTCAAGCTTAGCAATCACCTATAGCTCCGAAACTTCATCTGTCTGCACGGTGAATGCCAGCACGGGAGTTGTTACCTTCGTGAAAGCGGGAACTTGTGTGATTACTGCATCGCAACCCGGAGATAGTACTTATGCACCAGCAGCTTCGGTTTCACAACAGTTTGAAATCAATCCTGTTGCTCCAACTGCACAAACAGATGCAGCCTCGAACATTGCAAAAACGACAGCGACTTTGAATGGAACAGTTACAACCGGTGGAAGCACAGATGCGACGGTAACTTTTACATATTCAACTAGTTCAACACTTGCCTCAGGAAATACAACGGTGACTGCAGTTGAGTCCCCTCTCGCCTCTAACGGAACTGCAACTTTTCCAGTAACGGGATTGTCTGCAGGAACAACTTATTACTACAGAGTTAGCGCAACAAATACCAACAGCACAGTAAATGGCAGTATCGTAAACTTCACGACAACTTCACCTGTTGCTATAACGATTGATGCCGAAGACAAGTCCAAAAATTATTTGGACAACACACCTACATTTACTTTCGCTCTCACATCAGGATCTCTTACTAGCCCTGATGCAATTTCAAGCGTCACGTACACATTTGCTTCCGCAGTTGGTACAGATTCATATGGGCCTTCAACTACTGCGCCAACTGAAGCAGGTACGTATACAATTACCCCTTCTGCAGCTGTTTTTTCAACTGGCAATTCTGGTGATTACACGATTACCTATACAACTGGAACTTATACAATTAATAAAATTGCTCAAGCTACATTGAGTTTTGCAAACCGTACGCTAAGCCAAAGCACTACTTATACAGTTGCTGCGACAGGTGGTTCAGGAACAGGTGCAATTACTTACTCAATTCAATCTGGAACCTGCACGATCTCCACTAATCAGTTGGCGACAAAAGGGATCAATGAATCTTGTATTGTGCGAGCGAGTAAAGCGGCCGATCGAAACTATTTGATTTCTAATGACGCTGACGCAACAATGACAGTCAACAGTTCAATTTCTCAGACAATCACATTCGCTGATCCAGCAGATCGTGCGTATTCACCAACAACTTTTGATCTTAGTCCAACCGCTTCGAGTACATTGACAGTGACGTTAACTTCAACCACAACTTTAATTTGCACTGTTGGATCTGGAACATTCACGATCACAATGTTGAAAGCGGGGGTTTGTACTTTAACTGCGACACAAGGTGGTGGAACTGTTAGTTCCCAGACTTATAATGCGGCAGATCCGGTAACTCAATCTTTCACGATCAGCAAAGCCTCCCGAACAATCGCCATGAAGAGCAGCACCGATGGTGCAGGTTTCACGGCATCCTATGTTGCGGCGGGTTATGCTAATTGGGGTTTAACGCCTCCAACTTTGAAGAGCCTTGCATTTGCGGGGGATTCAGACACCAAGACTTACTCATTAGATCCTTCTTCGACAGGTTGTGAAGTTGATACCGACGGTACAACACGATTCACAGGAGCCGGCACTTGTAAGGTAAAAGTTTCGATCACAGGCGATCAATATGCTGACGCCGAATCATCCGTCGAATCTTTTGAAATCGGCAAGAAGGATCAGGTTATTAGCTTTGCTGCCTTGAATAACATGATTTTAGGTGATTCAAATCAGGATCTAACCTCATCTACTAACGCATCTGGGCTAAACGTGACTTTTTCAGTAGATGCATCTTCTTCAGGTGTGTGTTCAATAGTGTCTGGGAAAGTCAGGGCCCTTACAACTGGTACTTGTGTTATTAATTCAAATCAATCGGGTAGTACAAACTACAATCCTGCAAGCCAGGTGCAACGTACCTTTACTATTACCGATGGCTCTTCGGCACCTGCACCATCAAGCCCTGCTCCTCAGCCTGTTTATGTTCCAAATCCGCCAATAATCACAAGAATATCGGCAGCCGAAGTGTGTGCCATCGGAACTCAATTAGTTATTTCAGGAAGCTATTTAACTGACGCAAAGGCAACAGTTGGTGGAATCACCGCCCAAGTCCTATCTTCACGTTTCAGTGAGATGGTTATTGCACTGCCAGTTCAAGCAGTTGGTGTGAAAATCATAATTGTCTCAAATGCCGACGGCTCCGCTGAAGCTACAGTTGAATATAAATTTATAGAATCACCCGTGTACATCAACTTTGTGTATCCATCCACTTACCAAGGCATGGAGTTCACATATACGTTCACCGCGACCAATACCGAGAAATACTCCATAGACGGGGTGATGCCTGCCGGACTAACCCTAAATCCATTAACCGGTGAGATTTATGGTGTGCCAACCCAAACCGGAAACTTCTTATTTACAATTGTTGCCTCTAACTACTGCGATCAAACATATTTAGATGTTTATATGTTCGTGGATAAGGCGATTCCGCAGACTTACACTTGCTCAGTTCCATTCCTTTCACCAAGAAGTGACACCGTTTCAGAGTTTAGGTTGACTCAGCTACGTAATTGCCTAGATGACATTTACACGCTATCCCCAGCAACTGTTGCTCCCGTCATCTTTATAAGTGGAGGCTTGCGAACCGGTCTAACAATCGAGCAGTCATTGACTCATCCGAGGTATTTACCGATCCTGAATCTGATTACCTCTATGAACCTGAATGCCCAGATTTATCTTGGCGCATTTAGTGGGGCGTTAGATTCAGTGCAACTCAATATTTATTGGCCGATGCCATGAAGATATTAACTCGACGTATGATGCGTAATATTGCTAAAGCGCTTGTCACTACATTTCTGACACTCTTGGTTTTTTCAATTAACACTCCTGCAAATGCATTTGCAGGAACTCTTGAAAATGGAAACCTTGCCTACGCTCAATCAGAGTTCAACAAGGGATCAGCCTGTAACTACTTGCCAGGATTTGAATCTGGATATGACGCTTGGCACTTCGTTTTAACAACTCGCGGTGCAACTTTTCAGCAGGATCCAAAAAATCCAGCTGTAGCGGTGAATCTAAATTTTGTGTTCATGCGCCAAGATGGATCACTTTTTGTCATTAGATCAGGTGCGTGGGTTCAAACAGGTAAGGGTGCCTACACCTATACACCTGTGGCAGACAGAATTCGCATGGTTCAGGCAGGTTCATTGGCGCAAATCAACGGCTCAGATTCAGGCATACGCCTTTCGCATACATGTCCGGGAGCTGGATCGATCACAGCGACGCCAACTACATCGCCATCACCAACAGCGTCAGCTACTCCGACAGTTTCTCCAACACCTACGGCAAGCAGTTCACCGCGACCAACGACCTCTCCATCACCAACATCTACTTCGACACCGCGTCCAACAGCCTCTAGCACCCCAACTCCATCTGCATCGGCTTCACCATCACCTACAACTTCACCAAGCCCATCAGTTTTGCCATCGCCATCATTGTCGCCAACACCTCGTCCATCTGCGACACCTAGACCGTCTTCTACAGTGATCCCAACTCTTGCACCTCGTCCATCTGCGCGTGCATCAGCAATTCAAATTCGTCCAACCTCAAAGCCAAACGCACTACCAACACCGTCGCCAACACCTCAAGGAATTACAGAGACACCTTCTCCTTCGCCATCTCCGACTTCCACACGAACCACCGCACCTTCCCCAACACCTACTACAAGTGGTTCAGCGGTTCCATCTCCAACGGCATCACCAACAGGAACTCCGCGGCCAACCGCTTCTCCAACTGCTACAACTTCGCCAGAACCAACTCCACCAGCCTTGATTCCACCAGTGCTGCCGGTGCCTCCACAGGTAGAAGAGCCAAAGAAATTAATTTTCGTAGAACCTAAGACTCCAACAGTTGTTCCACCTCAAACATTGCCAGAGCCTCCCTCATCTCCAATTGTGATTACAAAAGCACCCGAGTTTGGTTCCGTAACAGTTAAACCATCGGGAGAGATCACATATACCTCAGCGATCACTGATCCAAAGTCAACAACTGTTGATGTTGTTGAAATTACCTACACCAGCTTGTCTGGTTCGGTTGTAGTTGTTCGCAAGGAGTTTATTCTTGCCCAGCGTGGAGATGTTCCATCAATCATTCAAACAGGTTATGGCACAACATCTACAAACTACATTTTCTTGGGACTCTTCACTTTAATTACCTTAGTAGTATCACTTAGATTGCGAGGACGTCGCGATGATGCGTAAAAATAGAGTTAGCTCTTTAACTGCAGCACTTGTGTTGATTGTCGCTTCTCTCTTTGCCTTCAATACAAGCGCATCTGCAGCAAAGTGCTCACCTGTAAAACCAAAGGGCAAAACCGTTGGAGAGATCAGCGTGGGTTCTTTGGATATGCCAATTAAGTCATTTAATTATCCTGCAGGTGGAGTTATGGAGCCACAGAAGTCGACATTGATGGCTGCGGTTTCTCAACGCCACATGCCCCTAAGTTCAACTCTAGGCACCTCGGTCATCGTGTGGCATGTGGATTATGCAGGCTGCATTAACCCTTTAAATGTAATTACCAAGAGAGCCATTGGATCCACTTTCTCTATTGTTGACGAGAATGGAGATACCGCCCGCTACAAAATCACTAAAAAGATGGATGTAGTTAAGGGAAAGTACAAGAAGGAGTGGTTCACATTGATCGGACCACGTCAGCTTCTGCTAGCAACCTGCACAGGTGCGTTTGCAAACGGTCACTATAAAGAAAACGCAATAATAATTGCAGTACCTGCCTAATAAACTTTCTTCAAGTCTACTTTTGGTAGCTTTTATGTTTACTTCAGTAATGCCTGCCACTGCAAGCAAAGGTGGGGTAGAACGCCCAAAGAATACCTTTACCGTAGGAATAACATTTAAATCGGATGGAATCGATCGTATTTGTAGTGGAGCACTCATTGCTCCAACAATTATCGTGACAGCTGGTCACTGTGTTTATGACAAAGAAGGCTCAATAGGAACTGATTACTACTTCACAAAACCAGGCATTGCTCTAGATGAGCCAATCAATCCAACCGCAAAAAAAGTTAAGATCTTAAAAGTTTTCTCAAAACCTGGATTTAGCGTCAATACCCCTGGCCTTCCAGATGACATCACCTTTATTCAACTCGATTCACCATTAGCGACTACGGGGTTTATTCGGGTTGCTTCACATGCTGAAGTTGCCACATTGAAAGATGATGAAATCGCCAAAGGATATGGATTCGGCGCAGTATTTGAAACAGGCGCGAAATACGCAATCTACCCACGCGAATATCACATCCATTGGGAGAGATCCAAGGAAGTTCCACCAACAATGATTCGCTTGAATTCCGATGCAGCAACCGCTTGTGTAGGTGACAGTGGTGGGCCAATTACAACGGTTCTTCCAAGCGGTGAGGAGATTTTGCTTGCGGTTATGTCAGGTGCAGCTCGTGTTGTAGATGACTGTGGAACAGTTGATTCTGAGGGCAATTACACAATGCAGGCATCAGTTGTTGAGACATACATTTCGTTGATCAAGGATGTGGTGGTAACCCCAACTCCGAAGCCCACTCCAACACCAACAAAGAAGATTATTAAGATTACCTGTTACAAGGGGAAGATCAAAAAGGTGGTCACAGGAACCAATCCCAAGTGCCCTAAGGGGTATGTGAAGAGAAAATGAGCCATGCTCTGAGGCTTTACACAACAAGAGTGAGCCTCCAGAAAACTCACAGAATTCAGGGGTTTGGCGGGGTTAGGCCGTTGGGTGAGAAACGATTAAAATGGAGCCCTGACTGTGCCTGGTCTATTTCGGGCATGATGAATGAAAGTAGAGGGACCTAATTGAATCGCTTGATGCGCGGAATCACCGCTAGAGCATTAAGTGGAGCCACTCTTGTTGCAGTAACGCTGGGATTGTTCTTAACTTTGTTCTTCAACCCTTCAGCTAAAGCGGCAGATGTAACTTTCTCTTTCAATTTTACATATGGTTCTGGGGCTTCTACCACCACGGCGTGGGATAACTTTGCTGCTGCTCTTACAGGAAACTATGACAGTTTCACTTGGAGTGGTTCAAATGGAAATTCAATAACGGTTTCGGATCCTACAAAGGTTCAAGAATTGGCCAACGCAATCCGAATTGGTACCACAACTGTAAGTGTGGTAATCGGTAGCAACACTTGGAGGTACTACAGGTCTGTCAACAATGTTGAATTTGGAAATCAAACTTCTTGGCAATGCGCAGCCTCATCACCAATGTATGTATTTCGACCTTACATAAATAATTTAAACTGGGGTGGAATAGTTACTTCTGGGAGCGCAAGTTCTTGTAGTCAGCCAACACAGAGCATGTCCATCACTTTCTCTGAAAATGGACTATCTGTTACAACGCCATCGAATCAAGCCGCAACAGCTGGAACAGCGATTACCTCATTCACTGTTGCAACAGCCAACGCAGCAGGGTCTAAGACTTTTTCTATCCCAACAGGAAGGCTGCCCGCAGGATTAAATCTCAATACGTCCACGGGAGAGATCTCAGGCACGCCCATTGAATCAGGTGTTTTCCCTCTGCAAGTACGAGTTACAGATGGAACGACCACCGTAACAACCTCGGAATTTAAATTTACAATCGCAGCCATTAATGGTTTATCGATGGTAATTAAAAATGAAACCGGCGAGACACCTAACATCACAAGGTCGGTCCTTTATACGGGATGTAAAACAGGCGTAACTTCCCAACTTGATTATTCTTGGGGGACTGGTGCGCCAAGCATTTCTGGCTCTGGGGTGCTTTCTCCGGAAACTTGTAATTCCAATGGTTTTACTGTTTATGCATCAGGTGGAATTGTTGCACCTCATACAGGGACCGTAACCTTCTGTGCAATTACAGATGACGGTATCCATGTAAATATTAATGGAACGGTCGTAATAAATAGTTGGATTGATCAAGGTGCAAACGCCAACTGTAACGCAACCGGTACCTTGAACATGATCTCCGGCCGGACATATCCAATTTCTATATGGATGCATGAAAATGGTAATGATGCAGCTTTAAAACTTCAGTGGAGTTACGGATCTCAAGCACGTATAGCAGTGCCTTCCACAGCTTTCACAACTGGTGCCCCAATTCAAATCATTACACCTACAACTGGCTTAAGTGTTGCCAAAGGAATTTCATACACCCTGCAACTTGCAACAATCAGTGGCACTGGAACAAAAACTTTTGCAATGGGTTCAGGATCTTCTGCTCTCCCAACCGGTTTAACGTTAAATACTTCTACAGGTGTTATTAGTGGGGCTGCAACTGTCTCTGGTTCATTCACGGTGTCTATTAAGGTTACAGATTCTCTTGGGTTGAATGACACTACTAGCAATTTCAATATTGTTATCGACACGGTTCCAAGTGCCCCAACTTCACTGGCATTAACGACATCCGGGGTGAGTGGTGACGGAAAGATCAAGGCGACATGGACTGCACCAAGTGATACAGGTGGCAGTTCAATAACAAATTATGAAATTCGATACGCTTTGTCAGCTGTCTTATCTTGGAGTGGTTGGCTAAGCGTTAATACTTTGAATGGCAATACTTCAGCTGATACCAACACGATTTTGACGGGCCTAAGTAATGCAAAGCAATATGTCGTGCAGATTCGCGCCATCAATTCAACAGGTACTGGATCGGTATCCGCTACGAGTTCAGCAGGCACTTCAACGGGTGAACCTGCAGCAGGACTAGGTGCACCTTTGTCCCCTTCTGCTGTAGCTGGAGATGCACGAGTCACCTTAAATTTCACTGCTAATCCCATTGTTGGCGGCAACATAACAAGCTCTGTGCTTTTCAATACGATGCAAGAAAGTTGCACAAGCGAGAGCTATTGGATCGTGCGAAGCAATGTGCGATATGCACATCAGTTCACCGCGGGCGGTTCTGCCACCTTAACTAAAGTTGAATTTCGATTAGGAGCCGGACAACAGCAGTATCCATCACAGGTAAAGATTGTTATTTATGCAAATGGAGCTAGCGACACAGTAGGAACAAAGTTAGGTGAACTTACCTACGCATCTGCAGGATCAAACATCGCGGTTTACACAGGAAGTGTTGCACTAAGTGGTTCTGGAACTCACTGGATTGAGATTCAACCAACAGCTGCAATTGCCAACCACTATTACTGTGGAACATCCTCGACCAACTCCACTGGAAGTGCTGCTGGCTGGTCTCAAAATCGAGGAAAAATTGCAAACGGTTCAAACAGTTCAACCTGGAGCTATTTCACTGGAACTCCTTATTACTACCCAATGTTCCGCATCACCGCGGAAAGCTCTGAAGCGGCACTAAATGCAATTACTGAGTATCAGTACTCACTGGATGCAGGAAGTACCTGGAAATCAGTACCGGCTGCATTAGTCAGCGCTGGCCCATCAATTGTCATTACTGGACTTACTAATGGAACAACATATGACATACGTCTGCGGGCAGTTAACAGCGCTGGCCCTGGAGCGATCGCAACTTTTGGAACTGTAAGGCCGGGTAAGGGCCCATCAATGCCTAACAATGTTGTCCTTGGGCAAAATGTTGGGCAATTAACTGTCGCTTTTACAACACCTTCAGATACAGGTGGATTAACAACCACATATGAATACCGCATCAAAGAGTCTGCCACATTAGCTGCAACGCCTTCCTACTATCCATCAGGTGCTCGCACCTCTGTTCCAATTTCAACAATTACAGGTGGCGGTTGGACTTTATGTTGGAGTGGAAATTACGGCGGCAATGATCTGCTGACAAATTTGCAAAATGCATGCACTGGAAAATACCTGCTCTATGCGGGCGGCGTGAAAGATGCCACAAGTTATACGTTGATTGGCGCGGGGGAACGCGATTCAGTATTTAAGACAACCGCAAACAATGTAACGACTTCCAACAACGGTCTGTTTTGGTACTACAACCCAAGTAAATCAATGGGCTTTGCAGACACCTCAGTAATTACGCAGAGCTCTGCCGATACGACAAATATGTCCTCAACATCTCGACTTTCATGGCACACAGGCCACTGTGGCGCGGGCAAGATTTGTGGTGGCTGGCGCGTAGGTTCGACTTTGTGGCTTAACTCAAGCACAACCTATGTTCGTGCTATTTATCAGTCTTCTGGTTCAGCATCATCTAGTGATGAAGGTTGGAGTGCCTGGAGTTCTGCAACTGTGGCACCAGCATCCCTAGTGACCTCAGGCACAAACAACACATTAACTATTTCAAATATCACCAATGACAAGACCTACTCTGTTCAAATCAGAGCCAAGAATGATCTAGGCAATAGTGATCCAACGGCTGCAC
>JACCDS011602716.1_pt1 | contig 10166 bp, 7 predicted proteins | sample 7446441 | NCBI WGS metagenome assembly JACCDS01 (sample SAMN15323445, study PRJNA562643) | freshwater metagenome | isolation source: river surface water | place: USA:Blue River Watershed | collected 2017-08-17 | reverse complement strand
GTGCCGTGGATGCGGATGGTGACGTAATCGCTCGACGCCATGGCCGCACCCTCGCGGAACACAAAGTGCCCCACCGGTGTGCCGGGCATGTTGTGCATGGCAAACACGGCGTCGCAGGGGTGGTGCTCGAACAAGCCGTCGTCCATCATGCGCACCGCGCCGCCACCGCCTTCTTCGGCGGGCTGAAAAATCAGGTTCAGAGTGCCATCAAAGTCAGGCGCTTGCGCGATGGCTTTGGCCGCCGCCAGCAGCATGGCGGTGTGGCCATCGTGGCCGCAGGCGTGCATCAGGCCTTGGCGTGTACTGGCCCACTCGGCGCCGGTGGCTTCCTGAATGGGCAAGGCGTCCATGTCCGCGCGGATGCCCAGCTTGCGTTCGCTGCTGCCGCGCTGGAGGGTGCCCACCACGCCGGTACCACCCAGGCCGCGGTGCACCCGGTAGCCCCAGCTTTGCAGCTTGGCCGCCACCAGGTCCGAGGTGCGGTGTTCTTCAAACGCCAACTCAGGGTGGCGGTGGATGTCACGCCGCAGCTGGATGAATTCGCCCACCCGGTCGGTGAGTGCTTCGCGCAAATACGTCATGTCACTGGGGCTGCAGGTTGATCGACTTGGCAATCGCACGGAACTGCGCCGTGCCATCGGCATAGGCCTTGCCCACGGCTTGCAAGGACAAAGGCTTGGCCACCAACTGGCTGTTGGCTTCCAGGCCGGCGTGCACCGCTGGGTCGTTCAATGAATCGGTGATGGCTTTGTGGATGACCTGCACGATGGGCTCGGGGGTGTCCTTCTTCACAAAGTAACCGGTCCAGATGGTGAAGGTGAAGTTCTTGAGCGACTTGCTCTCGGTGATAGCGGGGTAATCCTTGACCGACTCCAGGCGCTCGCTGTTGAGCATGGCCAGCACTTTGAGCTTGCCCTGCTTTTGCAGTTCGTCATACGCCTTGCCAAACGGCGCCAGGAAAATGTCCACCTGACCACCGATCAGGTCCTGGTTGGCCGGTGCCGCGCCTTTGTAGGGCACATGGGTCATCGGGATGTTGGTGATCTTGGACAGGTGCTCACCCAGCAAATGGTAGAAGGAACCTGGTCCCACGCTGGCATAAGTGATGGGGCGGCCTTGCGCGGCTTCCTTGCGGGCGTAGTCCAAAAACTCGTCCACATTGCGCACGGGCAAATCCTTGCGGGCCAAAAAGCCGATCTGCGCGGTGGCGATCATTTGCACCAGACGGAAGTCTTCGCTCTTGAACTTGACGGCCGAGATGGCCAAGGGTGCCAGGATCAACTCATTGGGCGAGCCCTGAAAAATGATCTGGCCATCGGCTGGCGCATTCAGCACTTTTTGCGCCGCGATCGAGCCGCTGGCCCCGCCCAGGTTGTCCACGATCACGGGCTGGCCCAGCTGCTTGGACAAGGTGGTGTTCACCGTGCGGGCGATCACGTCCGAAATGCCGCCAGCAGGGTAAGGCACCAACAAGGTGACGGGTTTGCTGGGGTAGGTCTGGGCGCTCACAGCGCTGGCCAGCAGCAGACCGCTCAGCAAGGCGGCTACGCGACGAAGGGTTGTGCTCATGTCTCGACTCCATAAAAGTAGTTGTGTGGAGCCATCGTAAAAAGCCATTCCTATAATGTCCAATGCATTTTTAGGTCATGTTGCATGACTTTCAGTTATGGATTGGAGCGCCCATGACCCTGGTTCAACTCAAGCACCTGATCGAGCTGGCCAACAGCGGCTCATTCAGCCAGTCGGCTCTGAAGCTGCACCTGACACAACCTGCCCTCAGCCGCAGCATCAAGGCGCTGGAGGACGAATTGGGCCAGGCCCTGTTTGACCGCATTGGCCGCAAGAACGAGCTGACACCTTTTGGCCAGCACATCGTGCAGCGCGCCCGCGTGCTGGTGGACGAGGCCAATGAACTGCGCCTGACCAGCTTGCAGTTGCAAAAAGGTGAGATCGGCCAATTTCGCATCGGCATGGGCTCGGGGCCGGGTGCCATGCTGATGACGCCTTTGCTCAGGCTCATGGCACAAGAACACCCGCAGGGCCACATCGACATCTCGCGCGGCAGTACCGCACTGCTGGTGCAGGCCTTGCGCGATCGCACCCTGGACGCCTTGGTTCTGGACATCCGCTCGCTGCAACCGGCCAGCGACCTGAAGGTGGAAGCCCTGCAAGAAATGAAGGGCTCCTTCATGTGTCGCAAGCAACACCCGCTGGCCAAAAAACGCAGCGTGACCTTCGAGATGCTGCTGGACTACCCCATCGCCTCCACCCCTTTGAGCGATGAGGTGGCGCGCATTCTGATGGAACTTTTTGGCCCGCAAGGTCACCCGGACCAGATGGTGAACCTGCGCTGCGAAGAAATCTCCAGCCTGCTGGAGGTGGTGCGCCACAGCGATGCCATCGTGTTGGCCATCCGCGCCGCTGCGCCGGACTTGGTGGAGCTGCCGGTCACACCCGGGCTGAATGCCAAGGCCCGCTTTGGCCTGGTGACGATTGAAGGACGCACCGAAGCACCCTTTTTGTCCAAGGTGCGAGCGCTGATGGAACAGGTAATGAAAGACCGGACCTGAAGCCCATGTACGGCTCATTTGCGCTGGCGCAATACACGAGCAGTACACCGCCACACAATGACTGGGCACTTCAAGGAGCCTGTCATGCGTCACGTTTTATCGGACCACCGCGCCACGCTGTCTACGATTGCCACATGGGCCATGGTCAGCCGCGGACTCGAGCCCGAGTTTTCTGCTGCGGTACAAGCGCAAACCGCTGCATTCACGGGCCCGGCTTCAGCATCGGGTGACGGCATCACCGATCTCACCGCGCTGTTGTGGTGCTCCATCGACAACGACGACTCCCGAGACCTGGACCAACTCACCGTCATCGCGCCACAACACCAGGGGCAGGTTCGGGTCTATGTGGCGGTGGCCGATGTGGATGCGTTGGTCAAGAAAGGCTCCCCGATCGACTTGCACGCTCACCAGAACACCACCTCGGTCTATACCTCGGCACAGATTTTCCCGATGCTGCCGGAGCGCTTGTGCACCGACCTGACGTCGCTCAATCCCGACGAAAACCGGCTGGCCCTGGTGACCGAGATGGCGTTCAGCGAGGACGGCATGTTGATGCATTCATCGGTGTACCGCGCTCGGGTGCACAACAAGGCCAAGCTCGCTTACGACGCCGTCTCGGCCTGGATTGAGGGCCAGAGTGACCTCCCCGAGGCGGCAAAACGCGTCAAGGGCATGGACCAGCAACTGCGGCTGCAAGACGCTCTGGCTCAAAAGCTGCGGGTGCTGCGCCGCGCAGAAGGCTCGCTCGAGTTCGAGACCTTCCAACCCAAGGCTTTGTTCAAGGGAACACGCATTGTGGACATTCAACAGCAGGTACAAAACCGGGCGCGGCAGTTGATTGAAGAATTCATGATCGCCACCAACACGTGCACAGCGCGCTTTCTGGCCGGACGCGGCTGCCCTGCTTTACGCCGCGTGGTGAGGTCGCCCGAACGCTGGCTGCGCATCGTCGAGGTCGCGAAAGACCACGGCGTCAGCTTGCCGCACCAGCCTGATGGTCAGGCGCTGGAGGCCTTTCTGGCCAGACAACACAAGGCCGACCCTTTGCGTTTTCCAGATCTGTCGCTGGTGATTGTCAAGCTCATGGGCTCAGGCGAGTATGTGGTGGAGCACCCCGACCAAGACCCGATCGGTCATTTTGGTTTGGCCGCCCCCGATTACATGCACTCGACCGCGCCCAATCGGCGCTTTCCGGACTTGATCACGCAACGCCTGATCAAGTCCGCGCTGGCAGGGTTGCCAATGCCCTACACCGAGCAAGAGCTGATCGCGCTGGCGACGCACTGCACCGTGCAGGAAGATGCGGCCCAAAAAGTCGAGCGGCAAGTGCGTAAATCCGAAGCTGCATTGCTGCTGCATTCACACATTGGCGAGATATTTGAGGGTCTGGTCACCGGTATGGATGCACAAGGGGCGTGGGTGCGGATTTTCAGCCCACCGGCAGAAGGTCGTCTCTTGGGCGCATTGCCGCCACTCAAGGTCGGGCAGGTGCTGCGGCTCAAGCTGGTGTCCACCTCCATCGAACGGGGCTTCCTCAACTTTTCTTGGATGCATTGACCTGCGGCTCCAGCCCTGGCCCCAGCATGCGGCTCGGTTGCAGCCACTGCACCAAGTCTTGCGCTTGGGCATAGCCCAGCGCGAGCGCGGCTTCGGTCAACGTACTGTGCTGCTCAAACGCACGCTGCGCGATGGCGGCCGCACGGTCATAGCCCAGATGCGGCACCAAAGCGGTCACCAGCATCAACGACTGGTGCAGGTTGTCGTCGATGCGCGACCGGTTCGCCACGATGCCCTGCACGGCATAACGCTCAAAGCTGCGCATGCCATCGGCCAGCAAGCGCAGGCTTTGCAAAAGGTTGTGTGCCAGCAGCGGTTTGCAGACGTTGAGCTCGAAATTGCCTGAGGCTCCCGCGATGCCCATGGTCACATCGTTGCCCATGACCTGGGTGCACAACATGATGAGCGCTTCGCACTGCGTCGGGTTGACCTTGCCCGGCATGATGGAGCTGCCCGGTTCGTTCTCGGGCAAGCTGATTTCACCCAAGCCCGAGCGTGGCCCGGATGACAGCCAACGGATGTCGTTGGCCATCTTCATCAAGGCCACGGCCAGCGTCTTGAGCTGACCATGCAATGCCACCAGCGCGTCGTGCGCAGCCAAGGCTGCGAATTTGTTGTGTGCGCTCTCGAAAGGCATGCGGTGCACACGCGCCAGCTCGGCGCAGACACGCACACCGAACTGCGCATGGGTGTTGAGCCCCGTGCCCACCGCCGTGCCACCGATGGCCAGCGGCATGAGCCAGCTTTGGGCCTGCACCAACTGGGCGCGGCAGCTGTCCAGCTGCGCCACATAGCCTGAAAACTCCTGCCCCAGCGTGAGCGGCGTGGCATCTTGCAAATGCGTGCGCCCAATCTTGATGATCTGCGCAAAGGCACTGGATTGCGCCGCCAGCGTCAAACGCAAGCCGTCCAGTGCCGGCAGCAAGGCACGCTCCAAAGCCAGTGCGGTCGCAACGTGCATGGCGCTTGGAAACACGTCATTGGACGACTGGCCCAAGTTGACGTCATCGTTGGGGTGAAGCAGGCGCTGTTGTCCGCGCACACCGCCCAGCCATTCGGATGCGCGGTTGGCCAGCACCTCGTTCATGTTCATGTTCGTTTGGGTGCCCGATCCGGTCTGCCAGACACCCAGCGGAAACTCTTGCGCGTGACGTCCGGCCATCACCTCGTCTGCTGCAGCGACGATGCCCCGAACCTTGTCCGCAGGCAGCAAACCCAGATCGCCATTGACCGTGGCACAGGCCCGCTTGACCGAGGCCAGCGCATGGATGAGCGCGGTGGGCATGCGTTCGTGAGAGATGCAAAAATGCACCAGAGCGCGTTGCGTCTGTGCGCCCCACAGCCGCTGCGCATCCACCGCCACCTCCCCCATGGCATCGCGCTCCAAGCGTGTGGCTGTCATGACTTCAATGGTCAAACAGCCGTTGCGCAGTCTGCGCGATCAGCAGCCCTTGGTGCCGCGCACCGGCCAGCTCGATGACACTGGGTTGCCGCTGCCCCTGTCCACCGGCAATCGTGGTCGCACCATAGGGGCTCCCGCCCACGATTTCATCCATGCTCATCTGGCCCGCGTGGCTGTAGGGCAAGCCCACAATCACCATGCCGAAATGCATCAGGTTGGTGATGATGGAAAACAAAGTGACCTCTTGCCCGCCATGCTGCGTGGCGGTGGAGGTGAAAGCCCCACCCACTTTGCCATGCAAGGCTCCACGCATCCACAAGCCGCCCGCCTGATCCAAAAAGCTGGCCAACTGAGCGGGCACACGACCAAAACGCGTAGGCGCACCCACCACGATGGCATGGTAATTTTCCAGCTCGTCGATGGTCGCTACAGGTGCCGACTGGTCCAGCTTGAAATGGGCGCCTTTGGCCACATGCTCCGGCACCGTCTCGGGCACGCGTTTGACATCCACTGTCGCTCCTGTGGACCGTGCGCCATCGGCCAGCGCATGCGCCATGGTCTCGATGTGACCATAGGTTGAGTAGTAAAGAACAAGCACTTTGGGCATGGCAACTCCTTTGAAAACCCCATCGTCGGGCAAAGCCTCTGCAAGCACGATGGCGCAGCGCACACAGTCCTGTGCGCTGCGCCACACAAGGCCGGTCACTGCGCTTGATGGGGCAGCACTGCGGTCCTAGACTGATCAGCCCATTGCAGCCGACCCCAGGAGTTCCGCATGAGTTCTAACGCTTGCCCATTTGCAGGTGGCGACCTGCGCCAGCCCAGCCCAAGCCCAGTCGACTGGTGGCCGGGCCACCTGAATCTGAAAATCCTGCACGCCCACAACCCGGCGGCCAATCCTTGGGGTGTTGACTTCAATTACGTCCAAGCCTTCCAGGGCTTGGACCTGAACGCGGCGATCCAGGACCTGCAGGCCTTGATGACCGACTCACAAGACTGGTGGCCAGCAGACTATGGGCACTATGGCCCGCTGTTCATCCGCATGGCCTGGCACAGCGCCGGGGCTTACCGCATTGGCGATGGCCGGGGCGGTGCAGGCGGCGGCGCGCAGCGTTTTGCACCGCTCAACAGCTGGCCTGACAACATCAACCTGGACAAAGCACGTCGCCTGCTGTGGCCCATCAAACAAAAATACGGACAGCGGCTGTCCTGGTCCGACCTGATCATCCTTGCAGGCCATGTGGCGCTGGAGTCGATGGGCTTCAAGACCCTGGGCTTTGGCGGCGGACGCGCCGATCTGTGGGAGCCGCCGGAAGATGTGGACTGGGGCCCCGAACGCCAGTGGCTGGCCGACCAGCGCCACCGTGGCCATCGGCAGCTCGATCAGCCGTTGGCGGCTGTGCAGATGGGGCTGATCTATGTGAACCCTGAAGGCCCCAATGGCCAGCCCGATCCGGTGGCATCAGCCCACGACATCCGCGAGACCTTCATGCGCATGGCCATGGACGATGAAGAAACCGTCGCGCTCATCGCCGGTGGGCACACGTTTGGAAAATGCCATGGCGCGGCACCGGCTGCCGGGCATGTCGGGCCCGCGCCCGAAGCGGCCCGCATCGAAGCGCAAGGCTTAGGCTGGACAAACAGCTTTGGCACAGGCAAGGGCCCGCACACCATCAGCAGCGGCCTCGAAGGCGCATGGACACCCCACCCCGTGCAGTGGGACCACGACTACCTGAGCCTCCTCTTCGGTCATGAATGGGTCTTGACCCAAAGCCCGGCAGGTGCCCACCAATGGACCCCGAAAGATGCGGCCGCCCAAAACACCGTGCCCGATGCACACGACCCCTCCAAGCGCCATGCCCCGATGATGACTACGGCCGATCTGGCTTTGCGCATGGACCCCGCCTACGAGAAAATTGCCCGGCAATTTTTGGCCGACCCGGCATCGCTGGACCGTGCTTTTGCCAAAGCCTGGTTCAAACTCACGCACCGCGACATGGGCCCACGCGCTCGCTACCTGGGGCCCCTGGTGCCGCAAGAAGCGATGATCTGGCAAGACCCGATCCCGCCGGTGGACCACGCCCTGGTCGATGCCAAAGACATCGAGGATCTGAAGGCCAGTCTCCTCGAATCGGGTCTGACCACAGAGCAACTGGTGAGCACGGCGTGGGCGTCGGCTTCCACATTTCGCAACAGCGACAAACGGGGTGGGGCCAACGGGGCACGCATCCGCCTGGCACCGCAAAACACCTGGGAAGTCAACCAGCCGACCCAACTGGCGCAGGTGCTGGAGACCCTGACACGGATTCAGCAAGCGTTCAACGGTTCGGCGGCGGGTGACACGAAAATTTCGCTGGCCGATCTGATCGTTTTGGGCGGGTGCGCCGCCATCGAGTCGGCCGCCCGCAAAGCGGGTTGCGAGGTGGTGGTGCCGTTTTCACCTGGCCGCATGGACGCCACGCCGGAACAAACCGACACAGCGTCTTTTGCTGTGCTGGAGCCGCTCGCCGATGGCTTTCGCAACTACTGGAGCAGCCTCTGTTGCAGTGCACCCACGGCCTTGCTGGTGGACAAAGCACAACAACTGACCCTGACCGCCCCCGAGATGACCGTGCTCCTGGGCGGGCTGCGGGTGCTCCATGTCAGCTGTGGGCCGGCACACCATGGTGTGTTCACAGAGCGCCCCGGGGTCTTGACGAACGATTTTTTTGTGAACTTGCTCGACATGGGCACCGAGTGGCACCCGTCCAGCACAGACCCCGGCATTCTGGAAGGCCGCGAGCGGATGGGCGAGGGGCTGCGCTGGACGGGCACCGACGTGGATCTGATCTTCGGCGCCAACGCGCAACTGCGCGCCATCGCCGAAGTCTATGCCTGCGAGGACGCTCAGCCCAAGTTCGTGCACGACTTTGTCGCGGCCTGGCACAAGGTGATGAACCTCGACCGGTTCGACCTGCCTGAACGAAGCTGAACAAGCTGCCCAGGAGCACACCATGAACCCGGACATCGCCCACACCCACAAAGCAGACCGGCGCGTGGTCCTGCTGGAAGGCATTCACGCTTCTGCGGTAGAAGCACTCCAACGCGAAGGCTATACCGACATCGTGACCCATGCCCAAGCCTTGTCGGGCCAAGCGCTGTTGGATGCCGTGGCAGACGCGCGTTTGCTGGGCATCCGATCGCGCACGCCACTGAGCAGCGATGTTTTGCACCACGCCCGGCATTTGATGGCCGTGGGCTGCTACTGCATTGGCACCAACCAGGTCGATCTGGAAGAAGCCATGCGCCTGGGGATTCCGGTGTTCAATGCCCCGTTTTCCAACACCCGCAGTGTGGCCGAGCTGGTGCTGGCCGAGCTGATCATGCTGATGCGCGGCATTCCTCAGAAAAATGCCCTGCTGCACCGGGGCGGCTGGACCAAGTCCGCTGCGGATGCCTATGAGGTCCGCGGCAAGACATTGGGCATCGTGGGCTATGGACACATCGGCACCCAGGTGGGTGTGCTGGCCGAGCACCTGGGCATGACGGTGGTCTTTCACGACATCGAAGCCAAACTGCCACTGGGCAATGCACACCAGATGCGCGACCTGCAGGCGGTGCTGAGCATTGCCGATGTGGTGAGCCTGCATGTGCCACAAACACCTCAGACCTACAACTTGATCGACACAGCGCAATTGGCCCGGATGAAACCGGGCAGCCACCTCATCAACGCCTCACGCGGAACGGTGGTCAACATCGAGGCACTGGCCGATGCGCTGCATCGCCAGCATTTGCACGGTGCGGCCATCGATGTCTTTCCCATCGAGCCGCAAAGCAATGACGACACGTTCACATCCGCACTGACCCCGTTTGACAACGTGATTTTGACGCCGCACATTGGCGGCTCGACGCTGGAGGCGCAGGTCAACATTGGCAAAGAGGTCACCGCCAAGCTGATGCGTTATGGCGACAACGGCTCCACCATGTCGGCTGTCAACTTCCCGGAGCTGGCCCTGCCCACGCACAGCGGCGCGGCCCGCATCCTGCACATCCACCACAACGTGCCGGGCGTGCTGGCGCAGGTCAATGCCTGCCTGTCCAAGGCCGCGATCAACATCACGGCCCAGTATCTGGGCACCCTGCAATCGATCGGTTATGTCGTGATCGATCTGGACCGCAGCGCCAGCGCGGCGGCCCTTCAGGCCTTGTCGGCCATTCCAGAAACCATCCGCTGCCGGGCCTTGGGCTGAAGTCAGCCCACGCGCACGCCGCTGGCGCGGTCAAACAGGTGCGACTGGTCAGCCTGCCATTGCAGGTGCACCGCGTCGCCCACTGCCGCTTGCAACACGCCGGGCACACGGGCGGTGAGCTTGCCTGCAGGTGTGTCCACCGTGGCATAGGTTTCGGGGCCGGTGGGCTCGATCATGCTGAGCGTGCCGGGCAAGCCATGGTCTGCAAAGCTGATGCTCTCGGGGCGCAGGCCGTAGACCAGCTCGGCGTTGCCGTGGGCCTGCACAGCGGCGCGTTGCGCGTCGGTGATGGTCAGTTCCACGCCGTGGGCTGTGAGTGCTTGACCCGTCCGCTGTGCATCCACCATGTTCATGGCGGGTGAGCCGATGAACTCGGCCACAAAGCGGTTGGCCGGACGGTTGTAAATT
>JACCDS011180322.1_pt1 | contig 10166 bp, 4 predicted proteins | sample 7446441 | NCBI WGS metagenome assembly JACCDS01 (sample SAMN15323445, study PRJNA562643) | freshwater metagenome | isolation source: river surface water | place: USA:Blue River Watershed | collected 2017-08-17 | reverse complement strand
GCCCGCCGCGCCGCCCTCGGCCTCGCGCGCACCGGCGCGGTGTCCGGCAACGGCTCCGGCGATCTCTTCCTCGCCTTCTCCACCGCCAACGCCGCGGCCGCGGCCCGCGAAGGCGCCGGCGGACCGGCCGCGTTCACGCCCTCCGTCTTTCAGGCGCTGCCCAACGAAGCGATGAGCCCGCTCTTCGAATGCGTGGTGGCCGCGACCGAGGAGGCGATCGTCAACGCCCTCGTCGCCGGCGAAACCATGACCGGCCGCGACGGCCACACCGCCGAGGGCCTGCCCCACGCCAAGGTGCAGGAAATTCTCCGCACCCACCGCCGCCTCGCGGAACCGCCGCCGCGCTGAGTTGCGCGCTGCGCGGTTGAAAGTTGAAAGCCGAGAGCTGAAAGAAAGACCCGATCGGTCCTTCAACTTTCACCTTTCAACTTTAAACTCCCCGCCCATCGGCTCACGCCAGAATATCCTTCACCACGTGCCCGTGCACATCGGTGAGCCGGAAATCGCGGCCCTGGAACCGGTAGGTCAGCGCCTCGTGGTCGAAGCCGAGCAGGTGCAAAATCGTCGCCTGCAAGTCGTGCACATGGACCTTGTCCCGCACGACCCCGAAACCAAGTTCGTCGGTTTCGCCGTAAACCGTGCCGTGCTTCACGCCGGCACCCGCGAGAAAGATCGAATACGCATCCGGGAAATGGTCGCGCCCGAGGATGTCGCTCGCGGCGGTCCGGCCCTCGCGGAACGGTGTGCGCCCGAATTCCCCGCCCCAGACCACCAGCGTGTCCTCGAGCAGGCCGCGTTCCTTGAGGTCGCGGATCAGCGCGGCCACGGGTTTGTCGGTTCGCGCCATCTTGGCCGTGAGGCCGTCGCGGATGTCCTCGCGCGGACTCGTGCCGTGGAAATCCCAGCCCCAGTCGAAGAGCTGCACGAATCTCACCCCTTGCTCCAGCAGGCGCCGGCCCAGCAGGCAGTTGTTCGCGAAACTGGCCTCGCCGGGCTTGGCCCCGTAGGCCGCGAGCACGTCGGCCGGCTCGCGCGCGATGTCCATGACTTCGGGCACGCTCGCCTGCATGCGGTACGCGAGTTCGTACTGCGCGATGCGCGTGAGCGTTTCGGGATGCCCAAGCTCGGCCGCCTGCACCGCATTCACTTCCTGCAACGCGTCCAGCGTGCGGCGCCGCATCGCCCGGTCCATGCCCGGCGGATCGCCGACGTACAGCACCGGATCGCCCTGCGAACGGCATTGCACGCCCTGGAAAACCGACGGCAAAAACGCCGTGCCCCACACCGCGCTGCCGGCGCTCGGCTGCGTGCCGCTCGAAATCAGCACCACGAAGCCCGGCAGATTTTCGTTCTCCGAACCCAAACCGTAGGTCGCCCACGAGCCGAGCGACGGCCGCCCTTGCCGCGGCGAACCGGTGAACAGCAACAGCTCCGCCGGGGCATGGTTGAACTGGTCGCTGTACATCGACTTGATGACGCAGAGTTCGTCCGCGATGCCTTGGAAATGCGGGATCGCGTCCGACATCCAGATTCCCGCGCGGCCGTGCTGCGTAAACGTGCGCGGCGTGCCCATCAGCCGCGGCGTTCCCGTCGTGAACGCGAATTTCTTCCCCTTCACGAAATCGTCGGGCGCGAACTGGCCGTCCCGTTTCACAAGTTCGGGTTTGTAGTCGAACAGATCGAGGTGCGGCGGTCCGCCCGACATGTGGAGATAGATCACGCGCTTCGCCTTGGCCGGACGCGGCGGGCGCCGGGGCGCGAGCGGATTCGACGTCACCGCGGCACCCTGCGCCGCGGGACCGCCGAGCGCCTGCAACGCGATCGCGCCGAGGCTGAATTGCCCCGCGCGCCGGAGGAACTGGCGGCGGGTTTCGAGTTGGAGCTGGGCGAGACGGAGGTTCATCGGCGGTTCAGCGTTTCATCAGGGTCTCGTCGAGGTTGAGCAGGACATTCGCAACCGCGGTCCAGGCCGCGGCCTCGGCGGCCCCGGCCGACGGACTCGGCGCCTCGCCCTGGCCCGCGAACAACGCGGCCTGCGCCGGCGCCGCGGCATAGGCGTCACGGGCATTCCGATACAGCGCGACCAGCGGCGCGGTCTCGTTCGCCGCCGGCGGCCGCAGCAGCACGAGCCGGAATCCGGCGCGGATCTGCTCCTCCGGTCCGCCGGGCAACGCGGCCATCCGCCGGCCGAGCGCCTGCGCGGCCTCGATGTAGACGGGGTCGTTCAGCGTGACCAGGGCCTGGAGCGGCGTGTTGCTGCGGTTGCGCCGCAAGGTGCAGACCTCGCGGTTCGGCGCGTCGAAGGCCGCCATCGAAGGATACGGGCTGCTCCGCCGCCATTCGGTATAGAGTCCGCGGCGCAGGCGATCCTCGCCCGTGCTGGGCTTCCAATCGAGCGCCCCGCCGAACGCCGCATTCAAACCGGACACCGGCTGGAACGGCCGCACCGACGGCCCCCCGCCCTTGAGGCTGAGCAAACCGCTCACGGCCAAGGCCTGGTCCCGGATCATCTCCGCGGTGTGACGGACGCGCGGCCCGCGCGCGAGCAGCCGGTTTTCCGGGTCGATCTCCAGCGCCGCCGGCGCGACCCGCGCCTCCTGCCGGTACGCGGCCGACATCACGAGCAGCTTCAGAAAATGCTTCGTGTCCCAGCCGCTCTCGCGCAGCTCCACCGCGAGCCAATCGAGCAATTCCGGATGCGACGGCGGCTCGCCCTGCGAACCGAACTCCTCGGTCGTGCGCACCAGACCAAGGCCGAAAATCGCCTCCCACAAACGGTTCGCGTGCACGCGGGCCGTGAGCGGATTCTCCGGCGCCATGAGCCAGCGCGCCAAGGCCAGTCGGTCCGCCGGCTTATCGGCGGGCAACGGCGGAAACACCGCCGGCACGCCCGGCCCGACTTCCTCGCCGAGCGCGAGGAAATTGCCGCGCAAATGGATCTGTGTCTTGCGCCGCCGCTCGGGCGGCAGCTCGCGCATGATCGGCGAGGTCTGCACCGGCATATCGTCGAGTTCCTTTTGCTGCGCCGCGACCCGAGCGCGGTCCCGCGCCGACTCCGGCGCGACCTCCCGCACATAGTGGTCCAACAGCCGCGCCTCCTGCGCCGGGCTGCGCTCCGCCGGCCCTGTGCGCAACGCCGCGAGCACGTCCGCCGGCAGCCGCAGGTGCTCGCCGGCGCGCGGAGCCGAGGTTCCGGCCAGCCGGAAACTGCGCAATTCTCCGCCATCGCCGCCGCCCGACTGCACCGTGACCACAAGGGATTCGCCGGGCTGCAATCGCAGCGGTTTCTCCGGCTCAAGCGTCAGCCGGTGCCCGCGCGCCGCCGCCCCGGCCACGCCCCAACCGCGCTTGGTCGCGCCGGGTTTCTTCCGATTGGGCGACTTCGGTTCCATGTCCGCACCGACGTAGGTTTCGTCGAATTCCGCCTGCGCGAAATCCGCGCTCGTGCGCGCGATCTTCACGTCGACGGGATCGCCGAGCTTCAATTCCTTTTTCGGCCGCGGGGCCTCGCGCGAGGTCTGCTCCCAGACCGTCGCCCGCTGCGCGTCGAGCAGGGAAACTTTCAGGCCGCCCGCCGTGGGCTCCAACCCGGTCCGGCCCCAGAGCACCACTCGGTCGAGCGCCGCCGTTTTCCCCAGGTCCAATTCCCACCACGGGTTGTCGCCCGGCGCGGTGGTGCTCACTGAGCCGCGGTCCGGGTTGCCGTCGGTCCGGCCGTCCGTCGCCCGCGCCGCGACCGCGCCGTCCGCCACGGAACTCTGCGTCGCGGTTCCGCCCGGCGCGAGATTCTCGGTTCCGTGCCAAACCTGCACTTCCGCCAGCGCCAAGGTGCGGTTGCGGCCCGGCAACTCGATGCGCACGTAGCGGGCTTCGCGCGCGGGCTGCGCCGGCTTGATGCCGATGCGGACCCGGGAAACGAGAAAACTTCCGTCGGCCGCCCCGCCCGCGCCGCCGCCCGGCAAATCCGCCTGCGGCACCGATTCGAGCCGCAGCGCCGTCAACGCCTCCGCCGGCGTCCACGCCACCGTCACCGTCTTGGCGGCCTGCGCCGGCGGCACGAGCACCGTCCCATCCGCGGCCGCCGCCACCGCTTTCCCGCCCGCCATGACCCGCGCCGCTTGCACCGGCTGCCAGTCGAGCTCGGCCGGAAACGCCTGCGCCCAGCCCCGGGCCGCGTCCGCGTGCCTCGGCGCGGTCGCCTGCATCGCCGCCGCCAGCCGGGCGATCTCCGCCTCGGCCGCAGCGCGGACGCGTTGCTGCGCGGCCGTGAAAAATTCCCGCACCGGCGCCTCGTCGCTGCGGTCCGCGTCCGCGCTCTGGTTGAAGAGCGCGTAGAGCCCGAAGTATTCCTTGTGCGTCAGCGGGTCGTACTTGTGGGTGTGGCATTGCGCGCACGCGATCGAGGTGCCCATCCAGACGGCCATCGTCGTATTGACGCGGTCGATGACCGCCGCGACGCGGAACTCCTCGTCGTCCGTCCCGCCCTCCGTATTGTTCATCGTGTTACGGTGGAAGCCGGTGGCGAAAATCTGGTCCTCCGTCGGCTCCGGCAACAGATCGCCCGCCAGTTGTTCGACCGTGAAACGGTCGTACGGCAGGTTGCGGTTGTACGCGTCGATCACGTAGTCGCGGTACCGCCAGATGCTGCGCGGCTGGTCGTCCGCGTAACCCTTGGAGTCGGCGTAGCGCGCGAGGTCGAGCCACAGCCGCGCCCAATGTTCGCCGAACGCGGGCTTCGCCAACTGGCGGTCGACGAACCGGGCGTACGCGTCCGGCGCCGTATCGGCGACAAACACCGCGACCTCTTCCGGTGCCGGCGGCAGGCCGGTCAGATCGAGCGCCACCCGCCGCGCCAAGGTCAGTCGGTCCGCCTCGGGTTGCGGACGCAGGCCCGCGGCCACGATCTGGGGCAGGAGCAGGCGGTCGATCGGCCCCGCCCAGGCCCGATCGGCCGGCGCCGCCGGGAGCTCCGGCCGCCGGGGCGGCACGTAGGACCAATGCTCCGCGTAGGGCGCCCCGCCCGCGATCCAGCGCCGCAGCAATTCGATTTCCCGGGGCGAGAGCGTCTTGCCGGTCTTGCGCGGCGGCATCAGTTCCTCGTCGTCGGTCGTGACGAGCCGGTCCAGCAACTCGCTCTTCTCCACCTTGCCCGGCACGATGGCGAAACCGCCGCCGCCGAGATCGGCCGTCGCCCCGGCGCGGGTGTCGAGCCGCAGGCCGTTCTGGCCGCCCTTGCGGTCGTGTTCGTCGGGCCCATGGCAGCGGAAACAATTGTCCGAAAGGATCGGTCGGATCTCGCGATTGAAGTCGGGCACCGGCGCCGCGGCTGCCGGCAACGCGACGGCCAGGACGGCGAGAGTAAGCGCGGGGAACTGCATGGGGTGGCCGTTGAGATACGCGGGGCGCGGCGCGGGGATCAACTCCGATCGGCGCCGATCCCGCTCAAGTTTCCCCTACCTCCTCGGCCCAATGCCCCTTTGGTTTTGGACTTTGGGGAAAAAGACCTTTGACCACGGTTTTCACGGAATCTCCCGGATGACAAATGCCGCATCCGTGCCCATCGGTGGCATCTGTGGTGATCGTCCGAAGCTTGAAGCGATGGGTATGAGTTTGGCTTGGGCGTTGGTTGATCGATCTCCCAATCCTCAACTTTCAGCTCTCAACTGCCTGATGCCGGCTCAAGGCTCCGCGCCCACGCGCGCCACGACGCGGACCAGTTCCTCGAGTTCGAAGGGCTTCGCCAGCGCCGCGCGGAACCCGTGGCGCGCGAAATCCCGCATCACCTCGCTGTCCACGTAGCCGCTCATCGCGATCGCCCTGATCCCCGGATCGATGGCCTGCAAGCCGCGCAAAGTCTCCGGCCCACCCCAGCCGCCGCGCACCGTCAGGTCGAGAATCGCCAGCCCGAACGGCTGCCCGGCCTCCTTCGCGGCGATGAACCGCGCGACGGCGCTCTCTCCCTCGGGCGCCCCTTCGACCACATATCCCAGCTTCGCCAACACCCGGCACATGCCCTCCCGCACTTGCGCCTCGTCATCCATGATCAGAATCGGCCGTTTCACGGCCGCTAGACTCGGCGCCGCGGGGACTTCCGCTTCGGCCGCCGGCAGGTAGACCATAAACGCGGCGCCGGCCCCGACCTCGGAATGGACGGTCACCGCGCCGCCGTGCCGCCCGATGATGGTGTGGGCAATGGTCAACCCCAGGCCCATGCCTTTTTGCGACCCCCGCTCCTTGGTGGAAAAATAGGGATCGAAGATTTTCGGCAGCACCTGCGGCTCGATGCCCGGCCCGCCGTCGCGCACCGCGATGCAAACATACTCGCCCGGGGGCAAGGCCGGCCCTTCGGCCTGCGGCAAACGCACCCGCCGCACCTCGATCCGGACCACCCCGCCGCCGGGCATCGCCTCGCGCGAATTCAGCACGAGGTTGCCGATCGCCCGGGCGATCTGCCCCGGATCGACCCGGATGGCCGGCAGGTCGCCGGCGACATCGATCTCGCCGCGCACATTCGAACCGCTCAGGGCCAACGGCACCGCATCCCGGACCACGTCCGCGACCGCGGTGAGCCGGCGGACGGAGGCCCCGCCCCGCGCAAACGCGATCAGCTGGTGCGTCAATTGCGTCGCCGCCATCGCCCCCTGTTTCGCCGCCTGCATGAAAGGCAGGCTCTCGCTTCCCTCGGGCTGCGTGGAGCGCGCCATGTCGAGATTCAGCACCACCCCGGCGATGAGATTGTTGAAGTCGTGCGCGATCCCGCCCGCGAGCAGGCCCGTCGATTCGAGTTTGCTCAGCACCAGCCGGTCGTTCTCCGCCTGCCGGCGCGCGGTGAGGTCGCGGACGGCGACGATGCGCGCCGGCTCGCCGTTGAGCTTGCAGGATTTGCCCGAAATCTCGACCGGCACCCGCGTGCCGTCTTTGCGCAGGCCGACCAATTCGCGCTGCACTTCCCGCGCCGCCGCGGCGTCCGCGAACAGATTGCCGCGGGATTCGGGCGCCACCAGTTCACCGACGGGCAACCCGACCAATTCCGGGACCTCGTAGCCGAACATCGCGGCGAAGGACGCGTTCGCCGACACGATCTTTTCCCGCTGGTGCAGCATCCAGCCTTCGAACGCCGAGTCGATCAGCCCGCGGTAGCGTTCCTCGCTGTCGCGCAGCGCCTCGGCCTGCGCCGAAAGCCGGGCCAGCAGGCGCCGCTGCCACCAGAAGATCGCGACGATCACCGCGAGCCCCGCGCCGATTTTCGGCAGGTGCGGCTTCAGATCCGCCAGCCGGATCGGATGCGGTTCGATCGGCCCCAGCCACTTCTGGTACAGCCGATCGAAGGTGCCGTCGTACCGCACGGTCGCGAGCGCATCGTTGAGCCGTTCCAGCGTGCGGCTGTCGCCTTTCCGGACCGCGATGCGAAAATGGTGCAGGATGTCGTCGACGAACTCCTTCTTCAGGCCGTCTTCCGGCTTCACGTATTTCCGGTCCATCGCGTACGTCAGCAACAGGCCGTCGATCTCCCCGCGGCGCACCGCTTCGATCGCCGTGCGCGGGTCGTCGAACGCCGTGACCGTCGCGCCCCAGCCGCCGTTCGCCACCGCGTTGGCATAGGCCAGCGTACCCGTGATCGCCGCGAGCGAGCGGCCGCGCAGATCCGCCGTCCGCGCCAGCGTCGGGCGATCCTTCCGCACATAGATGATGCCGTGCACGTAGGCATGGCTGATCGTGAAATCCATCGCGGCGCGGCGCTCGGGCGTGATCGCGACATTGGCCAAGCCGTCGATCGTCCCGGCGTGGAACGCCCGGAGGTTTCCGCTCCAGTGGTTCTCCACCAGCTCGATTTCCAAACCGCCGGCGGTCGCCATGGCCCGCAGCAATTCGGGCGCAAATCCCGTGATCCGGCCCGCGGCATCCCGGAACGACAACGGCTCGTCGGCGATCTCGACCCCGATGCGCAGCGGCTGCGCCGTCGCCGCCGTCGCCAGCACGACCGCGATCGCAACGGCCAGGCGGCGGAAAAAAATGGCAGCCACGGAACTCAAGGGTGGCGAAGGCAAGAGCCGCCGGTCCCGAAAATCAAGACCCCGGCAGCGTTTCCACCTGCTTTGACCAAGAGCAAACCGCTGGCAGTGCGAACCTCCTCGCCGCTCCGCCGCGCTCGCCGCATTTACCCTGCGCCGAAGGTTTGCCGCAGGTAGTCGAGACTGCGCGTCGCGATCGCCTCCGGCCCTTCCTCGAAGGTGAACACTTCCACCGACACCGTGCCGTCGTACCCCGCCGCCCGCAGCGCCGCCGCGATCGGCTTGAAATCGACCGCGCCGAAGCCCGGTCCCTTGAGGTTGCGGTCGTTGGCATGCACGTAGGCGAGGTGCGCCTGCGTCTCGGCGATCAGCTGCGGGATCGGCTTCGCCTCGTGGCTCATCGCCCGCACATCGAGAATCACCTGCAGCGCCGGCGAATCCGCTTCCTCGACAAACCGCACCGCCTCCGCCGCCGTGTTGATGAAATTCGTGTCCTCCGCCGGCAAGGGCTCGAGGCAAATCACGACGCCCGCCCCGGCCGCCGCCGCGATCGCCGGCCGCAACGCCGCCTGCGCCCACGCCCAGCCCTGCGCAAATTCCACGCCGGGCTCGAGGCTGCGCTGCTTCGGCGAGCCCAAAATCACCCGCGTCCCGCCCAGGTCCGCGCAGAGACGCACGATCTCCGTGAGGTAGTCCGCCGTCCGCGCCCGCACGGCCGCATCGGCCGTCGTCAGGTGAAACCCTTCCGTCCGCGCCAAAATCCAATGCAGGCCCGTGATTTCGATCCCGGCCCGCGCCGCCGTGTCGCGCAGCCGCCGCCGCTCCGCCGCCCCGACGTCCCCGGCCCGCGCCGCCAACGTGAAGGGACTGATTTCGATCGCGCCGTAGCCGGTCCGCGCCGCGTACGCCATCGCGTCGTCGATCTTCCAGCCTTCGAAGATTTCATTGCAGATCGCGAATTTCATGGGGTGGAGGTTGCCGCCAAAGTCCGGAATGCGCCCGCCTGCCGCAAGGCCAATGTCCGCCGTCGCCGCGCCGCGCGGAATTGGGGATTGCCGGACCCGAAATTCGCCCGCCAAGTAACGGTGCGGTTATCTCCGCTTCGCCGGTCCCTGCCGGCGGCGCGCTCCCCGCTCCAGGCACCGTCAGTTCAAACCCCTGGGTCCGGCCGCCCCGGACCCGCTCCGTCCCTTCCATGAAACGTCCGTCCCTCCTCGCCTTGCTCGGCGCCCTAGCCGCCGCGTTGCCGTCCCTCCCGGCCCAGTCTCCCGGCTCCGCCGCCGTCGCCGCCGCCGGCAGCGTCGTCGGCCGCATCTACAATCCCAATACCGGCGAATACGTGCGCAACGCCCAGATCCGCATCCAGGAAACCGGCCAGACCGCCGTCTCCGAGGGCGGCGGCGAATACCGCCTCGCCCCCGTCCCCGCCGGCCAGGTCACCCTCGTCGTATCTTATACCGGATACCGCACGGTCACCGCCGCCGTCGCCGTCGCCCCCGGCGCCGCCGCGACCAAGGACTTCAATCTCGTCAGCTCCCTCGAAGCCGCGGCCACCGACGGCAACGTCGTCACCCTCCAGGCCTTCACTGTCGCCACCGAACGCGAGGGCGCCGCCAAGGCCATCATGGACCAGCGCAATTCCATGAACATCACCAACACCGTCGCCTCCGACTCCTTCGGCGACAACGCCGAGGGCAACGTCGGCGAATTCCTCAAGCATCTCCCCGGCGTCGAACTCGATCTCTTCTACGGCGAGGTCCGCACCGTGCGCCTCGGCGGCCTCGGTTCCGAATACACGTCCGTCACCATGGACGGCATCGCCCTCGCCTCCGTCGACGCCAACAATTCCGGCTCCGGCGCCGCCCGCTCCTTCACCATGGAGATGGCGTCGCTCAATTCCATGGAATCGATCGAGGTCTCGAAAACCATCAGCGCCGACGTCGACGCCAACGCCCCCGCCGGCACCATCAATCTCCGCACCAAGCGCGCCTTCGACCGCAACGGCCGCCGTATTTCCTGGCAGGCCAACGTCGTCGCCCACTCCGAAGCCATGCGCCTCGGCGAAAGCCGCGGGCCCGACGAAGACGGCTTCAGCCGGAAAATCCGCCCGGGCGGCATCTTCGAATACTCGGATGTCTTCCTCAACAAACGCCT
>JACCDS010215505.1_pt1 | contig 10167 bp, 8 predicted proteins | sample 7446441 | NCBI WGS metagenome assembly JACCDS01 (sample SAMN15323445, study PRJNA562643) | freshwater metagenome | isolation source: river surface water | place: USA:Blue River Watershed | collected 2017-08-17 | reverse complement strand
CACGCGCCGCAAGGGGTTCAAGGAAGGCGACCTGGTGTTCGTGGAGCACTACGTGGGCTGCATGAAGTGCGAGTGGTGCCATCGCGGCGAGTACCGCCATTGCGAGGCCACCGACTGGCGTGGCAATCCCGATGGCCTGCGCTTCGGCTACACCTCGACAGAAAAAGCGCCACATCTGTGGGGTGGTTTCGCGCAGTACATGTTCCTACCGTGGAACTCCATCATCCACAAGGTGCCGGTGGGTGTGACGCCTGAACTGGCCGGCTTGGTCACGCCCATGGCTAACGGCGTGGAGTGGTCCCTGTTCGACGGCGGCGTGAAGTACGACGACATCGTGTTGATCCAGGGACCGGGCCAGCAGGGTCTGTCGCAAACGGTCATCTGTAAGCAGGCGGGCGCGAGCAAGATCATCATCACCGGTACCTCCAAGGATGCGGCTCGTCTGGAAGTGGCCAAGCAGCTCGGCGCGGACCATGTGATCAATGTGCAGACCGAGGACCCGCTGGAGCGCATCATGGAACTCACGGGCGGTCGTGGCGTGGATGTGGTGCTCGATTGCACCGCGGGCGCCGGCACCTTCCCCATCATGCTGGGCATCGAGGCTCTCAAACGCAAGGGAGGGATCATGGTGGTGCAGGGCGAGATGGGTGACTTCCCCAACTGGCCGCTGTCCAAGATGACCCTCAAGTGGATCACGATCAAAAGCGCGCGCGGACACAGTTACCGCTCTTGCGAGCTGGCGTTGGCGCAGATCGCGTCAGGACGTTTTCCGCTCGAGAAGATCACTACACACAAGTTCAGCCTTAAGGACACCGATCTGGCGATTCGCTCGGTGGGCAACGCCGGCGTGCCCGACGTGATTCACGCTTCGCTGATGCCTTGGGCATAAGGTGGACAGCCGTATCCCGGTCACCGTCCTGACGGGCTTCCTTGGGGCCGGCAAGACCACGCTGCTGAACCGCATCCTGCTGGAGGACCACGGCCGCCGGTATGCGGTCATCGTGAATGAGTTTGGCGAGATCGGCATTGACGGTGACCTGATCGTGGGGGCGGACGAGGAATTGTTCGAGATGAACAATGGCTGTGTCTGCTGCACGGTGCGCGGCGACCTGATCCGTACGGTACAGGCACTTCTGCGTCGTAGTGCTAGCGGCCCAGTTCCCTTCGACGCGATCATCGTCGAGACCACTGGCTTAGCGGATCCCAGCCCCGTGGCGCAGACCTTCTTTGTCGATCCGCTTCTACAGGCTGGCACCTTACTCGACTCGGTTACCACGGTAGTTGACGCGTGCCACATTCAGCTGCGACTGGATGACTCACGCGAAGCCGCTGAACAGGTGGCATTCGCCGATCAGATCGTGTTGAACAAGACCGATCTCGTCGATGAATCGATGCTGATCGAGGTGGAGCGCCGTTTACGGAGACTTAACCCTCTAGCGCCCATCCATCGCGCTCGTCGTGCTCACGTTCCGTTGGAAGCCATTCTTGGGCGCGGCGGTTTCGCCCTCGATCGGATCGTGGCTCTTGATCCACACTTCCTTCAAGAGCATAGCCACAAGCGCGAAGAGCCTGGCCACGTGCATGACGAGCATTGCAATCACCTGCACGAACATACGCAGGACCACATCGCTGAGGCCGGCATCACCAGTGTATGTCTTGATTTGGGAAAGCCAGTCGATGGCCTCGTCTTCACGAGCTGGTTGAAAGAATTGGTTGCCCGAGACGGCCCACGCATCTTGCGTCTCAAGGGCATCGTCAATGTACAGGATGAGCCGAATCGTTTCGTTGTTCAAGGCGTGCATATGCTCCTCGAAGGCGAGTTACAGCGCCCTTGGGGCGTGCATGAAATACGTACGACGCGCTTGGTTTTTATTGGCCGCGACCTCGATGCCGCCGTAATACGACAAGGTCTGTGGAATTGCATCGCTGTGACTGCTTGAAGCATGAATGCTGAGACCACGGGTTACTACTAGGTCGCAGATGATTGACTTAGATCAGTCATGAGCATAAAGTCTTGCGTATCGCAAAGCGGACCATCGGACCGCATAACGGAACAAAAGAATTTATGAGTAATGACAATCTGAGAGCAGCAGATAGCTCTGTAGTGCCGGGCACGTCCCCCTTGGGACCTCGATTGCTTTCGCTGATCAATTGGAAGGCGTTCATCATTGCTGTGTGTGTGGCGTTCACGCTCTACATCGCAGTCATTCCCCTGGGTTTCCTGATCTGGCAGAGTTTCTTCACGCCGCAGACTGCGGCAAAGGCCGCCGAATTCACCTTCGGCAATTACGTCAGCGCCTACACCAACCCGGACACACTTCGGCTGTTCTGGAACTCGACCCAGTTTGCACTGGGCGTGGCGGCATTTGCGTTTCTTGTGGGGACGACGCTGGCCTGGATCAATGAGCGCACGAACACGCCGTTCAAGACTGCCTTCTACGCGCTGTCATTGATCCCTCTGGTGATCCCCGGCATCCTGTTCACGGTTTCCTGGATCCTGCTGGGCAGTCCGAAGATCGGCATCATCAATCTGGCCCTGATGCAGTGGTTCGGGCTGGATTCGCCGGTGTTCGACATCTACTCCATGTGGGGAATGATCTGGGTCGACGGGCTGCATTACTCGCCCATGGCCTTCCTGTTGATGACCGCGGCCTTTCGAGCCATGGATCCGTCGCTGGAGGAGTCGGCCACCATGAGCGGGGCCAATGTGTTCCAGGTGCTCTGGCACATCACACTGAAACTCTCCTGGCCCGCCATCTTTGCCACGTTCTTGATCCTGTTTGTGCGAGCCATTGAATCATTCGAGGTGCCTGCGTTGCTGGGCTTGCCTGTAGGCATTCATGTCTTCACGTCTTCCATCTATCAGGCGGTGCACCGCTACCCCAGCAACATCGGCCTGGCGTCCACCTATGCTGTCACCTTGTTGGTCATCACCACGGTAGGCATCTATTTCATTTCGCGGCTCTCCAACAGCGGATCGAAGTACTCGACGATGACAGGCAAGGGCTTCCGTCCGCGTCAGATTGATCTGGGCCCCTGGCGCTGGGTTGCGTTCAGTGTGTTTGTTCTCTACTTCGTCTTGATCGTTCTGCTGCCGTTTGCGGTGCTGCTCTGGTCATCGTTCCAGAAGTTTTACTCGGTTCCCTCCATGCAGGCCCTGCAGAACCTGACTCTGGACCCCTACCGTTTCGTATTGAGTTATCCCAATCTCGGACGCTCGGTGTGGAACAGCGTGATGCTGTCGTTCGCGTCCGCCACGGTGATCATGCTGATCACGTCTGTGATCTGCTGGATTGTGGTCAAGACCAAACTGCCGGGGCGCTGGTTGCTGGACAACCTGGCATCCATGCCGATGGTGTTCCCAGGTCTCGTGCTGGGCCTGGCGCTGATGATCTTCTATCTTAATGTGGATGTCGGCGTGTATGGAACGATGTGGATCTTGTTCATCGCCTACGTGACGCGCTTCATGCCCTATGGTCTTCGTTTCAACACGACTTCGATGCTGCAGATCCACAAGGAACTGGAAGAGTCGGCTGCGATGAGCGGCGCCTCCTGGGGAACGACCTTCCGCCGGATCATCCTGCCGCTGCTCAAGCCGGGCCTGGTGGCGGGCTGGATCTACGTGATGATCGTCTCGATTCGTGAACTCTCCAGCTCCATCCTGTTGTACAGCCCGGGTACAGAGGTGGTCTCGATCATCATCTGGGAGCTCTGGGAGAACGGTCAGTATGTAGAGCTTTCAGCGCTTGGCGTGCTGTTCATTCTGACTCTTCTCATACTGGTGTCGTTTGCCCAGTACGTCGGTAAAAAATTTGGAATCAAGGAACACTAAGATGTTGAAAATTGAATCGCTGTACACCGAGTACGTCAATGAGCTGGGTCAGCCCGTCAAGGCGGCACAGAACGTGAGCATCGAAGTGCCAGAAGGTCATTTCTTCACGCTGCTGGGCCCCAGCGGCTGCGGAAAAACAACGACATTGCGCTCGATTGCCGGGCTCGAGCGACCCAAGTCGGGCGAGATCAGCGTCAACGGTGTTGCCGTCTATTCCGAAGCGAGAAATGTTTTCGTGCCGCCAAACCAGCGTGGCTTCGGCATGGTGTTCCAGTCTTATGCGATCTGGCCGCATATGGACGTGTTCACGAACACAGCTTTTCCCCTGCAGGTCGGCTCAAAGAAGCTTAGCCGCAGCGAGATCGAGGCCAAAGTCATGAAGGTGCTGAATGCGGTACAGCTGGATCACCTCAGGGATCGTGAGGCCACCAAGCTGTCCGGTGGGCAGCAGCAGCGGCTGGCGCTGGCGCGTGCGCTCGTGATGGAACCCAAGTTGCTGCTCCTGGATGAGCCGCTGTCCAACCTCGATGCTAAGTTGCGCGAGCTGATGCGCTTCGAGCTCAAACGACTTCAGCGCGAGCTGCGCATCACCACGGTCTACGTCACGCATGACCAGAGCGAAGCGCTGGCGTTGTCGCACCAGATCGCGGTGATGAACCAGGGTCATATCCAGCAGATCGGCACGCCGCGCGAGATCTACGAACGCCCGGTCAATCAGTTCGTTGCCGATTTTGTCGGCACCGCCAACTTCCTAGACGGCACGGTGGTAGGCCCCGATGGAGGTAATGATCTCTACGTGATCGACACGGAAATCGGCCAACTGCGCGCGTACATGGTCGAGTCTATGCGCGCGGGCGAAAAGGTCAGCCTCTCGGTCCGTCCTGAGGATGTCGAGCTGTTCGAGCAGAAACCGGCCGATGGCGCGACGCCTGCCGTGCAGGTCCAGGTGGACCAGAAGGTGTTCCTTGGCGAGGCGGTGGACTTCCGAGTGAAGCTCAATGGTCGCATGCTGCTATCGCGTGCGCACCCGTCGGTGAGAGCGTCCGTCGGTGACTCGATCTGGGTCCGTATCCAACCGGGCAAGAGTGTTGCGATGCGCGCCACGGATGCGCCGCTGCCCACTCACCACTGATTCTGCACCCGGCAACCACGACTCGTTACTGACATGGCGCAGGAAAACTTTCGCAGCGTTACCCGGCCCGAGCAGACGCCAGCGGCTGAAGCTCCGGCCGACCGCTGGGGTGCCGACGTGATCGTCGACCTGCTGCACCGCTATGGCTTGCCCTACGCCGCACTGAATCCCGGTGCCAGCTACCGAGGTCTGCATGACTCGATCGTCAACTACGGTGGCAACGTTCCCGAGATGATGTTGTGTCAGCATGAAGAAACCGCAGTGCAGATCGCCCACGGCTACGCCAAGGCGAGCGGCAAGCCAATGGTGGCGATTCTGCACAATCTGGTGGGCTTGTTGCACGCGAATATGGCGGTCTACTACGCTTACATCGACCGGGCGCCGATCTTTATCGTCGGCGCCACCGGGCCGATGGATGAAAGCAAGCGCCGGCCGAAGATCGACTGGATCCATACCGCGCAGAGCCAGGGCGCGGCCATTCGCGACTACACCAAGTGGGACTATCAGCCTACGGTTGTGGACGGCGTCCCCGAAGCCTTCGCCCGGGCCTACTCAGTGATGATGACCGAGCCGCGTGGCCCGGTGTACATGTGCTATGACGCGTGGCTGCAGGAGCAGAAACTGGAGCGCGACATCCCCTTGCCACCCCACGGCTTCCAGCCGGTCCCCAGCCGCATCGGCCCCGACCCGCAAGCGCTGGTCCACGCCGCCGACACGCTGCTGAAGGCGCAGCGCCCGGTGATCCTGACAGAGTACGCCGGCCGCGAGGCGCAGGGCTTCCATGATCTGGTGGCCTTGGCCGAAACCCTGGGTGCGCCCGTGCATGACCTCAATGGGCGCCTTAATTTCCCGAGCTGCCATCCTTTGAACCTGAGCATGGACAAGTTGATGTTCAAGGACGCCGATGTGGTGTTGTGCATCGATGTGCGTGATTGGGAGAAGCCCACCACCGCGTTGGCCAGCACCACCCGCGAGCTCACCACGCTGACGCCGCCGGGCTGCGCCTGGATCGACATCGGCTTTGGCGACCTGAACATCTCCGCCTGGGCCATGGACTACCAGCGCCTGCTGTATGCGGACCAGCGTATCGTGGCCGATACTATGGTGGCAGTTCCCCAGCTCACCGAGCTGTTGCGGGAACGTGTCACCGCCGACCCCGCGCTTTCCAAGCGCATTGCCGAGCGGACGGTCGCCGTCTCCAGGCGCCACGCCGAGTTGCGCGCCGGCTGGGCGAGCGAGGCGCTGGAAGACCGTGAGGCCAGCCCGATCACGGTGCCGCGTCTGGCTTCCGAGGTCTGGGATCAGATCAAGAGCGAGGACTGGGTGTTGACCGCGGGCACGCTGCAAGACTGGGCGCGCAAGCTGTGGAACTTTGACCAGCCGCACCGGCATGCTGGCAAGTCGCTGGGCACGGCCACGCAGTTCGGCATCTCGCTGGGCGTGGCGCTGGCGCACCGTGATCAGGGCCGACTGGTGGTGGACCTGCAGCCCGACGGTGACCTGATGTTCGACGCCGGGGCCATGTGGGTGGCGGCGAAGCACAAGATCCCGATGCTGGTGGTCATGTACAACAACCGCGCCTACTTCAACGATTGGGAGCACCAGATCCGCATGGCGAAAAAACGCGGCACGCCCGTGGACCGCGCCTACATAGGGATGGACTTGGACGACCCGCCACCAGACTTTGCTTCCATGGCGCGCTCCATGGGTTGGTACGCCGAAGGACCAATTGAGAACCCCAATGAAATTGCAGCAGCGCTGCGGCGTGCGATCGAGAAAGTAAAGGCCGGCCAGCCGGCGCTGATTGACACCATCACTCAAAAGCGATGAATACCAAGTCTCCACTTCCTCTTAGCGTCGGCGTCATCGGCGCCGGTCGCATGGGTACCCCCATCATTGGCCACCTTGCCCGCAAGGGTTTTGCAACGTCGGCGTGCGACGTAAATGCGGCGCGGGAGCAGCATGTCACGGCCCTCGGTGCGCACTGGGTCGCGCACGCCAGCGAGCTGGCGCGAAGCGACGTGATTCTAGTGTGCGTGGGTTTTGATGCCGAAGTGCGCGCGCTGTTTTCTCATGGCGGAGCGCTCGCCGCCGCACGTCCCGGCGGAATTGTCGCGATTCTCAGCACGATCCATCCCGATACCGTCCGCGCGCTGGCCGAAACAGCCGCGCCGCGCGGGGTGCGGGTGGTCGACTCCACCGTCTGCCGCGGCGGTGATGCGGCCGATCGTGGTGAACTACTGTCCTTCGTTGGTGGCGATCAGGAAGTGGTGGCGCGGCTCATCCCGGTACTTCGCGCCTATTCCTCCGATGTTGTGCATACCGGCGGCGTCGGCACGGCTCAGGTCGCCAAAGCTGTCAACAATTTGATCTTGTGGGCCTGCCTGGTGGCAGACCATGAGGCCCTGGCGCTGGCCCGGCACCAGGGGGTTGACGTCGAGGCGCTGCGCAAGGCCCTGATGATCTCCAGTTGTGCCAACGGCCCGCTCGAAAAGTGGGGAACACAGACCATGGCCTGGGCCGAAGATGACATGGCCATCGTGGCCGAAATGGCGGCGCAGGCGGGTATCGGCCTGCCGCAGGCGGCCGTGACACGCGAAATTTGTCGAACCCTCAAACCCAAACGTTACCAACTGGAGCAATATGGACGATAAAGCCAAGACCGTTGCCGGTCCCGTTCAGGACGGTGAGATTCGTAACGAATCACACTACCACAGCAAGAAGGACCGCGTCTTCGTACGCGGCATCCAGGGCGCCTACAGCCTGAAGGACGAGCTGTCGCGGCTGCGCGCCATGCCGCGTGTGCGCAAGGGCTCGCAGATCAAGTTCAACGATGGTCCCCAGGCGTTCAGCCGCCACTACGTCGAGCCCAAGGACGGCATCACGCAGACCTTCCATATCCATCTCGAGGAGTACGGTCCGGGCGGGCATTCACAGAAGCATGGCCATGTGAACGAGGCTGCCTTCTACATCCTGGACGGCGAGGGCTACGAGATCCATGACGGCATTCGTTACGACTGGAAGGCTGGTGATGTCGCCATCGTGCACAACAACTGCGTGCACCAGCACTTCAATGCCAGCAACACCAAGCCGGCGCGCGCACTGGTGATCAAGACCAAGCCCATGTACATGTTCATGAACATGCTGTTCCAGCACCAGGTGGAGCCCCGCCCCACCAAGCCCGCGCCGGGCGGAGAGAGCTTCAAGGTGCGCGAGCTGGAAGAAGACTACAACCATCCCAAACAGGATTGAGGAGAAGAAGACATGGCATGGAGTGAAGCCTACGCCTGGCTCAAAGGTGACCAGAACCAGGACCTGTACCAGCAGCTGCTGGATGACGCCGCGACGATGCCGGCGCGCAACGCCAAGCGCAAGAAGATCGTGCATCCCGAGGACATGCCCTGGGAGATGTCGCGCCAGGGTCTATTGAAGCATCTGTTCAACGAGGGGATGAACACGCGCATCGAGACCGTCGATGCCTACATGCAGATCATTCCGGCGGGGAGCCGTTCGGGCAAGCATCGGCACCTTGCCGAGGAGTGCGTCTATGTGCTGGAAGGTCGCGGTTACGACCTGCACCAGGACTGTGATGTGGAGATCACCGACACCTACCACTGGAAACCTCAGGAGAAGGTTCAGCGCTTCGAGTGGGAGGCCGGTGACGTGATCTACATCCCGCCGAACACGATCCACCAGCATTTCAACGCGGATCCGGACCGGCCGGTGCGTCTTATTTCGGCGATCAACCGCATTTTCAAGCACTGCGGCCTGAACGACCTGGAGCAGCTGGAAGACGCGCCTGAGTACCGCCCCAACGTGAAGCTCACGGCAGAGAAGGTCGCCGAGTACCTGCGTGCCAAGGTCCCGGCCCGGGTGGCCACCGAGAAAAGCAAGGAAGTCTGATGAGTCAAGATAACAAGATCAGCAAGGCGCTGGTCTCCGACGCCGTTGCAAGCAAGTTTGCGACCGAAAAGGAAACCCCGTACACCCGTTGGGTGGCCTCGGAGGGCCTGGAGATACACGACGCCATCTACTGCACCAACCTGCATACCGTGGAGCTCAAGCCCTGGGCACGCCGTGGTGGGCGTGGCGTGTTTCTGAACCATGATGCGTCGCGTACGTCGAACGATGCCTATGTGTGCGAGATACCGGCTGGCAAGGAGCTGGCACCGCAGCGCCAGCTGTTTGAGGAGATGGTCTACATCCTCGATGGCCATGGCTCCACCTCGGTGTGGAACGACGCCGGGCAGAAGGTGAGCTTTGAGTGGAGCAAGGGTTCGATCTTCGCGATACCGCTCAACACCATGCACCAGCACTTCAACGGTTCAGGCAAGGAGGTTGCGCGTTTCGTGTCGGTGACCAATGCGCCGTCCATCATCAATGCCTTCGGTGATCTCGACTTCGTGTTCGGCACCAAGTACGACTTCAAGAACCGCTTCGCCGGTGAAAGCAACTATTTTGCCAATGGCGGCGAGCAGAAGGGACTGCTGCTGGACACAAACTTCGTGGCCGACGCGATCAACCTGCCGCTGATCTCCGCCAAGGAGCGCGGCGCCGGGGGGGGGCACATCCGCTTCAGCATGGCCAAGGGCAGCATGAACAGCCACATCTCGCAGTTCCCGGTCGGGACCTACAAGAAGGCGCACGCGCACGGCCCGGGTGCCTACGTGATCATCATGAGCGGCCAGGGTTACAGCCTCATGTGGCCCGAGGGCGAGGAGCCGCGCCGCTACGACTGGCAGGAAGGCACGCTGATCACGCCACCCAATATGTGGTTCCATCAGCATTTCAACACCGGCACCACCCCGGCACGATACCTTGCATTCAAGGGGGAGGCCGTCTCGATCCGCAACGCCCAGGGCGTGCCCAAGGCCTGGATCAGCCGACGCATCGGTGGCCACCAGGTGGATTACGCCGACGAGTCTCCGCTGGTCCGCGAAACCTTCGCGCAGGCCCTCGCCCAGGCGGGACTGACGCCCCGCATGGAAGAGGCCTATCAGGCAGAGCTTGCCGATTTGCCGCCCAACAAGTAACGCGTCATCTTCATACCCGGGTCAGTAGGCATTGACAGGCGTTGTTGCCTCTTTACAATGCGTTTACAGGTCTTTCATGGTGAACAATGTTCCCCATAAAGGAACGAGTGAAGAGGTGAGTGGAGGCGGGACAAGGATATCGAGGGCGTCCGTCCAAAAGTCCCGGGGTT
>JACCDS011677693.1_pt1 | contig 10169 bp, 7 predicted proteins | sample 7446441 | NCBI WGS metagenome assembly JACCDS01 (sample SAMN15323445, study PRJNA562643) | freshwater metagenome | isolation source: river surface water | place: USA:Blue River Watershed | collected 2017-08-17 | reverse complement strand
GATCGATGAAGCAGACGCGGAAAACGGCGTCGCCGGTCTCGGTCACCTTGGGATTGGTCGACGCCGGCGTCACCAACGGCACCCCGGCCGCCTGCGCCACCGGCGCAGCCTCGAGGGTGCGGGCGGACGAGCATTCGCCGATCAGCGCGACGACGCGGTCACGCGCGATGAGTTTCTTCGCCGCGGTCGCGGATTCACCGGCCTGCGAGCGGTTGTCTTCGACCACGAGTTCCAGCGGGCGGCCGAGCACGCCGCCGGCGGCGTTGATTTCATCGACGGCCAGCCGCGCCCCGCGCAGCGAAGCTTCGCCGAAGGACGCATCGCGCCCCGTGATCGACATGAAGAAACCGACTTTGACAGGTTCGGCCGCACGGGCGGCCGCCCAACCGAGGAAAACGAAAAGCCAAATCCGGGAATGCCGCAGGATCATGACTGCAACGAAGCACGCCCCGCGCCGGCTGGCGAGTCGGCGTGCCGGGCCGCGGGGCCGGCATCTTGGCGAAAGGGAAAAACGAAAAACGCCGCCCCGCGAAGGACGGCGTTGAAGGGAAAGGGAAATCCGCGGGATCTCAGGCTCGGCGGATCGGGCTCTCAGCACTCAACTCTCAGCTCTCAACTCTTCTGCCCCTCACGCCGACGGCGCCGCCGGAGCCAGGAGATCGTCGATCGAATCGCTCTCGACGCCGATGTCGGCGAAGAGCCACGAGGACAGGTAGCGTTCGCTGCTCGACGGCACGATCGCGACGATCTGCTTGCCCTTGTTTTCCGGGCGCTGCGCCAGTTGCAACGCGGCCCAGATGATGGCGCCGGAGGAAATACCGACGGGAATGCCGTCGAGTTGGTTGACCTGTTTCGAGACCGGACCGGAGTCGGCTTCCTTCACGCGGATCACTTCGTCGTAGATCTTGGTGTTGAGGACCGCGGGCACGAAGCCGGCGCCGATGCCCTGCAATTTGTGCGGGCCGGGCTGGCCGCCGGAAAGGACGGGCGAGGAATCGGGCTCGATGGCGACGATCTTCACCTTGGGATTCCGCGCCTTCAGCACTTCGCCGATACCGGTGATCGTGCCGCCGGTGCCGACGCCGGCGACGACGAAGTCGACCTTGCCGTCGGTGTCGCGCCAGATCTCTTCCGCCGTCGTGCGGCGGTGGACGGCCGGGTTGGACGGGTTGGAAAACTGCTGGAGAATGACGGCGTTGGGAATCTTGGCGGCGAGCTCTTCGGCTTTGGCGATCGCGCCCTTCATGCCCTTCGGTCCTTCGGTGAGGACGAGGCGGGCGCCAAGGATTTTGAGCAGCTTGCGGCGCTCGATGCTCATCGTTTCCGGCATCGTCAAAATCAACTTCAGGCCCTTGGCCGCGGCGACAAACGCGAGCGCAATGCCGGTGTTGCCCGGGGTCGGCTCGATCAGGACGGTATTGTTGTTGATTTTGCCGCTGCGGAGCGCCTCGTCGATCATCGCGAAACCGATGCGGTCCTTCACGCTCGAGAGCGGATTGAAGAACTCCAGTTTCAGCAGCACCTCGGCCTGGGCGTTGTGCGCGGCGGCGGTGCGATTGAGACGGACGAGGGGCGTGTTGCCGATCGTTTCGGTGATGTCGTTGAGGATTTTGGCCATGACAATGGGTGGTTGAGGGGAGCAGCCAACCGGCTCGAACCGGCCGACGCGGTCCCAAAACGTGGCATAATTTTCCCGGGAGGCCACCCGGAAGACACGGACCGCCGATATTTCGCCTCGGCGGCGGGCGCGGCAACCGCCACGTTCGACCCGCATGTCCTGGGAAATTGCCGCCGTTCTGGCGCTCGTCGTGGCCGCGATCGCGGCGTTTGTGTGGGAGAAATTCCCGCCGGACGTCGTCGCGCTGACGTTGTTTGTCGTGATTGCGGCGACCGGCCTGGTGCCGATCAAGGAGGCGTTTGCGGTCTTCTCGAATCCGGCGCCGATCACGGTGGCGGCGATGTTCGTGCTCAGCGCCGCCCTGATCCGGTGCGGGGCGCTCGACTATCTTTCCAGCGCCTTCGAGAAGGCGGCGTTTCTGCCTTACCAACTGGTGATCTTTTTGCTGGTCGGCCTCGTCGCCTTCGTCTCCGCCTGGATCAACAACACGCCCGTCGTCGTGGTCTTCGTTCCGGTCGTGCTGAGCCTCTCGCGGCGGATGAAGATTCCCGCTTCGAAGTTCCTGATTCCGATTTCCTACGCCTCCGTGCTCGGCGGCAACTGCACCCTGATCGGCACCAGCACCAACCTTGTCGCCAACGGCCTGCTGCTCGAGCACGGCCAACCCGGGCTCGACATGTTCGAACTCTCCTCGGTCGGGCTCCCGGCCGCGCTCGCCGGCGCCCTCTACCTCGCCCTGTTCGGCAAGAAGCTGCTCCCAGCCCGCGAATCCCTTACTTCCATCCTCAGCGAAGAGGAACGCCGCGAGTACATGACCGAGGCCTACGTGCCCGCCGGCTCGCCGCTGATCGGCAAGAGCCTGCGCATCGCCGGCCTCGTCAAGGCCCGCGGCTTCCGCGTCATCGAGGTGGTCCGCGACGGCGTCGCGCTGGATGTCGATCCCGCGGTCACGCCGCTGGAGGAAGGCGATCGGTTCGTGCTCGCCTGCCGCCCCTCCGGCATCGCCCACGCGCGCGCCATGCCCGGTTTCGATTTCACCGCGGAAGCCGGCCTGGAGCAGATTGCTTCGCACGAAGGTGTCGTTTTCGAGGGCGCCGTCGCCCCGAATTCCGAAATCATCGGGCAAAGCATCAGCGAGCTGAACTTCCGCCAACGCTTCCGCGTCATCGTGCTCGCGATCCACCGCGGCGGCGTGAACGTGCGCGACAAACTCGAGACCCTGCCGCTGCAGATGGGCGACATCCTGCTCATGATGGGCACGGAACAGGCGGTGAACGGTCTGCGCCAGGGCAACGACATCATCCTGTTCGACCGTCCGCCCCTGCCCTCGTTCTCGCGCCACAAGCGCATCCCGCTCGTGCTCGCGACCATCGTCGCCGTGATCCTCGGCGAAACCTTCGACGTCGTGCCGATCCATCTCGGGGCGATCGCCGGCGCCGTGCTGATGTGCGTCACCGGCTGCATCAAGCCGAAGGAAGCCTACGAATCGATCGAGTGGAATCTGCTCTTCGTGATTTTCGGCATGCTCGCCCTCGGCGTCGCGATGCAGAACAGCGGCGCCGCGGCCTGGCTCGCGCAAAATGTCGTCGCCGGCGTCGGCCATATCGTCGCCGGGCCGGAGAAGCCGCTTGTGATGCTCGTCTGCATCTACCTCGTCACACTCGTGCTGACGGAGATTCTTTCCAACAACGCCGTCGCCGCGCTGATGGTGCCGATCGCCCTCGGGATCGCGGCCCAGGCCGGCGTGGATCCCCGGCCCTTCGTCATCGCCGTGACGGTCGCGGCCAGCGCCGCCTTCGCGACGCCGATCGGCTACCAGACCAACACCTACATCTACGGCATCGGCGGCTACAAATTCCGCGACTTCGTGAAAATCGGCATACCGCTGAACCTGATCTGCTTCGCCGTCGCGATGTACTACATCCCGAAGGTCTGGCCGTTCTGAGAACGGCCGGCTTCAGAGTTTCAAACGCAGGCCGTCGTAGGCGGCCCGGACTCCGGGCGGCAGGCTGGCATCGAGCTCTGCGTGGTCGTTGAGGTGGGTCAGGTGCGTCAGCCATGTGGCCTGGGCTCCGATCCGGGCGGCCACGGCCACGGCCTCGCCGATCGACATGTGCGAGGGGTGCGGCAGCGGGCGCAGGCCGTCGAGGACGACGGCGTCGGCGCCGCGCGCGAGCTGTATCGCCGCCTCGGGTACGTCCTTGCAGTCGGTGTAGTACGCGAATTTCCGCCCGCTGCTGCGCTCCGTGAAGACGAGGCCGAGGGTGCCGATCGAGCCGTGGGGCAGCAGCGTCGAGGCGATCGTCCCCTGCGGCAGCTCGAGCAACGCGGGCATCGGCCGCAGCCGGAAGGCGGCGTAGCCTTTCGACACCGGGCGCTCGCCGATGGCGTAGGGATAGATCGCGCGCACCCGCCCCTGCCCTTCGTCGGTCGAGTAAACCGTGAGCGCCTCGCCGCCGAGCAGGTCGCAGAAGCGGCGCAGGTCGTCCATGCCGCAGACGTGGTCGGCGTGGCCGTGCGTGAGAATGAAGAAATCGGCCCGCGTGATGCGCTCGCGCAGGCACTGCAGCCGGAACTCGGGCGCGGCGTCCACCTGGATGTGCAGGCCGTCCATCACGACGTGCACCGAGGCGCGCGTGCGCCGGTTGCGCGGATCGGACGAAGTGCAGACCGGGCAGTCGCAGGCGATCATCGGCACGCCCTGCGACGTGCCCGTGCCGAGGAAAATCACTTCCATGCGCGCGAGCGTGGCAAGGGTCGGAATCCCGTCAACCGCCGCGCCGTTTCAGGGCGCCGCGGGACGCGCCGCCAGCCAGGCGAGCGCCTGCGGGACCATGTTTTCCAGACCCGGCGTATCCTCGGAATGGGGACTGATGGTCAGGACGCGGCCGCGGCCGAACGGCGCGTGCACGGCGGCCGGCGAATCGACCATCACGCCGACGGGCGTGCCGTTGCGGGCGAACTCGGTGCGGAAAACGGCGGCGACCTCGTAGGGCGGCAGATCGGCGCGGCCCAGCGGCATGATGATGGGGCCGTTGTTGTAGCGGATCGTGAACGGCGCGGCGACCGGACCGAACAGGGCGCGGCCCGGAGCCGTCAATTCCGCGCGGACCATACCGCCGCCGCGGCGCCATTTCGGCGACACCGTCTTGGCGTTGAGGATACCGAGCCCCCACTCGAAACCGGCGCAGGCCAGGTACGCGCCGGCGCAGATCCCGAGGTAGCCGCCGCCGCGCTCGACGAAGGCGCGGACGTTTTTGCGGCCCGCTTCGCCGATGGACTTGGACTGCGCGCTGCCGCTGCCGCCGGAGAAGACGACGATATCGAATTCCGAAAGATCGCGCGTGCCCATTTCGGCGGCCTTGACCGGCGTGACCGTCGCGCCGGGCAACTGCGCGGCGCGGGCGGTGACGGCGGCGATACCCTTGGCGCCGGAGCCGTCGCCTTCGTAGAGGGCGATCTTGAGGGGCCGGACGTTCGCCGGCGCCGCAAAGACGGACGAGGGATTCGGCGGCGGCGGGGCGGCTTCGCCGCGGAGGCCGGCGGCCGGCAACGAAATGAAAAACGCGAGGCGGAGGAAGAGGCCGGGCCGGAACATGCGGACCACGCAAGGCGCGGAGCGCGCGGCCGGCAAAAAGAAAAAGGCGCCCCGCGGGAGCGGGACGCCTTTTTGAACGAACTCCGGAAACCGGAGAACGGAATCTTAGTAGTCCATGCCGCCCGGACCGTGGCCGTGACCGCCGCCCGCCGGAGCTTCTTTCTTCTCCGGGATTTCGGTGATCATGCACTCGGTGGTGAGCAGCAGGCCCGCGATGGAAGCGGCGTTCTGCAGGGCGGTGCGCGTGACCTTGGTCGGGTCGACGACGCCGGCCTTCACGAGGTCCTCGTACTTGTCGGTGGCGACATTGTAACCGAAGTTACCCTTGCCGGCCATGACTTCGCCGACGACGACCGCACCCTCGACGCCCGCGTTGGAGCAGAGCATGCGGATCGGGTGCTCGATCGCGCGACGCACGATCTGGGAACCGATCTTCTCGTCGCCCTGGAGCTGGAGGGCATCGATGGCTTTCGCAGTGCGGAGGAGAGCGACGCCGCCGCCGGCGACGATGCCTTCCTCGACGGCCGCGCGCGTGGCGTGCAGCGCGTCTTCGACGCGGGCCTTCTTCTCCTTCATTTCGGCTTCCGTCGCGGCGCCGACGTTGATGACGGCCACGCCGCCGGCCAGCTTGGCGAGACGCTCCTGGAGCTTCTCGCGGTCGTAGTCGGAGGTGGTCTCGTCGATCTGGCGGCGGATCTGCTTCACGCGGCCCTGGATATCGGAGGACTTGCCGGAGCCTTCGACGATGGTCGTGTTCTCCTTGTCCACCACGATGCGCTTGGCGCGGCCGAGGTCGCTGACGGTGAGGTTCTCGAGCTTGATGCCGAGATCTTCCGTGATGCAGCGGCCGCCGCAGAGGATCGCGATGTCCTCGAGCATGGCCTTGCGGCGATCGCCGAAGCCGGGGGCTTTGACGGCGCACACGTTGATGGTGCCGCGAATCTTGTTCACGACGAGGGCGGCCAGCGCTTCGCCTTCGACTTCCTCGGCGATGACGAGGAGGGGCTTGCCGCTCTTGGCGACGATCTGGAGCAGCGGGAGGAATTCCTGCAGGTTCGAGATCTTCTTCTCGTGGATGAGAACGTAGGCGTCCTCGAGCACGGCTTCCTGGGCTTCGGCGTTGGTCGCGAAGTAGGGCGAGAGGTAGCCCTTGTCGAACTGCATGCCTTCGACGACGTCGAGGGTGGTCTCGATGGACTTGGCCTCTTCGACGGTGATGGTGCCGTCCTTGCCGACCTTGTCCATGGCATCGGCGATGATGGCGCCGATGGTGTCGTCCCAGTTGGCGGAGACGGTGGCGACCTGGCGGATTTCCTCGCGGTCGTTGACCTTCTTGGAAACGCGCGCGAGTTCGGCGACGGCGGCCTCGACGGCCTTGTCGATGCCGCGCTTCAGGAAGATCGGGTTCGAGCCCGCGGTGACGTTCTTCAGACCTTCGCGATAGATGCCCTCGGCGAGGACGGTCGCGGTGGTGGTGCCGTCGCCGGCGGCGTCGCTCGTCTTGGAGGCGACTTCCTTCACCATCTGCGCGCCCATGTTTTCATAGGGATCGGGCAGTTCGACTTCCTTGGCGACGGTCACGCCGTCCTTGGTGACGGTCGGCGAGCCGAATTTCTTGTCGATGACGACATTGCGGCCTTTGGGCCCGAGGGTGACTTTGACGGCTTTCGAGAGGAGCTCGACGCCGCGGAGGACCTTCTGACGAGCGGCTTCGTCGAAGAGGAGTTGTTTAGCAGCCATGGTACGTGTGAGTGATCAAATGTTGGAGTTGAGGAAACGGGGCGATCAACCGATGACGCCGAGGATGTCGTCCTCGCGGACGAGCGTGTACTTCTTTTCGTCGAGCTTCACTTCGGTGCCGCCGTATTTGCTGATGAGGACGCGGTCGCCGACCTTGACTTCGAAGGGCGTGACTTTGCCGTCGTCGCCTTTCTTGCCGGTGCCGAGGGCGATGACTTTCGCCTCCTGCGGCTTTTCTTTGGCGCTGTCCGGGATGATGATGCCGCCGCGGACCTGCTCTTTTTCTTCGAGATGCTCGACGAGGACGCGGTCCCCGATCGGCTTGATTTTGACGTTAGCCATATTGGTTTTGGTTTAGGGTTGAAGGGTGATGTTTGGATCGGGTCGGAACAAAGCGCGCCGCCCGCGAACGATTCGCGAACGGAGCACAAAGGGATGGAGCGCCTTACTTTTTCTTGTCGTCGTCGACGACCTCGAAGTCGGCATCGACGACGTCGGCCTTCTTCTCGGGCTTCTTGCCGGCGGCGGCGCCCGGCGCGGGACCGTCGGACGCAGCCTCGGGACCGGCGGCGGCACCGGCGGCCTGGGCGTTTTTCTGGGCTTCGGCGTAGAGCTCGGAGCCGATGGCGTTGAGCTTCTCGAGGGCGGCCTTCATCTTGTCGGCGTCGTTGGACTCGAGGTCTTTCTTCGCGTCGGCGAGGGCGGCCTCGCCCTTCGCCTTGATGGCGGCGGGGAGTTTGTCGCCGCCGTCCTTGATCGTCTTTTCGAGCTGGTAGATGGCGGAATCGAGCTGGTTCTTCGACTCGACGGCTTCCTTGCGCTTCTTGTCTTCGGCGGCGTGGAGCTCGGCTTCCTTGGTCATTTTCTCGACTTCTTCCTTCGAGAGACCGGAGGAACCTTGGATCGTGATCTTCTGGTCCTTGCCGGTGCCGAGGTCCTTGGCGGAAACGTGGAGGATGCCGTTGGCATCGATGTCGAAGGTGACTTCGATCTGCGGCGTGCCGCGCGGCGCGGGCGGGATGCCGTCGAGCTTGAAGGTGCCGAGCACCTTGTTGTCGCGGGACATCGGGCGCTCGCCCTGCAGGACGACGATTTCGACGCCGGGCTGGTTGTCGCTGTACGTGGAGAACGTCTGCGTCTTCTTGGCCGGAATCGTGGTGTTGCGCGGGATCATCGGCGTGGCGACCTGGCCGGCCGTCTCGATGCCGAGCGTGAGCGGCGTGACGTCGAGCAGGAGGACATCGCGGACTTCGCCCTTGAGCACACCGCCCTGGACGGCGGCGCCGATGGCGACGACTTCGTCGGGATTGACGCCTTGGTGCGGCGGTTTGCCGCCGAGCTGTTTCGCGATGTCGACGACCTTCGGCATGCGGGTCATGCCGCCGACGAGCACGAGTTCGTCGATCTGCGCGGACGTGAGTTCGGCGTCCTTGAGACAGGCTTTGAACGGCGGGAGGCAGCGTTCGAAGAGCGATTCGCAGATCTGCTCCATCTTGGAGCGGGAGAGCTGGACGTTGAGATGCTTCGGGCCGGAGGCGTCGGCCGTGATGAACGGCAAATTGAGGTCGACGGACTGCGCGGAAGAGAGGGCGATCTTGGCTTTTTCGGCTTCTTCCTTGAGGCGCTGGAGGGCCATCGGATCCTTGCGGAGGTCGATGCCGTTTTCCTTTTTGAATGTCTCGACGAGCCACGAGATGAGGGCTTCGTCCCAATTGTCGCCGCCGAGATGGGTGTCGCCGTTGGTCGCCTTCACTTCGAAGACGCCGTCGCCGATTTCGAGCACGGACACGTCGAAGGTGCCGCCGCCCAAGTCGAACACCGCGATCTTCTCGTCCTTCTTCTTGTCGAGACCGTAGGCGAGGGACGCGGCCGTAGGTTCATTGATGATACGGAGCACCTCGAGACCGGCAATCTTGCCGGCGTCCTTGGTGGCCTGGCGCTGCGAGTCGTTGAAGTACGCGGGCACCGTGATGACGGCCTGCGTGACCTTGTCGCCGAGGTAGGCTTCGGCGTCGGCCTTCAGCTTGCCGAGCACGAAGGCAGCGATCTGCTGCGGGGCGAACTGCTCGGTCTTGTCGCCGACCTGGACCTCGATGTAGGCGTCGCCGTTTTTCCCTTCGACGGTCTTGAAGGGCATGTTTTTGGCCTCTTCGCGGACCTCGGTGAATTTGCGGCCGATGAAACGCTTGGCCGAGAAAACCGTGTTGCGCGGGTTCGTGACCGCCTGCCGCTTCGCGGCCTGGCCGACCAGACGCTCGCCCGACTTCGTGAACGCGACCACCGAGGGCGTCGTGCGGGCGCCTTCCGCGTTGGGGATGACCACGGGTTCGCCGCCTTCCATGACGGCCATGCAAGAATTCGTGGTCCCAAGATCGATACCGATAATGCGGCTCATGCCCCACGCCTAGCAACGGATGTGCCCCGGGCGGGATCAAAATCGTAAGTTGCTGATATTATGGCGTTAGAAAGTTATCCCGACGCCGATCAATCCTTTGGCAACGTAATCGGCGACCGAAAAGCAGCCAAGTTGGCACAGTGCTGGCACAGGCGGTGCGACAGCCGAAAAATCCATGGCGCAATCATGTCACACCGGTTGAATTCCCGCGCCCCACTCCTACGGTCTCGCACATGGAAATGGAAATCACACTGCCGAATGAAGTGCCGGTGATGACGTTGCCGAACACGGCTTTTTTTCCGCAGGCGCTGATGCCGCTTCACATTTTCGAACCGCGTTACCGCGAGATGCTGCGCGATGTCCTGGCGTCGAACCGGCTCTTTGCGGTGGCGGGCCTGAACCAAGGGTTGCTGCCGGAGGCGGAGCAATTCGAACCGCCGCACCGCGTGGCGACCGTCGGCATCATCCGCGCCTGCCAGAAGAACGGCAACGGCACCTCCAACTTGCTTCTGCAGGGGCTTTGCCGGGTCGCGATCGAGTCGATTTGGAGCGACGAGCCCTACCTCCGGATCCGCATCCGCGCGTTGGCGAGCGAGCCGGGCGCCGACGCGGCGGAAATCGCGGCGCTGCGCCGGGAGTTGGCTCGCCTGCTCGGAATCAAGCGCCGGCTGGCGGCCGCCCGCGCGCCGCAGGGATCGGCCGAGATGGCGGACTTCCTCAAGACCGTCGAGGACCCGGAGGCTTTCGTCGATCTCGCGGCCTTCAGCCTGTGCGAGGACCCCGGCCTCAAGCAGAAGCTGCTCGAAACCCTCGACGTC